>ERZ888423.76-NODE-76-length-93057-cov-38.695340_pt1 | contig 93057 bp, 75 predicted proteins | sample MGYA00520523_ERZ888423 | MGnify/ENA primary metagenome ERZ888423 (study PRJEB32303, sample SAMEA104408611) | aquatic metagenome | biome: Brackish water; feature: Pelagic; material: water | place: Baltic Sea | collected 2014-06-08T10:24:00 | depth 30,27 m ...
ACCCCCATCTTCACCAACCACAGCAACCCGCGCGAGACGATGGCCCTGCGCGCGCGTGGGATATCGGTCACCAATGCCTCGGCGGTCTGCGGCCCCGAGGCCGCTTGGGTCAACACCGCGCGCAGCTCGTCGGGTGCAGGTAGCACAGCTCGCGCGAAGCGCACCATCTTGAGGTTAGCGAGCGCCTCGAGGCGACGCAGTGCGGTGTCGGCATCCGGCGCAGCGAGGCTCAGCACCGTGTCCGGCGTCAGAGGCCGGCTCGGATACGCGGCGAAGGCCTCGAAGGGATCGGGCCGAGCGGGCCAACGGGCAGGCGTACCGCCCTCGCCACGGTCGATCGCTTCGCGACGCAGATCGGACAACTGCGACCACAGTGCCTCATACCGCGCGATGATCACCTGCCAGTCGAAGGCCTCGCGGGCACGGCGGCGCCCCGCCTCACCCATCTCGCGTCGCAAGGCCGCTGACCCGAACAGGCGCTCGAACGCGGCGACGGTCGCCGGGATGTCAACGGCGACGAAACTGCAGGTGTTGCCGCAGTAGAGATCATAGCTGTCGACCCCCAAGGCATGCCGCAGCGCGAGATCACCCGACACGCCGGGCGGCGGTGCCATCGTCGGGATGCGGAAGCCATCGATGCCGTCGCGGACGGTCTCGCGGTAACCGTCCCAGTCGGAGACGATCACCGGCAACCCCGCGGCCATGGCTTCGAGCGGCACCAAACCAAAAGTCTCCTGGATGTTGTCGGACAGGCTGCAGAAAATGTCAGCCGCTGCCCAACAACCCAGCCGGACCTGCGGTAGCCGACCGTCTCTCACCGCCACGCGCACACCCGGGCAGGCGAAGCGCGCGGCTTCGTCGTAAGCCGCAGCGATGAAGTCGTTGGCGTGCCACCCGCACTCGATGAGCAGCACGTCCCGGCCCGTGGCTCGCGCGGCGGTCTCGAGCGCCTGGTACAGCGCAAGCGGATGGGCCTTGGCGTGGAACGACAGCCGCCCCATGAAGAGCACCACGAGCGTCGTCTCGGTCACGCCGAGTTCAGCGCGAGCGGCATCGCGCTGTTCGGCGCTGAACTCGAAATCTTCGGTGTGGATACCGAGCGGGATGACGGGCAACTGCGGCATCACGACCCGGGTGGCGCCGAGCCGCTCGCGCAGGTGTCGCTGTTGGCCGTTCAGCAGGCGTTCGACATTGTCCTTCACTGCATGGCTGGTGCAGATCAAGGCGTCCCAAGGCTGCACGGGGGCGACCAGAAGATCGGCGATGCCGTCCATCACGCCCGCCGAGGCCGTGGTGTGGGTGATGCCGCAGAGACTCCAGGAACCATGCCCGAAGGCGGCACGACGCCAAGCCTGCGCGCCCAGCATCGGGTCGGGCTGGTAGAGCACCTCCGCTTGGGCGAGATCGCCGAGGTTGGCGGCGGTGATCGAGCGCACGGACTCAGTGCGCCCCGCAGCCCGGGCGGCGCTCGCAAAACCCTCTGCATGCGAGGGGTCGCGGACATCGACGAAGAAACCATCGGCCCGGCTATGGCGCAGGAAGCCGCGCAGGAAGGACTCCCCCGCCGCATTGCGTCCCATGAGTTTGGGGCCGCCGGTGGAGTACGCCTCGGGGTGGAAGTGGATGGCTGGTTTCACACGCCGCAGGAGATGGTGCCCGGAATAGGATTCGAACCTACGACCTACGCATTACGAATGCGCCGCTCTACCAACTGAGCTATCCGGGCCCGGAAGGGCTGCGAATCTTAAACGCGTCGCAGCCGGATGAAAAGTTCGATGCCGGCGTATTCGGTGCCGGGCGGCGGCGGGGGCAACTGCTCGAAACGCACGGCGGTGTGCGGCAGGTCGGTCAGGGCCCCGGATTCGAGGTCCTGGAAGTGGTAGTGCGGCTCGGTGTTGGAGTCGAACCAGGCGCGATCGCCGTCGACGGCGAGCTGGCGCACCACGCCCCGGGCGGCGAAGAGGTTGAGGGTGTTGTAGACCGTGGCCTTCGACACCCGCGCACCCTCGGTGCGCAGGCGCTCGAGGATCGCCTCGGCGGTGAGGTGTTGGGGCGCGCTCAGCAGCAGCGAGGCGACTTTAAGGCGCTGCGCCGTCGGCTGGATGCCACAGCTGCGCAGGCGCTCGGCGACGGGATGCAAGGCGGTCGGAACCAACATGAGCGGGATTATAGGGCAATCGCAGGAAAATACACGGGCGCTACGGACTCGGCGGCTTGAGCCTGAGCTCACGCGGTAGCGCAAAAACCACATGTTCGCGCTGCCCGTCGAGCTCGCGCGGTCGCTCGACACCCCACTCCCCGAGCTTTTCGACGACTTCCTGCACCAGCACCTCGGGCGCCGAGGCCCCTGCGGTCAAGCCGATGCAGTGCCGGCCGTCCAACCACTCGCGACGCAGGTCCGCAGCGCCATCGATCAGATAAGCCGGCACCCCGGCCCGCACGCCGAGTTCGACAAGGCGGTTCGAGTTGGAGCTCGTGACCGAGCCGACCACCAGCAGCAGGTCGGCCTCCCGCAGGAGTTCTTTGACGGCGTCCTGGCGGTTCTGGGTGGCATAGCAGATGTCTTCCTTGCGCGGTGTCGCAAGCCCGGGGAACCGTCGCTGCAAGGTGGCGACGATCTCGGCGGTGTCATCGACCGAGAGCGTGGTCTGGGTGACGAAAGCGAGCCGGGACGGATCGGCGACGTCGATCGTTTCGGCGTCCGCCATGGACTCGACCAAGCGGATCCGACCGCCGTTCGCGGGGTCGAAGCGCCCGAGCGTGCCTTCGACCTCCGGATGACCGTCGTGACCGATCAAGATCACATCACGGCCCTCGCGGCCATAGCGCCGGACCTCCATGTGCACCTTGGTGACCAACGGACAGGTCGCATCGAACACCGAAAGACCGCGGCGCTTCGCCTCGTCCTCGACGGCCTTGGACACGCCGTGCGCCGAGAAGATGACGGTGGCGCCGTCCGGCACCTCGTGCAGCTCTTGGACGAACACCGCGCCCATGTCGCGCAGCCGCTCGACGACATGCCGGTTGTGCACCACCTCGTGACGCACGAAGATCGGCGCGCCGAACAGCACGATCGCCCGCTCGACGATGTCGATGGCGCGATCGACGCCGGCGCAGAACCCGCGCGGGTTGGCGAGGCGGAGCTTCACGCGCCGCCCCCTGCCCGCTCGCGCCGCCATTCGAGGAACGCATCGAAGATCATGAGTGCAGCGCCCACGGTGAGCGCCGCATCGGCGATGTTGAACGCCGGATTTGAGTTGCCCCAGTGGACATGGATGAAGTCGACCACATAGCCGTGCTCGATGCGGTCGATGACGTTGCCGATCGCACCGGCCAAGATCAGCGAGAGCGCGAGCGCCAGCCGCCGCTCCGCAGCCTCATGCACGCTGCGCAACCACCAGAGCAGCACGACACTCACGCCGAGCGCGAGCACGGTGAAGAACCAGCGCTGCCAACCGCCCGCCCCTGCAAGGAAGGAGAACGCAGCGCCCGGATTGTGCAGACGGACGATATCGAGCCACGGCAGCACCGCTGTCGACTCCCCGAGCAGGTAGTTCGCCTCGATCCAGCCCTTGCTGAGCTGGTCGGCGACGATGACGAGCAGGACGAGCGGCAGCCAACGCCAACCGCTGCGACCGAGGGATGGGGTCACCGTGGTCATGCGTAGTGCCTCGTCTCACCCGGACCTGTGATGTTGGAGACGCAGCGGCCGCAGAGCTCCGGATGCTCGGCATGCGTGCCGACATCCGCGACGCGGTGCCAACAGCGCACGCATTTCTTTGAAGTGGTCGGCGTGACCCGCACGGCGATCGCCTCTGCACCCGGGACCGCGACGATCTCGGCCGCGGAGGTGATCAGGAAGAAGCGCAGCTCGTCGCCGAGCGCCGACAGGGCGGCGTGGGCAGCTGGCGGGCACTCGATGCGCACCTCCGCCTCGAGCGGTGCACCGATCTCGCCCGCCGCGCGCAAGCGCTCGAGCTCGCCCGCGACCTGCGTGCGCAAGCCGATCAACGCCTCCCAATCGATGCCGTCCGCGGGGATCGCCGGGAAACGGTGCCAAGTGGCATGGAACACCGAGGCCTCGCGCGCACCGGGCAGGAACCCCCAGATCTCCTCGGCGGTGAACGAGAGGATGGGCGCGAGCCAGCGCACCATCGCCTCGGCGACATGCCACTGCGCGGTCTGTGCGGAGCGCCGCGCCAAAGATCTCTCCGGCGTGGTGTAGAGGCGGTCCTTCGTGACATCGAGCCACAGGCCGCCCAGATCGGCGACGCAGAAGTTGTGGATCTTCTGATAGATGAGGTGGAAGTCGAAGCTCTGGTAGGCCGCACGGATCTCGTCCTGCAACGCCGCTGCGCGACCGAGCGCCCAACGATCGAGCGCGACCATGTCCGCAGGCGCGACCGCATCGGCCGCTGGATCGAACCCCGAGAGGTTGCCGAGCAGGAACCGCACGGTGTTGCGGATGCGACGATAGGAGTCCGCCGTGCGCTTCAAGATCTCGTCGGAGACGCCGATCTCGTTCGCGTAGTCGGTGGAGGCCACCCACAGGCGCAGCACATCGGCGCCGAGCGTCGCCGTGACCTTCTGCGGGTCGATGACATTACCCAAAGATTTCGACATCTTGCGGCCCTTGTCATCGACCGTGAAGCCGTGGGTGAGCACGGCCTTGTAGGGCGCGCGGTCGTCGAGGGCTTCCGACATCAGCAAGGACGAGTGGAACCAACCACGGTGCTGGTCGGAGCCTTCGAGATAGAGATCGACCGGCGCCGCGATCTCGGGGCGCGCGGTGCCGACGCAGTGGAACGACAGGCCGGAATCCGCCCAGACATCCATCACATCCTTGACCTTGTCGTAGTCGCCCGCCTCGGCACCGAGCAACTCCGCCGGATCGAGCGCGAACCAGGCCTCGATGCCGCCCTGCTCGACGCGCGCTGCGGCGGCCTCGATGAGTTCTTGCGTGCGCGGGTGCAGCGCGCCTGTGACCTTGTGCACGAACAGCGGGATCGGCACGCCCCAGATGCGCTGGCGCGAGATGCACCAGTCGGGGCGGTTGGCGATCATGCCGGTGATGCGCTGCTCGCCCCAGGCGGGCGTCCAGGCCACTTTCGGGATGTCGCGCAGGGCGCCCGCGCGCAAGCCCGCCTGTTCCATGCTGATGAACCACTGCGGCGTGGCGCGGAAGATCACCGGCGTCTTGTGGCGCCAGCAATGCGGGTAGGAGTGGCGGTACGGCGCCTGCACGATGAGCGTGCCGGCTGCGGTCATGCGTTCACGCAGCTGCGCGCCCGCCTCTTCGAGGCCGAGACCTTCGACGAAGGGCGTACCCGGCAGATAACGGCCATCGCCGCCGACCGGGTTCACGACCGGCAACTTGTAGCGCTGGCCGACGACGAAGTCTTCTTGACCGTGCGCGGGCGCGGTGTGCACCGCACCGGTACCCGCCTCGAGCGTGACATGCTCACCCAAGATCACCGGCACCTGTTTCTCGAGGAAAGGATGCTGCAACAAGAGCCCTTCGAGCGCCTCGCCCTTGAAGCGCGCGAGCACCGACACGGCGGCCGGGTCGACGCCGTAGCGCGTGGCGCAATCGGCGACGAGGTCGGCGGCGAGCACCAACATGCGCGCCGGCGCGGCGTCGGTCCCCGGTACCGACACGAGCGCGTAGTCGATCTCGGCGCCAAGCGCGACCGCTTCGTTGGCGGGCAAAGTCCAGGTGGTGGTGGTCCAGATGACGACCGCAGGGGTCGTCGTCGCCACGCCCGCGCCGAGACCGATGCGCGCCGCAAAGTCCGCCCCGTCGGCCACGCGGAACGCGACATCGATCGCGACCGAGGTCTTGTCCTCGTATTCGACTTCGGCCTCGGCGAGCGCGGAGCGACAATCGAGACACCAGTGCACGGGCTTCGCGCCCTTGTAGAGATGGCCGTTGGCGACGATGCGACCGAAAGCGCGGATCTGCTGCGCTTCGAATGCGGGCGCCATGGTCATGTAGGGACGGTCCCAGTCGCCGAGCACGCCCAATCGTTTGAAGTCGCGGCGCTGCTGCTCGATCTGCTCCGCCGCGAAGGCGCGGCAGGCGGCGCGGAAGGCGTTGGTGTCGAGCTTCTGGCCCGGACGACCGTGTTTCTTCTCGACGGCGTGCTCGATGGGCAGCCCGTGGCAGTCCCAGCCCGGGATGTACGGCGAATCGAAGCCCTCGAGCGAGCGCGCCTTGACGATGATGTCCTTGAGGATCTTGTTGAGTGCGTGGCCGATGTGGATGGCGCCGTTGGCATACGGCGGCCCATCGTGCAGCACGAAGCGCGGCCGACCGCGCGCGATCTCGCGCAAGCGGCCGTAGGTGTCCTCGGCCTCCCAACGCGCGAGCAGCGCAGGCTCGCGCTGCGCCAGGTCGGCTTTCATGGGGAAGCCCGTCTGCGGGAGATTGATCGTCTGTTTGTAGTCGGTCACTGGATCATCCGTTAGAAGAACCCGGCCAAGCGCTCACGCGCCTCGGCCACATCCGCATGCATCTGCACCACCATGGCCTCGAGCGATTCGAAGCGGGCCTCCTCGCGCAGGTGCGCGACGAACTCCACCTCGAGCTCGCGGCCATAGAGATCGCCCGCGAAGTCGAACACGAACACCTCGAGCAGCGGCTCGACACCGCCCACCGTCGGTCGGGTGCCGAGGCTCGCCACCCCACCATAGGTCCGCGCGTCCCGCCCGTCGCCGATGCCGTGCACGCGCACCGCGCAGATGCCGCTGAGCGGCAGCCGCCGGCGCCGTACACGGATGTTAGCTGTCGGGAAGCCGAGTGTGCGACCGAGTTGTTGGCCGGCGACCACCCTGCCCCGCATGCTGTAGCGGCGACCGAGCAGGCGTGCGGCGCCCTCGAGGTCGCGCGCGGCGAGCGCGGCGCGGATACCGGAACTGCTGACGCGCGCCGAATCAGCCGCCACCGCTGCGATCACCTCGACACCGAAGCCGAGACGCAGACCCGCCTCGCGCAGGAAGTTGGCGTTGGCGGCGCCGCCGCGACCGAAGTGGAAGTCGTGGCCGACCACCACGCCCGCGACCTGCAGGCGCTCATGCAGCAGGCTGACGAAGCCGGCACCATCCAATCCACGCAGCCGCCCGTCGAAGCGCAGCAGCACGAGCGCATCGAGGCCGCTGCGCTCGAGCAGGCGCACGCGCTCGCGCAGGTTGGTGAGGCGGGCGGGCGGTTCGGCTGGCGTGAGGAACTCGCGAGGCAGCGGCTCGAAGGTCAACAGCAGCGCGGGACGCCCCGCCGCTGCAGCCTGCGCGCGCGTCGCATCGATCAGCGCCCGGTGCCCGAGATGCAGACCATCGAAGCTGCCGATCGCGACGATGCCACCGCGGTGCTCCGCCGCGAGGTTGCCGACACCGCGTACGAGATCCATCAGCGCCCCTCGTCCGCGCGCAGGTGCGCCGTGCGCAGCCCGGAGACCCACAGCACCGCCGCGTAGGCCGCCGCACCCGCGGCGATCAAGGCCAAAAGATAGAAGGCGCGATACATCGGCGGTGCCGAGAGCCAACGCGCGAGATCCTTCGACAACGCGAGCAACAGACCCGCCATCACCGCATTGGCGAGGAGGACCCGGCCGATGAGCGCACCCCAACCGGCGCGCGGCCTATAGACCCCGGAGCGCCGCAGACCACGCCACAACAGGAAGGCGTTCACGGCCGCCGAGATGCAGGTCGAGGTGGCGAGCAGCACGAAGGGGGTCGCAAAACCGGCGTAGTGCGCAGGCAGCACCACCAGCAGATTGATCGCCATGTTCACGCCGAGCGCGATCAGCCCGACCCGGACCGGCGTGCGGGTGTCCTGGCGCGCGAAATAGCCGGGCGCGAGCACCTTGACGAGACTGAAGCCGATGAGCCCCCAGGAGTAGGCCATCAGGCCGTACTGCGTCATCTCGACATCGCGCGCGGTGAAGTTGCCGTAGCCGAAGAGCGTCGCCGTCATCGGCCCAGCAAGCACCAACAGACCGACCGCAGCCGGCACCACGACCAGCACCACGAGCCGCAGCGACCAATCGAGCGTGCCTGAGAACCGCTCGGCATCGCCCACCGTATGCTGCGCCGAGAGCCTCGGCAGGATCACCGTGGCGAGCGCGATGCTGAACACGCCGAGCGCGAACTCCATCAGGCGATCGGCGTAATAGAGCCACGCGATGCTGCCGGTGACGAGGAACGAGGCGATCAGGGTATCGAGCAGCAGGCTCACCTGCGCCATCGAGGAGCCGAAGATGCCGGGCAACATGAGCTTGCCGATGCGGCGCACACCCTCGGCGGCCGGCTGCCAACGAGGGCGACCGAGCAATCCGAGGCGTGCGACCCACGGCAGCATGAAGAGCAGTTGCGCGAGACCCGCGACGAACACGCCGATCGCGAGCGTCACACCGGGGTTCTGCGCATCGCTCGCGATCGCCACCGCGAACAGGATCATCACCAGGTTCATGATCACCTGGGTGAACGCCGGCACTGCGAAGCGGCCGTAGCTGTTGAGCACGCCGCTGAAGAGCGCCACCAAAGATACGAAGAAAAGATACGGGAAGGTCCAACGCAGCATCTCGACCGTGAGCTCGTACTTGCCGGGCTGTTGGGTGAAGCCCGGCGCGAAACCGAGGATCACGAGCGGCGCTGCGATGACGCCGAGCGCGGTCACGCCGATCAGCACGGTGCCGAGCGTGCCGGCGACGCCGCCGACGAGCTCACGCACCTCGTCGTGGCTGCGCCGTACCTTGTACTCCGAGATCACGGGGACGAAGGACTGCGAGAACGCCCCCTCGGCGAACAGGCGACGCAGGAAGTTCGGGATCTTGAAGGCGACCAGGAACGCGTCCATCAGCGTGCCGGCGCCGAACGCCTGCGAATAGACCATATCGCGCAGCAATCCGGTGATGCGGGACAGGAGGGTGGTCAGTCCCACCACCGAAGTGCTCTTGAAGATGGCGCGGCTCATGAGGTCCCGGCTTGGGAATCAGCCGGGTAGTGTACCGAAGGCGCGACATCATCGCCGTTGACATCCCAAGGTTGCAGCACCAAAATACGCGCCGTTTTCAGCCCCCCAGAGCACACTAAGTGGCCAACACCAAGTCCGCAGCAAAGGCCGCCCGTCAGGCCGTCAAACACCGTTCCCAGAATGTCGCCTTGCGCTCGCGCCAGCGTTCCACGCTGCGCGTCGCCAACGAAGCGATCATCGCCGGCAAGAAGGACGAAGCCACCGCGGCTGTCCGTACCGCGACCTCATCGGTCGACTCGCTGGTGAACAAGGGTCTTGTGCACAAGAACAAGGCCTCGCGTCACAAGAAGCGTCTCGCCGCCAAGCTCAAGAAGCTGGCTTAAGACCGCCCCTGGCGAGGTTGCCCGGGCCTCAACGGCTGGGCTTCCTCGCACCGCGCCCTCGCTTCGCAGCAGGGCGCCTATCCCTCTCGATCGGCCCCTCGGATGGCCCCTCGAACGGCATGCCCGGCACCCACGGAATCGGTGCGGTGGCAGAGGACTCCAGGTCCACTTCGGGGGCCTTAGGCCTCCCTCGCCTGCCACCGGCTGGCGCTTTGACCCCCGTACCCGCTCCGCCCGCCGCCTCGAGCGCCAAGAGCAGCGGCAGCCGCGCCTTGCTGGCCGCCACCGCCCGCCAGTCCCGACCCTCAGGCCACGGCTCCAGCGCCCCCACAAGGGCCCAGAGGAGGTTCAACGACCCCCGGCCCTCGCCTGCGCGGATCACCGCCATATAGGCCGCCAGGGCGCCCCGGCGACGCAGCGCCTCGGCGCTGTGGATGCCGACCCCGGCCAACTGTTGCTCGGCGCTCGGACCGAGATTGCGCAGGTCGCGGATCCGCAGCCGGAACTTGCCCGCGGCGATGCGGCGACGGACCTTGGCGTTGCGTTCGTGCATGCCAATGGATCCTGTGCCGATCAGGTCTCGGCGTCGGTATCGAAAGCCGTGCGGGAGGTGCCTGCGGCCGCTTCCGCCGCCGCGCGTTCCTCGAGGAAGGTCATGACCGCCTCGGTGAGCGCACGGGTGCCGGCACCGCTCACGCCGGACACCAGGAACCAGGGTCCCTTGAAGCGCAGCGCGCGGACGATGGCACGGGCTTTCTTCTCGGCCTCGTCGGCCGGCAGCAGGTCGGATTTGCTGAGCACCAGCCAACGCGGTCGCGCGGCGAGATCCTTGGAGAATTTTTTGAGTTCGGCGACGATCGCGCGCGCATCACGCACCGGATCGGCGTCGGGGTCGAGCGGTGCGATATCGACGAGGTGCAACAGCACCCGGGTGCGCTGCAGGTGGCGCAGGAAGCGGATGCCGAGGCCCGCGCCCTCGGCAGCCCCCTCGATGAGCCCCGGGATGTCGGCCATCACGAACGAGCGGTGCTCGCCGCAATAGACCACACCGAGGTTCGGATGCAGCGTGGTGAAGGGGTAATCGGCGACCTTCGGACGCGCCGAGGAGACCGCACGGATAAGGGTGGATTTGCCGGCGTTCGGAAACCCGAGCAGACCGACATCGGCGATCACCTTGAGTTCGAGCTCGAGCAGCCGCTTCTCGCCGGGCAGACCGGGGCCGAACTGGCGCGGCGCGCGGTTGGTGCTGGTCTTGAACTTCGCGTTGCCCCAACCGCCCTTGCCGCCCCGGGCGACCTGCAGGATATCGCCGGCGCGCACCAGATCGCCCAATTGCTCGCCGGTCTCGGTATCGCGCACCACGGTGCCGACCGGCACCGCCACGTAAAGGTCCTCGCCGCCGCGACCGGTGCAGTCGTTGCCGCTGCCGGCTTCGCCGGACTGTGCCTTGAAGTTACGCTCGACCCGGAAATCGGCGAGCGTGTTGATGCCTTCGGCGGCGCGCAGGAAGACACCACCGCCATGTCCCCCGTCGCCGCCATCCGGCCCGCCGAAGGGCATGAACTTCTCGCGCCGGAAACTCATGCAGCCGCGCCCGCCGTTGCCGGCCTGCACCCGCATCTTTGCCTCGTCGACGAACTTCATCTCATGCTCCTTGGCGGCTACGCCACCCCGTAAACGAAAACCCCGGCGCTCGGCCGGGGTTCGCGATATCCGGGAACGCGGCGGTCGCTCAGTCGGCGACGACGCTCACGAACATCTTCTGCTCGGCACCCCGGCGACGGAAGGCCACTTTGCCATCCTTCAGGGCGAACAGCGTGTGATCGGTGCCGATGCCGACGTTCGTACCCGGGCGATAACGGGTGCCGCGCTGGCGGATGATGATGTTGCCCGCGATGACCTGTTCGCCACCGAAGGCTTTCACGCCGAGTCGCTTGCTGTGGGAATCGCGGCCGTTCTTGGTACTGCCGCCTGCCTTTTTATGTGCCATGAGGGTGTGCTCCGGAAAATGACGGGATCAGCCGGCGTGGATGCCGGTGACCTTGATCTCGGTGAACTTCTGGCGGTGGTTCTTCATGCGCAGATAGTGCTTGCGACGCCGGAACTTCACGATGCTGACCTTGTCCCCCTGGCCGTGCCGCTGCACGGTGGCGGTGACGGAGGCACCGGCGACCTTCGGCGAACCGACGGTGACCGTGTCGCCCGAGCCGACGAGCAGGACGTCGCCGAACTTGACCTCGGTGCCAGCCTCGGCGGTGAGAAGTTCGATGCGCAGGACTGTGCCCGCCTCGACCCGATACTGTTTGCCGCCCGTGGCGATGACCGCGTACATGTTGACTCCACCCGGAAAAGGTCGCGCATTCTACTGGCCGACCCCCTGCCGGTCAAACTCTTGCGGTGTGTCTGCACCCCTTTATGGGTTCTCGCCCCTTGATTCGGCTACGATGCCGACGATGAACGCGCTACAGACCGTCAAGGCGCTCGTCCAGGATGACCTGGTCGCCGTCGATGCTGTCATCCGCGCCAGCATGAAGAGCACGGTGCCGCTGGTCGACCAGGTGGCCGAGCACATCATCGCCGGGGGCGGAAAACGCATCCGGCCACTCATCGTGCTGCTCGCTGCCCGGGCCTGCGGTTACCGTGGCGCGAGCCACATCGACGCCGCCGCCTTCATCGAGTTCATCCACACCGCTACGCTGCTGCACGACGATGTGGTCGACGGCTCGGAGCAACGCCGTGGCCGCCGGACGGCCAATTCGGTCTACGGCAACTCGGCGAGCGTCCTGGTCGGCGATTTCGTCTATTCCCGCGCCTTCCAGATGATGGCGGCCATCGGTTCCCAGCGCGTCATGGAGATCATGTCCGAGGCGACCAATGTCATCGCCGAGGGCGAAGTCCTGCAGCTGATGAACGCCGGGGACCCGGACACCACCCAGCAGCGCTACCTCGAGGTGATCTACCGCAAGACCGCCAAGCTCTTCGAATCGGGCGCCGAGGTCGCTGCGGTGCTCGCCGGGGCGAGCCCGAGCCAGCAGCGCGCCCTCGCCGAGTACGGCAAGCACCTGGGCACGGCCTTCCAGTTGATCGACGATGTCCTCGACTACCAGTCCGACCCCGCCGAGCGCGGCAAAAATCTGGGTGACGATCTCGCCGAGGGCAAGCCCACCCTGCCCCTGATCCAGGCCCTGCGGCTCGCCGAGGACGATGCGGTCAAGCAGATGATCCGCGGCGCCATCGAGCGCGGCGGGCTGGACCAGCTCGAGGTCATCGTCGCCACGATTGAATCGACCGGGGCACTTGAGTACACTCGCCGCCTCGCACAAGACGAGGCCGACCAGGCGTTGACCGCGCTGCAAGCGCTACCCGAAACGCCATACAAACAGGGCCTTGTGACGCTCGCCCGGTTCGCCGTCGAGCGCAGTTCTTGAGATCGGGATGTAGCTCAGCCTGGTAGAGCACTACGTTCGGGACGTAGGAGTCGGAGGTTCAAATCCTCTCATCCCGACCAATCGAATCAATGCGTTAGGCGCAAATCGCCCCTCCTCAAAAACCCCATGTGGCACGCAAACGCCGTATCAGCGTTTGCGCCGCGCATGAAATGACCAAACTCAGAGCTGCAAACGAACGTCTTGATGCGTGCAGGCGCACGTTCGCGAATGCGTCGTTCTCTCACCGATCGTGAGGTGCCTGTTCCTTACGTCCGAAACGTAGGGGTCGCTGGGGCTTGGATTCACTGACCGACGTGAGTGATAGCTCGCGAATTCTCGTATTCGGACGCTCGCAGAATCCCTAACGGACGACGCGTTCGCGAGCGCGCATGTGGCGAACCTTCAATAGGCATGTGCAGCTCGCGAGTCCGACGTGCGAGGAATCCGTGAGCAGATCGAAAGCCATCGTTCGCGCACAGCACAACGCGGCGTTCTTGAAGCAGTGACACGACGTAGGCAGTGCTTCGCCGCGATGCAAGGCCTCTTGGCAAGTCAACCGCAGCGAGCGAGTCCGTTGTTCAATACGACCACGTCCCGGTCGGCAACGATTGCCCGCAAGTGCCACTCGGAAGCTGCGCCCTGCCAAAGCTGGAAGCGGATGGTTTCGCCTGGATAGACGGGCGCTGTGAATCTCGCGGCGATCTCCTTGATGCGCGCCGCCCGGTACTCGCATGTCGCTTTCAGGATCGCATGAGCCGCCATGCCGAAGGTACACAGTCCGTGCAAAATCGGGCGACTGAACCCGGCCGCCTTCGCAACGGCGGGATCTGAATGCAGCGGGTTGTAGTCCCCGCTGAGTCGGTACAGCAACGCCTGCCGCTCGAGCGTCGGGAGAGACACTTCGATATCGGGGAGGCGATCGGGAACGGTTGGCAATGATGCCGGAGCCGGATCGCTGACGCCGGACTCCGTGCTGAAGCCACCATCACCGCGCAGGAACAGCGTGTGGCGGCACTCCGCGAGAAGCTCGCCGGTTGCCTGCTCACGCAGCTGCCTGAGCACCACGACAATCGCACCTTTTCCGGCGCCTTTATCTGTCAGGGACTCCACGCGATTCTGCGCAACGACCGTGGCCGCAGGCGGCAGCGGCTTGATTACTCTGACCGCCTGCTCTCCATGCACAAGCTTCAGGTAGTCAGCACCGGTCCGCGGGTCGCGCAGCCAGGCGCCGGGCGCCCCCAGCACCGCGGCCATCGTCGGCACGCACTGGAGCTTGCGCTCGAAGACGAACTCGAGCTCGGCAGCATTTAGAGGATCCGCGCCCAAGCCGATGCCCAGCGCGTACAGCATCGTGTCGCGCGCAGCATAGGTCTGGACGATCTCGCCGAAGTCCCACGCCTTGACGACGCTGTAGTTGATCATCGCGCCGCGTCTAGTGCGGCGACACTGGCTGCTCGCACCGCGACCCTGCCGCGTTGATCGCGGTGGCCTTCCCGCCCACCGTGAACGCATAGCTCGGCGGCCCGTTCAATGCATATGCGGCCAAGGACGTGATCTTGTCCTTATCCGGATACAAAACGCCGAACGCGCTGTGGCCCGGCGGCGCACCGTAGCGTGGCGAATACCATACGCCGCCATGCGCCGTGTGCACGAGCCGCGAGGTATCAGCGACGAACTGCAGCTTCGGATAGAACGTGAATTTCTCCGTGCGCGGATTGAATCGTCCGATCACGGATGGCAGGTCGGGAGCACCGGACTCCGGAAACCAGATGTCGTCATGGCAATCGACGCTCGCTTCATATGGCTGGGCACCGCGGTGCGGGATGTTCCACTCGGTCCAGCGCCCGCTCTGCTGATCGAGCTTCGCGATTTTCCCAGGACGAGGTCCGCCAGCCCAGATGCCGACCCAGACGTTGTTCTTCGAATCCACACCGGGCCCACGCCGCATGTTGGCGGGTTGCGTCGGTGGGGTGAACTCGGTCCATTGATTCACGGTGGTATCGAATTTGCCGAGCTTGCCGCCGTTCCACAGGGCAACCCAGACATTGTCGTTGCCGTCGATGGCCGCACCGTAGGGCGTGCCGCCCGAGGTGGGCACCCGCGATACGAACATCTTCTTGCTGGACGGATCCCACTTGGCGATGGCGCCGCGGAGCATCCAGTTCATGTAGACGTTGCCTTTCGAGTCCACGGTCGGTGCCATCAACGGCCCCTTGGGCAACACGTTGATCACGTTGTCGGGATCGGCGTCCAGGATATGCTCCCACTTGCTGGTCTTGGGATTGAAGCCCAGCAGCCGTGGCGGGTGTGCGTCGCCCGAGCCGCTGCCGAAAAGATCGCGGGTGAACTCCGTTACCCAGATGATCCCGTCGCGGTCGATCACCAGGTCATGAACACCGGCCGTCGGGTCCGGCAGCACGTAGAAGACCTGCTCACCCGTGCGCGGATCGAGCCTGACGAGCTGCGAAGGTACGGCACGATTGATGGCCCAGACGTTCCCTTCTGCATCGAGCTGCATGGTGATGAGCGTTTGCTGGTCCGCGCTCACGCTTGCATCGAGCTCGGAGTGCGCGCCGCTGGCCTCGGCGGGCTTGGCGCCCGGGTCCGGCTCCTTGCCAACGTAGTACTCGATCAGCTGTGCCTTTGCGAGCTCGCTCTCGTCGAACGGTACTTGAACGTCCGTGCGTACGGCGCGCGAGGGCTTGTCGGCGCCGACATGTGCTGTCAGGTACTCGAGCAGTACTTTGCGGTCCTCGACGCTGAAGCGGAAGTTGCTAGCCGACCCGGAAAGCGCTCCTTCTCCGAGACCGATCCGTTCGCGCTCACCGAGCTGGGCGCCGCGCATGTAGTCGATCGCAAACTTCCAAGCGTCTTCGCTGCGCGGCGTGAGCGAGAAGGTATTCTCGCCATGGCAATTGAAGCAGGTCGACTCCAATACGACCCGCCCAGGGCCGGGCGGGTAGATCTCGTCGTAGCTTCCGAACTGCACCGGCGCCGCCGGGTCGTTCCAACCCGCCGCATTGAACAGACGAACGCTCTTGACAGGCACTGACGTCGGAAAGAGCGACGGATCGTCCAACGATCGCATCGTGAGCTTCAGCCCGTCGAAACTGCGACCTCTGACGATGATCTTCTGCGTCTCGGATTCCAGTCCGATTGCGCGGGCCGTGACCTCGTAGCGTCCGGGGAACAGTGCGACGGCGCGAAAGTCGCCTCCGCTCGTGAACACCATGTACTGAATGCGCTTGTCGACGTTCTTGAGGTACACCTGTGCCGACTTGAAAGGCTTGTCGGCAACGACACTGCCGGTCACCGTGCGCAGACCGTGCAACGAGCCGCTCTCCGCTTGCGCCCCGGCCGCCACGGCGAGATCGCTCGGCGCCGAGAGACCCGCCGAGAGAATCAAGCCAGCCGTCACCATCATCGCAAACCGGGAGCGAGCTCCGGGCGCGAGCTTTTTCGCTCGACCGTCAGAGAACATGCGCATGCTGCACCTCAATGAATGAAGCCAGCGACGCTCGCGAGTTGAGCGGTCCTCGCGAGTCGATCGCTTCGTGGCGCTAGAAGTTGTAGCTCAACTCCGCCGACACCCAGCGTGGGCGCCCATAGAACCCGTAGCGTGTATTCGCAATGCCCGCTCCCAGCAGGAAGACGGATGTGGTGTAACGTTTGTCGAGCAGGTTCTTGACCGACAGAGATCCCTCCCACTTTCCATCCTGATCGGCGATGAACAGCCGGGCATTGGCAATGGCATATCCGGGCACACGCGAAGCCGAATCGTTGCCGGGATTGTTGTAGAAGTACGAGCGCGCGCGGCCCGACAGCTCGAAGCCCATCTTCTTGTCGCCAAAGGCCGGCGTTTCGTAAGCGACAGATGCCGCGAGCGTGCGCCTCGGGTTGATCGGCATCTCACGATCCGCGGTGAATCCATTGGCATTTCGCACGTCGAACAACGTTGACGACGACACGCTTCCGTTGAGACTGAACAACCAGTTTTCGTTCGGCTTCGCGCTGAAATCGAACTCGAATCCATACGCTTCGGCCTTGGCGTTGTTGATCAGCGAGCCCACGCCCGCGAAGTTGAGCACGTGGTGGTCCTTGTAGTCATAGAAGTAGGCGTTCATGTTGAGCCGGACCCGACGGTCGGCCAGCAGCGATTTGACGCCCACTTCGTATGCAGTCAGCTGCTCAGCCTTGTAGAAATAGTCTGCATTCGGCAGCCCCGGAGAGATGAAGCCGTTGTTGTAGCCCGGAGCCTTCGCGCCACGGCTCACTGAGGCATAGATCAGCTGGCCCGGCGACGGCTTGAAATCAAGCTCCAGCTTTCCCGAGCCCAGGTTCTTGGTGAACTGGTTCAAACCACCGGCTGTTGCATCGTTGAACAGAAACGGCCCGGCAGCGAACCCTCCAATGTCGATGTTCGCCGTGTCTTCATACGTCGGGAACGGGTTCGGCGGCAGGTTCGTGGGCAGCGGCACGACAATGGCTGCGCTGTGGTTGATGTGCTTCTCGTCGCGCGCCGCGCGCACGCCCGCAATCAGCGTGAAGCGATCGTTCAAGTCGAACTCCGAGTGGAAGAACAGCGCCTGGCCCTTCGACTTCTGCTCCCCGTCGGCAACCAACGCAACACCGCCGACGAATCCGAATAATCCGGCGACTTGATTGAGCGTCTGGCGCTGACTCAATGCGTACGCGCCGACGGTGTAGCGCCGCGCGCCCTTGTCGAAGAAGGCACGGACTTCCTGCGAAAACTGATTGCTGGGGTTCTGGTAGTGCGTCATGCACACCTGGAGCTGGCCGCCGTCGCAATCTTCGATCAGGTCACGGTAGTACCGGTTGTAGCCGGTGACAGAGGTCAAGTCGACCGTATCGTTGATCTTCCAGCTGAACTTGTTGATCAGCAGCAATGAACGCGCCGCCTTGATGCCGCGGTACTGGCCGTTGTCGGCTACCAGACCGTACACCGGCAGCTGGCCCGCGCCATCGGGACCGGGCGTGACGAACTGGTCGCCATTGACCGGGTTGCTCGCGGTCGTATCGCGCCAGATGCCGCTGGTGCGGCCCGTCGTATTGGCCCAGCTCACCTTCAGCACGTTGTTGATGCTTTCGTTGGGCTGGAACGCCAATTGGGCGCGGAACGCCTGTGTCTCGGCCTGCCCGGGATCGGGCTGATTGCCGGTCAGATGGCGGATATAGCCATCGTTCTGATCGTGATAGACGGCGATGCGGGCCTGAACCGAGTCGCTGAGCGGGACGTTCAAGGCGCCCGTGAAGCTCACGGACTCGTTCGAGCCAAACGCCGCTCGAACCGAGCCGCCGAATTCGCTGCCAGGCTCGTTGCTGATGAACTGAATCGCGCCGCCGGTGCTGTTGCGACCGAACAGTGTGCCCTGCGGACCCCGCAGTACTTCCACCCGACTCATGTCGAACAGCGGAATGGAGGCGGCGCCGGTAGCAACGAGGTAGACGTCATCGATGTACGCCGCGATCGGCGACTCCGTCGCGTCGTTGAAATCGTTTTGCGTGACGCCACGTACGGAGTAGTTCGGATTCGTGCCGGGGCCGAAGATCGACGTGATCTCGATGTTCGGCATCACATTGACGATGTCCTCGGATCGCTTGATGCCGCCGGCCACTAGCGCGTCCGCCCCGAGCACGGAAACCGCAACGCCGACGTCATTGGCACTCTGCTCACGGCGGTTCGCCGTCACCGTGACTTCTTCGAGGGCCGCAGCGGGCTCTTCGCCCTGCGCCCGCGCCACCGGGCCGGAGACGGTAACCCCTGCCAAGGCCACTAAACCAGCGAGAGAACATCCATAGGATTTGCGAGTGATCATTGCGCCCCCCCTCAGAGCATCGTGACTGTGTTGTGCAGCGTTTCGGTCGCGGTGTCGGGCGCGTGCCCCCGGCTGTTGTCCTGCGCGACTGCTCCCTTTTATATCTGTCTAACATATCTGTCAACTCTCTGTTATAGTGCAGCGGCAGATATCGATCCCGCGCCGCAGGGGAAATCGCGAACAGCAAACCGCAGCACGGGCCGGGCAATTCGAAGAGACGGGGGGACGACTAGCATGGGTCTCGAAAACAGAGCCGGCGATACCGTGGTCACGCGATTTCTGGCTGCTTTCTTGGTTTTTTTTGGTGCGCTGCTCACCCTCGGGGGCTTTCAGCTCGCCCGGTTGGGTGGCTCGCTCTACTACCTTCCCGCCGGCATCATGTGCATCGTCGCCGCGGTGTTCATCTGGAGACGAAGCTCGACCGGCGCCACGCTGTACGCGTTGTTTCTGCTGGCGACCCTCGCCTGGGCGCTGTGGGAAGCCGGTGTGGACGGCTGGGCGCTCGCACCGCGATTGATCGCACCGGCCGTGATCGGCCTGATGTTCAGCACTCCGTGGCTTCGTCGCACGCTATACGGTGCAGCGCCGCCGCGACGCCGGTACCTGCAGCCGGGGCCAATCGCCGTGCTGTCGTTGGCGACATTGATCGTCTGCGCGTTCTGGTCCTCCCGGGAGCCGCCGCAGGCCGAGCGCGAGTTGCGCGCATTGGCAGCAGTCGCTGACACGGACAGTGCGCCAGGTGAATGGCCCGTGTGGGGCCGCACCCTCGAGGGCGAGCGCTTCTCCCCGCTCGATCAGATCACGCCGGCGAACGTCGGGCAGCTGAAGACAGCCTGGACGTACAACACCGGCGTTCCGCAAATCGGCGCACGCGGCGGCCCCGAAGCAACGCCGCTGATGATCGACGACACGTTGTACCTGTGCACCCAGAACAGCATCGTCATCGCACTCGATGCCGACAGCGGCACGGAGCGTTGGCGATTCGATCCTGAAGTGGACATGAGCGCTGCGTCCGGCGTCGCGACATGTCGTGGCGTGGCGTTCTATCGGGCGCCGACCGCGACCGACTGCCCGGAGCGCATCATGTCCGCGACGTTCAGTGGCCTGTTGATGGCACTCGACGCCCGCACGGGCAAGCCGTGCGCGTCGTTCGGCAACCAAGGTTCAGTGGACCTGAAGACTGGCCTCGGCGACGTTCCTGCCGGCTTCTACTACGTGAGTTCTGCTCCGACGATCGTCAATGGCAACGTCGTCGTGGGCGGTTGGGTCGCCGACAACCAATCGACCGACGAGCCGTCCGGCGTCATCCGCGCCTACAGTGCCGACTCTGGCGCGTTCGTGTGGGCCTGGGACATGGGCCGGCCGGAGTTTCACGGGGAGCCCGCTCCCGGGGAATCCTACAGCCGCTCGACGCCGAATGCCTGGGCGCCACCCAGCGCGGACGAAGAGCTTGGCCTCGTCTACATCCCTACGGGCAACCCCACTCCCGATCACTGGGGTGGAAATCGGTCAGCCGCGTCCAGGAAATTCGGCAGTTCGGTCGTAGCTCTGGATGCGGCAACGGGCGACGTACGCTGGTCGTTCCAGACCACGCGCCATGATTTGTGGGACTACGACGTCGCATCGCAGCCGACGCTGTTCGACGTCACCGTCGACGGCAAGACGGTGCCAGCGCTGGTTCAGCCGACCAAGCGAGGCGAACTGTTCGTTCTCGACCGGCGCAACGGCGCGCCGCTGGCCGAGATCGAAGAGCGTGCAGTACCAACGCGAGGTGCCGTGCCGGATGAGACGCTCTCACCCACCCAGCCGTTTTCCACGGGCATGCCCAGCTTTGGCGGTCCGCCGCTCACCGAGCGGGACATGTGGGGCCTGACGCCGCTCGATCAGCTGTGGTGCCGCATCGAGTTCAGCAGTCTGCGCTACGAGGGACCTCTGACGCCGCTCGGCCTGGACCGATCACTGATCTATCCGAGCATCGGCGGCGGCATGAACTGGGGCGGCGTGTCGATCGACTCTCAGCGCGACATCATGATCGTCAATACGATGTACTACGGCACGATCGTGCAACTGCTGCCGCGCGCCGAAACAGACCGCCGGCTCGAACTGGTGAAATCGGCGGACAAATCCGTGACGAACTTTGCCATTCCGCTGCCACAGGCGGGCACGCCCTACGGCGTGCTGTTGTCGGGCCTGATGTCGCCGCTCGATGCGCCGTGCAACGAGCCGCCTTACGGCAGATTGAGCGCGGTCGATCTGCGCACCAACAAGCTGCTGTGGAGCCGTCCGATCGGATCCGCGCGCGACACGGGGCCACTCGGCATCACCTCTCACCTGCCGATCCCGATGGGCATGCCGATGTTTGGCGGTGCGGTCACGACGCGCAGCGGACTATTGTTCATCGGTGCCACGCAGGACAGCACCTTCCGGGCCTTCGAGACCGCGACCGGACGGCTGCTCTGGTCTGCGCGTCTGCCGGCTGGCGGCAACGCCAATCCGATGACCTATACCTCGCGCAAAACAGGCCGCCAGTACGTGCTGATCTACGCCGGCGGCCACGTGCTGCTGCGAAGCAAACCCGGCGATGCAGTGATCGCCTATGCGCTTCCCGCTAGCGCGCCTGGAGCGGGATCGACCACAACGAACTAGTGCTGACCGAGGAGCCGCTGCCCGCGCCGACGGTCGGCGGCTCCGCGCCACGGGTGACACGAAACGGGTCCAGCGCCGGTGAAGCAGCGCGCGTGTGGCAACTGACGCAGTTGCTCACGGTACCGCCACCGTGGCCACTGTCTGCGAAGCGCGCTTCGAGCCATGGATTGAATACGATGCGGGCAGAGCCATCCGGCTCACGCGGCCGATCCGCATCGAAAGCGACATCCAGCACATAACTTCGCCACGGTGCCGCCTGCGCGACCGGGCGCCCCGCTGCATGGGGGCCGCTGTCGGCGCGATCGTGCCACCAGAGCGTGCCCCACACCCAGTCAGCGATCTCGCGGGTGGTGACGTGCAACGCAACGAGCGCAAGGCGATCGCCGGCGCGCAATGGTCGCCCGATCACCATGTTTGCGAGCTTGCGCGCGGTAGGTTCCTGCATCAGCAACGCCGCGAATTCTGCATCGAGCACCAGATTGAAAAAGCGCTCGATCCCGATACATTGCTGGAGTCGCATCGTGCGCCCGAGCAATGCAACGTCCACGGCGCCGCTAGCCCGATTGCATACCGCCACGACTCTCTTCCAGGTCGGATAGTCGTTGCCGCTGCGGTGAGCCGGATTGGCGAGCGCATCCCAAACGGGCATCGCCACCGCGCCCTCCGCGGGCACCGGCCACCAGGCCGACTTGAGAACGATCGCAGCGCGCGGAAACGCGGGAATGGCGTTCGCGCTCCCGGAGCCAGCGGGCGTCGTCAGAGGCGCCTGCAACGCAGCGAGGGCGCTCTGGCGATGCAGCGAGTTCGTGCGGATGTGGCGATAGGCTGCGTCGTTGTAATGCGCCAGCACGATGAGCGGCGGTTGATTGGACAGAGATCCGCGAAGCGCACTGCGCTCATCGATCGCGAAGGGCATTGCCGCCGTACGGAGCGCCGCCGGCGCGGCAGGACGTTCTGCGAAAGTCTCCGCCGCCCCAAACCACGTCATGAAACGCGCCAAGCCCGAGCGACCCGAAGGTTCGGTGATGTTCGCAAGCACTTGCCACAGATGGCGTCGCTGGCCGACGAGATCACCGCGTTCCCGCAGCAACTCCAGCGCTGCCTCGTTCGCGGGAACGAAATCTTCCGCGGTCAGTGAGGCTGCTGCGCGCAGCGCGCGTTCATGTGCGGATCCTGTCGGCAACACCATCGCCACCGCAACGACAAGCAGTGCGGCCGCACGGGCCATCGGCCATCGAATCACTTCGCACCGTCAGACTTCGGCGCGAGAATGCAGTCGGCTTGCACCGGCGAGAGCGTGCCCTTGGGCGGCGGGCGCTTCATCGATCGCACCAGCCCGTAACCGGGCTTGGAACAATTGAACTTCACCTCGGCGGGCGAAAAATACTTTGGAATATGCACCTTGAAGCGCCCTGCTTCGTCCGTCACCATCACGTAGGAAGTGTTGTCCGCGGTGAACTCCACCGTGACACCACTGAGGAAACGGCCCTCGGAATCTTTGGTGGAACCGAAATAGGTGTTTGCCGCTGTGTTGATGTCGATCTTGGGATCGAGCATGTAAAGCTGCGCGTGGGCCGTCTGCTGGGCCAGTGCGAAGAGCATGAACGTTCCGACGCAGCGCGAGACGATGCCGGTGAAAAGGCGATCGGTCAGAGATGGCTTCATTCAAGTCTCCCTGTCACTCGAGGGTAGAGCAACACCGGACGCCGAAGTGAAGGCGTCCGCCAAATGAACCCGTTAAATGAAATACGGCCTTAGATAATACACGCAGCCCGCGACGGCCGCATAGGGACTGACCCAGAGTACACGTCGCAAGCGAGCCACGAGCCAAGCTTCGCGGATACAGAACGCGCCGAAGGCGGCCACGAGCGCGGAGGTTGCCATCAGGCCGTACCAGGCCATGGCGGGACCCACCTTTCCTGGGTCCGGTTCAGCGCCCCAGACCCAGTCGCCGTTCACGGGGTAATAGAGAAACAGTGGCAACTCGAGGCCGAACACGACGAGATAGCTCAAGCAGAACAGCACGGAAAATGCAGTTGGCGACCATGCAATCTTCATCCTAGCCCCCGGATATTGTTCAGCACGTGTCCGACCACGAAATCGAACCAGACCACTGCCGCGAGGAGCGCCGTGATCATGCGGCGGTTCGTCAGGAGTAAGTCCCCGGCCTGTCGGCGCCAGACGACGAAGTACAACGGCAGGATGCCAAGCCCGATGCCACCCGCGTGTTCCTTCAGTTCGAACAAGCCCACCGCCCAGAAAAGGCCAAGCTCCTCGAACGGGATGCGCACGTCCACCCGGTAGGCCGGGTAGATCACACTGCCCAACACGAACACCACGAAGTACAACAGCGCGATCGCGAGCGTGAAGCGCGCGCCATCCACCCGCGCGTATCGCTCGACGAACACGGCCTGCGCTGCGGCGCGACGCGGAAACAGTGAAGCAGCCTGATGGGTGAGCGCACCCAGCAGTGCCACCGCGAACAGGCCGTGCATGATGAGGAGAAATGTCGTCATCGCTCGCCCTCAAGCGCTATAGACCGAGACCCCCGTCCGTCACGATTTCAGATCCGGTCATGTTGCTCGAGAGGTCCGAGGCCAGATACACGACGATCTCGACGACGTCAGACGTCTGTGCCATCCGGCCCAGCGGCACAGCCTCTTCGAAAGCCTTGAGCGCTGCGGGATCATGATCAGCCAGCATCGGTGTGTTCACCAGGCCTGGATGCACGGAGTTCACACGGATGCGCAGGTGTGCGAGCTCGCGAGCCGCGCACTTCGTCATGCCGCGAACGGCCCACTTGGTGCCCGCATACGCGATCATGTCGGGATACCCACGCATGCCGGCTGCAGAGGAAATGTTGACGATGGACCCGCCTCCGGCCGCCTGCATTGCTCCGATTACTGCCTTGGTGCCGAAGAACACGCCCAGCTGATTGATTCGATAGTGCTGATCGTAGGATTCGGCAGTCGTGTCGAGGATTGAAGCCGGGCGGAACACGCCCGCATTGTTCACCAGGACGTTGACGCAGCCGAAGCGCTTCACAGTTGCCTGCACCACGTCGTTCCACTCAGATTCAACCGTCACGTCGTGACGAATGAACATTGCGGCATCGCCGAGCTCCTTCGCGACGTCTGCGCCACCCGGCAGAATATCCGTCAGCACGACTTTCGCGCCTTCGGCAACAAAACGCCGAGCCTCATCGGCGCCCTGCCCGCGAGCAGCACCGCTGATGATGGCCACTTTCCCATCGAGTTTCTTCGTCGAGCCGCTCATTTGTTGCCCTCGGGTTCAATACAGACTAGGGAGTCCATTCCGCCCTCGACGACCAGTTCGTTCGGCGGCATCGGGTTGCTCGATGAGCACACTCGGCCATCTCCCGGAAAGATCACGTCGCGCATGTAGGTGCCGCGGGTCGGCAAGGGATAGGAAATGAACCGCGCGCCGGCCTGTTGGAAGCGAAACATGCGGTCCGATTGATTCGCCGTAATCCAGACGTCCTGCGTTTTTGGATCCACGCCGACGGCATACGGTGCTTCGACCTCCCCGGGCGCGAGCGGCGGAATCTTGTACACCGTGAACGCCATGGTCCGCGTATCCAGCTTTGCCAGCGTGCCGTCGCCGAAGCCGGGGATCCACAAGTTGCCTGCACGATCGAAGCGCAGTCGCCGCGGCCCGAACACCGGCGGTTCTAACTCCTTGATCTCAAGCGTCTTCGGATCGATACGGCCGATCATGTTGCCCCAGAGCTTGCTGTACCAGATAGAGCCGTCCACCGGATTGACATCGAGGCCATACGCGCCGGGCTGACGCTCGTCCTTGCGGGCCATGCGGTTCGGCAGCTCCAGCACCGTGGTCTTGCCTGTGGCCGGATCAAAACGCCCCACCTGGTTCGAGATGAACATCGTGAACCAGATCAAGCCGTCCTTCGCAAAGCGAAGCGTGTGCGGATAGAGGGAGGAGTTGCCGACCCGGTGCACTTTGTAGCTGCGGGTCACCGGATCGAAGACGCCGATCGATCCACCGATTGCACCCGTGGTGTAAATCAGACCGTCCGGCCCCACCTGCATGCTGTGCAGGCCGTGGCGCGAAGTGAGATTGAACGGGATCGGATAGCCCTTCTCGGCGAAGTTCCCGCCAACCGGCACACCCGCATCGGGTAGTGGCACCACGACCGTCGTGTTGGTTTTCGGGTCAGTGACATAGATCTGATCGATGGCTTCGTCGGTCGTGTAGAACCGGCCATCGGCAGGGTTGTATTCCGTGTCGTGCGCGATCAGTGCGCCCGGCAGCTTCCACTCGGTGATCCGCACCGTTGAGATTTCCGGAGCAACCGGAGCTTTGCCCCGAGCACTGATCGTGGATCCATCGAAGGCCTGGTGCATCGCATCTGCATAGTCGGCGACCCGCACGTCGGTGACGTAGCCGCTATAGGCCGTCATGGTCCGCATCACGGCGATCCACGCGTCTCGATCGCGCGGGATGCGCGTGAACGGATTACCGACCGGATGGCAACTCATGCAATCGAGTTGAAACTGCTTGCGCAGTTCAGGATCCTGCATCCGCACCCGCGTGAAGTGCGCGCTCGCAGGCAGGCTGTCCGAAATGGCCTGCGCATCCTTCAAAAGCTTGAGCTTGAAGGACTGCTGCAACTTGACCTTGCTGGAGCTGATCTTGACGACGACCGACTGGTCTGCACTGAGTTCGGCACGGGCGCGAAGGCGCAACGTGCCGGTCAGCTGCGTAGTCAGCCGGTAACGGCCGGCGGCGTCCGACACGACCGTTTCGGAGACAAGACGCTGGTCGTCGAACAGCGTCACGAGCGCCGCCTCGGCTGGCCGACCGCCACTGGTCACCGTGCCCGTGAGCACGGCTGCATTCGCCGCGCCGCAGAGCACCAGCGCCAGCAGCGCTGAACAAACACGCTCGATCTTGATCGTCATAGCTCCCCCCCCCCCGGGCCTTGATCCGACTCCTGAGCCTAACGCGCCTTCATGGTCCACGTGATGCCGTAGGTCGCAGGCATTCCGACCCAGCGGGCCGTGAAGTCGGACGACGTCACCACATTGTTCACGTAGTACTCGTTGAACACGTTCTTGCCCCACAGCATCACCGACCAGTTGCGATCCGCAGAATCGAATCCCAACCGAACATCAACCGTCGAATGGGACTCGGTGCGGAAAGGATAAACCAGACCCGGCAGGACTCGCGTGCTCACCGAGTTCGTGGCCGTAATGGAGGATCCACCCGGCACGGTGTCGACGCCGCTACGCCCGTTGATGCTGATGCCGGCGAACGGCGTGAACGCGGCGCGCGCAGGGAAGCGGTAATCGGCGTTGAGGCCATAGCTCCACTTGGGCGCGAACGGGAGCGCCGAGCCGGCAAAGCTGCGCGCCGTGCCCACATAGTCGACGCCGTTGTACTCGGTGATCTCCGTCTTGAGATACGTGACAGGCACGCTCAGGCTGAGAGATGGCACCGGCCGATACGTGAAATCCGCCTCGAAGCCGGTCACGCGTGACTTCGGAATGTTCCGTAACGCATCCAGGATACCGAAGATCGGATCCTGCACTTTCGTCAGCACCTGCTTGTCATCGTAGCCGTAATGGAACACTGCAGCGTTCAGCTGAGCCTTGCGCTCGAACAGGCTGGTCTTGATGCCTGCCTCGTATGCGGTCACCGATTCCTGCGTCACGGGCGCGAACTGCGAAACGGTTGCCGCGGCCAGAATCGGGAAGCTTCCCGCCTTGAATCCACGCGATGCACTGAAGTACAGCATCGTCGTCGGACGGATGCGGTAGTCGACACCGCCGCGCCAGGACACGTTCGATTCTTCGAGCGTGGTTGATGTCGGCGCGCCGCTCGGCGCGAGGTTTGCGCCCAGCGAGAAGCAATTGTTGTCGAAGAAGCCCACTGAATTGACAGGCGTGAAGCTGCCAGGCGCCGGATTGAACAACGAACCCAGGAAATTGAACAGGCCAGCGATCTGTCCGTCACCGGCGTCGAAGCCGCACTGCGCCGCGTCGTTCTTGGAGTTCGTGTATCGCGCACCCACCTTGACCGTCACATCGGGGGTGACGTCGTATTCGACGTTGCCGAAACCCGCGTAGCTTTCGATGTTCTGGGCGCCCTGCTGATAATTCTGGAAGATGAAGTTCTTGCTCGGGCTGAAACTGTTGTTGTCGGGATAGACCAGGAACTGACGTTCGAAGGTTTCGCTGTCTTCGTAGTTGACGCCCGCGACCCAGCGAAGCGACCCGTCGCCCGTACTGGCGATGCGCAGTTCCTGGTTGAGGGAGCGGATGTCACCCACGTCCTCCTGGATATCGGTGACGATCAGGGCAGAACCGTCGCCGTCGGTCGTCTGGTTCTGCACGTAGTGGTTGTAGGTGGTGAGCGACGTCAGCGTCAGCGCGTCGTTCAGATCGATATCCACGCGCACCGACGGCTGGACAAAAGTGGCTCGTCCACGCGGCGCATTGATCCCCGTGGCCCAATCGGCGGCTCGCGGAGTCTGCGGCGAGAACGGGGCCGCCAACTCCTGCGGCTGCTCATCTCCAGGCGTTTGCGGCTGCAGCAGAATGTACTGTCCCGCCTGCGGCTGTGAAGTGTCGAAGTACCCGTTCAGGCTCATCGCCACGCGGATATTGGAGCGCGGCTCCCAGTCGACCAACCAGCGCGCAGCCACATAGCTCTGCTTGCCGTTCACGTCGTACGGGCGCGTGTAGCTCTGTTGCCAGCCGTCCGAATTCACAGCGCTGACCGCGAGACGCGACCGGACGTTCTCACCCAGTGGACCACTGATGTAGCCGTTGCCCTCGAAGCGGTTGAAGCGGCCGTAGCCGACGTCCAAACCCGTTTCAAATTGTTCGGTCGGCTTCGCTGCGATGAAGTTGATGGCGCCGCCCGTCGAGTTCTGACCGAAAAGGGTCCCCTGCGGCCCCTTCAGTACCTCGACGCGTTCCAGATCGAACGAAGTATGGCGGCCCAGGACCCCGAACGGCATTGGCGCCTGATCGACGTACATGCTGACAGCCGGATAGACACCGATCGAGCTCTCATTGAAACCGACGCCGCGCAGCGTGAGGATCGGCGTGCCGTTGACGCTGGGCGAAAAAACCAGGCCCGGCACCACGGAAGCGAGGCCTTCGAGCGTGTCGATCCCGCGAGCATCCAGTTCATCGCGCGACAGCGGCGTGATCGACATGCCCACGCGATTGGCCGACTCTTCTCGCTTGTTGGCGGTGACCACGACCTCTTCGAGGACTGCGCCATCTGCCGCCTCGCTCGACGCCTGGCTACCCGCCGTAGAGTCCTGCTGCGCTGCGGCAACAGATGAAAATCCCAGCGTAGCGGCCAAGAAAGCCGTGCTCCAAGCCTGTTTGGAATGCTTGCTCATACGTCCCCCCTCTCATACGACAGAACAGCACCATAGCGGGTACTGATATAGATGTCAAACAGCCATGTCAGTCCCGCGCCACTCGGCTACGGTCGACAGCCTCGGCTTTCCTCCGCCTGTCTCACGGGCGGCTCTTGCCGAGAATCGTGATGCCCGATGCGGCCGTGGGTCCGCCGATGTTGTGAGCGAGCCCGACGCGCGCGCCGTCGATCTGGTTGTGCGACTGGCCGCGCAACTGCTCGAAGATCTCGACGCATTGCGCCACGCCGGTTGCGCCGGGAGGATGACCTTTGGACTTGAGGCCGCCGCTCGGATTGATGGGGATACGGCCGCCGACGTAGTGATCGCGCGCTTCCACCAGCTTGTGGGCGCAGAACCGCTCGGCGAAGCCCAGATCCTCGTAGCTGATGAGTTCCACTGCAGTGAAGCAGTCGTGGACCTCTGCGAAGTCGATGTCGCGCGGGCCGAGTCCCGCCATGGCATAGGCGGCCTTGGCCGCCTTCACCGTGCAGGTGAAGGACGTCATGTCGCGTTTGTGCTGATGCATGACCCGATCGATTCCGAGCCCGAAGCCCAGCACCCAGACTGGCCGATCGGTATACCTGGCGACATGTTCCTCGGCCACCAGCAGCACCGTCGCGGCGCCATCGGACTGCGGAGTGCAATCGAACATGCCGAAGGGCTCCGCCACGAGCGGCGCCTTCAACACCTGCTCTACCGTGATTTCGTTGCGCAGCTGCGCCTTGGGATTCTTGACGCCGTGAAAGTGATTCTTCACGGCGATCATTGCCATGTGTTCGCGCGTGGCCGGCGCTTCGTGCAGATAGCGCGACGCGTGCAGCGCAAAATTGGCAGGTGCCAGCAGTCCCAGCGGGAAGTCCCAGGCCATGTCGCGGGTCTGCGCCATCCAGTCCCAGAATGTGGAGCTCGACGAGGTGTCCCGGACTTTGTCAGCACCCACGGCCGCCACCACATCGACGTAGCCCGAGGCGATCGCATAGATCGCCTGCCGAATGATGTCCTGCCCCGTGGCGCACGCATTCTCGGTGCGCGTCACGGGAATATCGAGGAGCCCGCAGGAGTCCGCCAGAATGCCGGCGCCAAAGCCGTCGGTGGTACCAACCTCTCCCAGCCAGGCAGCGCCGATATCGCGGCGATCCATGCCCTTGTCCACCGACGCCAGCGCTTCGCCGAGCGCCATCGGAATGAGTTCCTTGATGCCACGCGAAAAGTGCTCGCCGAAGGACGTCATGCCCGCTCCGACGATGGCAACGCGCCTCATGTCGCACCTCCCGCGGCGGTCAGGCTCGCAGCTGGATCGGGCGAGAACGCATGGCCATAGTCCGGCACGCCCGTACGCATCGCCACCCTGCGCAGCACGAGCCGTCCGTGGGCGCCAATCGCCACGCGACCCGGTGGCACATCGGTGACGTGCATCAGCGAGCGCACGTCCGTGCCATCGCATTCCACGACGGCCAACGTGTACGGCGACTCGAGGGAAGGTACGGGGACATGAATCGTCGTGGTCGTGTATACCGTGCCGGTGCGCGGCAGCGCGGCGAGTGTCCATTGATCATCCGCGCCGCACCCCAGGCAATGAAACCGTGGCGGGATCGACATCAATCCGCAGCTCGTGCATTGGCCCGCCTGCCAACCGACCTTCGACTTGAACGCCCGATCATAGGCAGCCAGCGACAACTTGATGTCGCCTCCGGGAGATCGCTTGCGGACAACCGCCTTCTGCGGAGTTCGCTCGTGGCGCCGGACCGTCGAGCCCGCGGCAGCGAACGTTGCAGCACTGAGAGCTGCCTGCTCGATGGCGGCAACCAGACCGCTGCGCGAGGAATCGACGAGCGCCGCAAGCGCAAACAATGTGCTCGACGCACCGAGCGTCGGCAGGGTCGGGGCGCCGGCTGCGGACCACGCGGCTGCGTCACGCGCAGACGCACCGGCCATCACCAGAGGCTTTTCAGCAAGCTGTGCAGCAGCCAGCGAGGTGCGCACACCGCTTTCGCGCATCAGGCGCGGATCGTCATCGCGATAGCTGTGGCCATCAGCGAGCCGCGTACGTTGCGGCAAACTGCGCTGCGCCCGCCCGGCGAACGTCAGCGGATTGCGGGCACCGATCAAGGCGGCCGCCGCGCCCGCCGGCGCCACGGCGTCCACCGCGACCACCAGGGTCGACGGAGCGGCCGACATCAGCGCATCGAGCACCGCGGGTGCGCCGCCGATCTGCTCGACCACTTCGAGTGTGTCAGGCAAACGGAGTGCCGCGAGCAGCGGAGCTGTGTTGCCACCTTCCAGCAGCGGCAACTCGCGACTGACGAATACGACGCGGCTGACCGCCGCTCCTGCGTCGACCACCAGGCGAGCCGCTTCCACCGCCATGGTGAGCGCATCCTCGTCATAGCCCAGGACGCGCCCATCGGACGTCCCCCAGGGCGGAAGATAGGTTCCGATCGTCATTCCCATCGCGTCGACCCCCTCGACAGATGCATCAGACATCACGCGTACTGGTCCTTGATGCTCGCCATGAATTTATTGAGATTCGGAAGCCCCGTCGTAGCCGACAGGCCGCCGTCGACCGGAACGATCGCACCCGTCATGAACGAAGCCGCACTCGATGCGAGGAAGGCCACGACCTCCGCAATCTCGTCCGGCCTGCCGAGCCTCTGCATCGGCACTGGCGCGAGGAATGCATCCAGCAATCCCGGAATCTGTGCAACGCCGGCGACCATCGGCGTATCGGTGACACCGGGGCAAATCGCGTTGACCCGGATCCCGGAGCCCGCACAGTCGAGCGCCAGGCTGCGCGTGTAATTGATGACCGCTCCCTTGGAGGCGTTGTACGAGCACATGCCGAAGTCACCGTGCATGCCGGAGATCGACGCGTTGTTGACGATGGCGCCGCCGCCGCTTTGAATCATGTGCGGAATCGCAGCGCGGCAGCTGTAGTAGACGGAGAACAGATCAACCTCGATCACTCGACGCCACAGCGCGGGGTCGGTGTCCGTCGTTGAGCCCATGCCGGTCACGCCGGCATTGTTGAACAGGACATCGATGCGGCCGAAGCGGCGCATGGCTTCGGCGATCAATGCATTGACGTCAAGCTCCTGCGCGACATCGCAATTCAGGTACGCCGCACGATCAGGGCCGAGTTCGCGCACAAGAGCCTCGCCACTCGCATCGGCCAGATCACCGATCACGACGCGCGCGCCCTCGCGTGCCATGAGCCGCGCCGTCGCGGCGCCGATGCCCGACGCCCCGCCGGTGATCACTGCAACCTTGGTTTCAAACCGCATGTCGTACCCCCCGTCGCAACGCGACACCGTGCCGCTCTCTACATGGCAATGGTGAATCCGCCACTCACTGACAGCACCTGGCCGGTGATGTAGGAGGCTGCACGGGACAGCAGGAACACGGTGGGCATCGCAGCCTCTTCCGGCGTAGCCCATCGTCCCAGCGGAATCTGCTCCAGGTACTTGTCACGGAAGCGCTCGTCGTTGCGCACGGTCTCGGTCATCGCCGTCTCCACGACGCCGAAGCACACGGCATTCGCGCGGATGTTGTGCCGAGCCCACTCGCGCGCGACCGTCATGGTCATGCCGAACATCGCCGATTTCGCGGCGGCGTAGTTGATCTGGCCGAGGCTGCCGCGGCGCCCGGCATCAGAGGCCACGAAAACGATCGCGCCCGGATCCTTTTCGCCGCCTTTGGCGCGTTCGATCAGATGCTGGCCAACGACCTGGGTAAAGATGAACGACCCGTTCACGTGCACGTCGAGCACGGACTGCCACGTTTCCATCGACATCTTCTCGATCATCGCCGGACGACTGATTCCAGCGTTGTTGACGAGCCCGTGAACCGCACCGAAAGCCGCGAGGCCGGCCTGCAGCGATGCCTTGGCCACCGCGCTGTCGGTGACGCTACCCACCACGGGCACGAACCGACCGTCCGGCAAGGAACTGACGGCGCGCGCCAATGCATCGGCGCTCATGTCGACCCCGACGACCTGGCCGCCCATCTCGACGATCAGCCGGGAAATGGCGAGTCCGATGCCTTGACCGGCGCCGGTGACGACGACGGTGCGGCCTTCCATGGACAGCGGATTAATCACGGGAGGCTGACACGGGAGCTGCAGCGGCCGGTGCGAACTCCGCCATGACCTCGGCGGTGTGCTCGCCGAAGCTCGGTGGATGACGGTAGAGCGTGGAAGGCGTCTCGCTGAAATTGATGGGTGAGGCCACCAGGCGTATTCGGCCTTCGGTGGGATGATCGATCGTCTGCACGAGATTGACCGAACGGAGATGCGGATCCTCAACCAGTTCCTCGATGCTGTTCACCGCGGCCCAGGGAATGTCGTGCGCGTCAAACGCGGCCTGCCATTCAGCCGTTGTCTTCTTTTTCATCTCCACGGCCAGAAAGCGATGCACGTCGTCGTAGCTTCGCGTGCGCGTCGCGTGATCGTGGAAAAGCGGATTCGCGGAGCACTCCTCCGGCCGGCCGATCAACTCGAAAAACCGCTTCCAGTGCTGGTTCGTGTATACGACGATCGCCAGAAATCCATCGCTGGTCGGATACGGCCGTCGAGTGCGCGAAAGCAACCGGTTGTAGCCGATAGGCCCGATCGGTGGATCGAACCCATAGCCGCCGAAGTGATCGCTCAGCACGAACTGAGCGAGGATCTCGAACATCGGCACTTCGACGGCTTGGCCGATGCCAGTGCGCTCTTTGTGAAGCAGCGCGGCGAGGATTGCGTGCGCCGCCGTGATACCGGCGATCTTGTCCGCGATGTTCAACGGCACGAACTGCGGGTCGACGCCTTGCGCACGGCCAATGAGCGCTGAGATTCCCGAGATTCCCTGCATCAAGTCGTCAAACGCCGGGCGGGCCTTGTACAGGCCGCGCTGCCCGTATCCGACGAGCGAGACGTACACGATGGCAGGGTTGTGGGCCTTGATGTCTTCGTAGCCCAGCTTCAGACGTGACAGCGCGGCGGGGCGAACATTCGTGATGAAGACATCGGCCTTCTCGCACATGCGCAGCAGCGCAGCACGGCCTTCTTCGGACTTCGCGTCGAGCACGACGCTGCGCTTGTTGCGGTTGCACTGCAAGAACAGCTGACCCATGCCGCGATTGCGCATCGCGCCGCCCATGCGCAGCAGATCACCGCTTTCGTCCTCGATCTTGATCACGTCGGCACCGTAGTCCGCGAGTATCTGCGTCGCGTACGGTCCCATCAGCACGGATGTCATGTCGACTACGCGGATTCCGCTCAGCGGTCCGGTCGGCTTCTTGTTCTGCTGCTCGCTCATGGTTTTCCGCCGGCGGATCAGCGAACGCGACGGCTGCTGTTCGATACCAGGGCGACGGTTTCGGCGAGCGTGACCTTGCAGGTCTCGTCGAAAAGCATGGTGTAGGCTGCGTCTTCCCATGCGCCATCGGGCGGGGACAGCGGATCGATCGGCTCGAGCCGATGCTCCAGCACGAATCGGCTGGTCAGAAGCTTGCGGACGTCCCCGCATGGCTGGCAGGCCTCCCAGGCCAGCATCACGGCGCTGACGGCGTGGTACATCCCGCTTGCAGCCTGCCGGGCGAGATGCTCGTTGGCAGACGACGCGGCGGTGTCATTCGCGAAATCAAACGCCCGGTCCAGCGCCTTCTGCAAACGCAACCGGTAGGCATCCGGCAGGCGCGTGAGAGAGCCGAGCCTGTCCAGCACCACCGCTTTCAACGGCTCATGCGCCCGCGACTTGCCGACGGCACGCCGAATCACATCGATCGCGTTGATGTTGCTCGTGCCTTCCCAAACGAGTGCGATATGCGCGTCGCGTACCAGTTTGGGATTCACCCATTCCTCGATGACGCCGTTGCCCGCTCGGGATTCGAGAGCGGCCCGCGCAGCGATCACCGCATCGCGACACGCGCGAATCTTGATCAGCGGCGTCAGCATCCGCACCACCTGCTTGGCGGATTCGGAGCCCGCGTTGGCCTGATCGAGCTGCGAAGCTGCGAGCATGAATACAGATACACCCTGCTCGGCAGGCACGAGAATCTTGATCAACTGGCGGCGCATCAGCGGATGCTCGATCAGCTGCTTGCCCCACGCAGAGCGATTGCGCGCCACCTGCATGGATTCGTTGTAGGCCCTGCGCATCTGGCCCGCGGCGCGCACGCCATGCGACAGCCGCGACATGTTCACTTCTTCCATCATCTGCTTGATGCCGCGGTCCTCGCGACCCACGAGGTACGCTTCGGCGCCTTCAAGCATCACTTCGCAGCTTGCGAGCGAGCGCGTTCCGAGCTTTTCCTTGATGCGCACGATCCGGTATTTGTTGCGCGAACCATCCGGCAGATAACGAGGCAGCGCAAACATGGCCACACCCTTGATACCGGGCGGCGCGCCTTCTGGCCGGGCCAGCGCCAGCGCGACATGCGCGTCCGTGTGGGAAGCAAACCACTTCTCGCCATACAGGCGCCACACGCCGTTTTCCTTGCGCGCTACCGTCTCGAGGGCGCCGACATCTGAGCCGCCCGCCTTCTCGGTCATCCACTGAGTGGCACGCCACATTTCCTTCATGGTCGGCGCAAGAAGCTTGGGAAGCAGATACGCCTTGAGCTCCTCGCTCCCGTACGACTTCAAGACATGCGTGGTGGCGTCCGACATGTTGAGCGGACACATCATGCCGATCTCGGACTGCGCGAACATGTATCGGAACGCGTACTTGATCAGCTGCGGCACGTGGCCTGTCCAGCCGAGAGCGTTCTCCCGATGGCACATGGAGTGCAGCTGGAAGTCCTCGAAACCGATCTTCTCCATCTGGTGATAGGCCGGGTGATACTCGATGCGATCGAGATCGCGACCATATCGATCGCGCTGCTCCAGCACGGGCGGATTGCGATCGACGATGCGTGACAGGCGATCGAGCTCTCCGCCGGCCACCTCACCGAAGCGCTGCATGATCGGCTCGAAGTGCGCGAACACCTCACGGCTGGCGTAAACACGCAGTGCCGATTGCAGACTCTGATCGATGCCGAAGAAATTCAGCCCTTCCGTATCGGGCGCGACATGCCCGAATTCCTTCGGATCGAAGGGTGCCGGGGTTGTGGCGACGGGGGCAGGCGGAAAAGTGGGATTGAGCATCGTGTTTCCCTCGGCATTGAGCGCGCGAGTCGAAAGTTAACAAGTACTGATTGTTGTGTCAAACATGCATGTCTAATTTTGAGCGTGCTTGCGAGCGTCGCAATGCCTGCCCAGTGTCAGGCGCGTGTGGCCGGCCTTGCGGCTACGTTCAGTTCCTGGAGCGTGTGCGGCGCAGCGAGAGCGTCAGGCCCGGAGACTTGATGTCCACGACGGGGAGGTTCGTCATTTTCAGGAGCTTGCGCACCTGCTCGAGCTCCGGCGTGGAGAGCAGCGGGTAGCTGGTCTTGATCGGGCCGGCTGCGCGCATGCGGGCAAGGTCCGCTTCGGGCACGGTAATGCGAAGAATGAGTTCGTCCTCGTCATCCGTGTGGTATTGCTTCTTGAGATCCTCGAGCGTCGGCTGGGGCGGCGGGCTGGCCACCACGTCCTTGGCTCGCGGTGACGCCAGAATCCGATCCAGGACGTTCTGGTCGATCGGTCCCACTGCCTGGCCAAAGAAACCGGCCGCATACTGCACGACCTCATCGGGGACAGTGCGATACCGCTCACCCGTGATGACGTTCAGCACCGCCTGAATTCCGACGATCTGGCTGAACGGCGTCGCCATCCCGGGATAACCCAGCTCACGGCGCACGCGCGCGGTCTCCTCGAGCACCTCGCCCAGCTTGCCGCTCATGTTGTGCTGCGCAAGCTGCGCCTTGAAGGTGCCCATCATGCCGCCGGGAATCTGGTGCTCGATCGACAGCACGTCGTACTCGGCGTATTGGTTCACCAGAAAGCCAGCCGCCTTGCCGACGGCTTCGAAGTGATCGGCCACGGGCTTGAACAGCGACGTATCGAGATTGTGCGTATGCCCCTTGAGCTCGACGTTGTGCGCCATGATCTCCGTCGAGGGCACCGAGGGTCCGTTGGCCATCGGCCGACTCGCCGTGTGTAGCACGGTGACGCCGAGGTCGACCGCATCCAGGTACGCCTTCGCCGAGATACCCAACAGATTGTTGGCATGAAACTCGATAGGCTTGCCGCGGGATTTCTTGATGATGGCGGGCACCAAGGTCTTGAGGCGCTCCTTTTCGAGCACGCCACCGGTGTCGTAGAGGAGGATCGTATCGACGTCGGTCGACGCCGAGAGCTTGTCTGCCTTGTCAGCGAAGAAGTCATCGCTGTGCACCGGCGAAAGCGTGAACATGATGGCGCCCGCCACCGTCGTGGTGGACTTGGATTCCTTTGCGACCTTGGCCAGGCGCAGCATCTTGTCGATATTGAACAGCACGTCGTAGATCCAGAACGAGCGCACGCCATGCGCCGACAATCGCCGCACCCACAGGTCCATCAACGCATCGGGGCTGACGCCGAACGTGGAAATGGCGTTGGAGCGCATGCCGGCACGCGTCGGCGTGTTCGGCATCGAACCCACGAGCAGGTCCATGCCGTCCCAGTAGTTCTCGTGGCAGAAACGGGTGAGTACGTCGATGTACGTGCTACCGGTGAGATCGATCGTCGTGAACCCGGTACGGTCGAGCAGCGGCGTGGCAGCGAGTGCCATGCCCGCCTGCATGCGCATGCCCCACAGGCTCTGCTGGCCGTCGCGGATCGTCTCGTCGAGAAATTCAATGTGCGCCATGGGCGGAGCTCCTAGCGGATTCGAACGGCCCGAGATCTTCGAGCCAGCGCGTCGTGATGCGGTTATCGCGGAAATCGGGATGACTGACGATGAATGCCGCCAGCGGCAACGTGGTCTTGGGACCCGTCAAGCGGAAAGAATCGATCGCGGCCTTGAGGCGATCGAGAGCCTGGGCGCGATCCGCGCCGCTGACGATCAGCTTGCCAATCATGGAATCGTAGAATGGCGGCACCAGGTAGCCGGCGCACGCGTGAGTGTCGAGCCGCACGCCCGGACCGGTGGGAGCTGACCACTCGGTAATGCGCCCGGGCGAAGGCGCGTAGTCGCGCGCCGGATCTTCGGCATTCACGCGTATCTCGATGGCATGCCCCGCCACGCGTACGTCGTGCTGCTCAAGACCGAGCCCCTCCCCTGCGGCCACGCGCAGCTGCAAGGCGATGAGATCGAGACCGGTGGTCTCTTCGGTCACGGGATGTTCGACCTGGATGCGCGAATTCACTTCGATGAAATAGAAATCGTCACGATCGACGTCGTAGAGAAACTCCACCGTGCCGGCGTTGCGGTACCGGGCATGGCTCGTGAGGCGCACGGCAGCTTCGTGCAAGCGTCGGCGCGTGTCTGCAGGGACCGCCGATGCGGGGGCCTCTTCGATCAGCTTCTGATAGCGACGCTGCACCGTGCAATCGCGCTCGCCGAAGTGGATGACTTTGCCTTCGCCGTCGCCGACGATCTGCACTTCAACGTGCCGGGCACGCTCGACGAAGCGCTCCATGTACAGCCGGCTGTCGCCGAAAGCGGCGAGCGCCTCGCGCGAGGCGCGATCGAACGAAGCGTCGAGCGCCGCTTCATCGATTGCCTTGAACATGCCGCGGCCGCCACCGCCGGCAGACGCCTTCATCACCACCGGATAGCCCAACTCCCGCGCGGCCGCTTTCGCGTCCTGCAGGGTGGCGATATGGTCGGTCCCGGGGACGGTCTGCACGCCAGCGGCACGAGCCATCGCCCGCCCGCCCAGTTTGTCGCCGAGGGACTCGATCGTCTCGGCGCGCGGGCCGACGAAAATGATCCCTTCCTCCGCGCACATCTTCGACAAGATCGGCTTCTCGGACAGAAAGCCGTAGCCGGGATGTAGTGCATCGCAGCCTGTGGCCTTGGCCGCATGCACGACGAGGTTGACGTCCAGATAGCTCTTGGCCGACGGCGCGGGCCCGAGCACGACGGCGCGGGTGGCCATCTGCGCGCCCATGCTGTCGCGGTCCGCAGCGGACACGCCGAGTACCGTTTCGATGCCGAGCGCTTTCGCCGTCCGCAAGATGCGCACGGCGATTTCTCCGCGGTTGGCGACGAACAAGCGTTTGATGGCCATGATCAGCTGGGGTCGATATAGAACAGCGTTTGGGCATGCTCGACCATATCGGCATCGTTGACGCAGACGCGCCGGATCGTGCCCTTGTGACCGGCCTTGACCGTCGTGAAAAGCTTCATGACTTCGAGCAGGCAGACGTCGCTCGAGGCCTCGACCGTCTGGCCGACTTCCACGAATGGCGCTGCGCCCGGCTTCGGTGAGCGATAGAACGTGCCGAGGTTCGGTGCCGTAATCGCAATCCAGTGGCCGGGAATCTCGATCGCCGCCGCCGCAGGCTTGGCTGACACCTCGGATGCAATCGCCGCAGCCTGCGGCACAGAGCGAGGCTCGCTCGCCGGCAACGCCATAGTTCCCGCACCGAGTCGGGCTGCCGGATCGGTGGACAGAAAAAGCTGCAAGCCATCGATCTCGATGTGCATTTCGTCCCATCCGGACGACCTGAACAGTTCGATCAGTGTGGTGATGTCCTCGGTTCTACCTTTCATCGCAACCCTCCTCGAATTTTGCGCGCTGCCCGCTACGTTCAGCGCCCGGATGCGGCCTGGCCGACCAAGTGGTCGCGCACGGTACGCCTCAGAATCTTGTTTGCTGCGCTCTTTGGCAACTCAGGCCAGATTTCGATGGCCTTGGGCTGCTTGAAGGGCGACAGATTGGCGCGGGCGAACTGCATCAAGGCATCCGCACTCAGGCCAGGCCGGCCGGTCACGACGGCAACCACCCGATCGCCCCATTTCTCGTCAGGCAGACCAACGACCGCGGCCTCGATGACGTCCGGGAACGCCATCAGTACGTCTTCGACTTCGCGCGGATAAACGTTGTAACCACCGGAGATCAACAGATCGTTCTTGCGATCGACGATATAGAAGTATCCGTCCTCATCCATGACACCAATGTCGCCCGTATGGAGCCAGCCATTGCGGAAAGCCTCGGCTGTCTGTTCCGGGCGGTTCCAGTAGCCGGACATCATCTGCGGGCCGCGGCAGACGATTTCGCCGCGTTCGCCCGGTGGCAGTGGGCGGTCGTTCTCATCCCAGATCGCGACTTCCACGATCGTGAACGGACGACCGCAGGACGCTTCGCGATCGTGGTCCTCCGGCTGCAGGCAGGTGATGCACATCGGGCTCTCCGCCTGCCCGTAGCACTGCGCGAAAATCCGGCCGAAGCGTGTCTCGGCACGCTTCATCAGCGCAGGCGCGATCGAGGCAGCGCCATAGGCAATGCGCTGGAACGACAGATTGGCGGAGTCGATGCTCGGCGCTTCGAGCAACATCGCGATCATGGTCGGCACGAGGAACGTGAACCCGGCTCGGCTCGTTTCAGCAAGCGTGAGGAACTCCGCAGCATCGAACTTCCGCATCACGATGGCGTGCGCACCGCGGACCAGCGCGGGCAAAAAGAACGCGCCGGAAGCATGCGCGATCGGCGCCGCATGCAGGAACACGTCGCCGCTGCGAATCTGGGGCACCAGATCGGTCAGAAATGCGCTGATTTCAGCGAGTTCGCCCCGCGTCGTGAGGATGACGGCCTTCGACTTGCCGGTCGTGCCGCCGGTGTAACCGAAGCGCAGGGGATCTTCGAGTCCGCGATCGACGATGCATGCGCCGCTGCGACCCTCCTCGAGCATGCGCGAGAGTTCATCACGGCCGATGAGGATTTCCGCGTCCACCCCCTCAATGTCGTCGTGAATCACCGCGCGACTGCCGCTGTCCGCAATCTTGTAGACGTGATTGGCGAGCGTCTCGCGCACATTGAGCTGCACGCGGATCAGACCCGCCTTGGCGAGCGCGTAGTAAACGATCAGGCACTCGATCGAGTTCGGCAACAGGACGCTGACGCGGTCACCAGGTCGCACGCCGCGGTCCAGCAAAGCGTTTCCGACGCGGTCCGTGGCCGCATCAAAATCCGCAAAGCTCAGCGTCCGCCCCCCCTCAGTAAGGCAGGGAGCCGATCCAAATTGCAGCGCTGCGCGCCGAATCATCGACCCAATCTGCATGACGTTGCGCCCCCCTCGACAGTCCGGGGCTGCGCAGTCCCGAAGGACCGTCTGCGTCAGCACCCGCAGGGCAATTTATATAGATGTCTAACATCTAAGTCAATAACGGGATGGACGCGTGTCGTTAGCCCGGATCGACTCATCAGCCAGGGTCGATGGCTTGGCTCATCGTGCCGCTCTCCCGAAGACGTTCCATTCTCCTCACAAGCTGCGCCCGCCGTCCTTGCGCCACGGCGCTCATGCGGTCTGAACTCCAGTCGAGGCCCATATCCGCGTGCAGAGCGACGCCCGTCACTCCCGCGAGGCTTGCAAGCCTGCGCACCGCCTCCACCTTGAAGAACCCGATCATGTGGCACAGAGGCGAGGTCAGCCGAAGGTTGACTTCTACTAGTCCGCCAGCGGAAACATTGACCGAGTCGACGAGACCCATTTCAACCAGACCCATGGGCGTACCGCTTGCAACGCTGCAGGGGTCCTCGATTTCATCCAGCTGCGCCAACACCATGGCATGCAGCGAGTGTTCCTGGTCAGACACGCTGCTGCCTCCACGTTTTCACTTGTTCGGCCATCGATATTGTCGAGTAAGGCTCCGATAGCGGAGCACCTGAAGGCCGACTGAACTCATCATTCGCAATCGCGCGCTTGCACGCTTCGATGTCGATGCCGTGCAGGCGCGCAAACGTCCCCGCCAACATGTTGCGCTTGTCCTCGACAGCAATCTGCCGGATCGGCCCGAAGAGGCCGGAACCTTCCAGAAGGTCTTCGGGATACTCGAACTTCACGAATGCTTCGAGCCCAGGTTGGGGGTGATGCAGCGTTCCGCCGGACCCCCAGAAAAGCCGTTTCAACATCTCGCCGCCCCCGATACGGCAAAGACCCAACAGCACCTGGGCAAACGCACGCGGCCGGCGCTCCACGACGATATCAAGCATCTCCATGTTCACGTAGATGTTTGGATACCGCGCGAGCAACCACGCTGTCTCCTCGACGAAAGACACTCCCCCGTGAACGATTTCGAAGCTCAGATGCGGGAAGTCTGCGGCTGCGGTTTCCAGATCCTGCGGGCTATAGGCATCGCCCACCGGAAACGGACCTACCGGGACCGCTTTGTGAATGGCGATGTGGCGCAACCCCAGTTGAGCAGCCCGTTCGTAAAGCGGATAAATCAGTTTTGCGTCGTCCATCCGAAACGATCGTTCTTTGGATCCATCCCAGCTCGTCGGATAGAGCTTCAATCCCATGGGCTTCAGCAACTCCGCTTGCTCTTCGAGCGAAGCGATGGCCTTCCGTGTGTTCAGTGGATCCACGCAGGCGTAGGCGCCAATAAATCGCTTCGGGTACTTCGAAAGCGCCTCGACTGCCTTGGCAACAGACGAAAATCCATCCTTGTAGGCCGTGATCGCCACCGGATGCATCACAGCGACATCGGTATTGCTCTCGCGAAACAGAACATTCGCAAGGTCCGGGACTTGCCAGTCGGACAGATACACATCGCGGTTGAGCGCATAACGCCCATCGGGAGGATTCGCGCCGACGTTGAACGCCGTCTCGCTCAGGGCCTCGGCATATGCGGCATCCGCCCAGTTCTGCGGCAGATGGTTGTACGCGTGCGTGACGGCATCAATCACGAAGTAGTCGTTGATCATACGTTTCTTCCTTATCGCCCAGCTTCGGGGCGCGCTGATTGACTCTTTGCTCTCGCCGAGTGCGATCGCCGGGACAGGCGGACGGTTCGGTCGATTCGAACGGGTGCACGGCCAAATTCCTTCTCGCAGCTCGACGACACAGGACCTGGTTGTGCAGGCTTCCGGACAGCGATTCTGCGGTGACCGATCGAAATCGCGCGGTTCGCCCCCCTCCGTCCGTTGGGGCGGCGGGGCGCAGGAGGAACCTCCGCAACACCTCCCTGTGTGCAGCTACCATGGATATCCAGCCTGCTAGGGCGCTCCGGGCTGCACCCACTGCCCGAGTCCCGCGCCACGACGCCCATAAGCCCGAGCGATGGAGGTGTACGTCCACTTGATGAGGTCTTCGAGACGCTCGAAACCGCTACCTGAACGAGTCGCCTGGCCCGATACCGACAGCAGGCTGGAAATCTGCAGCGTGATGCCTGCCTGCGGAGCATCCTCCACAAGTTCTCCGCTCTCCACAGCGAGCCGCACACCCTCCGCGATGTAGTCATCGAGCCGCTGCAGCGTGCTACGCATCAGCTTTCTGATCGGCGGCGAAAGTGCGTCGGCGTCCATCGTAAAGCGCGCCAGAAGACCCCACGAGTGCCCGCCCTTTCCGCCGGGGTTGAACTCCAGGTAATGCTCGAACATCCAGTTGCGCGTGCTGAGCAGCTTGGCAAGGAACGTGGTTTCCGGATTGATCCAGATCTTCTTCATCGATTCCAGAGTGGCATCGGAAACCTGCCGAAGCACTGCTTCGGCCAACATCGCCTTGACGCGGAAGTAGTAATGGATATTCGAGTGGTTGATCCCCAATTCCTTCGCGATGTGGAGATAGCTGACTCCGTGGTAACCATGCGCGATGAAAAGGCGTGCCGCGACTTCCACGATGCGCGCTTGTTGGTCAGCGCCGGGGGCACTGTCTGTAGGATTTGCCAAGTTACTCATTCCTCGAATTCTCGTCGTCGCCCAGGATCGCCGCCGGCGCTGAACGGATCAATTGCCATCACCGTGCCCATCACAGGGACGGATTCAAGCACAAATCGGCCTCGAGTGATCAGGGCGAACGCGACAAAAGGCTCTTGCTAATACTGTCTGACATTGATGTAAAATGCATCTGCAAGTTCATAGCCTCGTCGCGGCTCGCCCTGGACCTGAGCGCGCACGGCGGGCCCGTGCTTCCCATGGCTGATTGCGCGATCGCAGAAGCGATGTAGCGCCAACCCGATGGACATGAACCATATGAGCCAAATTGCGTCCTCAGGGGCTACCAGCCTGCAGAACGAGTTCGAGGGCAGAAGGCTGCTGGTCGCCAGCGCCGCAATCGGCCTCGCGACGAGCATGAACGCCGTGATGTTTTACGGCCTCGGCTCGCTGATGCGCCCACTGCAGGCGGACTTCGGATGGGAGCGTTCCGACATCTCGTTCGCCGTCACCCTGATGACGATCTGTATCTTTATATTCGGACCCGTCGTCGGCAGGTTGAGCGACCGATTTGGCGCGGCGGCTGTCGGGTCGATGAGCCTGCTGGCATATGGGCTGGCCACGATCGCCATGGCAACGACGGTCGATACGCTCTGGGGCTTCTGGCTTGCCTACTGCGCAATTGCCGTGTTGGGACTGGGATCGACGCCGATCGTTCTCGTCCGTCCGATCACCCGGGGCTTCGACAGGCGGCGCGGACTCGCATTGGGAATGGCGCTGACGGGCGCTGGAATCGTCGGATTCTGGGTGCCTAACGTCGTGGCTGCCGTCACCGCCGCAATGGGATGGCGCGCGGCTTTTTGCGCGCTCGCGGTCACGGCGATAGTCGCTGCACCGCTGGTGTGGTTCGGATTCAGACGCCACGAGCAACCGAGCCGTGTCGCTGCATCGCACGTCGCACCTCCCGTTGGGTTGTCCATTCGGGAGGCTGCGCGAACGCGGCCCTTCTGGCTCGCCTCCGCGCTGGCCGCGAGCATGGCGCTCGGCATCGGCGGCATGGTCTTTCATCTCGTGTCGATCTTCCAGGATCTGGGCGCAGAGCCGACAACTGCCGCTCGGTACGCGTCGCTGATCGGTTTCTCCAGCGTTGCTGGACGGTTGATCATCGGTTTGAGCCTGGACCGCTTTCCCGCGGGACGTGTAGGCGTTGCCGTATTCGCGCTCGGCAGTGTTGGCATCGCAATGCTGTGGTTCGGCGGTCTGGCGTACGCGCCCGCGGCCGTCATTCTCATCGGATTGCTGTTGGGGGCCGAAGTGGATTTGCTGGCCTACATGGCGTCCCGCCTGTTTGAGCCGCAGTCGTTCGGACGCATATACGGATGGCTCTACGGCGTTTATGCAGTGGCGTTCGGGTTCAGCCCACCTGTCGTCGGCCGGCTGCGCGAAGGATTTGGCTCGTATGAAACGCCCGTCCTGGTCAGCATCAGTCTGCTCGCCGTGGCTTCGGTGATCGCATTCATGGTGGGCCGGCAGAGCGAAAAGAGACCTGTCTCCATTGGCGCAGAAGTGAATTGACGGCGAAAGATTCCGCAAGCATTCGCGGCGGAGGGAGGCATCCATGGGTATTCGATTGATCAACGCGCTGTCGAGTCCTTACGGGCGCAAAGTAGCAGTCGCGCTGAAGGAAAAAGCCATCCCATTCGACGTGACCTACGACGTCCCCTGGGGCAAAGACACTTGCGTCGCGCAATACAGCCCGCTCGAACAGCTGCCAATCCTGATCCTCGACGATGGGACCACGGTCTATGACTCGAGCTTCATCCTCGAATGGCTGGAAGTCAGGTATCCCGATCGGCCGCTGATCTCATCGAACGCGGAGCAGGCATTGACCACCCGCTTCGTCAAACTGCTCGGCGAACGGGTCATGGAAGCGATCCATGCGATCGTTTTCGAACTCCAGCGTCCGGAACCCAGCCAACCGTTCGTCGAACGCCAAAGCCGCAAGGTCAGGCGTGGCATTGCTGAAATCGAGGCGACCCTCGAGCGCCGGCAACCGGCGAAGGGCATCGACATCGATACCGGCGATATTGCCGTGGGATCGATGCTGCTGCTGATTCCGTTCCTGATCGAGCATGGCTTCGTCGCCGAGTTGGAAGTGTTGAACTGGCGGCCGCGGCATCCCAAACTCGCCGTTTACGCCGACACGCTGGCGGCGCGCGCCAGCTTTCAGGAAACCAAGCCCGCACTGATGGAGGTGGACCTGAAATCGGTGGTGGCCTAGCGAATCTCCGCACAGCGCGATAGCACAGCAGCGGACCTGAACGCGATGCTGCGAGCGGGTCGTCGGCGCGTGGATGCAACTTCGCTTCAAGATGCAACGACAAACCGAAGACCGCGAACGGACTGCCGCGCGGTACCGCAGATCGCATCCCTCAGTCATCCGGGCCCACACGGTGGCACGCAAGTGGCACGCAACCCCTGGTAAGTCTTTGATCCACCGTGGTCAGCAGTGCCACTTACTGCTCATCTAAATCCATGATTTGCTTGCATTTCTCGCATATTCGGGACGTAGGAGTCGGAGGTTCAAATCCTCTCATCCCGACCATTCCCCGCCTGCGAAGGGATACGGAATCGCTGTCCGGCGATGCGATTACCGTGCATCATCACCGAGCACCCTCAAAGAGTCCTGTATTTTGAGGTTTGCCCCGGAGCGTCGATATGACCAGCCCCACCCGCCCCCCCTGGGCTGCACCCCTCGCGGCCACCCTCACCACGGCGGGTCTGCTGATGCTCGGCGCGTGCTCGGCGGGTGGCCCTGACACCAGCCCTCCTGCACAGGCGGCCGAGATCGTGAAGTCCCAAGTCGGCTCGCCCGACAACTTCAAGGGCACGGGCGGCGAAGTGCTCTGGAAGGGCGTGAACCGCGAGGGTCGCCCGGCCTATGTCACGACCGTCGCCTTCGATTCGAAGGACAGCGCCGGTGCGGTGGTCCGCAGCTGCATGATGGTCGCCTACCACGAGGGCGCTGACGGCAAGGCCGTCTGGGATCCGTCCTGGGGCATCAAAGATTACACCGCCGAGATGCCGATGCTCTGCCAAAAGCATGTGCCCATGGAGATCAAGTCATCCATCGGCAAGACCTTCGCCGACCAGAACTTCAAGATCGGGGCAGCCGAGCCCGCAGCCTGAGGCGCGTCCCGCCCTCTCTCCTGCCCTCTCCTGCGCGGTTCGCGACCTAAGCCAGTACACCCCGCTCGCGTAATCGCGGCAGCGTCACTTCCAGAAGTTCCTGCGCCTCGAGCCGCAACCGCGCACGCACCCGCGCGGTCTCGACGATCACCCGACCGTCATGCACCAGATGCTGCCCGAGACGCGCCAACATGGCCTCGGCGTCCCGCGCGACCGAGGCCGTATCCACGGCACCGTTCCGCCAGGCCGCCAGCATCAACATCGCCGAGCAGCCGACCTCCACGCCGCCGCCGGTCTGCGGGTCGGCGAGCCAGGCCATGCCCGGACTGCGCGCGGCCAGCGCGAGCAGACGATCGTTCAATCTCTGGACATCCCGCAGCTGGCCATCGCGCTGGCGAGAGGGCCTGAGGGCCGCCCCCTCGTCCATCGGCGGGGCACCGTCTTTGACGAAGTACTCGCGCCGGAACCTGGCGCCTGACGCCGGTTCCGCTTCGTCTGCCTGCGCCGCGAACGACAGGCCCGCGGACCGCATCGCCGCGGCGACCTCCTCAGGAGGCATCGGCGCCCAATCGCGGTTGAAGAGCTCGTGCGCGAGGTAGGCGACGCCTTTGTGGCGGATCGCCCGCAGTTCCGCCTCGATGCCCGGGCAGGTCTCAAGCAGGACCGGATCGCGCAGCACGCGCATCTGCGCATCGTGCAACGCGGCTTCGATACGCTCGGCGCGCGGCAGGTCCGCGGGCAGCGCGGCGGCGTAGGCCACCATCATCTCGCGCAGCGGCAGCATCGGCGCCCAACCGGGCAGCGCGTTGTACGACACATAGACCACCCCACCGGTCCGCAGCCTGCGCGAGACGAGTCCGAGGATGCGATCGCGGTTCGCCGCCGACACCCAACTCCAGACGCCGTGCAGACCGATGAAGTCGAACTGCGGCAGGTCATCGCGCGCACAGAACACCGCGAAGGCCTGTTCGGCCGCGTCCAACCGCGCTTCGGTGCCCGCCACGAGCGCCCGGACATGCGCCGCATGCGCTGGGATCAGATCGGTCCCCCACCACGCCGCCCCGCCCGCGACCGCATGGATGGCGAGGCTCACCCCCTGCCCAAAGCCGAGTTCACAGGCCGCAGCGACTTCGGGCGGCTCGACCCCAGCGCGGCGCAACACCGCCTGCATGCGAACCGGATCGAGTTCCGGGTGGTAGCCGAAGGTGTAGAGGATGTCCTCCACATAGCCATCAGCCTCGTTCGTGCTCCGTCGCGCCACGACGGCATGGTATCCCCCGGAGGATGTTTTGCGGCATCCTTGGACCCGCGGCGTCTGCCGCCTGCCGTGATGGAGTGCCGATGAAATCTGCGTGGATGATCTGCCTGTCCCTCGCCACCCTTGCGCAAGGCTTGGCCTCGCCGGTCGGTCTTTGGCGCACCATCGATCCGGAGACCCAGTCGGTCGAATCTCTGGTGCGCATCGTCGAGACGCCGGCCGGACTCTCCGGGCGCATCGAGCGCGTGCTCGATCCCGCCAAGGCCACGGCACGCTGCGCGGCCTGTGGCGGCCCACGCAAGGACCAACCGGTGCAGGGCATGGCGATCATCGAAGGGGTGCGCCGCAGCGCATCGGGCGCACATTGGGACGGCGGCAGCATCCTCGACCCCAAGAACGGCAAGACTTATAAGGTCCGGCTGACACCGCTCGACGGCGGTAAGCGCCTCGCGGTGCGGGGCATGCTGGGCCCGTTCCACCGCGATCAATTCTGGGAACGGGCCGAGTGACCCGTCGCCCCGGCGGATCCTCCCGCTCATGAGCGTCGCCACGACGGACGACGAAGCCCTCTACGGCCGCAACGTCGGCACCGCCGGCTATCGGCGTTATGTGGTGCTTTCGCTGCTTGCGGTCTACACGCTCAACTTCATCGACCGCCAACTTCTCGGGGTGATGGCGCAGCCGATCATCGCGCAGTTCAACCTCACGGACACGCAGTACGGCTTCCTGAACGGCCCGCCCTTTGCGCTCTTCTATGCCTTGATGGGCATCCCGCTCGCGATGGCCGCGGATCGCTGGAACCGGGTCCGCCTGCTCGCGCTCTGCATCGCGGTATGGTCGGTGATGACCGCGCTCTGCGGCCTCGCCACAGGCTTCATGTTCCTGCTGATCGCGCGCATCGGCGTCGCGATCGGCGAGGCCGGCTGTACGCCGCCCGCCAATTCCATCATCGGCGACTACTTCCGGCCGCGGGACCGCGGACGCGCGATCGGCACCTACACGATGGGCGTCCCCATCGGCGGCGCGCTGGCAAGCTTCATCGGTGGCCCCGTCGCGCAACTCTCCGACCAACGCGTGATCGAACTGCTCGGGATCTTCGGACTCGCAGGCCTTCCCGAGGCGTTGCAGTGGGGCGCGGGCTTCGGTTGGCGCTTCGTCTTCCTCGCGCTGGGCATCCCCGGGGTTTTGGTGGCGTTGGTCGTGCTGCTGACCTTGCGTGAGCCGCCACGCGGCGCCAGCGATCCGCCGGGCGCTGCGCAGCAGGACAAGGCCGGTTTCGGCGAGACGCTACGGTTGCTGCGGGGCAAGCCCAGTTTCTGGGTGATGTGCGCGGGGGCGTCGTTGACGGCGCTGGTCGGCTTCGGTCATTTCGCCTTCCAAGCGCCGATGATGCAGCGCCTGCACGGCATGCCGCCCGGTGAGTTCGCGCTGCGATTCGGCGGCCCGATCGCCCTCGCCGCCGCCTGCGGCACCTGGCTCGGCGGCTACTTCAGCGACCGTCTCGCACGACGCTCGGCGGGTGCGATCGCATGGCTCCCCGCTGCGGCGCTGGTCATCGCCACCCCGTTCTACCTCGCCGCATTCCACACTCCGGGCGATCGGCACGGACTCGCCTTCCTGCTCTGGCTGGTGGCGGCGGTGGTGCACTACTCCTACGCAAGCGCACAGTTCACGATCAGCCAATCGCTCGTGCCCTCGCGCTCGCGGGCCTCGACCATCGCGATCGTGCTGCTCTGCATCGCCTTGGTCGGCAACGGCCTCGGCCCGCAGCTGGTCGGGCTGCTGAGCGACGGGTTCATGGCACAGGCGCTGCGGGACTCGGGTTTCGGCGACGCACTCGACACCACCACCTGCCGCACGCGGAACCTCGCCGCACTGGCGCCGGCATTACAGGATGTCTGCACCCGGGCCTACGGGCTCGGACTGCAGCGGGCGATGACGGCGACGACGCTGATATTCCTGCCGGCTGCCGCCTGCTATTGGCTGGCCTCGCGCTGGTTGCCGCGCGACCTTGCCACCGCTCAGTCGAAGGACTGACGCAGCTCCATCAACACCTGGTCTTCGCCGTCGATGCGGATCAGGCCGCGCCTCGGGAATTCGAGATCGAGGATCACATAGATCGCGAGCGCCATGATGCCGGCGAAGGCGAGGCGATGCAGCCAGTTGGGGTTGCGGCTGGGGCCGATCGAGTAACCGAAGAGCATCGCCCCCACGGCACAGAGCACACCCAGCAACAGGTAGATGGCGAGCGGCGGATGGCTGCGGGTCGAGGTGTTGCGCGTGGTCACGATGTCGAACATCGCGTTGAGCGAAGGCAGCAGCACTTGGGCTGCAGCGGGCGAGGCCTCGGGCTTGCGTACCCCTGCCACGGCCAACTGCCAGATCTCCCCCTGCAAACGCAGCGCGGTCGCGGTTTTGGCCTCGGTCGAGGCCGTATCGCGGACGCGCTCGTGAGCCACGACACGCAGGTCGGTGTACTGCCGGAAGAGATCACGCATGGCCGGTTGGTCGCCGGGCGGCAGCAGGTCGATGCGCAACCAGGCCGTACCGATGTCGTTCGCCTCTTGGGTGATCAGGTGGCGGCGATCCTCGAAGCGCGAAGCCGCCCCGGAGAACGTGAACGCGATCAGCAGGCCGAGCAAGGCGAATATCGCGCCTTCAGCGGCACCCAGGCCCTGGGAGAACGAATCCTTGTCGGTGGCATAGCGGTATCTGCCGATGCGCCGCCCGACCTCGACGGACAACATCATGAGGAAGAACAGCCCGATGGCCATCGCCGAGCCAAACTCTGCAAGACTGTAATCCATGGGGATATCTTATGGGGATATCTTAATGGGTCGTCGGACGGTGCTACCATCAGAGGCATGAAAATCTCCCCTCGCGCGCCAGCGGCTGCACTGACCGCCATGTTCCTCGCCCTCGTGTGCACTGGGGCGCCACCGTCAGCCTCGGCTGCGGGGGTCGGCACGCTATCCGACAAGGACAGCGTGGCAGGACTCAAGGCCGCGCTCGGTCAAGGCGCCGAGCGCGCGGTGTCGACCCTCGGCGCGACCGACGGCTTCCTCGGCAATCCGACCGTCCGCATCCCGCTGCCACCGACGCTCGCCAAAGGCGAACGCATGTTCAAGATGCTCGGTCTCGACAAGCAGGCCAAGGAACTCGTCACCTCCATGAACCGCGCGGCCGAAGCGGCGATGCCGGAAGCGCGCACGCTGTTGGTCGACTCGGTCAAACAGATGTCGGTCAGTGACGCCCGTCAGATCCTCACCGGCGGCGACGACGCCGCCACGCAGTACTTCCGTCGCACCTCCTACGACAAACTCTCGGCGCGCTTCCTGCCGATCGTCAAACAGACCACCGACCGATCCGATCTCTCCAAGCAGTACAACGAGTTCGCCGGACAGGCCGCGCGACTGGGCGTGATCGAACCGCGCGATGCCAAGGTCGAGGACTATGTCACGCGCAAGGCGTTGGATGGCCTCTTCACGATGATCGCAGAGGAAGAGCGCGCCATCCGCAAAGACCCGCTCGGTCAAGCGAGCAAGTTGCTGCAGAACGTGTTCGGGACGCTGAAGAACTAGCCTCAGCGCAGGCGATGCGTGCCGCGCGTAACCGCTTCGTCATGCAAAGCCGCGCGCGGCGGCGCTAGAATCGGCTCATGACCTCCCGCCGCAGATTCCTTGGCGCCGCACTCGCCGGCGCAGGCTGGGTGCTCGCTGCACCCGAACCCGCCGTCGCCGCACGGCGCGCCCGCTTCGATCGCGACCCCTTCGCGCTCGGCGTGGCATCCGGCTATCCGCGCGCGGACGGCATGGTGCTCTGGACACGCCTCGCACCCGAGCCCTACACCACCGATGGCGGGGCCGGATGGGCAGATCTCACCCTCAACTACGAGATCGCCGAGGATCCGTCCTTCCGGCGACGCATCCGCTCCGGAACGGTCACGGCGCCCGCGGCCGACGCCCACAGCGTCCACCTCGACATCACGGGGCTCCGCCCGGGACGCGAGTATTTCTACCGCTTCCGCGCCGGTGACGCCATCAGCCCCATCGGGCGTTCCTGGACGGCGCCAGAGCCCGGCTCTCCTGCGGCGGCGATGGCCAAGCTTCGGGTCGGCCTCGCCAGTTGCCAGAGCTACGAACAAGGTCACTACCACGCGTGGCGGGACATGGTCGCGCGCGGTGTCGATCTCGTCCTGCACCTCGGCGATTACATCTACGAAAGCGGCTCTGGGAACCCGGTGCGTCGGCACGATCCGGGCGAATGTGTCTCACTCGAGGACTACCGGCGCCGCTACGCGTGGTACCGCAGCGATGCGTCGCTGCGCGCCGCCCATGCGGCCTGCCCTTGGCTCGTCACCTGGGACGACCACGAGGTCGACAACGACTATGCGGGGCTGCAGTCGGAGCACCCCGCAGAGCAAGCCGCGTTCGCCGCGCGGCGCGCCGCAGCCTACCAAGCTTATTGGGAGCACATGCCGATGCCTCGCGCGATGCGACCGATCGGTGGCGCGATGTCCTTGTTCGGCACGACCCAGATCGGCGACCTCTTCGCCTTCCACATGCTCGATACCCGGCAATACCGATCCCCGCAGGTCTGCTCGAAGCCGCCGCGGGTCGGTGGCTCCCGGGTGTTCGTCGATGAATGTCCCGCGTGGGAAGACCCTGAGCGTTCGCTGCTCGGCGGGCCTCAAGAGCGCTGGATCGACGGGCAGTTGCGCGGATCCAAAGCCCGCTGGAACCTGCTGGGCCAAGGCATGGTGTTCTCCTTGGTCGATGAGGATCCCGGTCCGCGCACGCAGCACTGGAACGACAGTTGGGCGGGCTACTCGGCTGCGCGGCAACGGCTGCTCGGATCGGTCGCCACCAGCGGTGTCGCCAATCCGTTGATCTTGGGCGGCGATATCCACGCTTTCATCGCTGCCGATCAAAGAATGAGAGCCGGCGACTCGGCCTCACCGATCGTCATGAGCGAACTCGTCACCACCTCGATCAGCTCCGGTCCACCGCCGAAGCGCGTGATAGAGGCCTATCAGCGCGACGGAAATGATGTGCTGTTCGCCGATGGCGATCGCCGCGGATATCTTTGGATGGAGATCGGTCCGCAGCGCCTCGAGGCGCGTCTGCAGGGCTACGAATCGGTGCGCGAGGAGACGGGCGCCGAAGAACGGACCTTGTTCACTTGTGCCCTGGAGGACGGTCGCCGCGGTCTGCAACGCTGACGCCAAAAGAAAAAGGCCTGCGTCTCCGCAGGCCTTTTCCATGATCAGCGACCCTTGCGGGTTGTGATCGGCAGGGGCCGCTTACCAGCGACCGCCGCCACCACCGCCGCCGCCGCCGCCGCCGCGGTATCCACCGCCGCCGCCGCCGCCGCCGCCGCTACCGCCGCGGTATCCACCGCCGCCGCCGCCACCGCCCGAGGGACGGGGACGATCCTGCGCCTCGTTGACGCGCAGCGGACGACCGCCCATCGAGTAGCCGTTCAAGGCCTGGATCGCGCGCGCGGCGTCTTCCTGACCCATCTCGACGAAGCCGAAGCCACGCGGACGACCGGTATCACGGTCGACCGGCAGCGACACCGAAGTCACTTCGCCGTGCTGTGCGAACAGCGTACGGACCGAAGCTTCATCTGCCGTGAACGGCAGGTTACCAACATAGATTTTCGCCATCTCTGGAAACACTCTCACAAAAATAAAACATACACCGACCACAGATCTCGCCGAAGTCTTGCGACAACGACGGCCCGAGGCCACCTGATCGATGTCGATTCGGGGATGCAGACCTGCGCTCAAGCGCCCAGAGATGCAGTCAGAAGGGGCAACGATCTCCACGGAGGATAACACAGCCAAGAGTATAATGCGCGGGTCATGGACTCCCCCACCCCCGCGAGCCCCGCGCCCGGTCCCGCCGGGACCGACCGGCTGCGCGAGTGGGCCCCGGGCCTCCTGCTCGGGGCTGCCGTGGCGGCGAGCGCCTTCGGGCTGCGTTCGACCGGCTTGCCCGGCGTCGCGGACCTCTCGCCTTTGATGCTCGCCATCCTGATCGGCATGGGCGTCCGCAACCTCCTCGGTCGCCCGGAGGCGGCGAAGTCAGGACTTGCCTTCGCACTGCGGGCACCGCTGCGGCTCGGGATCGTGCTGCTCGGGTTGCAGGTGACCCTAGGGGAGATCCTCGGGATCGGCTGGGCCGGCTTGGCGCTGCTCGCCTTTGCCTTGGCCAGCACCTTTGTCGTGACGCTCTGGCTCGGGGCGAGGATGGGGGTCGACCCAGGCCTCGCCCAGCTGCTGGCCGCCGGCACAGGCATCTGCGGCGCCTCAGCCATCGTCGCGACCAACACCGTCACCCGCGCAAGCGACGAGTCGGTGGCCTACGCACTCGCGACGGTCACGCTCTATGGGACGATCGCGATGTTCGCTTATCCGCTGATCGCCGCGTCGCTGCCCCTGAGCCACGCCGGCTATGGACTCTGGACCGGTGCCTCGGTGCATGAGGTCGCCCAAGTGGTCGCAGCCGGCTTCGCCCGCGGCGAGGAGACCGGCGAGGCCGCGACCGTCGCCAAACTCGCCCGGGTGCTGATGCTGGCACCGCTCGTGCTGCTGCTCGGCGCGTGGGTCGCACGCCAGACGAGGAACGATGCCCGCCCCCGCGCCAAGGCACCGTTCCCGCTGTTCGTGTTCGGCTTCCTCGCCATGGTGCTGCTCGCCGGAACCGGCTGGGTCAGCGGGACGGCGCAACACTTCGCGCAGTGGGCGACCCAAGCCTTGCTCGCCCTCGCGCTCGCAGCGGTCGGCCTCGAGACGGATGTCCGCAAGCTCATCGCCCAGGGCTGGCGACCGCTCGCGCTCGGCGGCGCAGCGACCCTCTGGATCTCGCTCACAACGCTCGGTCTTACGCTCCTCTGGGATCGTTGACCGCAGGACCGGCTGGCGGGGCCTCGCCTTGGGCGCCGATCAACCGCATGATCCGTGGGCCGGCCCAACGCTCGATGTCATCGACCAGCGAGAACATCGCCGGGACGACCAACAGCGTGAGCAGCGTCGAAGTGATGAGACCGCCGATCACCGCGATGCCCATCGGCGCGCGGAACTCCTGGATGCTGAGCGCGACCGGCAACATGCCGGCGACCATCGCCACCGTGGTCATGATGATCGGCCGCGCGCGTTTGTGCCCGGCCTCGACCAAGGCCTCCAAGCGGTCTTTGCCGTTGCGGATCTCCTCGATCGCGAAATCGACCAACAAGATCGAGTTCTTGCCGACGATCCCCATCAGCATCAGGAAGCCGATCACCACCGGCATCGAGAACGACTTACCGGTCAACATCAACGCGATCATGGCACCCCCCACCGACAGCGGCAGCGCCGAGAGGATCGTGATCGGTTGGAACACCCGCTGGAAGAGCACCACGAGCACGGCGAACACCATCAGGACCCCCGCCCCGATCGCCAACGCGAAGTTGCCGAAGAGCTCCTTGATGAACTCCGCCTGGCCGACCTCGACCAGCCGTACCCCGTCGGGCAGCTTCGCGATCTCTGGCAAGGCCTTGACCTTGGCGAGCGCCGGACCGATCTCGACGCCGTTGAGGTCCGACTCGATGATGATGCGTCGGCTCTGGTTGTAGCGGCGGATGGTCGAGGGGCCGCGGCCGAAGGAGATCTCTGCCACCGACTTGAGCGGCACCGTGCCGCCCGATGCGGTGCGCACGGGCAGGTTCTCGAGGGTCGCAAGGTCGCTGCGCGAACTCTCGAGCAGACTGACGCGGATCGGCACCTGCCGCTCGGCCAACGAGAACTTCGCGGCGTTCTGCGGCAGATCGCCCAGCGTCGCGATGCGGATGGTCTGACCGATAGCGGCGACCGACACCCCGAGTTCAGCCGCTTGGTCGAGCCGCGGCCGCACCAAGACCTCAGGACGCTCGAGGTCACCGTTGATACGCGGATCGCGCAGTTCCGGCAACGCACGCATCGCCTCGATCGCTGCACGCCCCGCCGCCTCGAGTTTCGCCGGATCCTCACCGGTCAGGTACAGCGTGATGGGCCGACCGCCACCGCCGGGTTCATCGCCCTGGAAAGCGACCCGCGCATCGGGTACCGCGGCGAATTCGGGCCGTAGCCGCTCTTCCCACTCCTGCTGGGTCTCATCGCGCTCGCTGCGCGGCACCAACGAGATGTAGAGCGTGGCGTTGCGCACATCGCCACCGCCGATCGACTCGATGATATCGGTGACCTCCGGTTGCTTGGCGAGGAATGCGGCGACCTGCGCCGAGACACGCGCGGTCTGCTCGAGCTGCACGCCGGGCGGCAGCTCGATCGTCACCTGCGAGGCGGAGAAATCCGAGCGCGGGTAGAACGACTTCGGGACCGCGACCAACAGGCCGATCGAGATGATGAAGAAGAGCGTACCGCCCGCGAGCGTCGCACCGCGATGCGCCAACGCCCAGCGCAGCGACTCGAGATAGCCCTTCATCATCGGTCCATCCGCCGAACGGATCTCGTCGTGCGGCTTCAAGATATAGGCCGCCATCAAAGGGGTGATCAGGCGCGCGACCAGCAACGAGAAGAACACCGCCGCCGCGACCGTCAAGCCGAACTGCTTGAAGTACTGGCCGGTGATGCCTCCCATGAAGCTGACCGGAAGGAACACGGCGATGATGGTGGCGGAGGTCGCCACCACCGCGAGGCCGATCTCGTCCGCCGCATCGAGGGCGGCCTGGAAACCCGTCTTGCCCATGCGCATGTGACGCACGATGTTCTCGATCTCGACGATGGCGTCATCCACCAGCACACCGGCCACCAACGACAAGGCCAGCATGCTGATCGAATTGAGGGTGAAATCCATCGCGTACATGAACGCGAAGGTCGGGATCGCCGCCAAGGGGATGGCGAGCGCGGAGATCGCGGTCGAGCGCCAGTCGCGCAGGAACACCAGCACGACGAGCACTGCGAGCACCGAGCCTTCGATCATCGCGGTGAGCGCCGAACGATAGCTCTGGCGGGTGTTCTCCACGGTGGTGAACACGCGGGTGATGCTGACATCGGGGTTCTCGGTCTTGATGACGGCGATCTCGGCCTCGACGCGATCGAGCGTCGACACATCCGAGGCACCGCGCGACTTCGAGACGCCGAAGGTCACGGCGGATCGGCCGTTGAGCCGCTCGATGGACCGGCGTTCCGCCACCGAGTCGCGCACCTCCGCGAGGTCCGACAAACGCACCAGTGTGCCGCCCGCCACGCGCACCTGGGTCGCGCCGAGTTCGAGCGCGGTGTCCGCCGAGCCGAGCACGCGGATCGATTGCTCGCCGCCCGCCACCTGCGCCCGTCCGCCCGGCGCGTTGAGGTTCAGCAGGCGCAGCTGTTGGTTCACCTCGACCGCGGTCACGCCGAGCGCCTGCATCCGCGCCGGATCGAGCTCGATGCGGATCTCCCGGTTCTCACCACCGCCGCGGGACACCTGCGCGACGCCCGGAAGCGACAGCAGGCGCTTGCTGACCGAGTTGTCCACGAACCAACTCAACTGTTCGGGGGTGCGCCCGGTGGTGCCGACCGCGTAGTACGCGATCGCCCCGCCTTCGACATCGATCCGCGAGACCTGTGGTTCGTTGACGCCCTCGGGCAGCTCGGAGCGGACCTTGCTGACGGCATCACGGACATCGCTGAGGGCGCGGTCGACCGGCGTCCCGATCTCGAACTCCACCGAGGTGAAGGAGCCGCCCTCGGACGCGCGGGAACTGATCGTACGCACCCCGGATACGCCGCGCACGGCACCCTCGACCTTCTGCGTGATCTGCGTCTCGACCTCAGGGGGTGCCGCGCCGGGCTGGGACACCTGGACGATGATGAGCGGGAACGAGATGTCGGGATTGAGGTTGATCGGCAAGCGCATGAAACTCACGATCCCGAGGACCGTGAGCACGAGGAAAGCGACGATCGGCACCGTGGGGTTGCGGATCGCCCACGCGGACATGTTCTTCATGGCGCGACCCGGACCTGCTCACCCTCGCGCAGATAAGGCGCTGCCGTGACGATCACCCGCTCACCGTCCGTCAAGCCTGCCGTGATCACGACACCCTCGGTACGCATGCCGGATGCGGTGACCGGTCGCCGCAGCACTTTGTCATCGGCACCGACGGTCATCACGAAGCTGCCGGTGGCGTCGCTCATGACCGCCGTCTGCGGCAACACCACGGCGCGCCGTGCGCCCGTATCGACCTCGCCGCGTGCGAAGGCACCGGGCCGCAGATCCGGGTGCGCCTTGAGATCGATGCGCACGCTGCCGAGGCGGCTCACCGGATCGATGACGGCGCCGATCAGCCGGACACGCCCCTCGAACGCCGCGGCGACACCGGTCACCCGCACCCGCGCACTCTGTCCGACCGACAGACGCGGCAGATCTTTCTCGGCGATGTTGCCGCGCATCTCGACCGCACCCGCGCGCCCGATACGGAACAGCGGCGCACCCCCAGGACCTGCGAGCTGCCCGACTTCAGCGCTGCGCGAGAGGATGATGCCGTCGAACGGAGCGCGGATCTCGGTGCGGCGCAAGCGCTCGCGCGCCTCGCTCAATTGCGCACCCACCACCTTCACCTTGGCGGCACTCGCCACCGAGGCCGCCCCGCGCCGTTCGATCTCCTGCACGGACAGTGCGCCCGAGACCGCGACCGCCTGGGCACGACGGTAATCCGCCTCAGCGACCGCGGCGTTGGCACGGGACTCCTCGAGAGAGGCCTCCAGAACGGCCACCTGCGGCGCGACGAAAGAGGTGTCGATCCGGGCCAACAGCGCACCGGCACGCACCCGATCGCCGACCTCGGCGAACATGCCCGCGACGCGACCACCCTCACCTTCGGCGCTGAGCGCCGCCTCCTCACGCGCGGCGATGGCCCCGGTGAAGGTGACGGTATCGTCGAGTTCCGACGCACGAACGGCGAGCACGGTCACCAAGGGCAGCGGCGTGCTCTCACCGGAGGGGCGCGAGTCGAACTTCAGCCGGGCCAAGCCGAGGCCGATCAACAGGGCGAGTATCCCGAGAGTCCAAAGGATGTTCCGGGGGATGCTCGAGAGGAAATTGGAGGACATGGGATACCAGAGCGCTGCGGTAGGGAAACGAGACGAAGACGGCCGGTCGATGCTCGCGGCCGGGAGGCTAAACACCTGCCCGAGCGAAAGCAACCGCCAGGCATCGGAGGCCTGGACCGCGGGCTATCGGCCGGCGCTCTAGCCGGCGCTCTAGCCGGCGCTCAACGAGGACGCCACCTCACCCCGAGAGTGACGCTGGTGAAGCTCGCGAACGCGTAGACCTCGTCGCTGTCGGCGCCGCCATCGAGCCAGCGCGCGCCGGCGGTGGCCTGCCAGTCGCGGGACAGCTCCCGCGAGACCCGCAGCCCGACATCGACCGCGTAGCCAGGTCCACCCGCGAGCGCATCGATGTCGCCGTCGAGCGCCCAGCCGGGCGCGAGTCGACGCTCGAATGCGCCATGCAGCAACGGCACGAAGCCGGTGTTGTCCTTGCGCGCCGAAACCCCGCCTTGGCGCAGTTGGATGCTGGCGTCGCGGATCTTGGCGGTCACGCCGACCTTGACCTTGAGGTCCTCTCGGTCGATCCATCGCCAGCGCCAGGTCGCCCGCCAGGAATCGAAGCGGTAGTCGGCCGCCACGGTACCGGGTGCGAACACCGCACCCTCGAAACGGATCGGGGTGTCCGTCTGGCCGGTCCCTGAGACCGAGAGCGGAGCGACCAACACCCGCCATTCATGGCGGTCCTTGAGGATGCCCGAGAGCTGCAACCGACCGGACCAGGCAGGCCCTGCATCGGTGAGGGGTTCCAATGAAAATCGCGTACCCGAGGCATCGTTCGGCGACTGCACCACATTCCGTCCCTGCCAGGCCGCGAGGCCTTCGAGGTCGATCTCGATCGCCGTGGCCGTGGAGACGCTGCACGCTGCGACCATCACCCATGCCAGGGCGTATGGATGGGCGCACAGGGCGGCGCCGCGCGACCCGCCGCGCCTATCAGAGATCTTTGGCCTATCCATGAAAAACCTCATCCGTTGCTCTGTAACCCTTGGGCGATCCCGCTGACGCTCGCGACCAAGGCATCGAACAAGCCACGATCCTCCCGCCCACCCTCGCGCCACCGCCGCAACAGGTCGATCTGCATGAGATGCATCGGATCGACATAAGGGTTGCGCAGTTGGAGTGTCCGTTGCTGCGTACGATCGCCGTCGAGCAGCCCCTGCTGCGCCTTGACCTGCAGCACCATCTCGACGGCGAGGGAGTGTTCCTCGCGCAGGCGACGCGCGAACGCACCGCCCTCCTCGCTCAAAGGCTCATATCGTGCGCTGATGTCGAGATCGCTGCGCGCGAGCATCACCTCGATCGAATCGAGGAGATCGCGCAGGAACGCCCAACCACCGCTCGCGCTGCGGACCGCCGGAAGCCCGAAAGCCTGCACCGCGGCGTGAAGTCCGCTGCCCGCACCGAACCAGCCCGGCAGCATCGCGCGGTTCTGCATCCACGCGAACACCCATGGCGAGGCACGCAGACCCTGCAGACCGTCGAAACCCGGTCGGACGGCGGGTCGGCCTCCGACCTGCATGCGTTCGATGACATCGACCGGGGTCACCGCCCGGAACCAGGCGTAGAAGCCCGGCTCCTGCCAGACCAGCGACCGGTAGGTCTCACTGCTCGCCTCAGCGAGCCGCGCGGCGACCTCGAGGGCGACGGGGTCAGGTTCCCGAACAAGTCCGCGACGACCCGCCGCCGTGGCCTGCGACAAGGCACCGAACGCGCGCTCGAGCGTCCGCAGGGCGATGGGCCCGAGACCATAATGCTGGGTCAGGGCCTCGCCTTGCTCGGTGAGACGCAGCCAACCATTGATCGTCGAGGGCGGCATGGCGGCGACCATGTCGTCGATGCGTCCGCCACCTCGCGCGATGCTGCCACCCCGGACATGGCAGACCACATGTTCCTCGCCGGCCGCAGCCAACACCGCCGCCAACGCACCCTGTGCGCGATACGCCGCGAACCGGGCGGCGCAGGGACCGACCTGTTTCGCGCTCTCGGAGTACCCGACGAGCACCGCCTGCCTGCGACCCCGGCTGTCGAGGTGCCGACGATAGATCGGCTCGGCCAAAAGATCGCGCAAGCTGTCGCCGGCATGCGCCAACGCCTCAGCGGTATCGAACATCGGCGCAAAATCGATCGCCAGTTCGTTGCTGCGCTTGTCGTAAGCCTCGGCCCACTGCGCGACCAGCATCGCGGCGAGCACATCGTCGGCGCCGTTGACGCCGTTGACGACATACGCACCGACCGCCTCGGCGCCGAAACGCCGACGGCACTGCAACATGGCCTCGAACACGGCGACCGCGCGCTTGGCCGCCGCATCGAGCTCGATCTTGGGCCCCATCTCACGCGCCAGCAGATCGACCAGACAGCGGGTCCTGGCAGCGCTATCGAGCGACTGCCACAGCGGATCGTCGATCGAACGCGCGACGATCCGATGCAACACCGCGGCGTGCTGCCGGACATCGAGACGCGCGAGATGGAAGCCGAACACCGAGATGCGACGCAGCAGGCGCTGCACGGCGGCATGGCCGGCATTCTTGCCGCGATGCGCGAGCAGACTGTCTGCGACGGTCTCGATATCGCGCTTGAACTGCTCCGGACCCTCGTAGCCGGTCGGCCGGCCGTCGTAGGTCGCCCGCAGACGCTCCGCGACCTGGCTGAGGAACACCCGATAGGGCATGCGATCGTGCCGCGCCGATGCGCCCGCCCGCACCTCTGGGAGCAGATTGGCGTAGGTCTCGATGCGCTGCTGCAACGCAGGGGACACACCGACCCGGCTCGCGCTCTGCGAGAGCAGCTGACCGAGCGTTTGCACCTCGCCGAAATAGGCGTTGACGATGGCCTGCTGCTGGCGCGATAGCGTCTCGCGGATCGACTTGGCGTGGACATCCGGGTTGCCGTCCATGTCGCCACCGACCCAGGTCCCGAATCGGATGATGGTCGGAACATCGATCGCGGCGGCGGCCTCGCCATAGTGCAGCACCAAGGCCTCGCCGATCTCCTCGTGGAACGCCGGTACGATGTGGTAGAGGACCTCCACCAGATAAAAAAGGACATGCTCGCACTCGTCGGCGACGGTGAGCCGCTGCCGAGGGTGGTCTTCGGTCTGCCATGAGGTCGTGAGTTCGATGCGGATCTGATCGATCAGCATCCGTTGCTCATGCGGGGCGAGCGTCGGATCGAGCCGATCGAACAACAGGTCCGCCAAACGCAGCTGCTTACGCAGGATGGTGCGGCGGGTCGATTCCGAGGGATGGGCCATGAACACCGGTTCGATGCGCAGCGAACCCATCAAGCCCTGCAGGTCTTCGAGCGAACAGCCCTCCGCCTTCAGACGCCCGATGGCGTCGGCGATGCCGCCCGGCTGTGGCTTGCCACCATCGTCGAGGAAATAGGCGCGACGGCGCCGGACGCGGTGCAACTGCTCAGCGAGGTTGACCGCCTGGAACCAAGCCGTGAACGCGCGTTCGAGATCGCGCGCAACGCCCGGCGGCCGATCCCGCATGCGCGCCTCGAGCTCTTCTCCGGCCGCCGCATCGCCACGCCGACGGGCGATGGCGAGCGTGCGGTCGCGCTCGACGACCTCGAGCAAGGGTTCACCGCCCTGCTCGCGCAGCATCTCACCGACCAATGCGCCGAGCATGTGCACATCGTCGCGCAGCGCGGCGTGCTTGGGAGGGAAATCCGTATCGGTACGATCCACGGCGCGCAGTCTACACCCGACCGCCGCATCGGCTGCAGGGCGTCGCCCGCGGCGGGCCGCAAAAGACGAAGGCCGGAGGGAACGCTCCCTCCGGCCTGCGCGAGTATCCCGGGACGGCAACGGCGGTGAGCCGTCGCACCCGAAAGATGTCAGCGGAACGAGTACGAGAGGTCGACGCCCCACGCTCGGCCGGCCGAGTCGTGGATGAACGAACCGCCGAACTCCGGCGCAGGGATGATCTCCTGCAGGTAGTTCTCGTCGGTGATGTTGCGGCCCCAGGCCGTGACGCCGAACCGGCCGTTGCTCACGCCGATACGGGCGTTCACGGTGCTGTAGGCGTCACGCTTCATCTTGTCGAAGGTGCCCTGACCGAACTGGAAGTAGGTGAACAGGTTCGGCAGGCGCTGATTCTGCACCGGATGGAACCAGGTCTCGCCGACCAGCGACGCGTCGACGCGGGCGTTGAGCGTCCAGTCCGAGCTGCTGAAGGGCAGCTCGAAATCGACGCCGACGTTGCCCGTGTACTCCGGCGCGTACGGCACCTCGCCGCCCGCCGTGTACGGCCGACCGACGTACTTGTCGATGTTGCCGTTGGTGCTGCCGTAGGCGGCGAACAGCGAGAAATTATCGTTCACGCGCCAGCGACCGTCGATCTCGAAGCCCTTGATGGTGACCTCGTCGAGGTTGGTGACGACGCGCAGCAGACCGAAGGGACCCGCGAAGAAGTTGAAGAACTGCATGTCGTCGACCTTCGTCTGGTAGTAAGCCGCATTGAGGCTCACCGTCCGGTCGAAGAAGAACGACTTGATGCCGATCTCCGCCGCCTTCGACACTTCCTTGCGGTACTTGTCGTTGACGTCGGTGATGTTGAGCACCGCATCCGCGCCACAGGTGGGCGGCAGGAACGAGGCGCCGAGGCAGAGCGTGGTGCTGCCACCGCGGCCGTAAGCCGTATCGACCGTGGCGGCGCTGCCCGAGGAGTTGAAGCCACCGCTGCGGAAGCCGTAGCCATACGACGCGTAGAGTGCAACATCGTCGGTCGCCTTCCAGTTGGCCGAAACCTTCGGCTGCAGCTGGCTGAAGGTCTCCGAACGGCCCGGGATGCCAGTCGTGGCAAACGCCGGGGTCGCGGTGTACGCCGGGTTGATGTACGGGTTAGAGAAGAAACTGAAGCCCGGGGTCTGCGCGCGGCAGCTCAATGTGTTACTCGCCGAGCAGCGGGGCACGTTGTTGCTGACCGAGCGGTCCTCGCTGTCGTAGCGCAGCGCCAAGGCCAGCTCGAGCTGGTCGGTGACGTTATAGGCCACCTGACCGAAGGCCGCGTAAACTTTGCTCTTGAAGTCGTCGTCATACAGCAGGTCGGTCGGATTGAGGCCGCTCGTCGGCACGAAGGGCGTGGCGGTCAGACCCTTGTTCAGGTCAGAACCCTGCGAGACCACGACGCGGCGCTTGATGTCGGCGGCGTAGAGGCCCGCGACCCAACGCAGCTCCTCGTCGCCCGGCGAGGTCAGGCGCAACTCGATGCTGGTGTCCTTCTGGTCGCGCTGCTGGTACTGGTAGCCGTCGCAGGTACTCGGGCCGTACGGCGGCGTGAACCCGGCGCCGTTGCCGCCCGCCGGGGTCAGCCAGATGTCGGACGGGATGCCGAAGAACGGCGCCACGTAGCCCGGGTCGGTAAGGGTGGCGTCGTTGGTGCTGCGGCAGGTGGCATCAAGCGCGTAAAGCAGGAACGCCGCACTGGTGCCGTCGGTGAGGAAGTAGTTCTTCTGGTCGTTGTAGGCGAGGTAGCTCGTCAGGGTGCCGACGCCGACCTCCCACTCGCCCTTGATCGACAGGTTGATGTTCTCCTGCTCGTTCTGCGGGGCGATGTTGTTGATGAAGCGGAAATCGTTCTTGTTCGGGTCCGCGTAGAACGCCGGTGCGTTCAGCCCCGCCGCCGCATCCGACAGCGCGATGGTGGCGTTGAAGTTGATCGCGCCCGCATCGATCTCGGAGTACTTGACCTTGACGTCGATCTCACCGCCGGCCGCATCGAACATCAAGCGACCCTGGACGCCGGTCTCCTCGAAGAAGTCGACGCAGTCGTCGCACTTCAACTTCAGGTTCTCCCACTGGCCGTCGGTCTTGCGGGTGTAGGCTGAAAGCGAGCCGCGGACGGTGTCGCTGAGCGCGCCGCCGGCGTAGAGGCTGGCCTTGAAGCTGCTGTCGGAGCCGTAGCCGCCGCTCACTTCGAACTCTGTGCTGTCACCGGGCTTGCGGGTGGTGATGATCATGGCGCCGGCCAACGCGTTGCGGCCGTAGAGCGCGCCCTGCGGGCCCTTCAGGATCTCGATCTGCGAGACGCCGGACAGTTCCTGGTTCAGGGCGTTCGGGTTGGTCTGCAGCACGCCGTCGATGACGAGCGCGAAGTTCGTCTCGGCGTCACGCCCCGTGTTGATGCCGCGGATGTTCACCTGCAAATCGCCGGCTTCCGCGGTCTGCACCTGCGACACACCCGCGGTCAGGGCGATGAAGTCCTGGGGCCGCTCGATGCCGGCGGCCTTGATGTCTTTGGTCGTGAACGCCGTGATGGTCACGGGCACGTCCTCGATGCGCTCCGCACGCTGGCGGGCCGTCACCACAACTTCCTCGAGCTGCGCGTCCTGTGCGCCCGCCGGACCAGCGGCGATGGCAGCGATCACGCTCGCCCCGATGAGGGAGAGCCTGCGATTGCGGTGGAACATTAGAACCTCCGAGAGTATCGATGAAAGAGCTGAGACGAAATCTCTTATAAGTGTATGTCGGCCGACCCGCCACAGGCAACGCCTACGCGTTGCGCCACCGAAAATATGTTGCACCGTTACAACACTGGCGTACCCAAAACGGCCGGGCCTGCGCGATGCACCGCTGCTCAAGTTCCTGCGCGACAACGTGCCGCGGGTATACCGCCTCACGGGCTGAACGGACTCAGTCGCCGCCCTTACCCACCGTCTTCGCAGCCTGATCAGCGCTCATCGCCGCACCCGCGGCCACGAGGGCCGCGATGGTGGCGGCATCGAGCCCCGCCTCGCGCAGGATCTCCTCAGTATGCTCGCCGAGACGCGGCGCCGGACGGTTGATCATCGCCGGGGTCGAGCCAAAGTTCACCGGGAAGGACGGCATCCGCAGACGCCCCTCGGTCGGGTGGTCCTAGAACTGCCAGAATCCGGTCGCAACCAAATGCGGGTCGGTCGCGAGATCTTCGAGCGTGTTGACCACGATATGCGGGATGCCCGTGCGGGCGAACACCTGCAGCCATTCGGCGGTGCTGCGGGTCGCCAGGATCTCGGCCGTGATCTGCGAAGTCGCATCGATGTTGCGCACGCGATCGACGAGCGTCCGGAAACGGACGTCGTCGATGAGTTCGCTGTGTCCGGTCACCGTGCAGAATCTCTCCCAGTGGCTGTCGAGGTACGGCAAGACCGAGAGGTAGCCATCGAGCGTCTTGCAGGGCTTGCGATGCTCGCTCAGCAGGCGCACATAACCCGGTTTGCCCTCGGGCGGATCGAAGGTCATCCCCCAAAGATGCTCGGCCATGACGAAGTTGACCATGGTCTCGAACATCGGGACCTCCAACTCCTGACCTTGACCGGTGCGCTCGCGGTGGAAGAGCGCGGCCGTCACGCCGTACACCACCGTGAGCGCCGTGGTCTTGTCGGCGACGATCGTGGGCACATAGCGTGGCTCGCCCAGCACCATTTCATTGAGCATGGCGATGCCGCTCGCCGCCTGGATCGAATCATCGAGCGCACCCAGCGCACCGTACGGCCCCTGCTTGGCGTAGCCGTACGCGCCGCAGTAGATGAGCCTCGGGTTCACCTGCCGGAGGTCGGCGTAGTCGAGACCGAACCGGGTCATGACCTGGGGCCGGTTGTTGTGGATGAAGACATCGGCGTCCTTCACCATCGCGAGCAGCGCATCGCGGGCGCCCGGGACGCGCAGATCGAGCACGATGCTGCGCTTGTTGCGGTTGCAGTTGAGATAGAACGCGCCCATGCCCGGGCTCCGGGCGGCGCCCAAGGCGCGGAGGCTGTCGCCTTGCGGCTGTTCGATCTTGACGACGTCGGCGCCCATGTCGGCGAGCATCTGGCACGCCCAAGGTCCGAGCACGACGCTCGTCATCTCCACCACCTTCACGCCATGCAACGGCCCCGGCATCACGGTCCTCCGACGGTACGGCATCGACACCCCTTCGATGATACGCTCCGGCGCCCATGCCGCCCGAACCCCCGCCCCCCAAGGCCGCCTTCCGAACACCGGCCCTCGATCCGGCGGGCGCGCTGTTCGTCGCGCTGGCGGCCATGCTGTTCGCGACCAAGGGCATCTTCGCCAAGCAGCTCTACGCGCTCGGCGTCGGTTATGTGGCGCTCGTGGCCATCCGGGCGACGCTGGCGCTGCCGCTCTTCTGGGCGTTCGCGCTGCGGCGCGACGGTTGGGCGGTCATCCGCAGCACACCGACCTCGGCCATCGCCGCCGCCGCCGCCGTCGGCGCACTCTGTTACTACGCCGGCGCGCTGCTCGATTTCCTGGCGCTCACGATGATCGATGCCAGCATCGAGCGGGTCCTGATCTTCAGCTACCCGGCGATGGTGGTGCTGTTCACGGCGCTGCGGGATCGACAGCCACCCCCGCGGCGTGTGTTGGCCGCCGCCGCACTGACCTACCTCGGCATCTTCTTCACCATGGGCGGGTTCGATCTGACCGAACTGCGCGCCAACCTGCTCGGTGCGGTGCTCGTGCTCGGCTCGGCGCTCACCTACGCGGTCTATTTCCTCGTCAGCGAGAAGTACACCCGCGAGCTCGGCAGCCCGCGATTCACGCTGTTCGCGATGACCGCCGCGGCGGCTTGTCTGATCCCGCACTTCATCTTCACGCGGGATGCCAGCGCCGAACTCGCCGCCATCACCCCCGCCGCCTGGCTGCTGCTCGCCCTGATCTCGGTGCTGTGCATGTTCTTGCCGGCGCTGCTGCAGGCCGAGGGCGTCCGGCGCATCGGCGCGCAGCGCGGTGCGGTGCTCTCGACGGTCGGCCCGCCGACCACCGTGCTGCTCGCCTGGGCGCTGCTCGGTGAGCGGTTGGGTGGATGGCAGTGGCTCGGCATCGCACTCATCGTCGGCGGCATCCTCGCGCTCGATCTCGCCCGCGCGGGCGACCCGAAGCGCCTCGACGAACCCACCGCCGAGCGTTGACAGGCGGCGGCGTGGGCGACAGGATTCCCCCGCCATGTCGCACTCCCCCATGAAGCTCGCCCCCGGTCGCTACCGGGAATCCTTCGGCCGTCACTACGAAGACTTCGTGGTCGGCGATGTCTACGAACATCGTCCGGGCCGCACCCTGACCGATGCGGACAACACTTGGTTCACGCTGCTCACGATGAACACCCACCCGCTGCACTTCGACGCCGAGTACGGCAAAGCGTCGGAGTTCGGCCGCTGTATCGTCGCCTCGCCGCTGACCCTCGCCGTGCTGGTCGGCATGAGCGTGAGCGATGTCAGCCAGAAGGCCATCGCCAACCTCGGCTGGAAGGACATCCGCATGACCGCGCCGGTGTTCCCCGGCGATACGCTCTACGCCGAGTCCGAGGTCCTCGATAAGCGCGATTCGAAGTCGCGTCCGACCGCGGGCGTGGTCACCGTGCGCACCCTCGGCCGCAACCAACATGGCACCGTGGTCTGCGAGTTCGAACGCAGCATCCTGATCGCCAAGCGCGGTTTCGCGGTGGATGACCCCAAACCCGCAGCGGACGACGGCACCGGAGCATGAACATGGGCACCGACGACATCGATCACGAGATCATCGACAGCATCGAGCGCTGGGCTGAGCGCGAACTGCGGCCGGTCGCCCGGAAGTTCGACCATGCCGATGAGTACCCCGAGGACATCGTCGAGCAGATGAAAGGGCTCGGCCTCTTCGGTGCCACCATCGCGCCGGAGTTCGGCGGCCTCGGGCTGTCGGCTTCGACCTATGCGCGTCTGGTGATGAGCATCGCCTCGGTCTGGATGGCGCCGGTCGGGATCTTCAACTCGCACCTCATCATGGCGGCCTGCGTACAGCGGCACGGCACCGACGCCCAGAAGCGGCAGTGGCTGCCACGCTTCGCGAGCGGCGAGATCCGTGGCGGCATCGGCCTCACCGAGCCGAACGCCGGCACCGACCTGCAGGCCATCCGCGCCGTCGCCCGGCGCGACGGCGATGCCTATGTGATCAACGGCACCAAGACCTGGATCACCAACGGCGTCTACGGCAGCTGCTTCGGCGTGCTGGTGAAGACCGACCCGGCCGCGCAGCCCCGCCACAAGGGCATGACCATGTTCCTCTGCGAAAAAGGCGAAGGCTTCCGCGCCGCCAAGAAGATCCGCAAGCTCGGCTACAAGAGCATCGACAGCGCCGAACTCGTGTTCGAAGATTTCCGCGTGCCGGCTGCGAACCTCATCGGCGGCGAGGAAGGACGCGGTTTCCAGCAAGCGGTCGGCGGACTCGAGCTCGGTCGCATCAATGTCGCCGCGCGCGGTGCCGGCATCGCAGCCGGCGCGCTGCGCGACGCCCTGCGCTACGCCCAGCAGCGCGAGACCTTCGGCAAGCCGATCGCACAGCACCAAGCCATCCAGCTGAAGCTCGCCGACATGGCGACCCGGGTGGAAGCCTCACGCCTGCTCATCGAGCAGGCGGCCCGCAAGTACGACACCGGCGAACGCTGCGACCTCGAGTCCTCGATGGCGAAACTGTTCGCGTCCGAAGCAGGCGTCGAGAACAGCCTCGAGGCGATGCGCATCTTCGGCGGCTACAGCTATTCCACCGACTTCGATGTCGAACGCTACTATCGCGACGCGCCGCTGATGTGCATCGGCGAGGGCACCAACGAGATGCAGCGCATCATCATCGCGCGCCAGCTCATCGAACGGAATCCGGTGTGATGTCTGAGCAGCGCACGGCTGCAGGCGGCCCCCGGCCGCCCTCGCCCGCCTTGCCGCTCGCCGGGCTGCGGGTGCTCACCTTCGAGGCGTTCGGCGCGGGACCCTTCGGCTCGATGTACCTCGCGGACCTCGGCGCCGAGGTCATCAAGATCGAGAACCGCGCCCAGGGCGGCGATGCCACGCGCGGCATGGGACCTTTTTTCTTGGGCGAGCACGATTCGCATTTCTTCCAGACCTTCAACCTCAACAAGCGCAGCGTCTGCCTCGACCTCAAGCAACCCGCAGGACGCGCGGCCTTCCTGCGGCTGGTCGCGACCTCGGACGCCGTGCTCAACAATCTGCGCGGCGACCAACCCGACAAGCTCGGTCTCACCTACGACGCGTTGCGTGACGCCAATCCACGCATCATCTGCGCGCACCTCTCGGCCTATGGACGCGACAACGAACGACGCGGCTGGCCGGGCTACGACTACCTCATGCAAGCCGAGGCGGGTTTCCTGCATGTGACCGGCGAGCCGGGCTCACCGCCCTCCCGCATGGGTCTCTCCATCATCGACTACATGACCGGCATCACCACCGCACTTGCACTGGTCTCGGCGCTGCTCGGCGTGGCCCGTGGCGGCAGCGGACGGGACATCGATGTCAGCCTGTTCGATGTGGCGCTGCACCAGCTCTCATACCCCGGCACCTGGTATCTCAACGATCAGCTCGTCACGGGCCGCGCACCCCGCAGCGCACACCCGACCGCAACGCCGGTGCAGCTCTTCAAGACCGCCGACGGCTGGATCTTCGTCATGTGCATGACGGAGAAGTTCTGGCAGGAACTGCTGCGCGTGATCGACGCGCCAGCGGTGGCTGCCGATCCGCGGTTTGCGGACATGGCGGCGCGGCGCGAGCATCGCGATGTCCTGACGGCAGCGCTCGACGACGTGTTCGAGACCGACACCACCGCACACTGGCTGGAGAAGCTGCAAGGCGTGCTGCCCGCCGCGCCGGTCTACGACCTCGCGCAGGCGCTCGACAACCCCTTCCCGATCGCGAACGGCATGATCCGCACGACGCCGCATCCGCTGCGCGCCGATTTCCGCAGCTTCGCGAACCCGATCAAGCTCGATGGCAGACGCCTGCCGGCGACCAGCGGTCCGGCGCTCGGCGCCGACACCGAGGCGGTGCTCGGCGATCTGGGTTACACGGCCGAGGAACTCGCCGCGCTGCGGGCCTCGGGCATCACCTGACGAGCGCCCGATGAAACTGGAAGGCCTGCGCGTCATCGATCTCTCGCTGTTCCTCCCGGGGCCGCAGGCCTCGCTCATGATGGCCGACCATGGCGCCTCGGTGATCAAGGTCGAGCCGCCGGGCGAAGGTGAACCGAACCGCCATATCGGTGCCGCGATCGGCGGCCACACCGTGTTCTTCCGCAACACCCACCGCGGCAAGCAGAGCCTCTGCCTCAACCTCAAGCAAGCCGAGGCGCGTGAGGCGCTGCTGCGTCTCGCCGAGACGGCAGATGTCTTCATCGAGGCGTTCCGTCCGGGCGTGGTCGATCGTCTCGGGGTCGGCTACGCCGCCGTGTCGGCCCGCAACCCGCGCATCGTGTACTGCTCGATCTCCGCCTTCGGGCAGGATGGCCCCTATCGCGACATCCCCGCGCACGACCTTGCGACCGAGGCCTACGCGGGGCTCGTCAGCCTGAACCTCGGCAACGACGGCGAACCTGCGATGCCGCATGTGCCGGTCGCGGACATGGCCGCTTCACTGCTCGCTTTCGGCGGCATCATGATGGCCTTGCTGCGCCGCGAGCAGACCGGACGCGGCGACTTCATCGACATCTCGATGCACGACTCCGCACTCTCCTGGACCCCGAACATCACCGGGCAGGTGTTCGCCCATGGCCGCGCGCCCGTACCGAAGCACGAGCGCAGCTTGGGAGGCGGCGCTTTCTACAACATCTACCGCACCCGCGATGGCCGGCACATCGTGCTCGGCGCGCAGGAGCTCAAGTTCGTGCGTACCCTGCTCGGCGAGTTCGGCAGGCCCGATCTCGTGGCGCTCGCCGAGCGTGGACCGGGCCCGCATCAACAGCCCTTGATCGACTTCCTGCGGGAGAGATTCGCGACCCGCAGCCGCGATGAGTGGGTCGAGTGGTTCGCCGGGCGGGACATCGGGTTTGCGCCGGTCAAAGACCTGCGCGAGGCCTTCGACGACCCCCAAGCCGAGGCGCGCGGCATGCGCCTGCGCGACGCCGACGGCCTCGAGCACATCGGTCTGCCGGTGAAGTTCCGCGACGAACCAGGCACACCCCGCTTCACGCTGCCTGCGATCGGCGAGCACAACCGGCTCATCCTGCGCACGCTCGGCTATGATGACGCAGCGATAGACGCCATGGACAAGGCGCGCTGAACTCTTCCACTCCCGAGGTTGATGACATGAATTTCGACTACAGCGGCCGGGTCCGATCCCTGAGTGCGCAGTTGCTGGCCTTCATGGACCGTCATGTCTATCCGAACGAGCGGGTGTTCCTGCAGGAGATCGCGGACAACCGTGCGGCCGGCAAGACCTGGACGCCGACCGAAGTCATCGAGCGCCTGAAGGTCGAAGCGCGCGCCGCCGGCCTCTGGAACCTGTTCCTGCCGAACAGCCCGCGTGCACCCGAGGGTCTCTCCAACCTCGAGTACGCGCCGCTCTGCGAGATCATGGGACGCGTGCCGTTCGCCGCCGAGGTCTTCAACTGCTCGGCGCCCGACACCGGCAACATGGAGACGCTCGAGCGCTATGCGAGCGAGGCGCTGAAGGACCGCTGGCTCGAGCCGCTGCTGCGCGGCGAGATCCGCTCGGCCTTCCTCATGACCGAGCCGGAGGTCGCCTCTTCGGACGCCACCAACATCGCCTGCCGCATCGAACGCGACGGCGATCACTATGTGATCAACGGTCGCAAGTGGTGGAGTTCGGGCGCCGGCGACCCGCGCTGCAAGATCTACATCGTCATGGGGCGCACCGACCCCGATGCGCCGCGCCACGCTCAACAGAGCATGGTGCTGGTGCCGGCGGAGACGCCGGGCGTCGAGGTGCTGCGGCCGCTGCATGTGTTCGGCTACGACGACGCACCGCATGGCCACATGGAGGTCCTGCTGACGGATGTCCGGGTGCCGGTCGCGAACATGCTGCTCGGCGAGGGCCGCGGTTTCGAGATCGCTCAAGGTCGGCTCGGTCCCGGACGCATCCACCACTGCATGCGCTCGATCGGGGTCGCCGAGCGCGCGCTAGAACTCATGTGCCAACGACTGAGTGCGCGGGTCGCGTTCGGCAAGCCGATCGCCACACAAGGTGTCTGGCTGGAGCGCATCGCCGAATCGCGCCTCATGATCGAACAGGCGCGCCTGTTGACGCTCAAGGCGGCTTGGCTGATGGACACCGTGGGCAACAAGGTCGCGCGTGGCGAGATCGCGATGATCAAGGTCGTCGCTCCGAATGTCGCGCTGCAAGTGCTCGACTGGGCGATCCAGGCGCACGGCGCAGCGGGCGTCAGCGACGATTTCCCGCTGGCCTACGCGTGGGCGAGCCAACGCACGCTGCGTCTCGCGGACGGCCCGGACGAAGTCCACCGCAACGCCATCGCGAAGTTCGAGCTCGGTCGGCAGGTGCCGCGCCCGGCGGAGGCCGCACGATGAAGGATCTGTTCTCCGTCACCGGCAAGACCGTGCTCATCACCGGCGGCTCGCGCGGCATCGGCGAGATGATGGCGGCTGGCTTTTTGGTCGGTGGCGCCAAGGTCTATATCAGCGCGCGTAAAGCCGAAGCCTGCCATGCCGCAGCAGCGCGCCTTGTCGCAGCGAACGGCGGTGAATGTGCCGCCCTGCCCGCCGACCTCTCCACGCTCGAGGGTGTCACCGCCCTCGCCACGGCGTTCACCGCCCGCGAGCCCCGCCTCGATGTGCTCATCAACAATGCGGGTGCCTCTTGGGGTGCGAAGCTCGGGGAGTTCCCCGAAGCGGGCTGGGACAAGGTCATGGACACCAATGTGAAGGGTCCGTTCTTCCTCACCCAAGCGTTGCTGCCCGCGTTGCGCGCCGCCGCCGCCACCGGGACGCCGTCCCGCGTGATCAACATCGGTTCCGTGGATGGCCGCGGCACGCCGATGTTCGACACCTTCTCGTACGGCCCTTCCAAGGCCGCGATCCACCACCTCACCAAGATGCTGGCCGCGCGCCTCGTGCGCGAGCGCATCCTCGTCAACGCCATCGCACCCGGCCCCTTCCCCACCTGGATGCTCAGCACCGGTGTCGGCTTCGGCGGCAAGATCGAGGGCGACGGCGTCGACTGGGAGAAAGTCGGCCAGTTGAACCCGAGCGGCCGCGTCGGTACGCCCGAGGACATCGCCGGGCTCGCGCTCTTCCTCGCCTCGCGCGCCGGCGAGTACATCGTCGGCGAAGTCATCGCCTGCGATGGCGGCTTGTTGGCGGCGCGCTGACCCATGTCCCTCGAGACTTTCCGCCGCGACACCCGAGCTTGGCTCGAAACGAATTGCCCTGCAGCGATGCGTACGGCGCTCGATGAAAAAGAGGTCGTCTGGGGCGGACGCAATGCATCGTTCCCGAACGATGACGCCCGGCTTTGGCTCGAGCGCATGGGCGAGCGCGGTTGGACGGCACCCACCTGGCCCGCGGCCTACGGCGGCGGTGGCCTCGCCCCCGCCGAGAACGCGGTGCTGCAGGAAGAACTGCGGCGCATCGGGGCGCGCGCACCGCTCTGGTCGTTCGGTCTCTGGATGTTCGGACCTGTGCTGCTCGAGTTCGGCAGCGAAGCGCAGAAGCACGCGTGGTTGCCGGACATCATCCGCGGCCGCATCCGCTGGTGCCAAGGCTATTCCGAACCTGGCGCCGGCTCCGACCTGGCGAGCCTCGCCACGCGCTGCGAGGACCGCGGCGACCACTTCCTCGTCAACGGACAAAAGATCTGGACCAGTTACGCCGACAAGGCCGACTGGATGTTCTGCTTGGTGCGCACCGACACCACCGCCAAGCATGCCGGCATCTCCTTCATCGTGTTCGACATGCGCACACCGGGCGTGGAGACGCGACCGATCGCCTTGATCTCCGGCGAATCGCCGTTCTGTGAGACCTTCCTCACCGATGTCCGCGTCCCCAAGGACCAACTCGTCGGTCAACTGAACGGCGGATGGGAGATCGCCAAGCGCTTGCTGACCCACGAGCGTCAAAGCATCTCGACCGCGGCCTTCGGCGGTGGCGTCGGACTCGACCTCGTCACCGCCGCCCAGCAGAGCGTCGGCCTGATGTGCGGTCAACTCGCCGACGGCGACCTGCGCGTCCGCATCGCCGCGTTCCGCATGCAGGAGCGCGCCTTCCACCTCACGGTGCGCCGCGCGCAAGCCGAAGCCCGCGCCGGCGGCAACATCGACCACCTCGCGCCGCTCTTCAAATACGCGGCAGCGTCGGTCAACCAGCAACGCCTCGAACTTCTGGTCGAAACGCTCGGCCTCGGCGGGCTCGGCTGGGAGGGCGACGGCTTCCATCCTGATGCGCTGCGCGCGACGCGGCATTGGCTGCGCTCGAAGGGCAACTCCATCGAGGGCGGCACCTCCGAGATCAACCTCAATGTGGTGGCCAAGCGCGTGCTCGGTCTGCCGGATCCCACCTGACATGACACGCCCCCTCACCGACGACCAACGACTGCTGCAGGACAGCGCCCGCGAATTCTTTGCGGAGCGGGCATCTGTGAAGGCACTGCGTGCCGACCGCGCCGCCGGCCGCCCCTTCGACCCGGCACTCTGGCAGGAGATCGCAGCGCTCGGCTTCGCGGGCGCAGCGGTCCCTGAAGCCTACGGCGGCTCGGGCATGGGTTGGCGTTCGCTCGGCCTCGTGCTCGAGGCTGCTGGACGCACGCTCGTCGCCTCGCCGCTGCTGCAGAGCGCGCTGGTCGGCGTCGCGGCGATCGAGGCACTGGGATCGGATGCGCAACGCGCGGCTTGGTTGCCTGCCATCGCGGCAGGCGAGATGACCACCGCCTTGGGGTTGGATGAGGGTGCGCACCACGCGCCGTCGCGGATCGCGATGCGCGCCGTGCGTGAGCCGGGCGGTTGGCGGCTCGAGGGCCAGAAGCGCTTTGTGCCGGACGGCGCCACCGCAAGCCACCTGCTGATCGCGGCGCTCGCCGCGCCGACGCCTGGCGCACCGGAAAGCCTGAGCGTGTTCTGCGTGGCCGGCTCGGCGGACGGTCTCGTCCGAAAGCCGCTCGCGATGGCGGACAGCCGCGGCATGGCAGACCTCGACCTCACCGCCGTGCGCGTCGCAGACGATGCGGTGCTCGGCAGCGTCGGTGAGGCGGCGACCGCCCTCGAAGGTGTGCTCGATACAGCCCGGATCGGTCTTGCGGCCGAGATGCTGGGCGCCGCGGATGCGTTGTTCGCGCTCACCCTCGATCACCTCAAGACCCGGCGCCAATTCGGCCAGCCGATCGGTGCCTTCCAGTCGCTGCAACACCGCGCGGCACGCATGTTCGTCGACCTCGAGCTCACCCGCAGTTGCGTGCTGGCGGCGCTCGATGCGCTCGATGATGCTGCAGGCGTCAGCACATCGGTGCGATCGGCGGCGGCCCAAGGTGCCTCGGTCGCCTCGGTCGCCTCGGTCGCCTCGCTTGCCTCCCTCGCCTCGCTCGCCAAGGCGCGCGCCGGCGACACGCTGCACCTCGTCAGCAACGAGGCGGTGCAATTGCACGGCGGCGTCGGCATGACCGACGCCTACGATGCGGGCCTTTACCTCAAGCGGGCGCGGGTCCTCGAGACCCTCTACGGTACCGCCGGTTGGCATCGCGACCGCAGCGCGCGGCTGGACGGTTACTGAAGTCGCACAACGCCGACTTCGCTGCGATAATGCGAGGGTCAGCCCCTCCAGCAGGCCCGCCATGTTCGAGACCCTCGTCCGCGTCCCGCCCGATCCGATCCTCAGCGTCTCGGCGGCCTTCCAAGCCGACGACTCACCGGACAAGGTCGACCTTGGGGTCGGCGTCTACAAAGACGAGCACGGTAAGACCCCGATCATGCGTGCCGTGCGCACCGCCGAGCAGGAACTGCTCGCCGAGCAATCCACCAAGACCTATGTCAGCCCGATCGGCAACGCGGGTTGCAATGCGTTGATGACGGAGCTCGTGCTCGGCAGCGATCACGCCGGTCGCAAGGCCGACCTGTCGCTCGCGCAGACCCCGGGCGGAAGCGGCGCGCTGCGCCTTGGCGCCGAGTTGCTGCAAGCGGCACGGCCGGGCGCCACCATCCTCGTCAGCGACCCGACTTGGGCCAACCACATCCCGCTGCTCGGCACCGTGGGTCTGAAAGTCGATCGCTATCCCTACTACGACCCGCAGCAGCCGAGTGTGCTATTCGATCGCATGCTCGGCCACCTCGACGCCCAGCCCGCCGGCACCATCGTCGTGCTGCACGCGTGCTGCCACAACCCCACCGGCCAGGATCTCACCCCCGCGCAATGGAGCGAGGTCGCCTCCGTCGTCGCCCGCCGCGGATTGCTGCCGTTCATGGACCTCGCCTACCTCGGACTCGGCGAAGACCTCGACCGCGACGCCGCCTCGGTGCGGCTGATGGCGCGCGCCGTGCCCGAGATGCTGGTCGCGGTGTCCTGCTCCAAAAATTTCGGCATCTACCGCGAACGCACCGGCGTGCTCATCGCGCTCGGCGCGGGTGCGGAGCGCGCCGCCATCACCACCGGTCACCTCGGCCGCCTCGCCCGAACGCTCTGGTCGATGCCGCCGGATCATGGCGCCGCGATCGTGCAGCGTGTGTTGTCACAACCCGCGCTGCGCCAGGACTGGATGACCGAGCTCGCTCACATGGCCCGTCGCATCAACGGTCTGCGCGCCCTGCTCGCCGATCGGCTGAGCGCCGCGGCCGGCACCGACTACGGTTGGATCGGCGCGCAACGCGGGATGTTCTCGCGGCTGCCGCTCTCGGCCACGCAGGTCGGATCCGCACGCGAGCAGCACCGCCTCTATATGCCGCCCGACGGCCGCATCAACATCGCCGGGATCAGCCCCGCCAATGTCGATCGGGTCGCAGCCGGCCTCATCGCTGCGGTGCGCTCATGAGCGCCGTCCCGAGCGAAGCGGCGCTGCGCGCCTGGTGGATGCCCTTCACCCACAACCGGCATTTCAAGGCCCAACCGCGCCTGATCGTCTCGGGTCAAGGTGCGTACTACACCCTCGCCGACGGGCGGCGGGTGTTCGACGGGTTGTCCGGGCTCTGGTGCAGTCCGCTCGGACATTCGCCGGCGCGGGTCGTCGAAGCCGTGCAGAAGCAGGTCGCCACGCTCGATTTCGCGCCGAGCTTCCAGATGGGCCATACCGCCGCCTTCACCCTCGCCGAGCGCATCGCCTCGCTCGCCGGACGCCCGGACGACAAGGTCTTCTTCGTCAACTCCGGGTCCGAGGCGGTCGACACTGCCCTCAAGATCGCGGTCGCCTACCATCGTGCACGCGGCGAGGCCTCGCGGACCCGCATCATCGGTCGCGAGCGCGGCTACCACGGCGTCGGCATGGGCGGCATCTCGGTGGGCGGCATCCTCGCCAACCGCAAGATGTTCGCGCCACTCATGATCCCCGGCGTCGACCATCTGCCGCACACCTGGGACACCTCGAAGATGGGGTACTCGCGAGGGCAACCCGATTGGGGTCTGCACCTCGCCGAAGACCTCGAGCGCATCGTCGCGCTGCACGATGCGAGCACCATCGCCGCCGTGATCGTCGAACCGATGCAGGGTTCGACCGGCGTCATCGTCCCGCCGAAGGGCTATCTGCAGCGTCTGCGCGAGATCTGCACCAAGCACGGCATCCTACTGATCTTCGATGAAGTGATCACCGGGTTCGGTCGTCTCGGCACACCCTTCGCCGCTGATTTCTTTGGCGTCCAGCCGGACATGACCACCTTCGCCAAGGCGGTCAACAACGCCACCGTACCGCTCGGCGGCGTGCTCGCGGCGTCACAGATCTACGACACCTTCATGACGGGCCCGGAACACATCATCGAGTTCTTCCACGGCTACACCTACTCCGCCCATCCGCTCGCGGTCGCGGCCGCACACGCCACGCTCGATGAACTGGCCGCCGCAGATCTCATCAACCGTGCCGCCACGCTTGCGCCGGTGCTCGAGGACGCCATCCACTCGCTGCGGGGCGAAGCGCTGGTCACCGACATCCGCAACCTGGGCCTTGCCGCAGCCATCGATGTCACGCCGGTTCCGGGGAAACCCGCGCTGCGCGCCTATCAGGTGTTCGAGCAGGCGCTCTCGCGCGGACTGATGTTGCGGTTCACGGGCGAGACGCTGGCGCTCGCCCCGCCCTTCATCTCCTCCGAGGACGAGATCCGCGGCGCGGTGTCCGCCCTTCGGGAGTCGCTGCAGGCGGTGTCGAGCGCCGGCTGATCTCGCCGGCGAGCAGCAGGAGCTCGCTGTGCTCGAGTTCGGCGGGTTTACCGACCATCACGACCTCATCGCCCTGCTGCAAGGTCAGCGACGGATCCGGGTCGCGGCCGATGATGCCGTGGCGACGCACGCTCTCGATCCGGGCCGTCAGCCCATCCGCACGGAGCGCATCGAGGCGCTGGCCGATCGACCAAGCACCGGGCGGTAGCACCACGGTCTGCACCGCCTCCGCAGCACCGGGTGCGGACGCGGGCAACCCTTCGATCCCACGCACCACACCGCGCAAGGCCGCGTAGTTGTCGCTGCGGGCGCCCCCGACCGCGCGCACCACCCGCGAGAGCGGTTGCCCGAGGACCAGCAGGGCGTGCGAGGCGAGCATCAGACTGGCCTCGAAGGTCTCCGGGACGACCTCGGTCGCCCCCGCTTCCATCAGCTCTTCGAGATTTGAATCATCGGCCGTGCGCACCAGGATCGGGACCTCCGCGCGTGCCGCGCGGACCGCGCGCACGATCCCGATGGCGACGGCGGGCGCCGAGAAGGTCACCACCACCGCACTCGCGTTGGCGAGTCCGGCCGTCCCGAGCAGTTCCGGGTCGGAGGCGTCGCCGAACATCACCGAACGCCCAGCCGCGCGACCTGCACGCACCCGCGCCGGATCGAGATCCATCGCGAAGCACTCGTGCCCTTGCGCCTCGAGCACAGATGCGAGGTTCTGCCCCACCCGCCCGTAGCCACAGAGGATCACATGCTCGCGTGCCGCGAGTTCGGCGACGGCACGATCCTCCGCCGTCAGTTCGGGCGCGATGCCCGCGGACGGCCGGCGCTCGCCCAACAATAGCCGAGCGATGCGTCGGTTCTGCCGCAAGAGCAGCGGCGCGCTCACCATGCTGAGCACGATCGCGACGAGCAACGGCTGACTGATCTCATCCGCCACCACATCGCCCTGGATCAGGATGGTGAGGATCGCGATACCGAACTCGCCCCCCACCGACAGCACGATCGCGGTGCGCACCGCCTTGAAAGGCGGCAGCCCCCACATCCGGCCGACCAGCGTCATCAGCAGGAACTTGCCGACCGTCATCACGACCAGGATGCCGAGGATCAGCGCGAGATCGTCCTGCAGAACACGCAGGTCGAGCATCATGCCCACCGAGATGAAGAACAGCCCCAGCAGGATGTCGCGGAACGGCCGGATGGCGGCCTCGACCTGATGTCGGTACTCCGTCTCCGCGAGCATCACGCCCGCGAGGAACGCGCCGGTGGCCATCGAGACACCGGCGGCATGGGACACCCACGCCGAACCGAGCACGACCAACAACACCGCGAGCGTGAAGAGCTCCTGCAGACGGCTGTGGGCGATCTCATGGAAGAGCGGTCGCAGCGCATAGCGACCCACGAGCAGCACGAACCCGACCGCCAAGGTGCCGACCGCGACCGCCGTGCCGATCCGCATGGCGCTGAAGTCGAGGCTGCCCGCTGCCAAGGCACCGGCCAGCACCAAGAACGGGACGAACGCGAGATCCTGGAACAGCAGCACGCTGAACGCGACCCGACCGTGGGTGCGGTTGAGCTCCGATTGCTCGGTCAGCTGTTGGACGAGGATCGCGGTGGAACTGACCGCGACCGCACCGCCGAGCGCCACCGCAGCGAGCAGATCGACACCGAAGGCATGGAACGCGAGCGAGGCGCACCCTGCCACCAGCAACATCTGCACGCTGCCGACGCCGAACACCTCGCGGCGCATCGCGACCATGCGTGGCCAAGAGAACTCCAAGCCGAGCGTGAACAAGAGGAACACCACGCCGAGCTCCGCGAGCAGCCTCGTACCCTCGGTCTCATCGACGAGCCCGAGCGCGTAAGGGCCCATGACCGTGCCGACGAGGAGATAGCCGAGGATCGCCGGCAGCCCGACTCGACGGGCGAGCGCGACGACGCCCACCGCCGCGGCCAGCAACAGCAGGATCTGGGCGAGCGGATCGGCGATCATCGCAAGCCCTTGCCGTTCAGACGACGCAGACGACCCCGGTGCCACCGAGGCCGCAGTATCCGTCCGGGTTCTTGGCGAGGTACTGCTGGTGATAGTCCTCAGCGGCGAAGAACTCGGGCGCTGGACGGATCTCGGTGGTGATGGGGCCGAGCTTCGCGGCATCGAGGCCCCGCTGATAACGCTCACGGCTCGCCTCGGCCGCCGTCATCTGGGCCTCGTCGATGCAGTAGATCGCCGAGCGATACTGGGAGCCGATGTCGTTGCCCTGGCGCAGGCCCTGGGTGGGGTCGTGACGCTCCCAGAACGTCTTGAGGAGCGCGTCGTAGGAGACCTGCGCCGGATCGAAGAACACGCGCACGATCTCCGTGTGACCGGTGCGGCCGCTGCAGACTTCCTCGTAGGTGGGGTTCGGTGTGTAGCCGCCGGCGTAGCCGACCGAGGTCGACACCACGCCCGGGATCTTCCAGAACAGGCGCTCGGCGCCCCAGAAGCAGCCCATCGCGAACTGCGCCTCGAAAACCCCCGCCGGGAAGGGCGGCGTCAACGGCGACCTCAGCACGAAGTGCTGCGCCGCGAGCGGCATACGGGTGCTGCGACCCGGCAAGGCGTTGTCGGGATCCACCATCTCGGCCTTGCGTCGGAACAGCGACATCGAGGATCTCCAAAGCGGCCCAACGGGGGAGGAGTCTGCGGCCCTGCGCAGGCGGATTCAAGCACGGCGACGAGCGCTCGACCGTCGGGCTACAATTCGGCGGACATGACGATCTCGGCGAGCACTCCGCGCTTGCGGGCCAGCCTGCTCTGGTTCTTGGCGCTCATCGGCCTGACGGCGCTCACCCGCGCCCTGCCGCTGCACCCGGCCGTCACGACCGCGCTCGATATCGGCGGGCTGTTGTTGGTCGCGATCGCCTGTCTCGGCCGCATCTGGTGCTCGGTCTTCATCGCCGGCCGCAAGGATATCGAACTGGTCACGGCCGGTCCGTATGCCCTGTGCCGCCACCCGCTCTACACCCTATCGATGATCGGCGCCCTCGGACTCGGCCTTGCGACCCGCTCGCTGGTACTCACGAGCGCCACCCTTCTCGTGCTCGGCGCCTTGCTCCTGCGGGCCGCCGCTGCGGAGGACCGTTTCCTCGCCGCGCGCTTCGACGAGCGCTTCGACGCCTACCGCGCCTCCACGCCGGCCTTCTGGCCCCGCCGCTGGCCGCGGCACTGGCGCCCGCCGTCATCGACCCCGGTGCCGGTAAGACCGGACATCCTGTGGAAGGCGTTCGTAGACGCCTGGGCGTTCTTCCTGCTGTTCACGGTGGTGTTCGCGGCGCGGCGATGGAGCGAGCTCGGGGTGCTGCCCACACCATTGCTGCTGCCCTGACCCGCACACCGGGCCTGACAGTGCTCCTCAAGCATGATCTTTTCGGCAGCGTCACGCGCATCGAGCGTGACGGCGCACCGCGCGTGCTGCGCGACTGCAGCGCCGCCCGCTGGTGGTTGCGTCCGCTCGCCAGGCACCTGCTCGGGCGCGAAGGCCGCGCACTGCAACGCCTCGAGGGGCTCGAGCGCATCCCGTCACTGCAGTCCAGCAGCCGCGACCGGCTCGAACGACGATGGATCGAAGGGCTGCCGATGCAGATCGCGCGCCCCGAGGATCCCGCCTACTTCCGTGAAGCCTTGCGGCTGCTGCGGCGCATGCACGCGCGGGACCTCACGCACAACGACCTTGCGAAGGAGACCAACTGGCTGGTGACACCCGAGGGCCTGCCCGCGGTCGTCGACTTCCAACTCGCCCGTCACGCGCCCCGGCGCGGCAGACTGTTCCGCATGTTGGCGCACGGCGACCTGCGTCACCTGCTCAAGCACAAGCGCCAGTACCTGCCCGGACACCTGACCGCGCGTCAGCGCGCGATCCTCGCGCAGCCCTCGCCCCTCTCGCGGATCTGGCGCGCGACGGTCAAGCCGGTCTATCTTTTTGTGACGCGCCGGCTGCTCGGATGGTCTGACCGTGAAGGCGCGGGCGATCGCCAAGAGAACTCGCGCGGCGGACGATTGTGATCCCGATGCCTTATGGGTACGCTTCGCGTCCATGACGATCTGCCAAGCACACAACCTCCGCGCGCCCGTGATCGATGTGCCGCGTCCCTACGGGGTGCGGATATCTCTGGCCGCCTCCGATCCGTTCCGCAATCTGCTCGGCGCGGACTGGCACCGCGTCCACTGGTTCGCCGACGCAGCGAGCCGCGATGCAGCGCTCACGGAATTGTCCCGCAAGCACGAGTACTCGCGGCCGGGTGATCGACCCGCACTGGTCTTCGAACGCATCTCGCGCTGAGCCACGCCGCGGGCGGGCGCCGCCGTCAGAAAGTGCGGCCCAGGAACAGATAGAACGCCGTATCGCCCGCCTCACCGAATCCGGTACCGAGATACACCGGCCCGATCAGCGTGTCGAAGCCGAAGAAGACGCTGCCTTGCTTCAACGCACCGTTGAAGCTGATGTCGCCGCGCTCATCCCAGACGTTGCCCGCTTCGAATGAGACGCCCGCATACGCCGGCACATCGAGGAACCCCTCGCCCCGGCGCCCGATCTGGCGGTAGTAGAGGGCGCGTGCGATGGCGAAGTGCCGCCCTGACAAGGCATCGGGCGCAACTCCCGAGAGGTTGAGGAACCCGCCCAACGGGAACAGCGTGCGGACGCTGGCGGGCGCCGAGTCCAGATGGGTCCCGAAGGAGGTCCACAGGACTCCGGTATGACGGCCCTCGGAACGCGCGATCAGCCAGTCCGCAGAGACCACATCGCCGCTCGTGAGCGCGCCGCGACGGTCGTCCTCTACACGCCACTGCGCGACGAAAGAACTGCCGCGACGGGGGAAGTTGCGGCTGTCCAAGGTGTCGTAAGAGAAACTCGCCGAGAACTCGCGCACATCGAAATCATCGCGCGACGGCAAACCCGGATCACCGAGCCGCAGGCGCGTGTGGCCAGACACCTCGCGCACCCCGGCGCGCAGTTCGCCCCAATTGCCGAGTTCACGACCGATGTCGACCCCGTACTCGGTGGTGCGCAACCGATACTCGGCCACCCGTACACCATCCTGCAGGAACGGCACATTGCGCACCTCGAACCTCGCCTGCGGCGTGACGAACCAGTTGGCCCGGGCGCCCATCGGCTGGTAGAACTCGGTGGCGATCCGCGGCTCCGAACCGAGCTGGAAATCCCAGACCCACTCCGCCGCCAACGGGCCGATATCGGCCAACACGACGCGCGCCGCGGCGTTGTAGTTCGAATTGCCGCTGAAGTCGTCCTCGAGGCTCAATCCGAAGCGCATGTAGTTCGGACCCCAGGAGTTGCGCTCGGCGGAGACCTCGAAATCGCGCCGGCCGTCCCGCTCGACGGAGGTATGGTCGACGCGCTCGAAATTGCCGCGACCATAGAGCGTGATGATCGCCTCATCCAAGACCGCCACATCCGGTGCAGCCGCCGCGCCCGTCTCCAAGGCGTCGGCGATCGCGGTCCCGATCAATCTTTGATATCGCTCGGATCCGGCTGCGATGCGCACCTCGCCCGCCGGCAGCAGGGCATCCCGCCGGACCGTCGTCCGGGCGTCGGCGTAGCGGGCGTAATCCGCCGGCGCGAGCCGCAGCGGCGCAAGCTTTTCCTGCGCAGCGCGCGCGGCTTGCTCCCCGGCGGCGGCGGCCCGCGGTACCACCTCGAAATCGAAGCTCGAGGCCTCGCCGAGCTCCGGCTGCAGCAGCACATCCTCCGGCGCGAGCGCCTTCAACTGCGCGTCGCTACCGCGGCGTATCAGGATGGCGAGCATCTGGTTGGAGATGCTCGGAACCGACTCCAAAGAATCTCGCTTGCGCAGCGGGAACCCGACATCCACGACGATCAGCACATCGACGCCCATCGCGCGCGCCGCATCGACCGGCAGATTGTTGGCCAGTCCGCCATCGACCAGCAGACGACCGTCGATCTCGACCGGCGCGAACACCGCAGGCGCCGCGAGGCTCGCCCGCAGAGCGGTGACCAGATCCCCGTTGCGAAGCTCGACCGCTTCTCCGGTCTCGAGATCGGTCGCCATCGCGCGGAAGCGGGTGGGCAGCTCGTCGAAATCGCGGACCGTCGCCACCGGGTCGGTCAAACGGCGCAGCAACTGCGTGAGCCGCTGCCCCGACAGCAGCGATTTCGGTAACCGGAACTCACCGGATTCGAGCCCCAAGGGGAAGTTCACGAGGAACTTCAAGTCCTCGCTCTTGCGACGGAAACTCAGCCGGTCGCGCGGACCGGGTTCACGGAAGGATTCGCGCCATTCGGGCGAGAGCACCAACTCCTCGACCTGCGCTGCGGTCAGGCCGCTCGCGTACAGCCCCCCGACCACCGCGCCCATGCTGGTGCCGGCGATGGCATCGATCGGGATCCGCTCGGCCTCGAGCACCTTGAGCACACCGATATGGGCCGCGCCCCGCGCGCCACCCCCGGAGAGCACCAGCCCGATGCGGGGGCGCGGACGCTCGGCCGCGGGCTCGGCAGCCACGGCAGAGGCGCCGGCGCCGGCGCCGGCGAGCAACAACGACAGGACGAACAGGCGCACCGCTTGAGGATACCAGTGGTCGGCTGCACTAGGCGACGCGGATGACCGATAATGTCGGCATGCCCCTTCTTCACCGCCTCACCACGCGCGCCTTGTCCCTCACGGCGTTGTCGGTCGCGCTGCTGCCGACCGTCGCGTTGGCGCAGTCTGCCGCCGCGTCGCCGCCCCCCGATCCGGCGCTGCTGACCGAAGTCGTCGTCACCGCGCAGCGCCGTGACGAAGCACGCTGGCGCGTCGCGGCGAGCCTCTCGCGTCTCGAGCCCGGCATCACCGGGGTCATCGACCGCACCCATGCCGCCGAAGCCCTCAACCGCATCCCCGGGGTGCTGATGCAGCGCGGCAGCGGCCAGGAGAGCCTGCTCGCCATCCGCTCGCCGGTGCTCACCGGCGCGGGGGCCTGCGGTGCCTTCCTGCTGCTCGAAGACGGGATGCCGCTACGCCCCACCGGGTTCTGTAATGTGAACCAGCTGTTCGAGGCGAACACCTCGCAGGCTGCGGCCATCGAGGTGCTGCGCGGCCCGGGCACCGGGCCCTATGGCGCCAATGCCGTACACGGCATCGTCAATGTGCTCTCGCCCGATCCCGGTGATCTGCCGGGCCTGCGGCTCGGCGTGACGCGGGGCGCGGATGAACATCTCGCGCTGCAGTTCGCCGCGGCCGGAGAATCGACCGCCGCGTATGGCCTCTGGCGCGACGAGGACGGGTTCCGCGCCGACTCCCCGGTGCGTGAGTGGAAAGCGAATGCCGTGCACCAGCGCAGGCTCGGTGCCGGCGAACTGCGCCTGCGCGCCGCGGCCACGCAGCTCGACCAGGAGACCGCGGGCTTCATCCGTGGCTTCGATGCCTATCGCGATCCGGTGCTGCGCGAGAGCAACCCGAACCCCGAGGCGTTCCGCGATGCCGACAGCGCGCGGGTGTCGGGCGAATGGTTGAGCGAACCCTGCGACGGCTGCCGCGACGAAGTCCGCGGCATCGTCCGCCACTCGCGCATGGCGTTCCTGCAGCATTTCCTGCTCGGCAAGCCGCTCGAGCGCAACGGCCAGGACAGCATCGCGTTCGGCGCCGCACGCGCTCGCCCGCTCGGTGCGCGCCCGATCGAGTGGCGGCTCGGCGTCGATGCGGAGTACGCCGACACTTTCCTGCTCGAGATCCAGGACGGCCCCACGCTCGAGGGCAGTGCGTTCGCGCGCGCGATCCGCCCCGCGGGACGGCACTACGACTACGCGGTCGAGGTCACCGGCGCAGCGCTGCACGGCAGCCTCGCGAGCACCGGCGAGGCCGCCTTCCAGTGGCGGTTGTCAGCACGGCTCGATGAGACCCGCTACCGCTACGACAACCGCATGCGCGACGGCAACACCGCCGAGGACGGGACGCCCTGCGTACCCGGCCCCTGCCTCTACAGCCGCCCCGCCGACCGGAGCGATCGCTTCACGGACTTCACGCCGCGCCTCGAACTGCGACACCGCCTCGGCGAGCGCGCGATGGTGTACCTGACCGCAAGCGATGGCTTCAGACCGCCGGAGATCACCGAACTCTATCGCCTGCAGCGCAACCAATCGGTGGCCGACCTCGACTCCGAGCGGATGTCCGCACTCGAAGCCGGTTGGCGGCTCGTCGGCGGACGCTACGCCGTCTCCTTCGCCGCGTTCACACAACGCAAACGCCAAGTGATCCTGCGCGATGCCAACGGCTTCAATGTCACGGGCGGACGCACCCGCCACGCTGGTCTCGAGTACGAGTTCGCGTGGCAGCCCTTCGAGCGCCTGCGCTTCGACGCCAATGGCAGCTACGCCCGCCATGAGTACGATTTCGACGCCGCCATCGCGGGCGGCGAGACGATCGTGCGCGGACGCGACATCGACACCGCCCCGCGGCGCCTGCATGCCTGGTCCGCGAACTGGACACCGCACCCTGATTGGCGAGCGACGCTCGAGTGGCGGCAGGTCGGCGCGTACTTCGCGGACGCCGGCAACGCGCGGCGCTACCCCGGCCACGATGTCGGCACCCTGCGCGTCGCCTGGCAAGCGTCGCCGCAGTGGCGCGCCTCGCTCGAGGTCGAGAACCTCGCAGACACCCTCTACGCCGATCGCGCCGACTTCGCACAAGGCGATTGGCGCTACTTCCCGGCGCGGCAGCGCAGCGTGTTCGTCAATGTGGTGTGGCAGAGCGAGTGACTGGTGGTAGCGGAGGTCAGGTCACTGCGAGGCTCTTTGACCGTCCTCTCCGCTCGAGCTCACCGGAATGCCCAGACGGTCGCGGCGACGAGCGATAGCACGATCATCGAGGCGATCACGGAGACCCTGTCGATCGGCACGGCGAGCGAACCGTCCGAGGGCAGCGCGGTGCGGCCGGAGGAACGCAAGGACACCATCGGGACGCACGCGATGGCGAAGACAAGACCCGCCGTCTCGAGGAAATGCCAATGCCAGAGTCCGCTTGCCGCAGCGGCAGCGAACCCGAGAGCCGCGAGGTGACCGCCGAGCATCGCGATGACCACGACCTCCCGGCGATAGCCGCGCATCATCGTGATCGTGAGGACAGCGGCGACCACCGGGGGTACCGCGATCGCGAACATCTGCTGCAGGTAAGAGAAAAGACCCGGGAAGCTCTCTATCGCGGGAGCCCAGACCATCGCCACGATGAGCAGCACCGCTGTCGTCCATCTCGAACGGGTGACGAGAGTCCGTGGTGTCTCCTGCACGGCCCGATCGATCCCCATAAAATCATATGAGATCATCGCCGCGGAAGCGTTGATGGTGCTGTCGACCGTGGACATTATCGCGGCCATGACGCCGACGACGGCGAGACCGCGCAGCCCGTCGGGCAGGAAGTTGGCGATCAGCGCGGGGAACACTTCGTCCGCGCGCTGCAGGTCGGGCAACAAGACGATGGCGAGAGCGCCCGGCAGGACCATCAGGAACAACGGCGTCAACTTCAACGCGGCGCCCAACAGCGCTCCTCGCTGCGCTGCGCGAAGGTCCCGCGCTGCGAAGAACCGTTGTGCGATGTAGTGGTTCATGGACCAGTAGTACAGTCCAAGGATCGGCACCCCTGTCAGCAGGCCTGTCCAGGGCATGTCAGGATCGTCGGAGGGGCGGATGACCGAAAGCCTTTCCGCGGGCAAGGCGGCCACCATGCGTTCCAGCGAGAAATCGAACTCCCGATACACGCCGAAGGCGATGACGACGGCGCTGAGGATCAAGACCAACGCCTGGACGACATCGGTCAACATGACGGCGCGGAGACCGCCGACGATCGTGTAAGCACCGGCGAACACCGTCAGCGCCATCACGATGGGGAGCAATTCCCAGGCGGGAAAGAAGAACTTTATGACGATAGCGCCCGCGAACAGGCTGCCGGCCGTGTCGACGAAGATGCTGAGGACGATCATGATGCCGGCGACATAGCGGCGCGCGAACGGTCCCAGTGCATCACCGACATACTCCGGGACCGTCCTGCGACCATGCCGCAGGTACTGCGGCACGAGCACGAACGCTGCGAACACCAGGATCACCGCGGCCATCCACTCGTAGTTGACGACGGCGATGCCGGAGCCATATGCGGCGCCCGCAAGACCGACCAGCGTCGTGGAGGATATGTTCGAGGCGTACAACGACAGCCCGATCACCCCGAAGCCGAAGCTGCGTCCAGCAAGGAAGAGTTCATCCGGTGAGCCGGTGCGTCGGGCCGACCAGATGCCGATCAGCACGATGACCAAAAGATAGATGAGCATCACCGCATAATCGAGGCTTGTCACCCCTTACCACCTCTCATACCCAGTCGCCCGAGCATCTCCGTGGTCCAATGCGCGATGCTGTTCCGGCCGATCCGCTTGGACATCTCCCGCGCTCGTCGGCGGGCCTCCTCCTCGGGCATGGCCAACGCCCGGTCGATGGCCGCGTCCATGCTCCTGCCTGAGTAGGGGTTGCAGTGGATCGCTTCGTCCATCTCCACGACGCAACCGGCGAAGTCGGACAGGATGAGCACGCCGCCGTCGCCCCCCTTGGCGAGCACGAACTCTTTTGCCACGAGATTCAACCCGTCCCGTAGCGGGGTGATCCAGCAGATGTCTGCCGCGCGATACCACGCGACCAACTCCTCGAGACCGACCGGCTGGGTGAAGAGCAGCACCGGCGACCAAGAGAGCGTCGAGTACTGACCGTTGATCGAACCGACGGCCTGCTCGATCGCGCGCTGGATATCTTCGTAAACGTTGATGTCGTTGGCGGGCGCGACGCTGGTGACGCAGAGGCGTATCCGGCCGTGCAGGTCCGGCCGACGCTGCAACAGACGCTCGAAGGCGGCCAACATCTCGCTGGTGCCTTTCGTGTAGTCGACACGACCGACGGAGAAGATCACCGTGTCCACACCGAGTTCGCGGCGGATATGCTGCGCCCGACGCTGGGTCGTCACCATCTCACGGATACGACGGAACAGCGGGGTGTTGATGCCCAGCGGGATCGAATCGATGGCGATACGACGGCCTTGGAACTCCATCTCATCGACCATCTGGGGTTCATGCAGCACACTGCCGATCTGCGCCATCCAATCGGCCACCTGCATCCGCGATGTCACCTTCGCGCCGCTCAAGCCTCGCGCACAGGACATGAAGTTCTGCGCGTAACGCGGGATGTGGAAGCCGACGCGATCACAAGCGAGGAGACTCAGGAGTATCTCGGATCGCCAAGGAAGTATCCCGAAGATATCGGGGGGCGGGAACGGCGTGTGCAGAAAGAATGCGATCCGCAGGTCCGGTCGGCGCTCGCGGACCATCCCGGGCACGAGCCAGAGATTGTAGTCGTGGACCCACACCACCGCGCCGGTCGAAGCACAGGCACACACGCCGTCGGCGAATATGCGGTTGACCTCACGGAAGGTCTCCCATTCGGCCGCATCGTAGTCGAAGCGCTCTGGGAAGGAGTGAAGGATGGGCCAGAGCGCAGCCTTGGAGGTGACATAGTAGAAGGACCTCACCTGTGTGTCGGTCAGTCCGATACGCTGCACCCTCAAAGATCCATCCGGCGACGGGACCTCGATCTTGTCGAGGACGGCACCGGACTCCCCCGGCGCACATCGGCTCCAGGCAACCCAGATCGCATCGTTGGGATCCCGCAGACTCCGGCAAGCACCGCGCAGGCTCGGGATGATGCCGTTCGGGCTCTTGTGCTCGAGATACCGCATGCCATCAGGCCCGGCGACTTCATCGTACGGTTGACGGTGGTAGACGATGACGAGACGGGCCACTTCAGGTCACCCAGCCCAATTGCTCAAGCCGCTCGAATATACCCTCGGCGCCATGGCCCCTCGAATATCTCGCCCGCCCACTCTCCCGGAAGTGGGCACGCAGATCGTCGTCCGCGTTACCCACCGCCAACGCGTGCAGACCGGAGAGCTCGTCCGAGAGGCGCAGCATCGAGAGATCGTTCAGGGTATCTCCGGCGACCAGGATGCTGGACGAGTCCAGACCCCAGAGTTCGATCAGGAACTTCACAGCAAACCCTTTGTTGACGCCCCTCGGCAGTACATCGAAGAACCGCCCCCCCGAGATGAGCGTATCGACATCGATTTCGCGCACTGCGCGCGCCGCGCTCTCCGCGGCGCTCCTCGCCGAATAGAGATAGGAGCAGCGATTAGGGCCTGTCCCGGTTTGCAGTTCCAAGCCCTCCAAGCCGTGCAGACGCGCCAGCAGCAGGGGGCGGACACCCGACCAACGTTCCGCCACCAGGTCGTCGAAGTCCGATGCCAGAGTCCGGCCCTGCGCGTCCCACATACCGGTCCCCACATCGCCGATGATGGCGCTGGGTTCCGGCAGAACACCGCTGTCGATCAACGGCGAAATGTCCGACAACGCCCGTCCTGAGCAGTAGATGAGACCGACATCCCGAGGCTCGGAGCAGAGGCGCTCGGAAAGCCGTGCACGGATGGTCTCCGATCCGCCGAGAAAGGTGCCGTCCAGATCGGTGATCAACCATCTCTTGAACCGGCGACGCGATATCACGACCGCCCCCGGAGGACCGTCAGATGCGGGAAAGGTATCTCGATCTTGTCGATGTCGAACCGGATCTTCAACCGGCGCAGGAACTCCCGACGCACAGCCCATTGACGGAGCGGCTGGACACGGAAGCGGCCTCGGATGACGACGGAGGAGCTACCGAGACTCTCAACGCCTGCGAGCTCGAACGCTTCGAGCAGATCGGCACCGAAGACGGGGTCCTCGCGCAGTCTCCGTCCTTCATCCACGATGATCTGCATGACATGATCGACATCCTCGCGATATGCGACACCGACATCGACCACCGCATAAGCGAACCCCCTGCTCATGTTCGTGACGGTGGTGACGAGGCCGTTCGGGACATAGTGGACGGAACCCTCATAGTCGCGGAGTCGGACATACCGTAGTGTCACGTCCTCGACGAGGCCGGTCTTGTCGACGATGGTGACCACATCACCTTTAGTGATCTGATCCTCGAGCAGGAGGCAGATGCCGTTGAAATAGTCCCGGACCAGGCTCTGAGCCCCGAACCCGACGGCGAGGCCGACTATGCCTGCGGCGCCTAAGATGGGTGCGATCGAGATGCCGAACTGGTTGAGGATCAGCATGCTGGCGATCAGAGAGATCACGACCGCGATCAGGTACCGTAGAACGCGCCCCAATGTCTCGGCGCGACGCACCTGCTCTCCGTCGGCCCACTTGGCGCTGATGTGCGATCTGAGAGACTTGATCGCCCGGGTTGCGAACCAGTGCATGGTCACTGCGACCACGATAATCAGCGTCGAACGGAGCAGGGCAAAGAGCGCTTCGCCGCCCGACAGGAGATCGATTAAGTTGTCGATGAAGGTTTCCATCTTTAAGAGGACGCCGCATCACGGCGAAGACTTATGCCGAAGCGAAGGTCACGGAACAAAAAACATCTTATGTATCGTACCGGGCTTGACGCAGATCAGACACTAGGGGCACCCCGTACGGGACGAGTCAACTGGCATCGAGGCCATTTAACCCCTACTTCTCGGACCGCCGAACAAAGGGGGATCGCCCGCCGGACGGTGGGCGACGAGGGCGATCTGTATCTCTGCGACACTCATATCGTCCGTATTCTGTCTTTTTAAAAAAAACAGTTTTGAGGCAGCCTTGCGCCATACCTCTGCTCAACACCCTCCAAGAGAAGCTCAGCGCTGCAATGTAGCCGCTGCCGCCCGCCATCTATCTCAGCTTCGATGACGACCGGCTCGCTGACATCGACGCTTCGCAGCTCGACGCCCTGCTCGAGGAGTATTTCCTGCGCCATCGCGAGATCCGTCGCAAGGGTCGGGCAGCGACTGCGCGAATACCTCACTTGCGCGTCATGCCGGCCGTGGTCGTCACGGGCGCCCGCCAGACCGGCAAAAGATCGCTTGTGGAGCAGCTGGTCGGCGGGTCGCGGCGCTATATCACCCTCGACGACCTCGACGTGCTCGATGCCGCGCGGCGCGAGCAGCTCGGCCTCGGCACATGCGGGCGCTGGGACGAACTGTTGGCGACGC
>ERZ888423.77-NODE-77-length-92814-cov-46.540562_pt1 | contig 92814 bp, 86 predicted proteins | sample MGYA00520523_ERZ888423 | MGnify/ENA primary metagenome ERZ888423 (study PRJEB32303, sample SAMEA104408611) | aquatic metagenome | biome: Brackish water; feature: Pelagic; material: water | place: Baltic Sea | collected 2014-06-08T10:24:00 | depth 30,27 m ...
CTGTGCCACGACCCATGGCTCAAACTGTTTCTGGATCGCAAAATAGATGTTTGTCGCCGAGAAGAGGTGCCAGAACACGCTTGAGCGAAACCCATCTGCATCAAATATCCATGCTGCTGCAAAGCAGATCATCAGGGCCGGATATAACCGCAAGACTCTTCTGATATAGAAATTGCGTATCACGATGTTGCCAGCGCGCGCCTTGGCGGTCATCAAGACATGCGTGATCAAGAATCCTGATATTACCAGAAACAGCGTTACCCGCACATATTCGGTTATCGGCGCACCGTCCCAGAAATGGACATACAACACCCCGATCATCGCCAAGGTGCGTAGACCATCGAGTTGCGGTCGCCTGGTCAAATGCTCTGCCATATCTCAGTTACCTTCTCGCGCGCCATCCTTCAGCGGGATCACTCGACGTGAGTCAGAAACCAGAGATTCTCAACACTACACATTGACAATGATCAAAAGCTGTTCATTTTTTGACGAACAAGTTGTTCTTTGAGTTGCATAGAAGATGATTACTGAGGCTCATCCCCTGATGGACACATAAAGCTTGGATCTGAGTGACTGTCATCCTGTTTCATTATTGCAGTCATAACCAACGTTTTTTGTTACCAGAATGGTTAGGTTTTCGTGTAATTACTTGCCAATCACGGAAATCTTCGTGCTCCGTTTGGCGAACCGCCGTGGCAGTTCTGTCGATCATCCCCTTGAGCATCAGGCGTTCGGCCACAACATCGCCAAGATCTTGTATAAGAAACCGCCTGACATGTCAGCCTCGGAGCGTTCTGCGCTGAACGCGTTCGTCGAACATGCAAGGGAAGGGGATTTGGTTGGCGGTCACTCTATCGACCGGCAGGCCCGTGACCGGAAAGATTTTCAGGACCGCACCAGCACTTTTGACAAGAAAAGTGCCGCCGTCCCTGCAGGACCGAGGGCCTTGTCTTTGACCCCGGCAAGGCTGACGCCCTGGCAATGTCCCCCTGTAACTCAGCGCCAGTATACACAGCAAGACATCCCAGACGGTCCATGCTTGCTTATGTGGCTGGTGCCAATCCCAATTGTCTGACCGAAGGGGAATACAGGTGGTAAATCGGAGGTGGATATCGCTAACCAATTTCCGCTTAAGAACATGTTTTTAAGGGAAAAAGAATAAATGGCGGAGAGACAGGGATTCGAACCCTGGGTGGGCTTGCACCCACAACGGTTTTCGAGACCGCCCCGTTCGACCGCTCCGGCACCTCTCCGCGCTTTGGGTCAGGGTCAGTGTGCGGGCGTTTATCGACACTGGTCGGGACGCGCAAGGGCCTCTTGCGGGGTGTGGTGGCTTCACCTTCACGGCAAAGGCGCGCAGGGTGGTGGAAATCCGACCTCAAAGGGCACATCTTCCGGGTTCACACCATCCGTCGCCGGAGAGTTCTTCATGACCCGTCCCATGTACCGCAGCTTTGTCCTTGCCTTGGGCGTGCTGGCGGCCAGTGCCATGCTCGCCCCGCTGCCTGCGGTGGCGCAATCGACGAACCCGCCCCAAGAGAGCCGCGCCTTGATCCCCTCAGGCCCGCTGTCCGAGGTCGCCCCTGACATCCATCAGCTGTTTGTCGCCATCGGGCTTTATGAGGTGCTGGGCATCATGTCTGCCGAGGGGCTGGCCGCGGCCCCGGATCTTGAGGCCGAATTCTTTCCGGGCAAGGGCGGCAGCGCATGGATGGCCACAACGGCCAGCATCTATTCCACCGAGCGCATGATCGCCCGGTTCGAAGCGGCGGCGCCCATCGATCGGCTGACGCCGGAATTCCGCGCTACGCTGAGCGCGTTTTTCGACAGCGCGCTTGGCCAACGCGTCGCCCAGGGCGAAATCGCGGCACGGCGTGCCTTTCTGGATCGCGCAATCGAAGAGGCCGCAACCGAGCTGGCCCAACGCCGCGCCGCCGAAGGAGATCCGCGCGTGGCGCAGCTGACGCGGTTCATCGCGGTCAACGATCTGGTCGAACGCAATGTGTCGGGCGCGCTCAATTCCAATTTCGCCTTTTACCGCGCGCTGTCCGATGGCGGCGCCTTTGCCGCGCCCATCCCCGAAGAGATGATGCTGGCCGAAGTCTGGGCGCAAGAACCCGGGATCCGCGCCGAAACCCTTGACTGGCTTTTTGCCTATCAGATGCTGGCCTACGAAGATCTGAGCGACGCCGAGATGGATGCCTATATCGCCTTGTCCGAAAGCCCCGCAGGGCAGGCGGTCAATGCCATATTGTTTTCCGGCTTCGATGGGCTGTTCGAGGCGATCAGCAATGATCTGGGCCGGGCGGCGGCAGGGTTCATCGCGGGCGAAGATACCTGATGCCCCGCGCCCCTTGCGCGCTTGACAGCGAGGGGCGTTTGAGGCAAGTGCAGGCCTTCTTCGACGGCTCGAATACGGGGCGGCGATGGAACATGGTTTGACACACGCCCCCAACAGGGGCGCGCTGTCCGAGGCGGGGACCATCCCCAAGAACATCTGCTGCGGCAGGGGCCACAGGGCGCGGGAAACAAGAAGGAACAGATTGCGATGTTCGCAGTCCTCAAGACGGGCGGCAAGCAGTACAAGGTGCAGGCGGGTGACGTCCTGCGCGTGGAACGGCTGGCGGCAGAGGCGGGTGAGACCGTCCAATTCAACGAGATTCTGATGCTGGGTGGCGAGACCAACAGTGTTGGCAGCCCGATGATCACGGGTGCGGCGGTGCAGGCCACCGTTGTCGACCAGATCAAGGGCGAAAAGCTCATCCATTTCGTCAAGCGCCGCCGCAAGCATTCGTCGCAGCGCACCAAGGGCCACCGCCAGAAACTGACGCTGGTGCGCATCACCGAAATCCTTGCTTCGGGCGCTGAAACCACAGGCGTCAAGGTCGCGATCGGCACGGGGTCGCTGTCTCAGGCAGCCAAGGACGCCATGGCGCCTGCATCCAACAAAGGTGCAGCCCCCAAGGGCGCCGCCGCCGCAAAAGCCGCCGCACCTAAGGCTGCGACAGTCGCCGCCGCTGGCGGTGAGCTGAAAAAGCTGACGGGCGTTGGCCCTGCGCTGGAAAAGAAGCTGATCGAGGGTGGCGTCGTTGACCTTGCCCAGATCGCTGGCTGGAGCGCGGCCGATGTGGCGGCCTTTGACGAAAAGCTGAACCTCAAGGGCCGGATCGAGCGCGATGGCTGGGTCGATCAGGCCAAAGCCCTGATCGCAGGCTAAGGAGACATAAGAAATGGCACATAAAAAAGCTGGTGGTAGTTCCCGCAACGGCCGCGACAGCGCGGGTCGCAGGCTTGGCGTCAAGAAGTTCGGCGGCGAAGCCGTGATCCCGGGCAACATCATTCTGCGCCAGCGCGGGACCAAATGGCATCCCGGCGCGGGCGTGGGCATTGGCAAGGATCACACGATCTTTGCCGTGGTCGAGGGCAGCGTGACATTCGCAAAGGGCCTCAAGGGGCGCACCTTCGTATCGGTGCTGCCACAAGCCGAGGCCGCAGAATAACGCCGCATTCCCAGACGGGGCATCGTTTCGAGGGGCCGGCGGATCTGCCGGCCCCTTTCGTTTTTTGGTGACAATCTTGTGCCAATGCTGCGCGCGCCCCACCTGAAAGGGGCGCGGCGAAGGTCACAGGGTCAGGGAGACGCAGGAATGAAACAGGACATCATCATCCTTCAGCCGGTCATTGAAACCGCCCGGATGATCTTGCGCCCGCTGCGTGCCTCGGATGTGGGGCTGATGACGCTTTATGCGGCCGATCGTCGGGTGGCACAGATGACCACCTCCATTCCCCATCCCTATCCGCCCGGTGCGGCCGAGCAGTTCGTGGCCCGCGCCACACGGCCCGACCGCACGGATTTCACCTGGGCGATGGATGCGTCCGACAGGGGCGGGGCCGAATTGCATGGCATGATCACGCTCAAGCAGATGGACCGGGACCAATCTGAAATCGGCTATTGGGTGGCACCTGCGATGTGGAACAGCGGCCTTGCATCGGATGCGGTCAAGGCGCTCATCGTGGCCAATCCGCTGGCCAACAAGACGATCTTTGCCAGCGTTCTTCAGGACAATCCGGGTTCTGCGCGGGTTTTGACCAATGCGGGCTTCGTCTATCTGGGCGATGCCGAGGCGTTTTGTGTCGCACGCGGCGCCAAGATGGCCACATGGACCTATCTGAAACGGCTGGCATAATCCTGTCGGCCCGGTGTATCGAAGGCCCGGGGGACATCTTGCCCCCGGCACCATCCCGCGCGCGCCCCTCGCTGACGGCGGCGCGGGCCCACAGCGAAAACAGGCCGTAGCATGAAGTTCCTCGATCTTGCCAAGGTATACATCCGATCCGGTTCGGGCGGGGGGGGCTGCGTGTCTTTCCGGCGCGAGAAATTCGTCGAGAACGGCGGCCCCGACGGCGGCGATGGTGGATGTGGCGGCGATGTCTGGGCCGAAGCGGTCGATGGGCTGAACACCTTGATCGATTTTCGCTACCAGCCGCATTTCTTTGCAAAAAGCGGCCAACCCGGCATGGGGCGGCAGCGGTCGGGCAAGGATGGCGACGACATCGTGCTGCGCGTGCCGGCGGGAACCGAGATCCTCGATGAGGATGAGGAAACGGTGATCGCCGATCTGACCGAGTTGGGAAGCCGCGTGCTCTTGGCCAAGGGCGGCAATGGCGGCTGGGGCAATCTGCAGTTCAAGACCTCGACCAATCAGGCGCCGCGCCGCGCCAACCCCGGTCAGGAGGGGGTGGAGCGCACGCTTTGGCTACGCCTCAAGCTGATCGCCGATGTGGGTCTGCTGGGCCTGCCCAATGCAGGCAAATCAACCTTTCTGGCCGCGACATCGAATGCGCGTCCCAAGATCGCCGATTACCCCTTTACCACGCTGCATCCCAATTTGGGGGTGGTGGGCGTGGACAATGTCGAATTCGTGGTGGCCGATATCCCCGGCCTGATCGAAGGCGCACATGAGGGGCGGGGCTTGGGCGATCTGTTCTTGGGCCATGTCGAACGCTGTGCGGTGCTTTTGCATCTGGTCGATGGCACGTCCGATGATGTCGCCACCGATTACGACGTCATCATCGGTGAACTGGAAGCCTATGGCGGGGCGCTTGCCGACAAGCCGCGCATCACGGTTCTCAACAAGATCGACGCGCTGACCGCCGCCGAGATTGCAGAAAAACGCGCGGCATTGGCCGATGCCTCGGGTGGGGCTGTGATGGTGATGTCGGGCGTGGCGCGCACAGGTCTGACCGAAGTGCTGCGCGCCTTGCGCGCACAGATCGATGCCGGCCGCCTGCGCATGCGCATCCACCGCGAGGAGCCACAACCGTGGCGGCCCTGACCGAAACCCACCACGACGCTCCATTGCCCGCCTTGACCCAAGCGCGGCGGCTTGTGGTCAAGATCGGATCGGCGCTGTTGGTCGATCAGGTGACGGGCGCGCTCAGGGCCGATTGGCTGCGGGCTTTGGCCGCCGATGTGGCGATGCTGAAAGCGCGCGGCATGGATGTGATCCTTGTCTCCTCGGGCTCGATTGCCTTGGGGCGCAATGTGCTGGCCTTGGGGCAGGGGGCGTTGTCGCTCGATGAGGCGCAAGCGGCCGCGTCCGTGGGCCAGATCCGGCTTGCCCGCGCCTATGAGGCCGCGTTGGAACCCCATGGCATTGTCGCGGCACAGATCCTGCTCACGCTTGACGACAGCGCCGATCGGCGGCGCTATCTGAACACGCGGGCAACCTTTGCCGCGCTGCTGGCGCGCGGCGCGGTCCCGATCGTGAACGAAAACGACACCATCGCCACCGACGAAATCCGCTATGGCGACAACGACCGGCTGGCGGCCAATGTGGCGGTGATGGCGGGGGCCGACATCTGCGTGCTCCTGTCCGATATCGACGGGCTCTACACCGCCAACCCGCGCGTGGATGCCAGCGCGCGTCACTTGTCCGTGGTCGCGTCCATCACCCCCGATATCGAAGCCATGGCGGGCGATGCGGGCACCGGCCTGTCCAAGGGCGGCATGAAGACCAAGCTGATGGCCGCGCGCACCGCGACGGCGGCGGGCTGTGCCATGGCGATTGCCCAAGGCGCCGGTTTGAACCCCTTGTCGGCCATGACCCAAGGGGCGCGCGTGACATGGTTCACCGCCACGCTCGACCCGCAAACCGCGCGCAAGGCCTGGATTTCGGCGATGAAACCCAAGGGCGCGCTGCGGCTCGATGCGGGGGCTGCGGCGGCCTTGGCGCGCGGCAAATCCTTGCTGCCCGCCGGGGTGGTGGCTGTCATGGGCGATTTTCAACGTGGCGACCCTGTGGCCATGGAAGGGCCCGATGGCGCGCGGCTGGGTCTTGGCCTGAGCCGCTATACCGCCACCGAGGCACGCGCCATCGCCGGGCACCGCTCGGATGAGATCACGGCGATCCTTGGCTATCCGGGGCGCGCGGCGCTTGTCCATCGTGACGATATGGCCGTCTGAGGGGAAAAACATGCACGGGCTGTTTTTCGACGTGGAACCAAAACCGGGGCATATGCCCCATTATTTCACCCATGTGGACCGGCTGAAACCGATCCTTGCCCAACACAAGGGGCTGGTGTTTCTGGACCGCTACCGCCCGCTTGACGATGCGGGCGCGCTCTTGTCGCATCAGCTTTGGGCCGATGAAGAGGCCATCGCCAGTTGGCGCGCCGACAGCACCCATCGCGCCAGCCAATCGGCAGGCCGCAAGATCCATTTCGACGGCTACCGCATCCGCGTGGGGGCCATGGTCGCGCATCTGACCCAGACGGAAAGCACAAACCTCGAGGATCTTCCGGCGGACCGTCTTCTGGTCGTGGCCTATGGCCGGGCTCCGATCCTGTTGGCACATGCGCGCGCCTATGAAAGCGTGAACAATCCCGGCCGCTTCGTGACGCTGGCCCCGCACGGCGACCGGGCCACCGCACAGGTCCTGGCCCGCGATGCGATCGCGCAGGGCGCCGAGGATCTGCGCATCTTTGCCGTCGCGCGCGATTACACCCTGACCGACCGCTCCGAAGCCCCGAACCCGTAGCGCTGCCTTGCCCTTCATCTTTCTACAAATACGCCTATCCTGAGCCCTCCATCCCACGCAAAGGCCCGCTTGATGCACGACCCGATCCAGAGCCAAGCCAGTGATATCCGCGCACTGATGAAGCAGATGGGCGAGCGCGCGCGCGCTGCGGCGTCGGCGCTGGCCATCGCCACGCCCGAGGCAAAGCGCCATGCGCTGGAAACAGCGGCACAGTTGATCGTGGCGCGTGCCGATGCGATCCTTGCCGCCAATGCCCGCGACATGGAATTCGGGCGCGACAAGGGTCTGTCGGCTGCCATGCTGGACAGGCTGGAATTGACGCCCGCGCGGCTGGATGCCATCGCCCAGGGGCTGCGCGCGGTCGGCGCTCAAGATGACCCGGTGGGCAGCGTCATCGCTCAGTGGGATCGGCCCAATGGCTTGCACATCGCGCGTGTGCGCACGCCCTTGGGGGTGATCGGCGTGATTTATGAAAGTCGGCCCAATGTCACGGCCGATGCCGGTGCGCTTTGCCTGAAATCGGGCAATGCGGTGATCTTGCGGGGGGGCTCGGAAAGCCTGCATTCCTCGGGCGTGCTGGTCGATTGCCTGCGCGCGGGCCTGGCTGCCGCGGATCTGCCCGAGGATGCGGTGCAACTCGTGCCGACGCGCGACCGCGCGGCGGTGCGCGAATTGCTCACCATGACCGAATATGTCGATGTAATCGTGCCGCGCGGCGGCAAGGGGCTGGTGGGGCTGGTACAGGCCGAAGCAAGGGTCCCCGTCTTTGCCCATCTCGAAGGCATCTGTCATGTCTATATCGACGCGGCCGCCGATCCCGACAAGGCGCTGCGCGTCACGCTGAACGCCAAGACGCGGCGCACGGGGGTTTGCGGCGCGGCCGAATGCCTTCTTATCCACCGCGATGTGCTGGCGACGATCGGGCGCGATGTGATCGCGGCGCTGGTGGCGGCAGGGGTTGAAGTGCGGGGCGACCAGATGCTGCAAGACCTGCCGGGCGTCGTGCCCGCGACCCAAGCCGATTGGGGCCGCGAATTTCTGGACATGATCATCGCCGCCCGCGTGGTCGATGATATCGATGCCGCCATCGCCCATATCCGGCGTCATGGCTCCAGCCATACCGAAAGCATCCTGACCGAAGATGACAGTGCCGCCGCACAATTCTTTGCCCAACTCGACAGTGCGATCCTGATGCGCAACGCCTCGACCCAGTTTGCCGATGGCGGTGAGTTCGGCATGGGGGCCGAGATCGGCATCGCCACGGGCAAACTGCATGCGCGCGGGCCCGTGGGGGCCGAACAATTGACCACCTTCAAATATCTCGTGACCGGAAACGGCACGATCCGACCCTAGAAAAATCCTTGAAAGGATTTTTCCACGAATTTTCGTACGAAAATTCGAACCCTTGCCCGATGGAGTTGACATGACTGACCGCCGCAACGACCGCCCCCAGACGCTTGTGCGCCGCCATCCGCTGACCGAAGGCGTCAGCCGGGCCGTGGTCACGCCGATCCAGCCCTCTGTGGTCTATGCCTCGCCCTCCATCGACATGCTGCACGCCCAATACGAAGGCCGCGCGCAGGGCTATACCTATGCGCGGGAGGGCCACCCCAATGCGACGCTTCTGGCCCAAAAGATCGACATGCTGGAAGGGGCAACCGGCGGTCTGATCACCGGATCGGGCATGGCGGCCGTCACCGCCGCGATCATGGGGCTGTTGGGGGCAGGGGACCACATCATCGGTGCCGACCAGTTGTATGGGCGTTCGCTGCGTCTGATGCACCAGGACCTTGCGCGCTTTGGCATCGCCACGACCCTGGTCGATGTCGGCAACCCCGAGGCGCTGCGCGCCGCGATCAGGCCCGAGACAAGGATGATCTTGCTCGAGGTGGTATCGAACCCGACCCTGCGGGTGGCTGATATGGACGGCATCATCGCGGTGGCGAAAGAGGCGGGCGTGCGGGTCGCGGTCGACAACACCTTTACCACACCCATGGGCTACCGCCCCTTTGATCACGGGGCCGATATCGTGATCCATTCGGTGACCAAGCTGCTCGCGGGCCATTCGGATGTGACGCTGGGCTATGTCGCCGCGTCCGATCCCGCCGACACCAAAAAGATCTATGATTTCGCGGTGACCACAGGGCTTACGCCCAGCCCCTATGACTGCTGGCTGGCCGAGCGGGGGCTTTATACCTTTCCGCTGCGCTTCGACCGCGCCGAGGCAAACGCCGCGCGTCTGGCCGATTGGTTCGCGACCCAGCCCAAGGTGGCGAAAGTTCTCTATCCCGGACGCACCGATCACCCCGACCATGTACGCGCCAAGGCGCTGTTGGCGGGGCGCTATGGCAACATGCTGAGCATCATGATCGATGGCGATGCGGCCGCGGCCAATCGCATGGTCGAAGCCATGCCCGAGATGGCCTTTGCGCCAACCTTGGGCGATGTGGGCACGACGCTGAGCCATCCGCCATCCTCGTCGCATCGTGGCTTGACGCCCGCGGGGCGGGCCGCGCTGGGGATCACGGACGGGTTTTTCCGCATCTCGGTGGGCATCGAGGATGTTGATCTGCTGATTGCGGATTTTGAAGCAGGCCTGGCCGCCATTTAGGCGGCGCGGCGGCCCGCCTAAAGCGAATGCAGGGGCGATGATCCATCAAGGATGATGACGTCGAAATTGATGCCGGGCGATTGTGCGGCGACTTCGCGGCGAATCAATGTGGGGTTGGGCAAACGGTCAACGAGTGCCAGATACCTGCCGCGGTAGCCGTTTTGCGCCAGGAACCGTGCCAGATCGAGCGCATCAAAGCCGGGCGTCACCAGATTTGACAAGATCAGGACAGGCGCCGCGGGCCCCGTCAGCGCTTCGTCGGGAAGACCATCGAGGGTAACGCTGCGAATCTTGGAACCGGGCTGAAGCACGTTGCGCGGCAGCGCCGCCACCACGGCGGGCGCGATGTCCACGGCCAGCACACGCTTGGTCTGCGCTTCCGTCTCTGACCCGATTTGTTGGGCCTGAGCAAGGGCTTGCCTGTTACGTCCATTCATTGTCGGCACCCTGCTTTTACCTGTGGTCCGGGACGTCTTTTCAGGCCGCGTCGCGCCGCACCATGTCTGTTTATAGCGCAAAAATTTCCTTGGCAAAGATAACTTCTGCAAATGATACGACCACTGCGATCATTGCCAAGGTGCAGGAATTGCGTCACAGGCAACATCACACCCGATACGCACAGGGGGGCTTGGAATGGTTGAAGCAACGCTGAGCGACATCATGGCGGCCGTGCCCGAGCCGATGCTGCATCTGTCGCAGTCAGGGCAGGTGGCACAGGCCAATCACGCCGCGCGCGTGCTTTTGGGCGACTGGATCGAAGGGCGCAGCTATGCGGCCGTTTTGCGCCAACCGGGTCTGCTCAGCGCGATCGAGGCCGCACAAGGCGGTGGCACCGAAACCGAAGCGCGGCTGCATCTGACCGATCAGACGGGCGAATCACAATTCCGCGTCAGGATCTCGCCGGTGGGCGCGCCGAACGCGCGCGGGATACGCGCGCTGCTGCTGCATCTGACCGACATCACCCATCTGCACGAAGCCGAAGAAATGCGCCGGGATTTCGTGGCCAATGTCAGCCATGAATTGCGCACGCCTCTGACGGCCGTGATGGGCTTTATCGAGACGCTGCGCGGCCCTGCGCGCGATGACGCGGCCGCGCGCGAACGGTTTCTGGGCATCATGGAGGCTGAAGCGCGGCGGATGAACCGGCTTGTGTCGGATCTCTTGTCGCTGAGCCGGGTCGAATCGCAAGAACGCCAACGCCCATCGACCGATGTGGATCTCAAGGTGGTGCTGGAAGGGGTGATTGCAGCACTCAGGCCGGCCGCCGAGGATCAGGGGTGTTCGCTGGTCTTGGAGTTTGCGCCACCCGAGCCGGGCCTGGTGCCAGTCATGATCGCATCGGGCTACCGGCTGAAGGGCGACCGGGATCAATTGATGCAGGTGTTTTTGAACCTGTGCGAGAATGCGCTGAAATACGGGGGCACGGGTAAATCCGTGACCGTGCGGCTGGGATGGCAGGCAGGGACAGGCGCGATCAAGGGGCCGGTGCTGGTGACACAGGTGATCGATCAGGGCGAAGGTATCGACCCGCTGCACATCCCGCGGCTGACCGAACGATTCTACCGCGTCGACAATCACCGCAGCCGGGCCATGGGCGGCACCGGGCTGGGGCTGGCCATCGTCAAGCATATCGTGAACCGCCACCGCGGACGGCTGCGGATCGACTCGCAACTGGGGCAGGGCAGCGTTTTTACCGTGGTGCTGCCTGCTGCATGACACCACGATGCCGGGACCCCAGGAAACCGGCACCTGTCGCGCGATCATGTCACAAAACTGTTACGCAGACGTCACAAAAGCATTGCGCAGGCGCTTTAGGCGGTCGTCCAAGAACGCTCATTCGGATGCGTTCGGGATGTGTGACTAAAATCAGGAGATCCCTTCCATGTCGCTCGTTAAACTTTCCGTTTCCGTGCTGGCAGTGACTGCCGTATGCGCAACTGGCGCCTTTGCCCAAAGCCGCGAAAACGTGCAGATCACCGGTTCCTCGACCGTTTTGCCGTATTCGACCATCGTGGCCGAAGCCTTTGGCGAGAATTTCGATTTCCCGACCCCGGTCGTGGAAGGTGGTGGCTCGGGTGCCGGCCGCGCCAAGATGTGCGAAGGCGTGGGCCCCAACACGGTCGATATCGCCAACTCTTCCTCGCGCATCACGCAGCGCGACCTTGACACCTGCGCCTCCAATGGCGTGACCGAGGTCATGGAAGTGCGTTTCGGCTATGATGGGATCGTTTTCGCATCCGATGTGAACGGGCCCGCATTCGAATTCACGCCCGGCGATCTGTATAACGCCGTTGCCGCCAACGTCGCCGTGAACGGCGCGATCCAGCCCAACACCTACAGCCAGTGGGCGGAATTCAACGCAGCCCTTCCCGCCCAGGACATTCTTGTTCTGTCGCCCGGCACCAAGCACGGCACCCGCGAAGTTTACGATGTGCGCGTGATCCAGGCAGGCTGCAAGGAAACCGGTGCTTATGATCTGTTCTTGGCTGTAGCCGAAGGCGCCGATGATCGTGCCAAGCAGAATGCCGCGAATGCAAAATGCGTTGAGCTGCGCACCGATGGCCGCAACATCGACATCGACGGCGACTACACCGAAACGCTGCAGCGTCTGGACAATGACAAGAACGCCATCGGTGTGTTCGGCCTGTCATTCTACCAAAACAACACCGACAAGCTGCGCGTTGCCACGATGAACGGCATCGTTCCCTCGACCGAGTCGATTGCCACTGGCGAATACCCGGTGTCTCGCCCGCTGTTCTTCTACGTGAAGATGGCGCATCTCGACGTGATCCCCGGCCTGCAGGACTATGTTGAGTTCTTCGTGTCCGACGACATGGCAGGCCCGAATGGCCCGCTGGCCCAGTATGGCCTCGTCTCGGACCCGGAACTGGCCGCGACCCAGGACATGGTGCGCAACCGCGTCGCCATGGGCCCGCTGAACTGATCTGACGAAACTGCGGCGCCCCGGGCTTGTCCCGGGGTGCTGTTTTCTTGATAATGCGGGGCGCGCCTGATGACCGTCACATCTCTTGTTTTGCTGCTGCTCGTCCTTGGCGCTGCCGGGTTTTTCCTTGGTCGCGGGCGGGCGCTGGCAAGCGCTCAGGGTGACATGCGGCGCCTGCATTCCTTGCCGAACTACTACGGCTGGCACGGTGCGATCTTGGCGTTCTTGCCTGCGATGCTTGTCTTGACCCTTTGGGTGATCACGCATCCGATCTTGATTGAACGCCAACTGGCAGATTTTTTTCCGGCTGAGCAATTTGAACGAGATGCTGACCGTATCCTTTTGATGGCCGATGTGCGCCGCGTGGCAGAGGGCATCGACAGTGCAGTCGCCGCTGGGGCGCTGAGTGCAGAGGATGCGATCGCGCTGAACACCGATGCCGATAATGTGCGCGCACGTTTGGGCGAGGTTGGCGTGGCCCTTGGCGCCGACGTCACCGCCGAGGTGCTGCAAGCCTCGCAGCGTTACCGCGAATTGGCCAGCACGGGCGGGCTGTTTCGCGCGATCGCCACTATCATCGTCGCCTTGGGCGGGCTGGCTTATGCAATCAAGATCACGGCAGCCGATCTGCGGGCAAGAAACCGTGTAGAATCGGTGGTTCTGGGTGTGTTGATGATGGCGTCGACCATCGCGGTCCTGACCACGATCGGCATCGTGATTTCAATGCTGTCGGAAACGATCCGCTTTTCAACCATGTATCCCTTTGCAGATTTCCTGTTCGGATTGACATGGTCCCCGACATTCCAGGGCGTCAGCCAGCTTGGGTTGTTGCCGCTGTTGTGGGGCACATTCTACATCAGCATCGTTGCGATGCTGGTTGCTGTGCCCACGGGTCTTTTCACTGCGATCTATCTGGCCGAATACGCCAGCCCCCGCGTCCGGTCCGTGGTAAAGCCGCTGATCGAGGTAATCGCGGGCATCCCCACGGTGGTCTTTGGCCTGTTTGCATTGGTGACGGTTGGGCCGTTCTTGCGCGATTACATCGCCGAGCCGAGCGGGCTGGGCACATCGGGGTCGTCGGTAATGACGGCGGGCATTGTGATCGGCATTTTGAACGTACCCTTCATCTCGTCGCTGGCCGACGACATCATGAATGCGGTGCCACAAGCCTTGCGCGATGGCTCTTATGGGTTGGGGGCTACCAAATCGGAAACCATCCGCCAGGTGATCTTGCCTGCCGCCTTGCCGGGCATTGTGGGTGCCATCTTGCTGGCCGCCAGCCGCGCAATCGGTGAGACGATGATCGTGACCATGGGGGCAGGGGCGGCAGCCAAACTGGACCTGAATCCCTTTGAGGCGATGACGACGATCACCGTCAAGATCGTCAGCCAATTGACCGGCGATGGTGAATTCAACTCGCCCGAGACACTGGTGGCCTTCGCGTTGGGGATGACGCTCTTTGTCATAACGCTGGGGTTGAACATCTTTGCGCTTTGGGTCGTGCGCAAATACCGGGAGCAATACGAATGACTGACGCAACATCAGCCAATGTCCCGGCACAACCTGAAACGTCTGCGCCCGCATCCTCGCTGTTGCTGCAGACAGACCGGATGAAGCGCCGCAACGCCGCCGAATCCCGGTTCAAGGCCTATGGTATCGTCGCCATCTGCGTCAGCCTGTCAGTTTTGTTCATCATGCTCTGGACGATCTTTTCCGATGGCGTCTCGGCGTTTCGGCAGGCGACATTTTCCTTTGACGTCACGCTTGATGCCGCGCGGCTGGACCCAAATGGCAACCGCCAGCGCGACGAGATGATGCGCGTGACCACGATCGGCTACACCGGCTTGCTGAATGACAATTTGATTGTCTATCTGAACGCGCGTGCCATCTCGACCGAAGGCGTAACGGAGCGAGAGATCGCGGCCTTCATCTCGCGCGACACGCCCGCGCGGCTTCGTCATATGGTGATCGAAGACCCCTCGCTGCTGGGTCAGACCATCCGGTTCGAGGGCTTTGCCACAGGCCGGATCGATGGCTACCTCAAGGGCCGGGTGACGCGAGACAGCGCAGAGCGCGACACCAATATCTCGGTCGCCCAGCTCGATCTGGCCGATCGCATGGTCGATGACGGGCTCTTGTCGCTCAAGTTCAACTGGGGCTTTCTGACCAATCCCGATGCGTCCGACCAGCGCCCCGAAGCGTCGGGGCTGGGCGTGGCGATGATTGGCTCTGCTTACATGATGCTCTTGGTCGCGATCATGGTGCTGCCGCTTGGCGTTTCTGCCTCCATCTACCTTGAGGAATTCGCGCCCAAGAACCGCTGGACCGATCTGATCGAGGTCAATATCTCGAACCTCGCGGCTGTCCCTTCGATTGTCTATGGCATCTTGGGTCTGGCCATCTTCATCAATTTTGCCCAGTTTCCGCAATCCTCGCCGCTTGTGGGGGCGTTGGTGCTGACGTTGATGACACTGCCCACGATCATCATCGCGACGCGCGCGGCCATTCGCGCCGTGCCGCCCTCGATCCGGGATGCGGCGATGGGGGTTGGTGCCTCCAAGATGCAGGTGGTGTTTCACCATGTGTTGCCCTTGGCCGCGCCGGGTATCTTGACGGGCACCATTCTTGGGCTGGCCTCGGCGCTTGGGGAAACCGCGCCGCTGCTGTTGATCGGCATGGTGGCGTTTGTGGCCAACTACCCCTCGGGTCCGCTGGATGGGGGTGTTCTTGATCCGGCCACCGCACTGCCTGTGCAGGTGTATTCCTGGGCCTCGCGCGCCGATCCTGCGTTTATCGAACGTTCAGCGGGGGCGATCATCGTGCTTTTGGCCTTTTTGCTGATCATGAATATTCTGGCGATTGTGTTGCGTCGTCGCTTTGAGCGGCGGTGGTAAGGGGCAAAAGATGGATGACCAACTAATCGTGGAGAGAGCTGTGAGCGCACAGGACATCAAGATCACCGCCCGTGGCGTGCAGGTGTATTATGGCGACAAACACGCACTCAAGGATGTGAATGTCGATATTCTGACCAACACCGTGACGGCTTTTATCGGGCCATCGGGCTGCGGCAAATCCACATTTCTGCGCTGTCTGAACCGGATGAACGACACCGTGGCCATCGCGCGTGTCGAAGGCGACATCCGCATCGATGGCGAAGACATCTATGACAAGCGCGTCGATCCGGTGCAGCTGCGCGCCAAGGTGGGCATGGTGTTTCAAAAGCCCAATCCCTTTCCGAAATCGATCTACGACAATGTCGCCTATGGACCCAAGATCCATGGTCTGGCGCGCGGCAAGGCGGAACTTGACGAGATCGTCGAGCAAAGCCTGCGCAAGGCCGCGCTGTGGGACGAGGTCAAGGATCGGCTCAAGGAATCGGGAACGGGGCTTTCGGGTGGACAGCAACAGCGGCTGTGCATCGCGCGCGCCATCGCGACCGGCCCCGAAGTGCTCTTGATGGACGAGCCCTGTTCCGCGCTTGACCCGATTGCCACCGCACAGGTCGAGGAATTGATCGATGAATTGCACGAAAAATTCTCGGTCGTGATCGTGACCCATTCCATGCAACAGGCCGCCCGCGTCAGCCAGAAGACGGCCTTTTTTCACCTCGGCAGTCTGGTGGAATACGGCAACACATCGAAGATTTTTACCAACCCCGACGATCCACGCACCGAAAGCTACATCACCGGTCGGATCGGTTGAGGCCATATCGTTTAGGGCAGGGGGGAACCATGCCGAGTTCAGAACACATCGTTACAGGCTTTGATCGCGACCTTGAGGGCATTCAGGCGCAGATCATGCGCATGGGCGGGCTGGTTGAAGAAGCCATCGCCAAGGCCACCGAGGCACTGGAAACGCGCGACGCCGAACTGGCCCGGTCCGTGCGCAGCGCAGACGTGGCCATCGACCGGCTGGAAGAACAGGTCAACAACGAGGCCGCGCGCATCATCGCCCAACGCCAGCCCATCGCATCAGACCTTCGGACGGTTTTGACGGTGTTTCGCGTCTCCACCAATCTGGAGCGGATCGGCGATTATGCCAAGAACATCGCCAAGCGCACCGAAACCATCATTGACCAGCCACCCGTAAACGGCACGGGCGCCTCGCTCAGGCGGATGGCCCGTCAGGTGGAACTGATGCTCAAGGACGCGCTTGATGCCTATATCCAGCGCGACGCAGACCTGGCCGCCGATGTGCGCGCGCGCGACCGCGATGTCGATCAGATGTATTCGGCCCTGTTTCGCGAATACCTGACCTTCATGATGGAGGATCCGCGCAACATCACCACCTGCATGCATCTGCATTTCATGGCCAAGAACATCGAGCGCATGGGTGATCACGTCACATCCATCGCCGAACAGGTGATTTATCTGGTGACGGGCGGTATGCCCGATGATGATCGCCCCAAAAATGACCGAACTGCGCTGGACGCGGGGCAGGGTCGCTGAACATTCAGGGGGGGGTAGGGGCCATGGCTGGCGAACCACTTGTGCTTGTCGTCGAAGATGAACCCGCGCAGCGCGAGGTGTTGGCCTATAACATCCAGGCCGAAGGCTATCAGGTCATCAGCGCCCAAGCCGGGGACGAAGCTTTGGTCTTGGTGCGGGAAACGCCGCCCGATGTGATCGTTCTGGATTGGATGTTGCCAAATGTCTCGGGCATCGAAGTGTGCCGCCAGCTCAAGATGAGCACCGAGACCGCGCGCATTCCGGTCATCATGCTGTCCGCACGCTCGGAAGAGGTGGACAAGATCCGCGGTCTGGAAACCGGCGCGGATGACTACATCACCAAACCCTATTCCGTGGCCGAGCTGTTGGCGCGGCTGCGAACCCAGCTGCGGCGGGTGCGTCCGGCCACGGTTGGGGAACGCTTGGAATATGACGATATCCTCATGGATCTGGCCGAGCATCGTGTCTATCGCCAAGGTGAACGGCTTAACCTTGGGCCGACCGAGTTTCGTCTTTTGACCGCCTTCATGGAACGCCCCGGCCGCGTCTGGAGCCGCGAGCAATTGCTCGACCGCGTTTGGGGCCGTGACATCTATGTCGACAGCCGAACGGTGGATGTGCATGTCGGGCGTCTGCGCAAGGCGCTCAAGGCGGGCGATCATGGCGATCCGATCCGCACGGTCCGCGGGTCAGGCTACGCGCTGGGTTAGGGCCCACGCGTGCTTGTGGGGCGCGCGCCCCATTTGGCATCAGCAAATATCCTGTAATCTATATTATGTTAAATAGTCCGAATAGAAGCTTTGCGTCCCCGCCAGAGATTACATGCACAATCACTCGCAACTATCTGAAATTAAGCCATTTTGCTGCCCATCCTTGCGCGGTGGCACAAGCCCCTTTCGCAGGTGCTGAATTGCTGGCTATAGTCCACGCCAAAGGATGACATCATGCAGTTACTTGTTCTGAACGGCCCCAACCTGAACCTTCTGGGTACGCGCGAGCCCAAGATTTACGGCAGCACCACCTTGGCCCAGATCGAGGCCGATTGCGTGGCGCATGGTCAGACGCTGGGCGTGAGCGTGAGCTGTGCGCAATCCAACCACGAAGGCGCGCTGATCGATCATCTGCACGCGGCGCGTGGCACCATGGCGGGTGTGGTGTTGAACGCCGGCGCTTATACGCACACCTCGGTGGCGCTGCGCGATGCGATCACGGCCAGCGAATTGAGCGTGGTGGAATTGCATCTGTCCAACACCCATGCGCGCGAAAGCTTTCGCCATGTGTCACTGATCGCACCGGTCTGTGTGGGCGTGATCCAAGGGTTTGGCGCGGCGGGCTACCGGTTGGCCTTGTCCGCCCTGCACGGGCATCTCAACAGGCCATAGTGTCAATGAAAAACGGGGCAAGGATCGCCCCTGCCCCGTTTTCTTGGTTCTTCTTCAGGAAAAAGCGGTTTAGCCCTTGGCGACTTTGGCCACTTCTTCGGCAAAGTTTTCTTCTTTTTTCTCAATGCCTTCACCGACTTCCAGGCGCACAAATCCGGTGATCTCGACACCGGCTGCCTTGGCGGCATCGCCCACGGTCAGGTCGGGATTGACCACAAAGGCCTGATTGACCAAGGTGATGTCGGCCAGATATTTCTTCATCCGGCCATCGATCATTTTCTCGATCACGGCGTCGGGCTTGCCCGATTCACGCGCGATGTCGATCTGGATCTGACGTTCCTTGGCAACCATGGCCGGATCAACCGCCGATTCGTTGAGTGCCGCGGGATTGACGGCCGCGACATGCATCGCAACCTGACGGGCAAAGGCATCATCTGTGCCATTGATCGCCACCAGAACGCCGATCTTGCCCATTCCGGGTGCAGCGGCATTGTGGATATAGGACACGACCGTCTCGCCGGTCAGTTTGGCCATACGGCGCAGCGCGAGGTTTTCGCCGATCTTGGCGATGGCGTTGGTGATCACCGTCGCAACCGGGGTGCCGCCAATCTGCGCGTCGTTCAGCGCCGCCAGATCATCGACGGCCAGGGCAGCATCGGCAATGCTTGCGACCATGCCTTGAAACTCGGCATTCTTGCCAACGAAATCGGTCTCGGAATTCACTTCGACCGCGACGCCGACACCACCCGACACGGCGGCGGCCACAAGGCCCTCGGCGGCGGTGCGGCCGGATTTCTTTGCGGCCTTGGCCAGACCCTTGGTGCGCAGCCAATCGACCGCGGCCTCGAAATCACCATTGGTTTCGGTCAATGCCTTTTTGGCATCCATCATGCCTGCGCTGGTCGCTTCGCGCAGTTCTTTCACCATTGCAGCGGTAATCGCCATGAGCGTTCTCCTGAAGTCTTGGGGTGCGCGCAAGGCTTTGCCCTGCGCGCATGTCAATCAGATGACAAATGGTTTCAGTCTTCGACGGCGTCGTCGGCGACCAGATCTTCGACCAGCGTCTCTTCGACGGGCGCATCTTCGAAGGCCCCGATATCGACACCGGCGGTCTTGAGCTGCGCCGACATGCCATCAAGGGCCGCACGGCTGATCAGGTCGCAATAAAGCGTGATGGCGCGGGCTGCGTCGTCATTGCCGGGAATGATGTAATCCACGCCTTCGGGCGGGCAATTGGTGTCGACCACGGCCACGACCGGGATGCCCAGCTTGCGCGCCTCGAGAATGGCGAGGTCTTCCTTGTTCACGTCGATCACAAAGATCAGGTCGGGCAAGCCGCCCATTTCACGGATGCCGCCGAGCGAAGCCTGAAGCTTGGTCTGATCGCGTTCCATGCCCAGACGCTCTTTCTTGGTCAGACCATCCAGACCCTGCGCCGTCATCGCGTCGATTTCCTTGAGGCGGCTGATCGAGTTGGAAACGGTTTTCCAATTGGTCAGCGTGCCGCCAAGCCAGCGATGGTTCATGTAATACTGCGCACAGCGTTCGGCGGCGTCTGCGACGGGCTTTTGTGCCTGACGCTTGGTGCCAACAAACAAGATGCGACCGCCCTTGGCGACGGTGTCGCGCACAACCTTGAGCGCTTGTTCCAAAAGCTCGGCGGTCTGCGTCAGATCAAGGATGTGGATGCCGTTACGCTCACCGTAGATATACGGTGCCATGCGTGGGTTCCAGCGTTGCGTCTGGTGGCCGAAGTGAACGCCAGCTTCAAGCAGCTGACGCACGGAAAAATCGGGAAGCGCCATGTCGTGTTCCTTTCCGGTTTGCGCCTGGGGCGAAGGTTCAGGGTTTCCCCAACCGGTGGACGCAACAGGGATGTCTCCCCCGAAGGCCCGCCTTCGCCTGTGAAGTGAGCGTCGCCTTATGGGGTTTCCTCAGGCTTGGCAAGCCCCGTGTCGGTGGCAAGGCCCTGCCCCGTCCCGTCGCGCACCCGGTCGCAAGCGGCGTGGCGCAGGCACAAGCAGGATGGACGCATGCCGCGGCCAAGGTTACATCGGCATCATGCAGACAAAACCCGATATCTTGTGCATCGGTTCGGTCCTTTGGGACATCATCGGGCGCACCGATCTGGACATGATGCCGGGCAATGACAAGCCGGGGCGCATCCTGCGGCGGCCGGGTGGCGTTGCGCTCAACATCGCCATGATGATCCGGCGCTTTGGCGTTGCGCCCGCGCTTGTGTCGGTGGTGGGCGATGACGCGGCGGGGCGCGAATTGCGGGCCTGTTGTCAGGCGATGGGTCTGCTGTGCGATGCCCTGTTGATCGCGGCCGATCTGCCGACCGATCAATACATGGCAATCGAAGCGCAAGGCGCGCTGGTGGCCGCCCTGGCCGATGCCCATTCGCTCGAGGCCGCAGGCGCGCGCATTCTTGCGCCGCTGGCCGATGGGCGTTTGGGATCAGCGGCCGCGCCCTGGGCGGGTTTGGTGGCGCTGGATGGCAATCTGACCGAGGGGCTATTGGCCGAGATCGCCCAAAGCCCGCTTTTCGTGCTGGCTGACCTCAGGATCGCGCCCGCCTCCCCGGGCAAGGCCCACCGCTTGCGCCCGCTGCTCTGCCACCCCAACGCGACGCTGTATGTCAACCGCGAAGAGGCGGGCATTCTGACCGATACCCGCCCCGCCAATGCCGCCGCCGCGGCGCAGGCCTTGATCGCGGCCGGGGCGCGGCGGGTTCTGGTGACAGCCGGCGCCGAAATGGCGGTGCAAGCAACCGCCGCAGGCCAGATCAGCGCCATTCCCCCGCCGGTCGAGGCGCGGCGCATCACCGGGGCGGGCGATACCTTCATGGCGGCGCATATTGCCGCCGAACGCGCGGGCGCGGCCCCGCAAGTGGCGCTGGAACGCGCTGTGGCGGCCGCCGCGGCCTATGTCTCGGGAGTTGATCCATGACACCATCCTCCTCCCTGCCCCTTGTGATGTCGCCCGAGGTGGCGGCGGCACATGCAGATGGCGCGCCGATTGTGGCCTTGGAATCGACCATCATCACCCATGGGATGCCTTGGCCGCAAAATGTCGAGACCGCCCGCGCGGTCGAGGCGGCGGTGCGCGATGCGGGGGCTGTGCCCGCCACCATCGCGGTCGTCGCCGGCGTGATCCGCATCGGCCTTGAACCCGAGGTATTGGACCGGCTGGCGCAAGCGCGCGATGTCGCGAAACTGAGCCGCGCCGATCTGGCCGTCTGTCTGGCGCGACAGGGCACGGGCGCCACCACGGTTGCGGCCACCATGATCTGTGCTGCGCGGGCAGGCATTGCCGTCTTCGCCACGGGCGGCATCGGCGGCGTGCATCGCGGCGCCGAACTCAGTTTCGACATCTCGGCCGATCTTCAGGAACTGGCGCAAACCCCGGTAACGGTGGTGGCGGCAGGCGCCAAGGCGATCCTCGATCTGCCCAAGACGCTGGAGGTGCTTGAAACCCTGGGCGTGCCGGTGATCGCGGTGGGCCAGTCGCAATTTCCCGCCTTTTGGAGCCGCGACAGCGGGCTGGACGCCCCTTTGCGGATGGATGCCCCCGAAATGATCGCCGCGTCTCACAGCATGCGTGGCGCGCTTGGGCTGCCGGGTGGGCAGCTTGTGGCCAATCCCATCCCCGCCAGTGCCGAGATTTCCGCCGAAGCACTCGCGCCCCTGATCGCACAGGCACAGGCCGAAGCCGAGGCACGCCAGATCACCGGCAAGGCGGTCACACCCTTCTTGCTGCAACGTCTGTTCGAGTTGAGCCATGGCCGCACGCTAGAAGCAAATATCGCGCTGGTTCTGAACAATGCCCGGCTTGGGGCCGCGATTGCACGGGCACTGGCCAAAGGGTGATCACGGCACGCTTGTGCCTTTTGGGGCCGGCGCATACATAGGGCGCGAGATGACGGAACCCTCAATCTGGCTTCGGTGCGGGACGAGACGACGCGCATGAAACTTCCCGAAACACTCCCACCGCCCAAACGGGGCCTTTTCGCCTCGCTCAGGTCCAGCTTTCTGACCGGGCTTATCGTGATTGCGCCCATCGGGATTACCGTCTGGCTGATCTGGTCGCTCATTGGCTGGATCGACAGCTGGGTCTTGCCGCTGATCCCCGACGCCTACAATCCCGCCTATCTGCTGCGCCAACATACCGGCATCGAGATCGATATTCGCGGTATCGGCGTGGCCACATTCCTGATCTTTACCATCGCGGTGGGCTGGATCGCAAAGGGGTTGATCGGGCGTTCGCTGATCCGCTGGGCGGAAAGCGTGGTCTTGTCCATTCCGCTGATCCGCTCGCTCTATTCGGGCCTCAAGCAGATCGTGGAAACGGTGCTGCAACAGGGACAGCAGAATTTCGAGAAAGCCTGTTTGATCGAGCACCCGCGCAAGGGGGTTTGGGCCATCGCCTTTATCTCGACCACCGCCAAGGGCGAGATCGCGCGCCGCCATGGCCCGGAAGAGATGATCTCGGTCTTCATGCCGACGACACCCAATCCGACATCGGGGTTCTTGCTGTTCTTGCCGCGCAAGGATGTGATCGTTCTGGACATGTCGGTCGAGGATGCGGCCAAGCTGATCATTTCGGCGGGTCTGGTCTATCCCAACGGTCAAGATGCCAAGGCCGCCATCGAGGGGCCGGACAAGACAGCCGCCCAATAACGACAAGGTCAGCGCGCGCCGGCGTTCCGTGTTCAGCGTGCAACCGGCGTGGCGCGCGGCTGTCCGGTGGCATTCATCAACACCGCGCCCAACACAAAGACACCACCGATCAGGGTCGCGTGGCTGGCCGTTTCACCCAAGACCAGCCAGACCAGAAGCGGCGCCAACATCACCTCCAGAAGCGATATCAGGGTCAATTCGGCGGCGGGCACCACCCGGCTGCCGATGGTGTAAAGCACCATGCCGCCCGCCAGCGTCACCGCGCCCATGCCCATCGACCACGCCACATCGGCCCATGGCACCAGCAGCGCCGCACCCGTCACCGACGTCATGGCAAAGCCCGCCAGTGCACTGAGCACGCCACCCAACAGCACGATGGGCATGGGATCGGCGAGCGCGCTCTGCCTGAGGATGACGGTAAAGACCGCAAAGCCAACCGCACTGATCAGCGCGGCGATGTTGCCCGGCAATGCCCCACCCGCCAGCCCGCCTTGCACCATGACCACAATGCCGAACATCGCCACGGCGATCGACACCCATGTCCGCCGCCGAACCCGTTCGCCCAAAACGGCCCAAGCCAAAAGCGCCGTCAGGAAAGGGGATGCCGAAAACAGGAACACCGCATTGGCGATGGTGGTCGATTGAAAGGCATAGATCGCCCCACCAAAGGCAAGGATCAGCCCCAGACCGCCGACCACCCCCGCCCCGCCCATCGCCGTGCAGGCGGCAATCACCCGCCCCCGCGCGCGCCACATCACAAAACCCGCAATGACAGGCACCATGCCGACAGACCGCCAGAACAATACCGCCCACGCCTCGGCGCTGTCGATCTGGCGAAAGATCAGCCCATGCAACGACCACAGGCACGTGGCCAGAACCGCCAGCCCCACACCGGTCGCGTAGCGCATGATGGTCCCCCTGAACGTGATCAGCGCGGCCATCTGCACCCGGCCCCAGCATCCAGTCGCGCCCGGAACCGACAGGGCCATGCGCCGTTTTCAGACCATGCGTCGCGGTCGGCCAGGGCGCGCAAAAAGGGCGGCACCCTGCGGCACCGCCCCGGTCAAGTTTGCCTTTGTATCGGGCCCGGTCACATCACCCGGACCCTCAGGCGCCGCTCAGGGCTGGACCCACCAGACATCGGGCTGCCAGCCGATCCAGTCGCCATAGATCGGGATCACATCCGGAAAGCGCAATTCGGCGGAATGGGCGATCCGGCTGACCGGGTTGTGGAAGAACGGCACGACATACCGCTGGGCGGTCAAGACGCGATCCAGCGCGCGCACGGCGGCCACATAATCATCCTGGCTGTCCGACGTCAGCATCCGCCCGATCATGGCCTCGATTGCGGGATGACAGGCCCCCATCAGATTGCGCGACCCTTGCGTGTCGCGCGTGTCGCAGCCCCAATAGCTGTATTGTTCGTTCCCGGGGCTCAGCGACAGGCCATAGCGTTCATAGACCATGTCGAAATCGAAGGCGTCGCGCCGTTCTCGGAACTGGGCGGCATCCACGCGCGTGACATCGACGGCAATGCCCAGACGGGTCAGCGCCTCGGAATAGATGTTGAGGATTGCGTCGTTTTCGGCCGACCCGGTTTGCAGCAAGATCTCAAAGGCAAAGGGCGTGCCCTCGGGCGTGGTCATCACCCCGTTCTGAACGGTGTATCCCGCCGCCTCAAGCGCCGCCAGCGCTGCCGCGATGCCGCCGCGATTGCGCTCGGTCCCGTCCGAGACGGGCATCACATAGCCCTCAAGCGTTCCGGGCAAAAGATCGGCCGCAAAGGGCGCGAGGAATTCTGCCACCCGCCCCTCGGCCGGGCCGGGCTGCATGGAAAGCGGCGAATTGGCAAAATAGGAGGTGATGCGCGGATCAACCCCGCCATTGAGCGTCTGGTTGATGAATTCAGCCGGAAAGGCCTGGATCATCGCTTCGCGCACCTGCCAATCGGCAAAGGCCGCCTGCCGCGTGTTCATCACCAACCCCGTCATCCCCGAGGGGCGTTGATGCGGCACCTCGGCCAGCAACACCTCGCCCGAGCGCACCCGGGGGAAATCGTAATTGGTGGCCCAGGCTTGCGCCGAGGTTTCGCGCATGGTCGACAAGATACCGGCCGTAAAGGCCTCGAACATCGCGGTGCCATCGGCAAAGAATTCCATCCGCACCTCGTCGATCACATTGGTGCCGCGCCGAAACGGCAGATCGCGGCCCCAGTAATCGGGATTGCGGCGCAGACTGACAAAGCGGCCCGCCTCGAATTCATCCACCACATAAGGCGCCGAGGCGATGGGGATCACGTTAAGCCCCGATTGGGTGAAATCCACCCCATCCCATTGCCCCGCCTTGAGGATCGGGCGCAGACCCATGATCATGGCCAATTCGCGGTCGGGCTCGCTGAAGGTGATGCGCACAGTGCGCTCGCCCACCGCCGCAATGCCGGACACGCGGGTCCAGGCATTGAGATAGCGGGGATGACCGATGGTGCCCAAGGTTTCCATGGACCAGATCACATCGTCCACGCTCACCGGGCTGTCGTCCGAAAACCGCGCTTCGGGGCGCAAGGTGAATTCCACCCAAGCATGATCGGGGGCGACCGCGACCGATTCGGCCAAAAGACCATAGAGCGTAAAGGGTTCGTCCCATGACCGGCCCAAGAGCGATTCGTAGGCCAAAAGCCGCAATTGCCACGGCACCGACCCTTCGCGGATATGCGGGTTGAGGCTGTCGAAGCTGCCCGTTTCACCCGTGACGATCCGCCCGCCCGTGGGTGCATCCGGGTTTGCATAGGGCAAATGGGTGAAATCAGGCGGCAGAGCCGGCGCACCATACATTGCGATGCCATGCATCGGTTGCGCCATACCTGCCCCAGACAGCACCACAGACAGGGCCATGGCACCTGCCAGTCGCGCGAAAAACGGTGTCGTCATGCCCGATACATCCCCTCTGTCTCCAAGGCCAATGGGGGCAGGCTATCTTTTCGGGAACGGCAAGGCAACTTTTGGGTTGGACATCAGCCGACCTTTTGCCTATGTCTAACGCACTGCTCGATAGGTTTCTTGCCTGTATGAAACCTGCCTCAATAACTGGACGCCGGCCTTGCGCCGGCGTTTTTTTTGGCGTGGCGCGGGCTTCTTGGCGCTGTTCTGTGGGTCATCCAGCGGTTAGCTTGCAGGCATGACAACAGCTTGACCAAAGGAACCGCGAAATCATGGCCATCACGACCAGCCTGTCGGGCAAGACCGCCATCATCACCGGATCGAATTCGGGCATCGGCTTGGGCGTGGCGCGTGAACTGGCGCGTGCCGGGGCTGATGTGGTCTTGAATTCCTTTTCCGACCGGGCCGAGGATCACGCGCTGGCCGCAGCGCTGGCCGCGGAGTTTCGCGTGCGCGCGCGTTATATCCGTGCCGACATGTCCAACCCCGCCGACTGCCGTGGGCTGATCGCACAGGCCGGTGCCTGTGATATCTTGATCAACAACGCCGGCATCCAGCATGTCGCCCCGATCCCCGTATTCCCGGTCGAGAAATGGGATGCCATCATCGCCATCAATCTGAGTTCCGCCTTTCACACCACCGCTGCCGCCCTGCCGATGATGCGGGCGGCGGGATGGGGCCGGGTGATCAACATCGCTTCGGCCCATGGCCTGACCGCCAGCCCTTTCAAATCCGCCTATGTGGCGGCCAAGCATGGGATCGTGGGCCTGACCAAGGTGACCGCGCTGGAAACCGCCGAGGAACCGATCACCGCCAATGCGATCTGTCCCGGTTATGTGCTGACACCGCTGGTCGAGGCGCAGATCCCCGATCAAATGAAAACCCATGGCATGGACCGCGATACCGTCGTGCGCGAGGTGATGCTGGCGCGCCAGCCCTCGCGCGATTTCGCCACCGTCGAACAGATGGGCGGTACGGCCGTGTTCCTGTGTTCCGATGCCGCAGCCCAGATCACCGGCACCACGATCAGCGTGGATGGCGGCTGGACCGCGCTTTAGGCGCGGATCTCGGGCGGCAGACCGCCGCGCACCTCGGCTTCGGCCATGGCGGCCAAGGTCTTGCGGTCGGGAAAATCGGCGACCCTGAGGGGCGTGTGATAGATCACCTCGACCCCGCCTTGTCGCGGGGCGGCCAGAACCGACAGGATGGCGGGTGCCAATGCCATGTCGCCCCACCAGCCATAAAACACCCCATCCTCCCCCTCGGGCGCGCGATAGACCAGCGTCACGGGCTGGATCCACATCACATCGCGCAAGCGGTCGGACCGAAATGCCTGAAAAAGCGTTGACTTGAAGGGCAAGACCCGCCGCCCGTCGGTCGATGTGCCTTCGGGGAAGAACAACAGCCTGTGGCCCGCGCGCAGCCGGTCCTCGAAAAGCCGCGTCTGGGATGCGGCCTGTCGCGGATCGCGGGCGATGAACACCGTGCCTGTGCCGCGCGCCAGCCAACCGATGCCCGGCCAGCCCGCCACCTCGGATTTGGCCACGAAATAAAGCGGCTTGCCTGCGTTCAGCACAAAGATGTCCAGCCAGCTGACATGATTGGCCACATAGGCCCCGGGCTGTCGCATGGGTCGCCCCCGCATCCACCGCGCCAGCCCCAGCACGCGGCATGACATCACACAAACAAATTGCGTGATCATCGGCGTAACGGGTCGATCAAGGCCAAAGATCAACCGCTCGGGCAGGCGCAAGATCAACAGCAGCGGAAAACACACCACCAACAGCACCAAAAGCGCCCCGCCCCGCCGACCCACGCGCAGCCAATCGGCTGGTCCCAGCACGCGCGGTGCGGGTTCCTCCAGCCCATGCCATGTCTGGCTCATGTCGCACCGCCCCTTTGATAGATGGCGCGCGCCTTGTCGGGGATCCGGGCGACATCCATCACCAGACAGACATCAATGCAGTTGAAGGCGCGGTCGCAATAGGCGCCCTGCCCCACAAATCCCCCCAGCCGCAGATAGGCCTTGATCAGCGCCGGGATCTCGCGGATGGCCGTCGGCCGATCCAGTTCGCTCTGGGCGATCAGATCCATGCGCTGAAATCCCGCGCTGCGCGCCACCGGGCGCAATTCGGGCGGCGCCAGATGCCGGTGATGCAACAGCGACAAGGGCCCCGCCAGCGGCGCGGGATCAAGCCCCTGAAAGCTGGCCACACCAAACATCACCTCGATCCGATGGGCGGCGATGTAGTCGGCCAGCCCCGCCCATAGATGCATCATCGCGGTGCCGCCACGATAGTCACGATGCAGACAGGACCGCCCCAGTTCCAGCAGCCGCCGCCCCGATCTGCGCAGCGGCCCGAGATCATATTCCTGTTCGGAATAGAATTGCCCGGCCGCCGCCGCCCCGGATTGCGTCATCACGCGATAGACACCGACCACCGATTGATCCTCGGGCTTGCGCCGATCAATCAGCAGGAGGTGATCAAAAAACGCGTCAAAGCGATCCACTTCCCGGCGGGCGACATGATCGACCATCGGCCCATCGGCCCCAAGCTCATCGACAAAGACCGCATAGCGCAGGCGCTGCGCCGCGTGCAGATCCTGCGCGCTGGCGGCAAGGCGTAGCTGGAAATGGCTGTCGTCGATCTGCATGTAAGGGCGCGCCCCTGACCCCGGCCTTGGCGCTTTGGCCTTTAGCAGGCCAGAGGGCGCTTGCAAACTGCCGTGGGATTGCGCGCAGGCCTGTGGATGGCGTTAAACTGATCTTAACTGGCGCGACCTAGCCTTTGGCACGTTTTGGACGGTGCGAGGACAATGATGATTCAGACACGGTATTCGATCTGCAGCCGGATATGGCGTGCCTCCAGCACCAGCTTGCCCTGGTTTTCGAAATTCACCGTGATCTTGCCGCCGACATTCGACTGCACCTGTCCCAACCCCCAATCGGGTTGGTCGAGCGCGCGCACGAACATGCCCGGCTCAAGGATCGTGCTCAGATCATCTTGCATGGAAAGGTCACCTTCATGATGGATCAAGCCCCCCAGAGCCAGCGCACGCTTGCCGAATTGATCAGCTCGCGGCTTTGCCATGATCTCGTAAACCCGCTGGGGGCAATCGGCAACGGGGTCGAATTGATCGAGATGACCGGTTCAGCCCGCGGCCCCGAGATGGAATTGATCCGCGACGCGGTGCGCGACGCACAGGCGCGGCTGCGCTTTTTGCGCATCGCATTCGGCGGCGCTGGCGCCAACCAGACCTTGAGCGCGCGCGAAGCCCGGGCCACGGCGCAAGCCCCGTGGCAAAGCGGGCGCCTTCAGGTCAGTTGGACAGCAGGCGGCGATCTGCCCCGCTTGCGGGTCAAATTGGGGTATCTGATGCTGCTTTGCGCGGAATCGGCGCTTCCCATGGGCGGCGAGGTAACCCTGTCGCAAGACGCGGGCGGGCATATCCGTCTGGATGCGCAGGCCCCGCGCGTGGCGGTCGATCCGGCCCTGTGGTCGGTGCTGCATTTCGGCATGAACGCGGCCGGCCGCCCGCTGCGCCCGGCCGAGGTGCAATTTGCCGCCCTTCACGCCACCGCCACGCCGCTTGATCTGACGATCAACTACGTCGCGCGCGCGGATGGGGTGTCGCTGTCAACGAATTGACCGCGCCGCTTGTCCCAACGGGGCTACGCCACCGGATGCAAGCACGGCATGGCGATCAAAGCGCGACCAGGCCCGTGCGAAACCGGCGCATCCGGTCGCGGTAATGGGCGGCCGAGGCCAAAAGCCGTTCCTGAGCCGTGGCATCAAGCGCGCGCACCACCTTGCCGGGCATCCCCATCACCAGACTGCCGTCGGGGATGACCTTGCCTTCGGGGATCAGGGCGCCCGCGCCGATCAGACAGCCCCGGCCGATCATCGCGCCGTTCAGGATCGTGGCACCCATGCCGACCAGCGAACCATCGCCGATGATGCAACCATGCAGCATCGCCTTGTGACCTATGGTGCAATTGACGCCGATGCGGATCGGATAGCCCATGTCGGTGTGAAACACGCAGTTTTCCTGCACGTTCGAGCCCGCGCCCACGCGGATTTCCTCATTGTCGCCGCGCAGACAGGCACCGAACCAAAGGCTTGCGCCCGCCTCCAGCACCACGCGCCCCATCACATGGGCGCCGGGCGCGATCCATGTGTCGGCGTCGATCTCGGGGGCGACCCCGTCCAATGCATAGATCATCCATGACCCTCCTCGAATTCCTGTTGCAGGCGGCGCACATGGTCAGCCAGGCCCGGCTGTTGTTCCCGGCGCAATCGTTCGGCGGTGATGATCGTGGCCAGCCGGGCAAAGGTTTCGTCCACGTCATCATTGACGAGCACGTAATCATACCCGTCCCAATGGCTGATCTCGTCCCAGCTTTTTTGCATGCGCCGGGCGATCACCTCGGGGCCGTCCTGACCCCGCGTAACCAGACGGCGGCGCAATTCGGGGATCGAGGGCGGCAGGATGAAGATGGACAATGTATGGCGCCCCAACGCGGAATTGCGGATCTGCTGGGCACCTTGCCAGTCGATGTCGAACAAGACATCGCTTCCCGCCTCGATCGCCGTGCGCACAGGTGCCATGGGCGAGCCGTAGAAATGGCCAAAAACATGCGCATGTTCCAGCATCGCGCCCTCGGCCACCAACCCCTTGAAATCGGTCTCGGACAGAAAATGGTAATGCACCCCGTCCTGCTCACCGCTGCGCGGGGCGCGCGTGGTGGCCGACACCGAAAAGCGCAAGCTTGGGTCCCATGCCATCAGACGGCGCGCCAATGTCGATTTCCCCGCGCCCGATGGCGAAGACAGAATGATCAACAGACCGCGGCGGGCCACCGGATGGGCGCTATGCATCATCACTCCACGTTCTGAACCTGTTCGCGGGTCTGGTCGATGACCAGTTTCAGGTCAAGCCCGAGCGCCGTCAGCGCGCCGTCTTGCGCCTTGGAACACAAGGTATTGGCCTCGCGATTGAATTCCTGCATCAGGAAATCCAGCTTGCGCCCCACCGCGCCGCCTTGGGCCAAAAGATCGCGCGCGGCCCCCACATGGGCGCGCAGGCGGTCGATTTCTTCTGTCACATCGGTCTTGAGCGCCAAAATCGCCATTTCCTGAAGCAAGCGCGCCTCATCCAGATCGGTCTGATCAAGCAGCGCCGCCAGTGCCGCGCGCATCCGGGCGGCATGCGATGCGCCGCGCGCTTGTGCGGCTTGTGCTGCCGCCTCGGTCAAGGCGGCCAGCTTGTCGATCTGAGCCAAAAGAACAACGCCAACCGCCGCCCCTTCGGCCCGGCGCATCTTGTTGAAGGCGCCAATCAATTCCCCGGCTTCGGCCATAAGCCGGTCGGGATCAGGCAGGCCCGCCGCCCCCTCGCCAGCCTCGGTCGCCCCCTTCAGCGCCAGGATTTCGGCGGCAGTTGGGGGCGCCAAGATGATCCCTTGCGCATCCGCCATCACCTGAAGGCGCGCGATCTGGTCCAGTGCCGCTTGCAACCGCTGCTCATCACCCCCGCCCAGCACGCCGGCACTGCGCGCCAGCTTCAGCGACAGCGTGACCGCGCCGCGCGTCACGGCCTCGGACAAGAGCCGCCGCAAGGGGGCCTCCAGCGCGCCCATCCCCTCGGGCAGGCGCAGCCGCAGATCAAGCCCCCGCGCATTGACCGAGCGAAGGTCCCAATTCCAGCCAAGCCCCTGCCCATCGCCACCGTCCATGGCGGCAAACCCGGTCATCGAGGTGATGGTCCCGCTTGCGTTCTGGTCAACCAAGGCCCGATCCCCCCGCCCCTAGATGGATTGCCCCGCCGGGCTGGATATGCGGCCCCGGTCCAAGGCAAGCATGGCGGCCAAGCCGCAGGAAAAACGGCTTGGCGTCAGGCACCCACACCAAGGCGCGCCGCCTCAGACGGCCGCGCGGAGCGCCTGACGGCTGCTGTGCAATTCCTCGGCCACCAGAAAGGCCAGTTCCAGCGATTGCGAGGCATTGAGCCGCGGATCACAGGCGGTGTGATAGCGCGAGGACAGATCTTCGTCGCTGACCGCGCGGATGCCGCCGGTGCATTCGGTCACATCCCTGCCCGTCATCTCGATATGAACGCCCCCCGGAACCGTGCCTTCGGTGCGGTGGATGGCAAAGAATTCCTGCACCTCGCGCAAGATGGCATCAAAGGGCCGCGTCTTGTATCCGGTCGAGGATTTGATGACATTTCCATGCATCGGATCGCACGACCACAACACATTGGCGCCCTCGGCGCGCACCGTGCGGATGAGACGTGGCAAATGATCGCCCACCTTGCCCGCCCCAAAGCGCGCAATCAGCGTCAGACGGCCCGGTTCATTTTCGGGGTTCAAACGCGCCATCAGCACCTTGAGGTCCTCCTCGGTGGTGCTGGGTCCGCATTTCAGGCCGATGGGGTTTTGCACGCCCCGGCAAAATTCGACATGCGCGCCATCGGGCTGGCGGGTGCGGTCCCCGATCCAGATCATGTGGCCGGACCCTGCCAGCCATTTGCCCGTGGTGCTGTCGACGCGGCAGAGCGCCTCTTCGTATTCGAGCAACAGCGCTTCGTGGCTGGTATAGAAATCAACCGTGCTGAGTTCGTGATTGGTCTCACCGGTCAGGCCCGCGGCGGCCATGAAATCGAGGCTGTCCTGAATCCGGTTGGCCATGTCGCGGTATCTGTCGGCGTCCTCGTGATCGGTGAAGCCAAGCGTCCAGCTGTGCACGCGGTGGATATCGGCAAAGCCCCCCGTCGAAAACGCACGCAACAAGTTGAGCGAGGCCGCGGCCTGAGTATAGGCCTGCAGCATCCGCGACGGGTCGGGGATACGCGCCTGCGGCGTGGGGGCGATATCGTTGATGATGTCGCCCTTGTAGCTGTCCATCTCGATGCCGCCCACAATCTCGGTCGGCGCCGAACGCGGCTTGGCGAACTGGCCCGCGACACGGCCCACCTTGATCACCGGAACCTTGGCGCCATAGGTCAGCACCATCGCCATCTGCAGCATCACCTTGAAGGTGTCGCGGATGTTGTCGGCCGAGAATTCCGCGAAGCTTTCGGCGCAATCGCCCCCCTGCAGCAAGAACGCATCGCCCCGCGCCGCGGCGGCCAGCTGCTTTTTCAGGTGCCGCGCCTCGCCTGCGAAAACCAGCGGCGGGTATTTCGACAACTGCGCTTCGGCCGCACCAAGTGCCACCGGATCGGGATAGCTGGGCATCTGCACGCGCGGCTTTGCGCGCCAGTCGGTTTTCGTCCAGGCCGCTGCGGTCGCTCGGGTCATGGCACTGTGTCTCCAGTCAAGATCTCATGGGCGCTGCTTATAGGCCGGGCAAGCGGGCCTTCCAATGCCTTAAATCACCGCAAGCGGGGATTGCACATGGTCAAAAAAGCTGCTTTCGCTCGCGCCACGCGCGCCATGTTGCTGCCGCGTTGCGACACATCGAGACCCACACATGCCAGACCACGCAGCCACGCGGCAATACGTTTTCATATTGCTCGACCAATTCACCATGCTGTGTTTTTCCAGCGCGGTCGAAGCGCTCAGGATTGCAAACCGCATGTCGGGTCGCCCGCTTTATACCTGGACGCTGGCGGGCGAAGGCGGCGATGTGGCCTGGTGTTCGGCCGGCATCGGCTTCAAGCTAGATGCCGACCTGCCCGAGATCGGGCGCGATGACATCGTGCTGGTGTGCGGCGGCATCGATGTGGCCTCTGCCACCACCAAAAAGGTGATCAGCTGGTTGCGCCGCGAAGCGCGCAAGGGCGCGGTGATCGGCGGGCTTTGCACGGCCGGCTACACGCTGGCCAAGGCGGGGTTGCTCGACGGCAAGCGCGCCACCATCCATTGGGAAAACCAGGACAGCTTCATCGAGGAATTCGACGATGTGACGCTGACGAAATCGGTCTTTGTGATCGATGGCAACCGCATCACCACCGCGGGCGGCACCGCGTCGATCGATCTGATGCTCAAGATCATCGCCGATGATCATGGTGAGGATCTGGCCAATCTGGTGGCCGATCAGTTGATCTATACATCGATCCGCACCGACCAGGACACCCAGCGGCTGTCGATCCCCACCCGCATCGGCGTGCGCCACCCCAAGCTGGGGCAGGTCATCCGCATAATGGAACAAAACATCGAAGAACCGATCAGCCCGGCCACCCTTGCCAAGGATGTGGGCATGTCCACCCGGCAGCTCGAGCGGTTGTTTCGCCGCTATCTCAACCGCAGCCCCAAGCGCTATTACATGGAACTGCGCTTGGGCAAGGCGCGCAACCTGTTGATGCAGACCGACATGAGCGTGATCAATGTGGCGCTCGCCTGCGGTTTCGCCTCACCGTCGCATTTTTCGAAATGCTACCGCGCGCATTATTCGACCACGCCCTATCGCGAGCGCGGCACGCATGGCAACAAGCCGCGCGATTAGCGACCGGCACTCAGACCTCGGCCACCCGCGCCGCGCGACCACCCCGGCGTGTGGGGCGCGGGGCATCGGCAAGCCCTTCGCGCAGCACGCCCAACATCGGGTGATCGGCGGGCTGGCCGGCATGGCGCACAAGCAGGGCCTCGATCGCAGGGCGCGGCGCGCTGGCATCAAGGCTCAGGGCCCAGTCGACAAAGATCGATCGGCATTCCGCCTCGGTGATGCCATCGATGCGAAAGGATTCGCGCATCAACCCCTTGGGGTCCAGCGGATCGGCGGGCGGCTTGGCGGGGCTCATGGTGCCTCCTGACGGGGGATGGGGCCGAAAACGGCGTCGATGGTCCAGGCGGTATAGGCCCGTGTCTGATCCAGTTGCAACGCAAGCGCGTCAGCCGAAGGCGCATCCGCGACACGCACCAGAAAATCCCGCCCCCCCGCGCCAATGGCCGCAGGATCAAGGCCCTCGTCGGTCAAAAGCCGGGATGCGGCCAAGACACGGGCAAACAGCCCATGCGCCGCAATCAGCGCATGGGTCTGGTCGACATCCAGCCACCCCAGCCCCGGCGCATGGGCCAGCTGGTCGGCCGTGGCGCGATCCGCCACACCGGCGGCAAGGGCCACCGCCTGACCCAAAAGCTCGATATCCTGCAAGGCGCCCGGCCCGTCCTTGACCGCCCATGTGCTGCCCGCCCGGCCCGCTGCGGCCAGCCTGCCCCGCATGTCGGCCGCATCCGTCCGCACCTTGGACGCATCCGCCTTGGTGGCGATCACGGCGCGGCGGATCGCTTCGACGCGCGCGCATAGGGCCTCATCCCCCGCCATGGGCCGCGCCCGCGTCAGCGCCATATGTTCCCACGTCCATGCCTCGTCGCGTTGATAGGCCTCGAAGGCGGTGATCGAGGTTGCCACCGGCCCTTGCCGCCCCGAAGGCCGCAAGCGCATGTCGACAGCATAGAGCGTGCCCGCCGCCGTCGGCGCCGACAGCGCGGTGATCAGCGCCTTGGTCGCCTTGGCATACCAGCCACGCGGATCAAGCGGCCGCAATCCAAGGCTCAGCTCGGCATCTGCGGGGTCATAGATCACGATCAGATCCAGATCCGAACCCGCACTCATCCGACCCGACCCAAGGCTGCCCATTCCCAACACCACCCCGCCCAGACCCGGCGCCGAGCCATGGCGGCGGGCAATCTCGGCGCAGACCACCGGCCAGAGTGCGCTGAGCACCGTTTGCGCCAGATCGGTATACTGGCCCATCGCCTCCTCTTCGGTGATCAACCCGCGCAGCTGATGCACGCCGATGCGAAAATGCCATTCCTTCTGCCAGCGCCGCGCCTGATCGAGTTGCTGCTCATAGGACCGGCCCATCAGCGCGCGCGACACGTCTTGCATCAACGCCTCGGCGCTGGGCCAGGCTGCAAAGAACCGCCCATCGAGAACCGCATCGAGCACGCCCGAATGCCGCGACAGATACCGCGACAACCCCGGCGCGGTGGCGCAAATGTCGACGATCAGATCAACCAGAGACGGATTGGCCTCGAACAGCGAAAACAATTGAACGCCAGCGGGCAAGCCCTTGAGGAAGCTGTCGAAATTCAACAAGGCTTCATCGGGGCGGGCAGCCCTTTGAAAGCGGCGCAGCAGATCGGGCTTGAGGCGCTCGAAAATCGCATGCCCACGCTCGGATCGCAGCGCGGGATAATTGGGCCAGCGCGCGACGATCTCGGCCTGTTCGGGGGGGATGTCGATGGCACGCGCAGCGCCACCCCGGCCCGGTTGGAACAGATCGCCACAGATCTCCTCAACCCGGCGCAACCGGCCGGTCAGCGCGGCGCGAAAAGCGGCCGTGTCATCGGTGCCGCAAAGCCGCGCCAGTCGGTCAAACCCGTCGGCGGATTTCGGAAGATCATGGGTCTGGGCATCGTCGATCATTTGCACGCGATGCTCGATTTCACGGTGATGGGCGTAGTGATCGGACAATTCGGCGGCCACGGCGTCTTCGATCCATCCCGCATGCGCCAGTGCAGACAATGCCTCGACCGTGCGCCGCGACCGCAGCGAGGGATCGCGCCCACCGGCCACAAGTTGCCGGGTCTGGGCAAAGAACTCGATCTCGCGGATGCCACCCACGCCCAGTTTCATATTGTGACCCTCAAGTTTAAGGTCACCATGCAGCCCTTTGTGGTCACGTATCTTTTGGCGCATATCAACGGTATCTTGCACCATCGAGAAATCCAGATGCCGCCGCCAGACAAAGGGGCTGAGCGTGTCCAGAAACCGCTCCCCCGCCGCGATATCGCCCGCGGCCGGCCGCGCCTTGATATAGGCCGAGCGTTCCCAACTGCGGCCTTCGGCTTCGTAATAGCGTTCGGCCGCCGTCAGCGAGATGCACACAGGCGTTGCCCCCGCATCGGGCCTGAGCCGCAGATCGGTGCGAAACACATAGCCTTCGGCGGTGGTGTCCGACAAGGTGGCGGCCATGCGGCGGGTCGCGCGGATGAAACCTGCGCGCGCGTCCATCGCACAGGCCGCGTCGAAGCGCTCATCATCAAAAAAACAGATCAGGTCGATGTCGGAGGAATAGTTCAATTCCCCCGCCCCCATCTTGCCCATGGCCAGCACCACCATGCCCGCGCCGGAATCATGGGCGTCTTGCTCGGTCATGCCGGGGATCTTGCCGCGCCGCGCCTCAAGCGCGACATGGGTAACGAGCGATGCCTGCAGACAGGCATCCGCAAAATCCGTCAGGGCGCCCGTGACCTTGTGCAGCGGCCAGACCCCGCCCAGATCGGCCAACGCCACGATCAGCGCCGCGCGCCGCTTGAGCCGCCTCAGGCCGCTGTCCAGATCGGCGGGCGAAAGCGTTGCGGCTTCGTCTATCAGGGCGGCGATGGTGGTTTCGGGGGCGATGTTCAGAGCCTCGGACAGCCACGCCGCCTCGCGCCGGATCAGACCACCAAGAAAGGGCGACGATCCGGCCGTGCCTTCGATCAGCGGCCGAAATTCCGGGGCAACTGCGTGCAACGCGGCCCAGCCTTCGGCGGCACGGTCGCGGTGATGGGGCAGCGGATGACAGGTCAGTCGGGATGCAAAGCTCATGGTCCGAGTTAGGCCCGCGGGCCGCTTGTGGTCAATGTCTTGTGAGCGCGCGCGCGCCCTGCTATCACGGGGCGGGGGCGCGGCACACCGGGGGCCAGAATGTCGAAAAGCGTGAAACGGGTCACCGACGCCTTGCTGGCGGCGGGTGTCGGGGCAGAGGTTGTGGAAATGGCCGAGGGCACACGCACCGCCGAAGACGCCGCATGCGCGGTGGGCTGTGGGGTGGATCAGATCGCCAAATCGATCATCTTTCGCGCCGAGACCAGCAAGCGTGTGGTGTTGTTCATCACCGCGGGCGGCAATCGGGTTGACCCCGCCAAGGCCAGTGCGCTGGCGGGCGAGGTCTTGGGCAAAGCGGATGCCGATCTGATCCGCGCCCAGACGGGCTTTGCCATCGGGGGCGTGGCGCCGCTGGGCCATCCTGGCCCGATCCGGGCATGGTTCGACCCGAGGCTGTTGGATTTCGATCTGGTCTATGCGGCGGCGGGCAGCCCGCGCCATATCTTTGGCATAAGGCCCGACCTGTTGGTGCGCTTGTCAGGGGCCATGCCCGCCGATTTCACCGCTTAATCGGGCGCGATATGGCCAAGCACCGATCGCGCCGCGCGCAGCCACGGCGCCTCGCCACCGCGGCCCAGGCGCCGCATGGCCAGCGCCATGGCGTCAAGCTGATCAAGACGGGCCCGTTCATCATCCATCAGCCGCGACAGCGCCGCGGCAATCGGCGCGGGCCGGCAGTTTTCGCCCAGGAATTCCGGAATGGTGCGGCTGTCGGTCACCAGATTGACCAGTGTAACGGTATCCACCCGCAGCAGCGCCCCGATCAGCTTTCGGCTGAGCCAGCTCATCGTATAGGCGATCACCATCGGCGTATCGGTCGCCGCCAGTTCCAAGCTGACCGTGCCCGAGGCCGCCAGCGCCACATTGGCGGCGCCAAAGGCTGCACGCTTTTGTGCGGCAAATTCCTCGGGCGGGACCCCGCGCGGATCCAGCACCACGGCGCGCCCCGGCCAATCGGCCACGCGGGCCGCGACCTGCGCGGCCACGGCGGGGGCGGCGGGCAAGATGATGCGCGCATCTGGATGGTGTGACATGACCTGATGCAGGGCTGCACCAAAGACGGGCATCAAGCGCTCGATCTCGGCGCGGCGCGATCCGGGCAAAGCCAGGATCAAGGGCCCGCCATCGGGCGCATGGGTGGCGCGAAACGCCGCAACCTCGGCCTCGGTGGCCTGTGGTTCGGTGACGACGGGATGGCCGACGAAATCGCAACTCATGCCTGCCGCTTCCATATAGGGCGGCTCAAACGGCAACAGCGCCAGCACATGATCGATCGATTTCGCCATTTTCAGGGCGCGCCCCGGCCGCCACGCCCAGACGGTGGGCGCGACGTAATGAATGGTGCGCAGACCCGGCGCGCGCGCCTTGACGCGTGCGGCCACGCGCAGGGAAAATTCGGGAATGTCGATGGTGATCAGCGCATCGGGCGCCATTGCCAGCACCGCCTCGGCGGTGTCGGCGACACGGCGCGACAGACGCCGGTAATTGGCAAGGATCTCGGTCAATCCCATGACCGAAAGCTCTTGCATGGGAAACAGGGTGGTCAGGCCTTCGGCCTGCATCATCGGCCCGCCGATACCGTGGAATTCGACGGGGCCAAGGGTCAAGGCCTTGATCCCCGCCATCAGCGCCGCCCCCAGACGGTCGCCCGAAGGCTCACCCGCGACAAGGAACAGGCGCAACGTCATGGCACGGCCCAAAGATTGATGGCATGGGTCCGGCACGCCGCGACCACCGCGACCGGGTCAAGCATCAGCACATGACCCGCCTGAAGCTCGATCCCCGACAGGCCCGCCTTGGCGCAGAGCGCCACGGTATCGGGGCCGATGGCGGGCATGTCGACGCGCAGATCCTGACCGGGCTTGGCACGCTTGACCAGAACGCCCCCCGATCCGGGCGCGCTGTCGGCCACAAAGCGCAAGACCGCATCGGTGCCTTGCAGCGTTTCGATGCCGATGATCTGGCCGCCTGCCGCCACCGCCGCTTGCCCGACATCGAGCGGGCCAAGGGCTGCCAGAACGGCGCGCGCGCGCGCGCTGTCGGCGCCGTCACCGCATTGCCCGGCCAGAACGCCCGCGCGGGCCACCAGATCGGGGCGCAGATCCTGCGCGCCTCGGATGACAAAACCCTGGTCTTCAAAGATCCCCACAACCAGTCGCAGCAACGCATCATCGCCCTGCCCCATGGCATGGGCCAGCCGCGGCAACAGCGCTTGTGTGACCGCATCCACGCCCTCGCGCGCAAAATGCACGCGGCGCATCGCACCAGCAAGGCAAAGCTCCGAGACGCCGCGCGCCTTGAGACCGTGGAACAGCGCGCCCAAATGTTCGAAACGCGCCACAAGATCGGCGCCTTCGGTGCCGCCCTGTGCGCCTTCGAACCGCACGATCAGCGCCGGCCCAGCGGCCGCCAGAAGCCCCGGCAAGGCCCCTGCCCCCGCGATGATTGCCCGGCCGCCCATCTTGTGATCAGCCCGGTGTCAGAAAAGAACGGTCGCTGTCGCCCAGCACGAATTCCACGATATCGCGCACATAGGTCGATTGACCGGCCACATCATCAAGCAAGCGGCGGGCGCGATCCTGAAAGGCGCCTTCGCCTTGGGCCAGCGCCTGAAACGCCGCGCGCAGGGCCATGATATCCTCGCGCGCGACGCCGCGCCGCTTGAGCCCGACAAGGTTCAGCCCGTCCAGCACCCCGCGCGGGCCCTGCACAAGCCCGTAGGGCATCACGTCATTGGTGACCATGGTCACCGCACCGATGATCGCGCCCTTGCCGATGCGCACGAATTGATGCACCCCCGACAGCCCGCCGATGATCACATCGTCGGCAATCATGCAATGCCCCGCCACAGCGGCGTTGTTGGCCATGATCACGCGGTTGCCGACATGGGCATCATGGGCCACATGCGCACCCGCCATGAACAAGCCGTCATCGCCCACCTGCGTCAGCCCGCCGCCGCCTTCGGTGCCGGTGTTCATCGTCACGCCTTCGCGGATGCGGTTGCGCGCACCAACCATCAGGCGGCTTTTTTCGCCCGCATATTTCAGATCCTGTGGCACATCGCCGATATTGGCGAAGGGGAATATCACCGTGCCTTCGCCGATGTCGGTCCAGCCGGTGACGACGGCATGAGATTTCAGCGTCACGCCGGCCGCCAGCGTGACCTCGGGGCCAACCAGTGAAAACGGGCCCACCACACAGCCGGGACCGATCCTGGCGCCGGGTTCCACAACGGCCGAAGGGTGGATCAGGGCGCTTGGATCGATCCCCATCACTTCGCCCCCTTGCTGGCACCAAGGTCCATCATGGCGGTGAATTCCGCCTCGGCGGCCAGTTCACCCTCGACCATGGCCTGGCCCCCGAATTTCCACACCTTGCCGCCCGGCTTGCCGCGCAGCGTCGTCAGATGCATTTCCAGCACATCGCCCGGCACCACCTTGCGGCGGAACTTGCAGCCGTCGATCCCCATGAAATAGACCAGCAGGTTCTTGTCGGCCAGATCGCCCGACACCCCGATCATCACCGCCGCCGTCTGGGCCATCGCTTCGATGATGGTCACACCCGGCATGATCGGTGTGCCCGGGAAATGTCCCTGAAAATGGGGCTCGTTGAAGGTGACATTCTTGATGCCCACAGCCGATTGAAACGGAACAATGCTGCGCACACGGTCCACCAACAGAAAGGGGTAGCGGTGCGGGATGATCCGTTGGATCAGGTCGATGTCGGCTGTTGTGGGCGTATCGGCCGTCATATGTCCTCGGGGCTTGGAAAACAGGCTGTTGCCACTGGTAGCAACTTGGCGCCAGCGCGGCAAGCCGCGCGCTCAGGGCACTGGCTCAAGGCGCGGGGCTTGGGGATGCGGCGTCCAGATCGATCAGGGGCTCTGGCCCGCCTTGGCCAAGGGCTGCATCGATCCGCGCGATCGCTTCATCGGTGATATCGACGTTGTCAGCCGACAAGAGCACCGCCCGGCTGTCCATCAGGACCGCAGCCCCCCGCAGCCGGAGAAGGTCGATCAAGATCGGAAAGGCGGTTTCGAAAAACGCGACCTGTGCGCCTTCGGCCTGTTCCTGAAGCGCACGGGTTTTCGCCTCTTGCGCGGCACGGATGCCTTCGACGCGGGTGTTGAACTCTTGCGCCAGCGGCCGAAACGCCTCGGGGCTCAACTGGCCACGCCGTTCGGTGAGGCGCAATTCCTCCTCGGTCAGTTCCGCTTCGATCCGGCGGTTCTCGGCGGCAAGGGCCGAGCCCGCCACATCGACCTCACGCTGGATGCGCTGACCATAAAGCGACGCCGACAAGAGGCGTTCCTGGTTGAGCAGCAAGATCGGATAGGCAGGCAGTGCCGCCCCGCTTGCAGAGCCATCTGGCGCGGTCACGCCTTGCGCCCAAAGCGGGCCACCCGTCGGCGCCAGCCCCAGTGCCAGCACCAGGGCCAGCATCCGCGCCAGACGATGCAACGCCTGCATCGGGGCGCGCCTCAGAACCGCGTCTCGACGGTCAGGTCGAATTCGCGCGTGCGGTCATAGCTTTCAAAGGTCAAAGGCTGCGAGAAATTGAACCGCAACGGCCCGATCGCTGTATTCCAGAATATCGATACGCCAATGGAAGAACGCAACCGCAAGCTGTCATCGACCGGACCGCCCGCGCCCAGCGTGTTGTCAAGCCCCCAGACCGAGCCAATGTCATAAAACACCCCGCCCGAAATGCCGTATTCATCCGGCAGACCCAGCGGGAACGACGCCTCGAAGCGGGCCACCGAAAACAGGTTGCCCCCAAGCGCGTCCTCATTGGTCGCAGCAGTATCGCGCGGACCAAGGCCAAAGGCATCAAATCCGCGCATCTGGCGGCTGGACAAAAAGAAGCGATCCGACAGGCGGCTGTTGCCGTTGAGCGTTTCGATTGCGCCAGCCTCGAAGCTGGCGCGCAAAGTCACCTCTTCGCGCAGCACCTGACGCTCGGCAATTCCAAGCAACGTCGCGCGCAGGTATTCCGCATCGCCGCCAAGGCCGGCATAATCCAACCCGAACTGAAGCCGCACCCCACGGGTGGGATCAAGCCCGACATTGCGCGTCTCATAGGAATACTGAAGCCCCACATAGGATGCGATGCGATCGCCTTGCTCGGCGACCAGGATGGGCGACGAGCTGGCAACATCAAGGCCCGACACCTCGTTCTGCTCCAGACCATAGGTCACATTCATCCGCGAGAATTCGCCGATGGGAAAGCCAAGCCCCGCCCGCAAGCCCACATCGAGCGTGTCAAAGTTGCGGTTCTGGGTCGAGGTTTCGGTGTAGAACGCGCCCAGATTCAACGCCAGATCGCGCGCCCTGAAGCGCGGTTCGGTAAAGTTGAAATTGAAATCCTGACTGCCATCGGTGGTGTTGAAGGCAAAGCTCAACGCTTGCCCGCGACCCAGGAAATTGGATTCCGAGAAATTCACCGCAAGCCCGGCACCGGTGTCGGTCGAAAAGCTGACAGAAAAGCCAAGCGAGCCGGTCGGCTGTTCTTCCACATCGACATCAACGATGACCTGATCGGCGGCGGTGCCCGGACGTGCCTCGACCGAGGCATCGGCGAAAAAGCCCGTGGCGCGGATACGCTCTGCGGCCTGACGAATGGCGCGCGGATCAAAGGGATCGCCTTCAACGCTGGTAAAGTAGCGGCGGATCACGCTGTCAAGCGTGGTGACATTGCCTTCGATATCGATCCGCTCGACAAAGATACGTTCCCCGCGGCTGATCACAAAAGCCACCGCCAGCGTGCGGTCTTCGTCATTGCGCGTGATGCGCGGTTCAACGCGCACAAAGCGCAGGCCCTGTTGCGTGGCCAACGCTTCCAGACGGCTGATGGTGGCATCGATCAGGCGCGGGCTATAGGTCTGGCCGGGCCGGATGCGCATCGCATCTTGGTATTGCGCGGCATCGACTTCGGCAATTTCCGAGACGGTGGTGATCTCGCCCAGGCTGAAGCTTTGCCCTTCACGGATGTTGAACGTGACGAAATAGGCATCGCGCCCGCGGGCCAATTCCGGGGTCACGCTCAAGACCTCGAAATCCACATAGCCGCGATCTTGATAGAAATCGGCCAGAAGCTGACGGTCAAGCGCGATACGCTCGGCGACAAAGGTGTCGCGGCGGATGATCTGGCGCAGCAGGCCGGCTTGCGTGCTTTCCAGCACCCGGCGCAAGCGGCGGTCGGTAAATTCCCGGTTTCCGACAAAGGAAATGCGCTCGGTTTCCACGACGCGCCCCTCGGCCACTTCAAAGACCAGATCGACACGATTGTCCGGCAAGCGGATGATGGCAGGCGTGACCGTCGCAGACAGCCGACCCGACAGGCGATAGGCCTCGGCGATGGCATTGGCATCTTGTTCGGCAAGGCTGGGCGAATAGGTGCGGCGCGGTGTGGATGCGATGGCGCCAAGCAGCGCCTCATCATCCAGACGTTCATTGCCTTCGACCGAAATGCGGTTGATCGTGGGGAATTCCTGAACCGAGATGACCAGCCGTGTGTCTTGCACCACAATCTCGACCGTTTCAAACAGGCCGCTGTCTTGCAAACGCTGCAGCGCCGCGTTGATCTGTGCGGCCGTCAGTGCCGCGCCGGGCGCAATCTGGGCCACGGTGAGAACCGCAGAATCGGTGATGCGGTCATTGCCGACAACATCGACACCCGTAACATCGACGCTCTGGGCGCTTGCAGGCCATGCTGAAAACACGACGCCCAACAGCAGCGCAAGCGCGAAGAGGTTGGAAACAATCCCGAAACAGGGGGCGGCCTTGGACAGAGCGCCTGACCGAGACAGGCAGAGACCGACATGCCAGTTCATCGTTTCCAACCCCGTTCTTCATGACCCATACCCCTTGCCTAGCGGAGGGTCCCCGGGTTGTCAAAACCATCTCAAGGGCTTGGACGACATCGGGCGGATTTGCCCGGACGGACATGCCCGCGCAGGCGCCAAGCGGTGCAAGATCACCCCTTGGCCGGGCGCGGCGGGGCGGTGCCAGATGGGCCGCACCACCCCAAGACCTGCATGACGAAACCCGGTCGGCTGACCGCGAACAGGCACGGCCAAGCCCCAACTCTCAGGGGCAGAAGATATCGTTGGTCAGCGCAAACAGCATCAACGACAGCAACAGCGTCAGCCCGATGGTCATGAACACCCGCATCGCCTTGTCCGAGGGCGGTTTGCCCGCCACCGCCTCATAGGCATGAAACACCAGATGCCCGCCATCGAGAACCGGGATCGGAAACAGGTTCAACAGCCCCACCGCGGTCGACAGCACCGCGATGAACCAGATGAAATTGTCGATCCCCTGCGACGCGGCCGCACCCGAGGTTTCCGCGATGCCGATGGGACCTTGCAGATTGCATGACGAAATTGCCCCGGTGATCATGTGCCACAAGCCAGACAGCGACGAGCGCACGACAAAAAGCGTTTGCTCGGCACCATGGCCCAAGGCCGCAAAGACCCCCACCCGATCGCGCATCGGATCGAAACTGAACCCGCCCGTGACCCCGATCAGCCAGCGTGTTTCGAACCCGCCATCTTGCAGCGGCAAATCGGTGCGCCGTGGCGTCAGCGTGACCTCGATCTCTTGGCCCGCGCGCCAGATGGTCAGCCTCAGCGGGCGGCCTTCGGCCGTAGCCACCGCATCGCGCAACTGGCGAAAGGCAAAGACCGGCACACCATCGACGGCGCGGATCACATCGCCTTGCTTGAGGCCCGCGGAAAAGGCGGCCGATTGGGGGGCCACCGTCTCGATCAGCGGGATCAGCGGAAACGCCGCCTCGGTCGCGATCACGGCGCCGTCGCGCTCGACCGTGTAGACAACGCTGGGCGCGGGCGGCAGGCTTTCGGCGATGGTAAAGATATCGCCAAACACCTCGACCGGTTGACCATCGAGCGCAAGGATCAGATCGCCCGCCGCAAGCTGCGCCATTTCGGGCGGAAGCGGCGTCAAGGCGCCCACGCGCGGCTCTTCGGCGGGCCGCCCGGTGAAAAGCACGACGGCCGCAAAAATCAGGATCGAAAAGATGAAGTTGAACACCGGCCCGGCCGCCACCGTCGCAGAACGCGCCCAGAGCGGCGCGCCATGCATCGAGCGGCGCCGCTCTGCCATATCGAGCGCATCAATCGCCGCGCCATCCTTGCCGCTGGCCGCATCCGCATCGCCCAGAAACTTCACATAGCCCCCGAAGGGCAAGGCCGCGATCTGCCAGCGCGTGCCGTGCCGGTCGGTGCGGCTGATCAGAACCGGGCCGAAGCCCACGGAAAACACCTCGGCATGGATGCCCGACCAGCGGCCCACGATGTAATGGCCGTATTCATGGATCGCCACGATGATCGACAGCGCCGCGACAAAGGCCGCAAGCGTAAAGGCGATGTTTCCGAACTGGGGAATGAAATCCATGAGGGGGTCAGCTCTCCATCTTTGCGATCTGGGTCCATGCGGTCTTACGTGCCATGTGGTCCGTCATCAGCACCTCCTCAAGGTTTGCCATGGAAGATGTCAGGCAAATCTGCGACGCCATGGCGTCGAGCGTGCGGTCCACGACCGTCGCCATGTCCATGAAGCCGATGCGGCCGGCCACAAAGCCATCCAGCGCGATTTCCTTGGCGGCGTTGAACACGGCCCCTGCCCCGCCGCGGGTTTCCATCACCTCGCGTGCAATCCGCAGCGCGGGGTAGCGGCGCGGATCAGGGGCGCGGAATTCCAGCGTGGCGATCTGTGCCAGATCCAGCCGCGCGACCGGCAGATCGCGCCGTTCCGGCCAATTGAGCGCATAGCCGATGGCATGGCGCATGTCGGGCGCCCCGAGATGGGCCATCAAGGCCCCGTCGTTGAAACCCACCAGCGCATGGATGATGGATTGGGGATGGATCACGGTCTCGATCCGGCTGGGCGGGACACCAAAGAATTCGCGCGTCTCGATCAGCTCCATCCCCTTGTTGAACATGGAGGCGCTGTCGATGGTGATGCGCTGGCCCATCGCCCAGTTGGGATGCGCGCCCGCATCCGCGACCGTGGCCCGCGCCAGCGCCTCGACAGGCCAGTCGCGCAAACCCCCGCCCGAGGCGGTGATGATGATCCGTTCCACCGCGGCAATGTCTTCGCCCGCCAACGCCTGAAACACCGCTGAATGTTCGCTGTCGACGGGCAAGATGGTGGCGCCATGGGCGCGCGCCTCGGCCAGCAAAAGCGGGCCCGCGGTGACAAGGCTTTCCTTGTTGGCCAAGGCCAGCGTGCCACCATGGCGCAGCGCACGAAACCCCGGTGCCAGCCCCGCCGCCCCCACGATGGCCGACATGACCCAGTCGACGGGGCGGTCTGCGGCCTCGATCAGCGCCGCCTCGCCGGCGGCGACCGCAACGCCCGAACCGGACAAGGCCGCGCGCAGATCCTCAAACCGGTCTGCATGCGCGGTCACGGCGATCTCGGCGTTGAGCCTGATGGCATCCTGGGCCAGCCGCGCGATATTGGCGCCGCCCGTCACCGCCACCACCCGATAGCGCGACCGATCGCGTGCAATCAGATCGACGGTGTTCTGCCCGATCGAGCCTGTCGCGCCAAAGATCGAAATGCTGCGCATATGCCCCCCGTTTACAGCGGCGGCGGCGGAAAGCCGGTCAGGCTTTCCACGATCACCAGCAGGAAAGCCGCCCCCAACATCCCGTCAAATCGGTCATAAACACCGCCATGCCCGGGCAACAGGTTGGAGCTGTCTTTCACGCCCACATGCCGCTTGAGGGCGGATTCGGCGATATCGCCCATCTGGCTGGCAAGGCTGATCGCGACCGAAATGGGGATCAATTCCGCGCCCACCCCGGTCTGTGCCATGAAGACCCAACCGATCAGCCCCGCCCCGACCCATCCGGCCAGCGTGCCCGACCATGTCTTTTTGGGGCTGACGCGGGGCCAGAATTTTGGCCCCCCGAACAGGCGCCCGGCGAAATAGCCCAAGATATCGGTCGCGGCCACCACCAGCACCAACCACAGCATCCACATCAGACCGAAGCTGTCGCGGTGCAAGATCAGCCCGAAACCGGCCAGCAAGATGACGGCGATCATCACGACAAACAGCCGCCGGTTGCGCGCCAAAAGCGCCATGGCCACCGTCGGCACCGCCAGCACACAGCCCAGCGCCACGGCCAACGGCGCAAGCTTGGTGGCCAGGATCGCCACTGCCGCCAGCGCGGCCAGCGCCAGCGCGCCCCGACCGCCGCCGCCCAGCATGCGAACCAATTCCCACACCAGCGTCGCAACCAGTACGGCCACAAGCCCCGTGAACCACCATCCGCCCGCCCAGACCGCCGTCAGACCGACCACCGCGATCACGGCCCCGGTGGCCACCCGGACGGCCAGATCGGAAAAGCTGTCGCGCGTCAGGCCCACATCGCCCTCAGACCGTCACCGCGCCAAAGCGGCGCTCGCGCAGGCTGTAACGCGCCAGCACCTCGGCAAAGACCGCCGGCGTGAAATCGGGCCAGAGCGTGTCGATGAACTCATATTCCGCATAGGCCGATTGCCAGAGCAGGAAATTGGAAATCCGCGCCTCGCCGCTGGTGCGGATCACCAGATCGGGATCGGGCAACACATGGGTGTCAAGATAACGTGGAAAGGTCTCATCGCTGATTGTGCGCGGATCAAGCTTGCCCATCGCCACATCATGCGCAAGCCGCCGGGCGGCGCGCGTGACCTCGTCGCGGCCACCGTAATTCAGCGCGATGGTCAGATTGGTGCCGGTGTTGTTGGCCGTCATCAATTCCAGCCCGTCCATCAGATCGACCAGCGCGGGTTCCAGCCGCACCCGATCCCCGATGAAGCGCACGCGGACATTTTCTTCGAACAGGCTTTGGGCTTCGCGCCGGATGTAGCGTTTGAACAGCCGCATCAGACCGGCCACCTCGGTCTGGGTGCGCTTCCAGTTTTCGGTCGAAAAGGCAAATATGGTCAGGTAGCTGACCCCCAAAGCCGGGCAGGCGCGTACGATTTCCTTGACCCGGCGCGCGCCCGCCGCATGCCCAAACAGGCGCGGCCGCCCGCGCAATTGCGCCCACCGTCCATTGCCATCCATGATGATGGCCACATGGCGGGGTTGGGGGGCATCCTTGGTCATCTGGCGGGGTCCTGATAATCGAATGGGCGGTATGAAAAAACAGCACGATGGGCCCAACCGGCCAGGATGTCAGACCTGCATGATCTCACCTTGCTTGGTTTCAAGCGCGGCATCGACCTTGGCGATATGGGCATTGGTCAGCTCTTGAACCTCGTCTTCCCAAAGCTTCACATCATCCTCGGACATGCCTTTGGCCTTGGCTTTCTTGATCTGGTCCATCCCGTCGCGGCGAACATTGCGCACGGCAACACGCGCGCTTTCGGCGTATTGGGCGGCAACCTTGGTCAATTGGGTGCGGCGTTCTTCGTTCAATTCGGGAATGGGCAACATGATGATGGTGCCGTTGAGCTGCGGGTTGATGCCCAGACCGCTGTCCCGGATCGCTTTTTCGACCTTGCTGACCAGTGTCCTGTCCCAGACGTTGATCGTGACCATGCGCGGCTCTGGCACGTTGACGGTGCCCACCTGATTGATCGGCGTCGGCTGACCATAGGCATCGACCATCACCGGCTCGAGCATGCTGGCCGAGGCCCGTCCGGTGCGCAACGATGCGAATTCCGTGCGCAACGCGCCCAAGGCGCCATCCATGCGACGCCCCAAATCGTCAAGGTCGATGTCAAGTTCGTCGTCTGCCATCGGCTATGCCCCTTCTTCGGTCTGTTGGCGCTGTGATAGCCCGGCCCGTGCCCGGTTTCCAGAACCCAGTTGCCTTGTGCGCACAGATCGCGCTGCCCTGCGGTGTTCAGGACACTTTGGTATAGGTGCCGCGCCCTGCCAGAATACCCTTGAGCCCACCCGGTTCATCGAGGCTGAAGACGATGATGGGCAAGCGGTTTTCGCGCGCCAGCGCAATGGCGGATGCATCCATCACCCCCAGATGCTGGGCCAGCACCTCGTCATAGGTGACGGTCTCATAGCGCTTGGCATCGGCGTGCTTCTTGGGGTCCTTGTCATAGACGCCATCGACCTTGGTGCCCTTGAAGATCGCCTGACAATCCATCTCGGAAGCGCGCAGGGTGGCGGCCGTGTCGGTGGTGAAATAGGGATTTCCCGTGCCTGCCGCAAAAATGCACACGCGCTTTTTCTCCAGATGGCGGATGGCGCGGCGGCGAATATAGGGTTCGGCGACCTCGTTCATGGTGATGGCGGAAATCACCCGGGTAAAGACCCCGATCTGTTCAAGCGAGGATTGCATCGCCAGCGCATTCATCACCGTGGCCAGCATGCCCATGTAATCGGCGGTGGTGCGTTCCATCCCCTGCGCGCTGCCGCTCAGGCCGCGAAAGATGTTGCCGCCGCCGATCACCATGCAGATCTCGACGCCCAGATCATGGACCGACTTGATCTCGCGGGCGATGCGTTCGACCGTGGGCGGATGCAGACCATAGCCCTGATCGCCCATCAACGCCTCGCCCGAGATCTTCAACATCACCCGGTCATATCTTGCGTCGACCTGTGGGGATGTGCTGTCGGACATGGCGGAGCTCCTGAGGGGGTGGGTGTGTGACCGCGGCGCATTGCGCGCGCCTCACCATGGTCTAAAATCGGCGCGGGTTCAACGCCCCATCGGCGCAAACCCGCGCGCAGAGGGCATGGGCTGAACAAGGGAAGTGACGTGAACGTCACCGGGCAAAGCATTGATCGACATTAACTCCATACCGGATGATCAACCTGTCTTGATTGCGGGGCCAACCGCCAGCGGCAAGTCGGCGCTGGCGCTGGCCATTGCCACGCAGCGCGGCGGCGCGATCGTGAATGCCGATGCGTTGCAGGTTTATGGCAATTGGCGCGTGCTGACCGCGCGGCCCGATCCACAAGAGCAATCCCGCGCGCCCCACCATCTTTATGGTCACGTCGCCTGGGATGAGCCCTATTCCGTTGGCCATTGGCTGCGCGATGTGACCGCCGTGATGGCGGGCGCGCGGCCGATCATTGTGGGCGGCACGGGCTTGTATTTTCGCGCGCTCACCGAAGGCTTGGCCGAGGTGCCGCCAACACCGCCCGAGATCCGGGCCGAGGCCGACACCTTGGGGCTGGATCGGCTGATTGGCGGGCTGGATCAGCCGACCGCGGCCGGGATCGATCTGAACAACCGCGCCCGGGTCCAGCGCGCATGGGAGGTTTTGCGTGCCACCGGGCGCGGTCTGGCCGATTGGCAGGCCGACACACCCGCCCCCGTGATGGCGTTGCAGCGTTGCGTGGCGCTGCGGCTGGAGGCGCCGGTGGCGTGGCTCGATGCGCGCATCACGGCCCGCTTTGATGCCATGCTTGCGCTGGGCGCGCTGGACGAGGTGCGGCAAAACCTGCCCCGCTGGAACCCCGGCCTGCCGTCGATGCGGGCGATTGGCGCGCCCGAGTTGATGGCCCATCTGCGCGGCGACATGACGCTGCAACAGGCGCGCGACGCGGCAATCATCGCGTCGCGTCAATATGCCAAGCGGCAGCGCACATGGTTTCGGGCGCGCATGCGCGACTGGGTGCCCGTTGCCCCGACCTGAGCCCAAAGCCACCGCAGGCGCGCCTTGATCAGCGGGGGCGCAAGGCTTGCCCGCCGACCGCTTGCAAAAACCCGACATCGGACGCAGCCTTGTGCCATGATCGAGTCGCCCACCACCTATCGCGTCGTGTCGCTGGGCAAGTTGCGCTTGCAAGAAGCCTGGCGTGTGGAACTGCTGCACAGCCAACCGCGCCACAGGCTGTACTGGATCACCCGGGGACAGGGCCGCGTGACCATCCGCGGCATCACACGCGGCTATGGGCCGAACACGGCGATCTTTCTGCCCGCAGGCACGCAAGCCGCGCTGGAATTATCGGCCCAGCTTCAGGGGATGGAGCTGGGCCTGCCCATCGAGCCGGCGCTGGAATTGCCGACCGAACCCTTTCACATCCGCGTCGCAACGCCCGAGGCGCAGACCAGCCTGACGGGGCATCTGGAAAAGACCGAACGCGAGCTTTCCGGTCAGGCACCAGCCATGGCGCGCGCCCTGAAGGGTTACGGGCTTTTGATTTCAACCTGGATCACGCGGGAACTGGACCGCACGGATGGCGCCGTCATCCGCAAGAAAAGCCACAAATTGATCGAACTCTACGCCCAGGCCGTCGAAGCCAAATTCCGAAATGGTCTCAGTGTGGCGGATTTTGCGGCGCAGCTTGGCGTCACCCCCACGCATCTGTCGCGCCTGTGCCGCGAGGCATCGGGCAAACCGGCCCATGCGCTGTTGGTCGAACGCGTGATGCAAGAGGCCTGCCGCCTGTTGCGCGACACCGACATGCCCGCGCGCGAGGTGGCCCAGACCTTGGGCTTTTCTTCGGCCGCCTATTTTACCCGCGCCTTTCACCAGGCGACCGACCTGACGCCCAGCGAATTCCGCACGGCACCAAGGCGACCCTGAACGAGCGGCACAACCGGGCGGCGAACAAGCCAGACCGTTAGTCGCACAAAAAACGAATTTTGGGGGTTGTGGCCAGCGCCCATGTCGCTTTTGATCAGGCGGCAGTCGCAATTACTGTCGGAAGATCAACAACAGACGATTGACGCAACGGGTCAAAATCGGCGCAATGCGCATGATCTGTGATCCGTGGTCCGTCTGGGACGGCCGGGACAGGATCGCAAGAATAAACCGGGCCGCATTGAAAACGGGCCGACCGAAACGACACAGGGAGAAGAGACATGAACGACCATTCCACACGACAGTCCGCGACCCATCCGGTCGCACAGATGTACGCGCAAGAATACAAGGCCGGCCAGCTGAGCCGCCGCGAATTCCTTGTGCGCTCGACCGCGCTGGGCGTATCGGCCGCCGCCGCCTATTCGCTGATCGGGCTCAAGCCCGCCATGGCACAGCGCGCCACGCCCGCGATGGGCGGCAGCCTGCGGATCCAGCAAGAGATCCACGCCCTGAAAGACCCGCGCATCTATGACTGGTCGGAACTGGCCAATGCGACACGCGGTCTTTTGGAATACCTGGTTGAATACAATCGCGACGGTACCTTCTCGGGCCGCCTGCTCGAGAGCTGGGAAGCCAATGCCGACGCGACGCAGTACACGCTGCGCCTGCGGGCGGGCGTGAAGTGGAACAATGGCGATGATTTCACCGCCGCCGATGTCGCCGCCAACATCACCGGCTGGTGTGACACAACGGTCGAAGGCAACTCGATGGCTGCCCGCATGGGCGGGCTTGTGGATACAGCGACAGGACAGGTCCGTGATGGCGGCGTCGTCATCCTCGACGACATGACAGTGCAGATCAACCTGCCCGCGGCCGATATCACCATCGTACCGGGCATCGCGGATTACCCCGCTGCCATTCAGCACCGCGATCTGATCGGCACCAACCCGCTCGATCATGGCGTGGGCACAGGCGCCTACAAGATCACCGACTACCAGGTTGGTATTTCGGCCAAGCTCGAGCGCAACGCCGATCACACCTACTGGGGCGAGGCCTATCTTGACGAAGTGACTTTCGTCGATCTCGGTACCGATCCGGCAGCATGGTTTGCCAGCGCCGAAGCCGGCGAATTCGACGTCACCTATGAAACCGTGGGCGAATTCATCGACCTCTTCTCGGCGGTGGGCTGGGAGCGGTCGAATGTGACCACGGGCGCGACCGTGGCCGTACGCTTCAACCAGCTCAACGCACCCTATGACAATGTCGAGGTGCGCCGCGCAATTCTCGAGGCGGTGGACCTCTCGGTCGTTCTTGAACTGGGCGTGAACGGTCAAGGCACGGTCGGCGAAAACCACCACGTCTGTCCGATCCACCCTGAATACGCCGAACTGCCGGCGATGGCGGTGGACAAGACCGCAGCACAAGCGCGGATCACCGCAGCGGGACATGCCGCAACCGAGATCAAGCTTGTCTCGCTCGATGACGGTCTGACACGCTTCACCTGTGATGCGGTGGCCGCTCAGATGCGCGATGCGGGCATGACCGTCACGCGTGAGGTTCTGCCGGGTTCGACCTTCTGGAACGATTGGCTGAATTACCCCTTCTCGGCGACCGAATGGAACCACCGCGAACTGGGTGTGCAGATCCTCAACCTCGCCTATCGCTCGGGCGTGGCGTGGAACGAAACCGCCTTCTCGAATACGGAATTCGATAGCCTCCTCGATCAGGCAAACGGCATTCAAGACGCCGATGCCCGCCGCGTCGTGATGGCCCGCTTGCAGCAGATCATGCAGGAAGAAGCGGTCTCGATCATTCCGTTCTGGCGTTCGCTCACACGTCACTATCGCGCGGGCGTAGTGAATGCGGATATGCATCCCAAGTTCGAGATCAACATCCACCACATGGGCCTTTCGGCCTGATCCGAACCTAAGGTCTCGGGGCGGCAAATCATGCCGCCCCGATCTTTTTTTGGCACCCAATGCCCTCCACGGACCGTATCCTTGCGTCTGCAGGCTTGCTATCGTTTGCGCGCATGAAAGGCATGGACACAGGCAAGGACCCTCGGAAGCATGGCTTTTTTCATACTTCGCCGCACGGGCGTCATGATCCTTACGGCGCTGTGCCTGACCTTTGTGGTGTTCTTTCTGACCAATCTTGCCCCAAACCTCGAAAAGCTGGCCAAGACGCAAGGCAATGCCCGCATGAGCGACGCGGAAGTCACGTCATGGCTCGACCGCAACGGCTACGGCGGGCCGCTGGTGGTGCGCTACGGCGAATGGCTGGGCGTCGTGCCGGGCTGGGTGCGCTTCGATGAGCCGACCGGCGAATGGCGCGGGCGCTGCATCTTGCGGGGTCAATCCCCCGAGGATGCGGATCGGTTTTGCGGATTGTTGCAAGGCGATCTGGGCTATTCGACCGTCTCGAACGCTGAGGTTGCCGCCATCATCGGCGGGCGGATGGCGCTGACGGGCGTGCTGATGTTCTGGGCTTTTGCCGTCATGGTGCCCACGGCACTGGTGATCGGCATCATGGCCGGCATGCGCGAAGGCTCGCGGATGGACCGGGCGCTTTCGACCTTTTCCATCGGCACAACGGCCACGCCGGAATATGTCTCGGGCGTGGTATTCATCATCTTGCTGGCCTCCTCCCAGACCGGGCTGTCGCCGCTTCTGGTCGACTGGGGCTGGCTGGAGAGCGGCACCTTGTTTCTGGGATCGGCGCGCAGCGCGATGGATGGGGTGACTTTCTGGAATTTCACCCTGCCGGTGATCACCATCGCGTTTTACGGCATCGGCTATATCGCGCGGATGACGCGCGCCTCGATGGCCGAGGTGATGACGGCGCAATACATCCGCACCGCGCGCCTCAAGGGGGTCCGCTTTCGCACCATCGTGCTCAGGCACGCCCTGCGCAATGCGCTGATCGCACCCTTTACGGTGATCATGCTGCAGATCCCCTGGCTCTTGACCGGGGTGGTGATCGTGGAGACCCTGTTCAATTACAACGGCTTTGGCTGGACCCTGGTGCAGGCAGCGTCGAACAATGACATCGAATTGCTGTTGGCCTGTTCGGTCGTGGCGGTGTTCGTGGTTCTGGTGACACAGCTGATTTCCGATATCGGCTATGTGTTCTTGAACCCGCGCATCCGGATTTCCTGAGGAGACGGGGCGGATGGACACCTTGACATGGGCTGGCGGAATTGGCGCTTTTGTGAACCCGGCCTTGAGCTTGGCGGTGCTGGTTTTCGTCCTGGGCTTTGTGGCCAATCTGGCGATGACCATTGCGGGAATGCGACCGGGGCCTTTGGTGGTCAATGCCGACCATAGCCTTAGCCCACAGCGCGGACCGGTCGATTATGCCCTGCTGTCGATGAAATACGCGGTGCTGGTTCTTGCGCTGGGGTGTGCGGCTTATGTCGTGGGCGGGCTGGTTTTGGCCGATCCGCAGCGTTCGGGCATCATCGGTGCCATGTCCGCGCGGCTGATGCCGGTCTGGACGGCCTTGGTGGTGATGTTCGTGCTGTCGATCGCCTTCAAGCGGCGGCTTGGGCTTTACGGCAAGCTGTTTGACAGCCCGGTCGGGATGATCGGTCTTGGGCTTGCGATGTTCTGGGTCTTTGCTGCGGTTTTTGCCGACATCATCGCCCCCCATGGCCCGATCGATGTGATCAGCCAGATGCGCAATGCCAAACCCGGCAGCGCGTTGCCCGCCCCCGGCGATGGGCAATACGCGTGGTATCTGTTGGGCGGCGACAATCTGGGGCGCTGCGTGTTCAGCCGCATGGTCCATGGCGCCTTCGAGGTGCTCAAGATCGCGCCGCTTGCCACGCTTTTCGCCTTCATGGTGGGGATCACACTTGGGCTTCCGGCGGGGTATTATGGCGGCAAGCTCGATACCGGGCTGACCTTTCTGGCCAATCTGGTCCTGGCCTTTCCAGTGATCTTGCTGTTTTACCTGCTGGTCACCCCGGAAATCGTGGCGGCCGGTATCCCGAATTACCTGTCGATGGTCATGTTCTTGTTTCCGATCCTGTTTGTCGCGATCTTGTTCAATGCGCGCTACCGCACCCAGGCCTTGCGGCGCAATCTGATCGTCGGGATCATCATCATTGTGGGCGGCATGGCCTATGTGTCGCTGATCTCGAACGCGTCCGACACGCGCCTGCCACAACTGTTTCGGCTTTGGCCCGAGGCGCTCGACCTGTTCGATGTGCCCGGCAATCTGTTGATCGTCTTTGTCTCGGTGGTTTTCGTCAATGCGCCAACCGTGTTTCGCATCGTTCGGGGTCTCGTGCTGGATATCAAGACGCGCGATTATGTGGCGGCCGCGCAAACGCGCGGTGAAGGGCCGTGGTACATCATGCTGTGGGAAATCTTGCCCAACGCGCGCGGGCCCTTGATCGTCGATTTCTGCCTGCGCATCGGATATACCACCATCCTTCTGGGAACGCTGGGCTTTTTTGGTCTGGGTGTCAGCCCTGAAAGCCCCGATTGGGGATCGACCATCAACGAGGGTCGGCGGCTCTTGACGGTCCATCCGCATCCCGCACTTCCGCCTGCGCTTGCCTTGATGAGCCTTGTGCTTGGTCTGAACCTGCTGGCCGACGGGTTGCGCGAAGAAAGCCTGAAGGACTGATGATGCCGAATTTTCGTACGAAAATTCGCAAAGGCACAAATCTTCGTACGAAGATTTGTGCCTTCCTCGGAAAGGAACGTGATGATGCTTGATGACCCTTTTCAAGGCGCTGGGGTCTTGCCAGATACCCATGATGGTCCGATCCTCGAGATCTCGAACCTGTCGATTTCGTTTTTCACCCGCGCGCGCGAGATCCCGGCAGTGATGGATTTCTCCTGCTCGGTCATGCCCGGTGAAGCGATGGGGCTGGTCGGTGAATCGGGCTGTGGCAAATCCACGGTCGCTTTGGGCGTGATGCAAGATCTGGGCACCAATGGCCGGATCGTTGGCGGCACAATCCGCTACAAGGGCCGTGATCTTGCCAGCCTTGGCGCGGACGAGTTGCGCGCCATCCGTGGCCGCGACATCGCGATGATTTATCAAGAACCCATGGCCTCGTTGAACCCAGCCATGCGGATCGGCCAGCAACTGATCGAAGTGCCGATGATCCACGAAGGCATTTCCCGAACCCAAGCCTGGGCGCGCGCGCGCGAGATGGTGGCGGATGTGCGCCTCCCCGATCCCGAGCGCATCTTGCGCAGCTATCCCCACCAGCTTTCGGGTGGTCAACAGCAGCGCATCGTCATCGCCATGGCCTTGATGTCCAAGCCGTCGCTCTTGATCCTTGATGAGCCCACGACCGCGCTTGATGTGACGGTCGAGGCGGCGGTGGTCGATCTGATCAAGGATCTGGGCCGAAAATACGGCACCTCGATGCTGTTCATCAGCCACAACCTTGGGCTTGTCCTGGAAACCTGTGACAGGATTTGCGTGATGTATTCGGGAGAAGCGGTGGAAACCGGTGCCATCGGCGATGTCTTCAACCACATGCGCCACCCTTACACGCAGGCGCTCTTTCGCTCCATACCCCTGCCCGGTGCCGACAAGTCCGCCCGCCCCCTGCGGGCGATCCCGGGAAATTTTCCCCTGCCCCATGAACGGCCCAAGGGATGCAACTTCGGGCCGCGCTGCGATTACTTTGTGGCCGGTCGCTGTGACATGTCCGATGTGGCAATGGCCAGCATCGCACAGGGCGACCGGCACCAAAGCCGATGCCTGCGGGCCGATGACATCGATTGGGCCGCGCCGATGGTGGCCGGTGCCCAACAGACCGCCCCTGAAAAAGGGGATGTGGTGCTAGAGGTGCGCGATCTGAAGAAATACTACGAGGTCGCGGCCAATGCCTTGTTCGGCGGTGGTGAAACGCGGGTGGTCAAGGCCAATGAAAGCCTGAGCTTTGCGGCGCGCGAAAGCGAGACGCTCGCCATCGTGGGCGAATCAGGTTGCGGCAAATCCACCTTGGCCAAGGTGCTGATGGGGCTGGAAACTGCCACCTCGGGCGAGGTGCTGCTTGATGGGAGCGCCATTCAGGACACCCCGATCGAGGCGCGCGACACCCGCTTGGTGTCATCGATCCAGATGGTGTTCCAGAACCCGTTTGACACGCTGAACCCCTCGATGAGCGTGGGCCGCCAGATCATCCGCGCGCTCGAGGTCTTTGGCATCGGCGCCTCGGATGCCGAGCGGCGCACCCGGATGCTGGATCTGCTTGATCTGGTCAAATTGCCCCGCGCCTTTGCCGAGCGGATGCCGCGGCAATTGTCGGGTGGCCAGAAACAGCGCGTGGGGATCGCGCGGGCCTTCGCGGGTGGCGCGCGGATCGTGGTGGCCGATGAACCGGTGTCGGCGCTTGATGTCAGCGTTCAGGCGGCCGTCACCGATCTGTTGATGGATATCCAGCGCCGTGAAAAGACGACGCTCCTGTTCATCAGCCATGATCTGTCGATCGTGCGCTATCTGAGCGACCGTGTGCTGGTGATGTATCTGGGCCATGTGGTCGAATTGGGCAGCACCGATCAGGTCTTCAGCCCCCCCTACCACCCCTATACCGAGGCGCTGTTGTCGGCTGTTCCCATCGCCGATACCTCGGTTGCAAAACAGCGCATCGTGTTGGAGGGCGATATTCCCTCGGCGATGAACCCGCCGCCGGGGTGCCCGTTCCAGACGCGCTGCCGCTGGAAGGCACAGGTGCCGGGGGGGCTGTGCGAGACCCAAGTGCCGCCGATGCGCCGCTTGGCCGAGGGTCATGACATCAAGTGCCATCTGGCCATGGATGTTTTGGCCAGCATGGATCCTGTCATCACCTTTGCGCCCGGGGCGTGACGCGCTTCACCGCCGCCGCGCGGCCAACAGCCTGCGGCGACTGGGCACCAGCAGGTGATCGGGCAAGGCACGACCCGCATCGCAATGGGCCAGCGTCTTGCACAGACAATCCACCCGCCGCAGCGCAAGCACGATCAACACCGCCCCAAGCACCAGATTGACCACCGCCCCAAAGGGTCCGTGCAGCGCCACGATCATGGCGGCAAAGCCAAGGAGCAAGACAGCCCAGACCTGCGCTTCGGCCCTGAGGGCTGTCGCCATCAGATGGGCCGATGCCTCGGCCACTGACGTGTCGACATCCTGGCCAAACCAGCGCAACCAGAACAAACGGCGCGCCTGCAGGGTGGTGCGATAGGACGGCGGCAATGCGTCACGCCCGAACAGGTCCGATGTGATGTTGTCCTCGATCCAGCACATGCGCAGCATGGCCAGCAACGCAAGGCTGCCCATCAGCCCGAGCGGCAGCCACGCCGCCGCAAGCGCACCCGCCGCCACAAGCGCGGCACCGATCAGAACATGGGCCAGCCGCATCCGAAGATCATCCCTGCCTTGATCCGACCGTTTCAGGATCGGACGCCAAGATCAGCATGGCAAATTGCACCGCCATGGCGGAAAAAATCTCTGGCCGTGCCGTCACGGCGGCAAAACCTTGCCGATGCAAGGATTTCCGCAGCACAGAGGCGGCTCACATATAGTCTTTCCTGAATATATCGGCCGCGCTAGTGTCGCCACACATGCAACAGGAGACCCGCCATGCAGATCACCCGCCGCCGCCTGATGACGACCGCAACCGCGGCCCTCGCCTTTGGCGCCCTGCCCCGTCGCGGCTGGACCGAAACCCGCATCAGCCTTGGGGATATGGAGATCTTGACCCTGTCGGATGGCACGCTCAGCTTGCCTGCCGATCTTATCTTTGGGCCCATGCCCCAAGATGAGCTTGCGCCGATTCTGGCGGGCTTTGGCATCGATCCGGCCGCGCCGCTGGCGCCGCCCTGCAACATCACGCTTTTGCGCATGGGCGATACGCTTGCGCTGTTCGATGCGGGATCAGGCAGCGGGTTTCAGGCCGGTGTCGGTCGCCTGCCCGACGCGCTGGCGGCCGCCGGGATCGACCCCTTGGATGTTACCCATGTGATCTTTACCCACGGCCATCCAGACCATCTGTGGGGCGCGCTCGATGATTTCGACGAGCCAGCCTTTGCCAATGCCACCCATATGATGGGCCAGATCGAATTCGACTACTGGATGGATGGCGCAACGGTGGACAGCATCGGGGCCGACCGCGCAAGCTTTGCCGTGGGCGCCAAGCGGCGGCTCGAGGTGCTGGCGGGTGACATGGTGCTGTTTGGCGATGGTGACGTGGTCTTGCCGGGGATCCGTGCCTTGTCTTCACCCGGTCACACGCCGGGGCATATGTGCTTTGTCTTGGGCGAAGGGCCGGATGCGGTGATGATCCTGGGCGATGCGATTGGAAATGGCCATATCGCCTTTGCCCGGCCCGGATGGATTTCGGGGTCGGATCAGGACCCAAGCCTCGCCGCGCAAACCCGCTTGGCGCTGTTTGACCAGATTGTGGGCCAGAACATGGCTGTGGTTGGATTTCACCTGCCCGAAGGCGGAATAGGCCGGGCAAGGGCCATGGCGGACGGGTTCGAATTTCTGCCGTCTTTGTGACCTGTTGCCCCAAAGCTATCGGTCTAGGGCTCACGGTTTAAAAAGAAAAAGGGGGAGCCAACGGCTCCCCCAAGGTTCGCTGATCAGGCTCTGAATGTCTGCCCGAAGTTTCTGCCTGCGGCCTGATCCGCGTCTGAGGCGAGCGCACCCGCCCCGGATGACAGGCGCCCCTGTGGGGGACGCCCGGTTCTTGTCAGCTGCACCCGCTGGTCCCGCCGCAGGTGTTGCACTTCATGCAGGTGCCGTTGCGCACCAGCGTGTAGTTGCCGCATTCGCCACAAGCCTCGCCCTCGTAGCCCTGCATCTTGGCACGGGTGGAGGCATCCATGCTGACCGTGCCGGTGGCCACCGCCGTGCTGGTGGCGACCGCCGCGATGGTCGTGCCAAAGCGCGTTTCAGCGGGGATCAGGGTTTGCAGCGTGGCGACCGTATCGGCGCCACCTTGGAACACCAGCAATTCCTGAGGCGCGCGCTTGCGCAGATAGCCGGTCGATGCCACCTGTTTGAGCACTTCGATGGGCGTCGAGCCACGGCTTTCGGGCACTTCGCGGATGTTGGACACGCCTTCTTCGGCGCCGCGCCCCACATCGTCAAAGCTGGTGCCTTGCGGCTGGACATGCGCCAGATCGGTGCGGTCCAGATAGCTCACCGCCAGTTCGCGGAAGATGTAATCAAGGATCGAGGTCGCGTTCTTGATCGAATCATTGCCCTGCACCATCCCCGAGGGTTCGAATTTGGTGAAGGTGAAGGCATCGACGAATTCCTCCAGCGGCACGCCGTATTGAAGCCCGACCGATACCGCGATGGCAAAGTTGTTCATCATCGCCCGGAAGCCCGCGCCTTCCTTGTGCATGTCGATGAAGATCTCGCCCAGCGTGCCGTCCTTGTATTCGCCGGTCCGCAGATAGACCTTGTGGCCGCCGACGATCGCCTTTTGCGTATAGCCCTTGCGCCGCTCGGGCAGCTTTTCGCGATGCGCCTTGATGATTTCCTTGATCACGATCTTTTCGACGATCTTTTCGGCCAGCACCTGTGCCTTTTGCATGCTGGTGCCCGATTCCAGCACCTCGGCCGCTTCCTCGTCGTCTTCGACCAAGGCCGAGGCCAGTGGCTGAGACAGCTTGGACCCATCGCGATAGAGCGCGTTGGCCTTTACCCCCAATGACCACGACAGCTCATAGGCTTTCTGGCAATCCTCGATGGTGGCGGAATTGGGCATGTTGATCGTCTTGGAGATCGCCCCCGAGATAAAGGATTGCGCCGCCGCCATCATGTAGATGTGCGCGTTCACGCCCAGATAGCGCTTGCCCTTCTTGCCGCAGGGATTGGCGCAATCGAAGACATGGTAATGCTGGGGTTTGAGAAACGGCGCGCCTTCCAGCGTCATGGTTCCGCAGACATGGTCGTTGGCGGCGTCGACATCGGCTTTGGTAAAGCCCAGGTGACGCAGCATGTCAAAGGTCGGGTCGTTCAGCTTGGCCGCCGGAATGCCCAGCGTCTTGGTGCAGAATTCTTCGCCCAGCGTCCACTGGTTGAACACAAAGCGGATATCAAAGGCCGACGGCAGCGCGGCCTCGATCCGTGCGATCTCGCGCGGGCCGAACCCGTGACCGATCAACGATGTGTGGTTGATGCCGGGCGCCTGGCCCAGCGTGCCGTGACCCACCGCATAGGCGATGATCTCTTCGATCTCGGCCGAGCCATAGCCCAGCGTTTCCAAGGCCCCCGGAACCGACTGGTTGATGATCTTGAAATAGCCGCCACCGGCCAGTTTCTTGAACTTGACCAGCGCGAAATCGGGCTCGATCCCGGTGGTGTCGCAATCCATCACCAGACCGATGGTGCCCGTGGGCGCGATCACCGTGGCTTGCGCATTGCGATAGCCATGCGCCTCGCCCAGACGCAGCGCCTCGTCCCAGGATTGCCGTGCAAGGGCGACCAGACGCTCATCGGGGCAGTTGGCATGATCAAGCGCCACGGGGTTCACATTGACCGTCTCATAGCCATCGATCTGGCCATGGGCGGCCGCGCGATGATTGCGGATGACGCGCAGCATGTGATCGCGGTTGCGCGCGAACCCTGCAAACGGGCCCAGCTCGGCCGCGATTTCCGCCGATGTGGCATAGGCCACGCCGGTCATGATGGCGGTCAGCGCCCCGCACATGGCGCGGCCCTCGTCGCTGTCATAGCCAAGGCCCATGTTCATCAGCAAGCCGCCGATATTGGCATAGCCCAGACCCAGCGTGCGGAAATCATAACTTTGCTGCGCGATTTCCTTGGAGGGGAATTGTGCCATCATCACGCTGATCTCAAGGGTCAGCGTCCACAGGCGGCAGGCATGCATGTAGCCTTCGGCATCGAACGCGCCGTTGCCGTAAAAGGTCAACAGGTTCATCGACGCAAGGTTGCAGGCGGTATCGTCGAGGAACATGTATTCCGAACAGGGGTTCGAGCCACGGATCGCGCCATCGACAGGGCAGGTGTGCCATGCGTTGACCGTGTCGTGAAACTGAATGCCCGGATCGGCACAGGCCCAGGCCGCGTGGCCCACTTTTTCCCAAAGGTCGCGGGCTTTCAGCGTCTTGGACACCTTGCCGCCCACGCGGTTGATCAGCTTCCAGTCATCATCGGTCTCGACCGCCTTGAGAAAGGCGTCGGTCACGCGGATCGAATTGTTGGAATTCTGCCCCGAGACCGAGGCATAGGCCTCACTGTCCCAATCGGTGTCATAGGTCGGGAACTCGATCGAGGTGTAGCCCTGACGCGCGTAATCAAGCACGCGCTTGACATAGGTTTCGGGGATCGAGGCCGATTTGGCCGCGCGGATCGCCTTTTTCAACGCCTCGTTCTTTGCCGGATCAACGGCATCGTCGATGGCGCCATCCCAGCCGGCGATGGCGGTGAAAATGGCGTTGAGCATTTTCTCATGGGTCTTGGAGCCCGCGACAAGGCTTGCCACCTTCTGCTCTTCGATCACCTTCCAGTCGATGAAGGCCTCGATATCGGGGTGGTCGGCATCGACGATGACCATCTTGGCCGCGCGCCGCGTGGTGCCGCCCGACTTGATCGCGCCCGCCGCCCGGTCACCGATCTTGAGAAAGCCCATCAGGCCGCTGGATTTGCCGCCACCCGACAGCTTTTCACCCGCGCCGCGCAGATGGCTGAAATTGGTGCCCGTGCCCGAGCCGTATTTGAACAGCCGCGCCTCGCGCACCCACAGATCCATGATGCCGCCCTCGTTCACGAGGTCGTCGTTCACGCCCTGAATGAAGCAGGCATGCGGCTGCGGATGTTCATAGCTGGAGGTGGATTTCGTCAGCTGGCCCGTCTTGTAATCGACATAGTAATGCCCCTGCGCCGGACCGTCGATGCCATAGGCCCAATGCAGGCCCGTGTTGAACCATTGCGGGCTGTTGGGGGCGGCCATCTGGCGCGCCAGCATCAGCTGCATCTCGTCGAAATAGGCGCGCGCATCGGTTTCAGTGGTGAAATAGCCACCCTTCCATCCCCAATAGGCCCAAGCGCCCGCCAAACGGCGGAATACCTGCTTGGCGGAAGTTTCGCCGACGATCCTTTGATCTTCGGGCAGCGTCGACAGCGCCGCGTCATCGGCCACCTGACGCCACAAGAACTCGGGCACGCCCTTTTCCCTGACGGGCTTGAGCCGTGCGGGCACGCCGGCCTTGCGGAAATATTTCTGCGCAATCACATCCGATGCGACCTGACTCCAGCCAAGGGGCACTTCGACATCATCAAGCTTGAATACGACCGTACCATCGGGATTGCGGATCTCGGATGTCGTCGTGGTGAATTCCAGATCGGCATAGGTATCCGCACCGGCCTTGGTCAATCTGCGTTCGATTTTCATGTCTCTGCCCCTCTCAACATTATGGTCTCATACGCACGCCCGGCCCGCGTCGTTGCGCCCTGACCGGTTTTGAACAGAAAAATACCACGGCATGCGACGGACCCTGAAGGGTCCAACGATGGTTGGCCCTGTCTCGCGGACCTGCTTGCTTGTGCCGGGATTTCTCCCTGTCCCCGCCGGGCTGCACCATATGTAGTGGCGCTTGCACCCAGCCCACACAAACTGACGTAGGGCAGCCGTCTTGGTCAATCGTTTTTTTCTCGGGGTTACGGCAATAATGGGTTGAATTCGGACGCGATGCGCGTGCCGCGAATTGCCCGATGATTCCCCATGGCGGGCCATCCCGGCCACGTCCGAAAAGAACCGCTGAATTCCCCGGGCCTTAGCGCCGTTCATTCATCATCTGGGTGAAAACATGCAGACAGGCCTTGATCGGATCAAGGCAGTCGTTCCTGACCGCGCGAGACGAAAATTTCTGTGGAGAACCCCCAGGGCCAATCGGGTTGCCCCCAGATTTGGACATCCGTGGCAAAACGACGACCATATGTGGTGGCAGGGCGGAAATTGGTCGGGGCGGCGAGATTCGAACTCACGACCTTCTGTACCCAAAACAGACGCGCTACCAGACTGCGCTACGCCCCGACGTGAGCCCCCTTTAAAGCCCGGTGACGGCCTTGGAAAGCCCCTCTGATCAGGGCGCCGAACATGGCCATGCGGCGCGGTCCGGGGCAATGGCGGGATGGCGCAGGACATCGCCCGGCGAAAAGCCGAACTGATCCGACAGACCGCCGTTGATTTCCAGCACGAACTGGATCGCATCGCCGCCCGGGATCGGCGTCCGATCCAGTGGCACGGCGTTGGCATGGATACGTTGTACCGTGCCGGTTTCGTCGGCAAAAATCATGTCAAGCGGGATCAGGGTGTTTTCCATCCAGAAGCGGACAGGTTCGGGGCGGTCATAGACAAACAACATCCCCGTCATGCGCGGCATCTCGGGCACATGCATCAGACCCTGTGACCGCTCAGCGGGGGTATCGGCCACATCGATGCGAAACCGGGCCGTTCCGAAATCGCCCCGGATCTCGATCTGATCGGCGCGACACGCAAAAGCGGGCGTGCCCGCCAGCGATATCACCGTCAGCGCAGTCGCAACACCAAGCAAAGCAAGGCGCATGCGCCCCCCTTTCAGACAAAATCCCAACTGCGCACTTCGGCGGCCATGTTGCCCCGCGGGCCTTCGACGACCTTCATCGCCACGGCTTCACCGGGCAACAGATCGGCCAGACCACAGCTGCGCAGCACCTCGGCATGAACAAATATGTCTTCAGGATGCCCAAAGACATTTGCAAAGCCAAACCCTTTTGCCTTGTCGAACCATTTTACCCGGGCGGGCACAAACGGCACGCCGGGGGCCAGATCCTCGGTGGTGTCGTAATCCTCACCATCAGGACCGCTCGCCGGGCCGATCGACACAACCTCGCTGGCCTGCACGCCACGCGGCGTGACCTGAACCCGCACAGTGATGCGCGCGTCCTCGGCGACCGACCCTTGTCCGAAATTTCTCAGAACATTCGCATGCAGCAAGATGTCGGGCCCAGGTTCGTCCGATACAATGAACCCGAACCCCTTACCCACATCAAACCACTTAACACGGCCCTCAACGGTGAGCGGCTCGTCGTTTATTTCATCCGCCATACTGGCCCGTCCCGTACCATGCCCATCCTGAGCGATGCGTAGATGGTAACGTTTTGGTGACGCGGGCCTCAAGACACAAGGCGAAAAACCGCTCTGCGCAAAAGATTGAAATCGCTATCCTTTGAGCAAAACGCAGGATCCGGATGTTTCAGACACATGTCCCGGTCACGGGTTGAGCCGCTCGACATGCCAGCCCGCATCGGGCACCGCCCGCTGCCAGCGGAAGCGATCATGCAATCGAAAAGCGCCATCGGCCCAAAACTCGATCTCGACGGGCGCAATCCGAAAGCCGCCCCAAAAGGGCGGGCGCGCAGGGTTGGGCCCATGCTGTGCGGTGACGCGCGCGACTTCGGCCACAAGGCTGGCGCGCCCGGCCAGCGGTTGTGACTGACGCGAGGCCCAGGCGCCCAGACGGCTTTTGAGCGAGCGCGAGGCATAATAGGCATCGGCCTGCGGGCCGTCTTCGCGGGTGACCGTTCCGCGCACACGGATCTGACGGCGCAGCGTCTTGGAATGCAGCACAAAGGCCACCTTGCCCGAAGCGGTCAATTCGCGTCCCTTGACGCTGTCGTAATTGGTATAGAACACGAAAGCACCCTGCCCTGCGCCCTGTGCTTCGATCTCTTTCAACAGCACCATCCGCACATTGGGCAATCCGTCTGCATCCACTGTCGCCAGCGCGATGGCGTTGGGATCATTGGGTTCGGTGGCTTCGGCCTCGGCCAGCCAGTTCTGAGCGATCACAAAGGGATCATCGCCTGCGAAAATTCCGCCCCGGTCGCTCATGATGCCGCGCCTCCATGTCCATGGGCATGTCACTCAAGACCCAGCTAGCGCCCGATGCACCCCTGCGCAAGCCCGCCTCTCTTGAAGAGGTGCCAGCGATGGCTTACGAGTGCCGCCAACGGCTTGGGATACTGGGGGCAGGTATGGGTTTGATGACGGGCAAGCGCGGCCTCATCATGGGGCTTGCGAATGACAAATCCATCGCGTGGGGCATCGCCAAGGCGCTGGCCGCCGAAGGCGCAGAGATGGCTTTTTCCTATCAGGGCGATGCGCTGCTCAAGCGGGTGCAGCCCTTGGCAGAAAGCGTCGGGTCACGTCTGATGATCCCTTGCGATGTGTCTGATGAAGCCTCGATCGACGTGCTGTTTGACCGTCTGGGGGCGGAATGGGGCAGCCTTGATTTCGTGGTCCACGCGATCGGCTTTTCCGACAAGAACGAGCTGCGCGGCCGCTATGTGGAAACCAGCGCCGCGAATTTCGCCGTCACCATGAACATCTCGGTCTATTCCTTTACTGCCGTGTGCCAGCGCGCCGAAAAGATGATGCCCAATGGCGGCAGCCTTCTGACGCTGACCTATTATGGTGCCGAAAAGGTTATGCCCCATTACAATGTGATGGGTGTGGCCAAGGCCGCGCTGGAGGCATCGGTGATGTATCTGGCCGAAGATCTGGGCCGCGATGGGATCCGCGTGAACGCAATCTCGGCGGGCACGATCAAGACGCTGGCGGCCAGTGGCATCGGTGATTTCCGCTACATTCTGAAGTGGAATGAATACAATTCGCCCCTGCGCCGCACGGTCACGCAAGACGAGCTCGGGCAGTCGGCCCTCTATCTGTTGTCCGACATGTCAAGCGCGGTGACGGGTGAGATCTTGCATGTCGATGCGGGCTATCATGTGATCGGCATGAAGAACCCCGAAGCGCCTGATATGTCTCTCGAAAAGAAGGAAGGCTAGGCCATGATCACGCCGCTGCCGCATGAAAAGGGCTTTCACGTCTCTTGGGACCAGCTTCACCGTGATGCGCGCGCCCTCGCATGGCGGTTGGACAAGCGCGGCCCGGGGCAAGATGGCGCATGGCGCGCGGTGGTGGCCATCACGCGCGGCGGCATGGCGCCTGCAATGATCGTGGCGCGCGAGCTTGATATCCGTACCGTCGACACGATCAGCGTGAAATCCTACCATGCGGGCGGCGGCAAGGCCGACACCCAGCGCGAGGCCGAAGTCCTGAAAAGCCCCGATGGGGTGGTGATGGGCGATGGCGAGGGTGTGCTGATCATCGACGATCTTGTCGACACTGGCAAAACACTCGAACTCGTGCGTCAGTTGTACCCAAAGGCCCATTTCGCCACGATCTACGCCAAGCCCAAGGGCGAGCCGATGGTCGACACCTTCATCACCGGGGTGAGCCAAGACACATGGATCTTTTTCCCATGGGACATGGCGCTGCAATATGTCGAACCCTATCGCGGCAAGGACTGAGGGTCGGCCCCGAAAATTCGTACGAATTTTCGCATCTGCGACTTTTCGTACGAAAAGTCGCTACCCGCGCCCAAGCGCATCCGCAAGCAACCCGCGCACCGCATCGCCGGGGACATCCGTGGCCACAAACGCCTGACCGATGCCCCGCGCCAGGATAAAGCGCAGCTTGCCATCCACCACCTTCTTGTCTTGGGCCATCAACGCCAACAACTCGGTGATATCTGGCAATTCTCCTGCGATATCAGACAGATCGCGCATCATCTTCATCTGTGTCAGATGGGCGCGCACCCGGCTGGGGTCTTCTTGCGCACACAGACCCAGCCGCGCTGACAGCTCAAACGCCAGCGCACAGCCGATCGCGACGCCTTCACCATGCAGCAGACGATCGGAAAACCCTGTCGCGGCCTCCAGCGCATGGCAAAAGGTATGGCCCAGATTGAGCAATGCGCGATCACCCTGTTCGGTTTCGTCACGCACCACGATATCGGCCTTCATCTGTACCGAGCGGCGCACCGCCTCGGCCCGCGCTGTCTTGTCGCCCTGAGCCAGCGCCGGGCCATGCCGCTCCAGCCAATCGAAAAACTGGGCATCCCCCAACAGCCCGTATTTCACCACCTCGCCATAGCCTGCCAGAAAGTCACGCGGCGGCAAGCTGTCGAGGACATCGATATCGGCCAGAACCAGGCTTGGCTGATGAAAGGCGCCCACAAGGTTCTTGCCCTGCGCGGTGTTGATGCCGGTCTTGCCGCCCACCGAGCTGTCCACTTGCGCCAAAAGCGATGTCGGAAGCTGCACGAAGCGCACGCCTCGCCGCAAGATGGCAGCGGCAAAGCCCACAAGATCGCCGATCACCCCGCCACCAAGCGCCAGCACCACATCGCGGCGTTCGACCTTTTCGGCCAAAAGCCATTCGACGACCTCGATCAGATGCGGCCAGCTTTTGGTGCCCTCACCCGGTGCCAGGATCAGCGCCCGGCTGGTAATGCCCGCGGCCGTCAACCCGGCCTCGAGTGTGGCCAGATGCAGGGCCGCCACCCGCGCTTCGGTCACGATCCAGACCTTGGGGCGGCGCAACAGCCCCGCAATCTCGGCCCCGGACCTTGCCAACAGTCCCGGCGCGATGCGCACATCATAGGCCCGCTCGCCCAAGGCAACATGCACGGTCTGTGTCATGGCTCATATCCTTCTACCGCGCCCGCCCGCGCCAGTTCCGCCAGAACCTGCACCATCGTGGTCTCGATCGTCCAATCCGGGGCGACAGTCACACAATAGGGCGCCAGCGCATAGACCGGCTCGCGTTGAGCATAAAGATCGGCCAGCGTCGCGCGGGGGTTGGCCGTGCGCAACAAGGGACGGGTGGATTTGTGCTTTACCCTGCTCCAGAGCAGATCCAGATCGACCTTGAGCCAAACCACCACCGCGCGCGCGGCCAGAAGGTCGCGATTGGCCGCCGACATCCATGCCCCGCCCCCGGTCGACAAGACGCAAGGCGGCCCCTCGAGCAGCCGCTCGATCACCGCGCTTTCCTTTTCCCGAAAGAAAGGCTCGCCATAGCGTTCGAAGATTTCCGCGATCGTGAGCCGCGCGGAGGCCACGATCTCGGCGTCCGAGTCGCGCATCTCCACGCCCAGGCGTTGCGCCAAGACCTTGCCGACGGCGGTCTTTCCCGCGCCCATCATGCCCACAAGCACAACGCTGCGCACCAGTCGCAGGTCGCGGTCCTCAGGCAAATGTGGCGGTGTTTCGACCATGATTCCGAAAAAAATCTTCTCTGACTGGCGCAATTGTGTCGAGCATGGCTTATAGTCATTTCACAACGGCGGCAAACGCCGATCCACATGCCGATGCCAGATCGGTTGCGGGCCACTAAAAAACGTTGAGGCGCAAGACCATGAGGCGTTTGATCGGCTTTGTCGTTCTGCTTGTCCTGATCGCTCTGGTGGGGCTGATCGGGTATTCCTATTCCGGCTATCTGGTTCCCGAGCAGACCAGCATCACCCTCCCGGTGGATCTCGATGTCGACTAAGCAGGCAGCCCTTGCCGTTCTGGTGACATTGGCGATCATGCCCGGGGGGGTGGCGGCGCAGGCACCCGGCGCCCCATCACCTGCCATGGTCGAAATGCCGGCAGTCGCGGCGCCTGACTGGCTGTCGGACACGGTCACCAGACCCCATGGCAATATCGCAACATCGGCCGTGCCGCCGGTGGTGACAGTAACGCCGCTCGGCGCTGTCACGCTGGAGGCGGTGGGGCTGTTGCCCGCGACGATCACGGGCTTGCCGCGTGGCTTGTGGGGAAGATCGGAGCCCGAAACGCTGGCCCGGCTGCTGTTGGCCCAGCCTGTGCAAGGCTTGCCTGCGATCCAGCGCTTTACCGAAACCATGGCCTTGGCCGAACTGGATCCGCCCACAGCGCTGGCCCCCCGGGAGCCCGTGTTGTTTCTGGCGCGCATCGACATGCTTTTGGCGCGCGGGGCGCTGGATCCGGCGCAGGCGTTGATCGAACGCGCCGGGCCCACCAACCCCGATGTGTTTCGGCGCTGGTTTGATGTGTCGCTTTTGACGGGCCATGCCGACCGTGCCTGTCAAGCGATGGGGGCCAATCCGGACATTGCCCCCACGCTTCCCGCCCGCATCTTGTGCCTTGCGCGGACGGGCGATTGGGGGGCTGCGGCGCTGATGCTGGACACCGGCAGCGCGCTTGGGCGCATCACAGACGCCGAAGCCGATCTGATCGCGCGGTTTCTCGACCCCGAATTGTTCGAAGGCGAGCCGCCCCTGCCCCCTGATCCCGCCCTGACACCTTTGGCTTTTCAAATGCGCGCGGCCATCGGCGAGCGTCCGGCCACCACCGCCTTGCCGCTGGCTTTTGCCCATGCCGATCTGTCGGATCTGGCGGGCTGGCATGCCCAGCTGGACGCGGCCGAGCGTCTGACGCGGTCGGGGGCGATTTCGGCCGGGCAATGGCTGGCGATCTACACCGCCCGCGTGCCGGCGGCATCGGGTGGGGTCTGGGACCGGGTGGGCGCGCTGCAACGGCTTGATGCGGCGATCCTTGCGGGCGATCCGGTTCAGGCGGGTGAGCGTCTTGCCCCCGCCTATGCCGCGATGCAGGAGGCCGGTCTGGAAATCGCCTTTGCCGAGATTTATGCCGAGCGGCTGCTGCGCTTGCCACTGACCGGGGAAACCGGACTTTTGGCGCGGCGCGTGGGATTGTTGTCGCCGCTTTATGAAACCGTGGCACAGGCGGCTGTTGCACAAACACCTGACGAAGCCTTTGCCTTTGCCATCGCGCGCGGCCAGACCGCGCTTCCCCCACCCGGCGCTGATCTGACGCGCAGCGCGGTGGCGGCTGCATTCGCCGACCCGGCACCTGCGCACAGCTATGCCTGGTTTGTCCAAAGCGATCGGATGGGCGAGGCCTTGTTGCGCGCGGCGCTGATCTTGTCGGATCCCGGACATGACCCCGGCGACATCACCGATGCGCTGGCGCTTTTGCGACAGGTGGGGCTTGAGGATCTGGCCCGCCGCACAGCCTTGCAGTTGCTGATCTTGCGGGGGTAGGGCAATGGCTGGATCCGATCCGCGCCGGATTTCCGCCTTTCTTGAGGCGCAGGTCGCCGAACTGGGGGCCGCGCGCAATACGGTGTTGGCCTATGGGCGCGATCTGAGCGACGCCAGCGCAGGGCTTGCACGGCGGGGCTTGTGCCTTGTCACCGCCGAACGGGCGGCGCTTGAGCGCTATCTGGCGGAACTGGACGCTCTGGGCCTGAGCCCGGCCACCCGTGCGCGCCGCCTGTCCGCGCTCAAGCAATTCTACCGCTTTGCCCATGACGAAGGCTGGCGCAGCGACAATCCGGTACTACAGATCAAGGGCCCGACGCGCGCGCGCCCCCTGCCCGGCACCCTGAGCATGGCCGAGGTCGACGCGCTGCTGGCTGCGGCCCAAACCCATGGCAAGACCCCGGCCGAGCAGGCGCGCAACAGCTGTCTGATGCAGATCCTTTATGCCTGTGGCTTGCGGGTGAGCGAACTGGTCGCGCTGCCCGTGGCAGCCGTGCGCGGCAATCCACAGCTTGTGATGGTGCGCGGCAAAGGGTCGAGGGAACGCATGGTGCCGCTATCCCCACCCGCCCGCGCGGCGATCACCACATGGCTTGCCCATCGCGATGCCGCCGAGCAGGCAATGAAAGCAAAACAGGGGGCGAAACCCTCACCTTTTCTGTTCCCCTCACGCGGGCAGGCGGGACATCTGACGCGCATCCGGTTTTTCACCCTGATCAAGGAAATGGCGATCATCGCGGGGCTGGATCCGGACCGCGTTACCCCCCACACGCTGCGCCATGCCTTTGCCACGCATTTGTTGCACAATGGCGCCGACCTGCGCACGATCCAGATGCTGCTGGGCCATGCCGACATCGCCACGACCGAGATCTACACCCATATCCTCGATGATCGGTTGAAACGGCTGGTGCTCGACCACCACCCGCTGGCCAATGGTTAAGGGCAAAGCGGGGCGGCACCGCTTGGGCTTGGGCGTGTCCGTCATGCCCTTGCGCGCTGGGGCAACCGGGTCTTGCGAAAGCCAAAGCCCCACGGATGCGGCCCGCCTTGTCAGCGCCCGCTGTGCAATATCGGCGATCAAGCCGGGCGGACCATCTTGATGCCGCCCCCGCAAGGCTTCATAAGCGCGCCATGGAAACCGCGTCGCTTGCCCAGAATGTGTCCGCACTGGCTGATCCTGCAACATGGATCACAGCCGGGGTGATTGTGCTGCTGCTTTTGTGTTCTGCCTTTTTCTCGGGGTCGGAAACGGCGCTGACGGCGGCCTCGCGCGGCAAGCTGCGCTCGATGGCGGATCGGGATGAAACCGGCGGCGTCGGCGCCGAAAAGGCTCTGTCGCTGAAAGAAGACAGCGAGCGGCTGATTGGCGGCATCCTTTTGGGCAACAATCTGGTCAACATTCTGGCCACATCGCTGGCCACCGCGCTTTTGACCACGCTCTTTGGCGAAGGCGGTGTTGCTCTGGCCACCCTGGCGATGACGGCGCTGGTGTTGATCTTTGCCGAGGTGCTGCCGAAAACCTATGCGATCAACGACCCCGAACGCACGGCTTCACGAATCGCGCGGCCCATCGGGCTGGTCATCGCGGTGATGGCGCCCGTGGTGTCGGTGGTGCGGCTTGTGGTGCGCGGCGTCTTGCGCGTGTTTGGCGTGCGCATCGACGCCAGCGCCAACATGCTGTCGGTCCACGAGGAAATCATGGGGGCCCTGTCGCTGGGCCATTCCGAGGGCCGGGTGGAAAAGGAACAGCGCGACCGGCTTTTGGGCGCGCTTGATCTGCATGAACGCACGGTCGAGGAAATCATGCTTCACCGGTCGGGCATCGAGATGATCAACGCCGAAGCCGATCCCGAAGACATCCTGAGCCAGGCCCTGCAATCGCCCCATACGCGGCTTCCGGTCTATCGCGGCGAACACGAAAACATCATCGGCGTCGTTCATGCCAAGGATCTGTTGCGCGCGGTCAACCGGCTGACGCGCGGCGAGGATGCGCCCGGCATCAAGGGCTTTCGCATCACCGATGTGGCCGTCAAACCCTATTTCATTCCCGAAACCACGACGCTGGATGATCAGCTCAAGCAATTTCTCAAGCGGCATACGCATTTCGCGCTGGTCGTTGATGAATATGGTGCGCTGCGGGGCCTGATCACGCTCGAGGATATCCTTGAGGAAATCGTGGGCGAGATCACCGATGAATTCGACATTCCCGATGCGCCGATGCTGGCGCCGGGGCCGGATGGCAATTTCGTGATCGATGGTGCCATGACGATCCGCGATTTCAACCGCGCAACCGAATTTCAGCTTCCCGACGAAGAAGCCAACACCGTGGCGGGTCTGGTCATCCACGAGGCACAGACCATTCCGGTGGTCGGCCAATGCTTCAGCTTTCACGGCTTTCGCTTCGAAGTGGCCGAGCGCGACCGCAACCGGCTGACGCGGCTCAAGGTGCGCAAGCTCGGCTAAACCGCATGCCCCACCGTCTTGGGTGCGGGCGGGCCAGTTTTTGTCGTTTTCTGACATGCCACACCCCCCCGCCCTGCCTTTGATGCGCCACAGAGCTATCGGAGGAAGCCATGAAAACCACCACTCGTGTCTGCATCATCGGCGGCGGCGTCGTCGGATGTTCGGTCGCCTATCATCTGACCAAGCTGGGCTGGTCCGATGTGATGCTGCTCGAGCGGTCGGAACTGACCTCGGGCTCCACTTGGCATGCGGCGGGCGGGTTTCACACCCTCAACGGCGACACCAACATGGCAGCCCTTCAGGGCTATACCATCCGGCTTTACCGCGAATTGGAACAGCTGACCGGCATGTCATGCGGGCTGCATCATGTGGGCGGCCTGACGCTGGCCGATACGCCCGAACGCTTCGACATGCTCAAGGCCGAACGCGCCAAGCACCGCTACATGGGCAACGAAACCGCGATCATCGGCCCTGACGAGATCCGCAAGATGTCGCCCATCACCAATACCGATGGCATCCTGGGCGCGCTTTACGATCCGCTTGACGGGCACCTTGACCCGTCGGGCACGACACATGCCTATGCGCGTGCCGCCAAGATGGGCGGGGCCGAGATCGTCTTGCACACCAAGGTCATCGAAACCAATCCGCGCCCGGATGGCACATGGGATGTGGTGACCGACAAGGGCACGATCCATGCCGAGCATGTGGTCAATGCCGCGGGCCTCTGGGCGCGCGAGGTGGCGGCGATGGCGGGCTGTTACCTGCCGCTGCACCCGATGGAACATCAGTATATCGTGACCGAGGAGGTGCCCGAGATCATGGCGCTTCTCGATCAGGGCCATGAACACCCCCATGTGATGGATCCCGCCGGCGAAAGCTATCTGCGCCAGGAAGGGCGCGGTCTGTGCATCGGGTTTTACGAACAACCCTGCCGCCCCTGGGCGGTCGATGGCACGCCTTGGACTTTTGGGCATGAATTGCTGCCCGATGATTTCGACAAGATCGAGGAGTCCATCGCATTCGCCTACAAGCGTTTTCCGGTGCTTGAACGCGCCGGCGTGAAATCGGTGATCCACGGCCCCTTCACCTTTGCCCCCGATGGCAACCCGCTGGTGGGCCCGGTGCCGGGCCTGCGCAACTACTGGTCGGCTTGTGGGGTGATGGCAGGCTTTTCGCAGGGCGGCGGCGTGGGGCTGATGCTGGCGCAATGGATGATCGAGGGCGAGGCCGAGCGCGACGTGAGCGCGATGGATGTGGCGCGCTTCGGCCGCTGGATCGGGCCGGGCTACACGCTGCCCAAGGTGATCGAGAATTATCAGACGCGCTTTTCGGTCAGCTACCCCAACGAGGAAAAGCCCGCCGCACGCCCCCATCGCACCACGCCCATGTATGATGTCTTTGACGCCATGGGCGCGGTCTGGGGCCAGCAATACGGGCTGGAGGTGGCGAATTATTTCGCACAAGGATCCGAACCGCGCTACGAGACGCCAAGCTTTCGCCGCTCCAACGCCTGGGCGGCCACCGCCCGCGAGGTGCGCGCCGTGCGCGACGCCGTGGGCATCAACGAGGTGCAGAACTTCGGCAAGTACATGGTGACGGGCCGCGATGCGCGCGCGTGGCTTGACCGGATCATGGCCGGGCGCATTCCAACCCCGGGCCGCCTGTCGCTGACCCCGATGCTGTCGGAAAAGGGCAAGATCATCGGCGATTTCACCGTGTCTTGCCTGTCGGAGACGCAATTCCAGCTGACGGCAAGCTATGGCGCCCAAGACATGCATCTGCGCTGGTTCGAACGCCATCTGGCGGGCGATGTGCGGGTGGAAAACGTCTCGGATCGGCGGACGGGCTTTCAGATCGCGGGCCCGCGCGCGCGCGATTTTTTGGCGTCGGTCACGCGCGCCGATGTCTCGGCCGGGGCGTTCCGCTTCATGGATGTCCGGCGCATGACCGTGGGTCTGGCCGATGCCATCGTGCAGCGCGTCAGCTACACCGGCGATCTGGGCTACGAGATCTTTGTCGATGCCATGGAACAGCGCCAGCTCTGGACCACGCTGTGGACCGCGGGACAGGCCTTTGGCCTCAGGCCGTTTGGCATGCGTGCGATGATGTCGCTCCGGCTGGATCGCTTCTTTGGATCGTGGATGCGGGAGTTTTCGCCCGATTACACCGCCGCCGAAACCGGGCTGGATCGCTTCATCCAGTTCGGCAAGCCGGTCGATTTCATCGGTCGGGCACGGGCCGAGGCCGATCGCGCCACCCCCCCGGCGCGCAGGCTGGCCCAGTTCGTGGTCGATGCGAAAGACGCCGATGTGGTCGCCTATGAACCGATCTGGCTTGACGGTGCGGTGGTGGGCTTTTGCACCTCGGGCGGCTTTGCGCATGGGTCGGGCAAATCGGTCGCCATGGGTTTTCTGCCCCGCGAGCGCATTGCCGAAGGGCTGGCGGTGGAAATCGAGATTCTGGGCGACCGCCGCCCCGCCCATGTGGTGATGGGGCCGCTTTGGGATGATCCGCGCATGCGGGCGTAAGGCGTCATGCGCGATGGCGTGACGGGGACAGGCACGGAGGTATCGGTCGCGCCATGACACAGACCACCATTGTGCTGCTGGCGGCTGGCCGGTCGTCGCGCATGCGCGGGCGCGACAAGCTTCTGGAGGAGATTGATGGCCAGCCGCTGCTGCGGCTGATGGCCAGCCGCGCGGTCAAGGCGGGGGTGCCGGTGCGTGTGGTGCTGGGCCCGGATCAGGTGACCCGGCGCGCGGCGCTGGAGGGTTTGGCGATCGAGATCGTGGAAGCGACCGACAGTGATGGCATGGCGGCCTCGATCAGGGCCGGGGTGGCGGGGCTGGAGGGTCCGGTGCTTTTGGCGCTGGCCGACATGCCCGCAATCACCGCACAGGATTTGTATCTGATGGTCTCGCTTGGCGCTCAGGCCCCGCAGGCCATCCTTCAGGCCGCCACGCGCGATGGCAGGCCCGGTCATCCGGTTCTGTTTCCTGCCGATTGCCTGCCCGATCTGGCCCGGTTGCAGGGCGATGGGGGGGCGAAATCCATCCTGACGGCCGCCGGGGCGCGGCGGCATCTGTTGCCATTGGCCGATGATCGCGCGCTCATCGATCTGGACACGCCCGAGGATTGGGCCGCATGGCGCGCCGCGCGCAAGCGGTGACAGATCGCAGAGCTTTGGCGGATTGCCGCGCGAGCGGCTCGGGGATGGGCCTGCTCGCCCCCGTTGGTGCGCGGTCCATGAAAACAGGTGCAACCGATCTGCACGGGTCGCACCAACAGGCTGTTGATTTCTGGGGTGCTGGTGCCCGAGGTCGGACTCGAACCGACAAGCCTTTCGGCGGCGGATTTTGAGTCCGCTGCGTCTACCAATTCCACCACTCGGGCACGGCGCGTTGCATACGCCGACCGCGCGCCCGCGTCAATCGCCACAAACACGCCGCGCTTGACCCTGCCTGTGCGGAACGGCATGGCGGGCCAAATGCCCTGCCCCGGATTGCCGATGCTGCGCCGCCTTTATGACCGAACCCTGTCACATGCTGCCCATCGCCATGCGCTCTGGGTGCTGGCTGGTGTCAGCTTTCTGGAAAGCTCGGTCTTTCCGATCCCGCCCGATGTGCTGATGATCCCGATGATTCTGGCCGCGCCCCAGCGCGCATTTGTCATCGCATCCGTGTGTTTGCTGGCCTCGGTCGCGGGCGGGGTTGCGGGGTATGGCATCGGGTATTTCGCCTTTGAGGAACTGGGCCGTCCGGTGCTTGCGGGTTTGGGCAAGCTTGAACAGATGGCCGCCTTCAACGCGCGGTTTCATGATGTCGGATCTTGGGCGGTGCTGGTGGCCGGGCTGACGCCCTTTCCCTACAAGGTCATCACCATCATGTCGGGCTGGACCGGATTGCCGTTGGCGAGCTTTGTGATCATCTCGATCATCGCGCGCGGGCTGCGGTTTTTCCTGGTGGCGTGGCTTTTGTGGCGATACGGCGCACCGATTCGTGATCTGATCGAACGACGCTTGGGCTTGATGTTCACCCTTTTCGTGGTGTTGCTGGCCGGCGGGATTTATGGGCTGAGGCTGTTTTGAGATGATGATGCGGATCGACCGTCGCAGCCTGATCGGGGTGGCCGGGCTGGGATCGGCCCTGATGCTGCTGGCGGCTTTCGGGTTTCAGCATCTGGGCGGGCTGGCACCGTGCGAGATGTGTCTGTGGCAACGCTGGCCACATGCAGCGGCGGTGGTTATCGGCGCTGTGGGTCTGGTGCGCCCGCACGGGCTGGTGGCGCTGGCGGGCGCGCTTGGCATGGCGGTGAACGCGGCCATCGCGCTGTTGCACACCGGGGTCGAGCGCGGCTGGTGGGTTCTGAACCTTGCCTGCACCGGAGGGGCCGAGGATCTGGGGGCAATGGATATTACCGCCCTGCTCGACCCGACGCAGGGCGCGCCCATCGTGCTGTGCACCGAGGTGGCTTGGGCGATGTTGGGGCTGTCCATGGCCTCGTGGAACGGGCTGGCCAGTGTGGCACTGGGGGCAATCTGGATTGCGGCGGCAAGGGCTGGATCGGCCACCAGACCCGCCTAGTGATAGGTGAATTCCCCCGTGACATTGCGCCATTCGCCCGGCGCGATCAGCTTGCGATGGACAAAGCGCACCGAATGCAGCGGCCCCTCGATCTGGCCTTGCCAATATTCGATGAATTCGAACAGGCGCGGGTAATCGGGGGCAAGATCGTAATCTTGCCAGACAAAGCTGTTGAGCACATGTCGGTGGTCCGGCATCCGGTAGATCATCTCTGCGGTGGTCAGCCCATATCCCTTCAGCATCAGCTCGACCTCGGATCTTGTCATGCGGCAGCTCCCGTCGTGTTTTGTGTCGCCATCACACAACCATGCCAAAGCCGAATTTAAAATCAATGAAAACAATTTGTTAGCATCGCTCAGCCCCGGCTGCCAAACGACGGGGGCATGTGCCATTGCACCCCATATCCGGCGGGCCTATACTAGGCGACAACAAGATATAGATGCCATCGGCAGAACAGGCGTGTGACGTGAGCGATACCCCCGAAAGCCCTGAAAACGAACAGGAAACCGCGATTATCCGGCATCCCCACGATGGCCCGCAGATCGATATCGCGGCCGAGATGAAAACGTCATTCATCGATTATGCGATGTCGGTGATCATTTCCCGCGCGATCCCCGACCTGCGCGATGGGCTGAAACCGGTGCATCGGCGCATCTTGTTTGCCATGTACGAGACCGGCAACACGCATGAAAAAGCCTATCGCAAATCGGCCCGCCCGGTCGGTGATGTGATGGGCCAATACCACCCCCATGGCGACAGTGCGATCTATGACGCGCTGGTGCGCATGGCCCAGCCCTTTTCCATGTCGCTGCCGCTTTTGGATGGTCAGGGCAATTTCGGCTCCATGGATGGCGACAACCCTGCCGCCATGCGCTACACCGAAGTACGCATGGCGCCCCCCGCCGCCTATCTTCTGGCCGATATCGACAAGGATACCGTCGATTTTCAGGACAATTATGACGGCAAACAGCAAGAGCCGACGGTTTTGCCGGCGCGCTTTCCCAATATGCTGGTCAATGGCGCGGGTGGTATCGCGGTGGGCATGGCGACCAATATCCCGCCCCACAATCTGGGCGAGGTGATCGATGCCTGTCAGGCGCTGATCCGGCAGCCCGATCTGAGTTCGGAGGAACTGATCGAATTCATCCCAGCCCCCGATTTTCCGACGGGTGCGCTGATCTTGGGGCGATCGGGCGCGCGCAAGGCCTATCTGGAGGGGCGCGGTTCGGTCATCATCCGGGCAAAGACCCATATCGAAGAAATCCGCAAGGATCGCTTTGCGATCATCATCGACGAAATTCCCTATCAGGTGAACAAGGCCTCGATGATCGAGCGCATCGCCGATCTGGTGCGCGAGAAAAAGCTCGAAGGCATTTCCGGCGTGGCCGATGAAAGCGACCGCATCGGCGTGCGGGTGGTGATCGAGTTGAAACGCGATGCCACGCCCGAGGTGGTGCTGAACCAGCTGTTCCGCTTTACCCAGATGCAGACCAGCTTTGGCTGCAACATGCTGGCGCTGAATGGCGGCAAGCCCGAACAATTGACGCTGCGCGGTTTTCTGACCGCGTTTCTGGATTTCCGCGAGGAGGTGGTGGCGCGGCGCACCGCCTTTGAGTTGCGCAAGGCGCGCGACCGGGCGCATGTGCTGTGCGGTCTGGCGGTCGCGGTCAGCAATGTCGATGAGGTGGTGCGCACCATCCGCGCCTCAAACGATGCGGCCGAGGCGCGCGAAAAGCTGATGGAACGCCGTTGGCCCGCAGCCGAAATCTTGCCCTTCATCAAGCTGATCGACGACCCGACCCATACCGCAAATGCCGATGGCACCTATAACCTGTCCGAGGTGCAGGCGCGTGCGATCCTCGATTTGCGCCTGCAACGCCTGACGCAACTGGGCGTCAAGGAAGTGACCGACGAGCTGGAAGAGCTGGCGGGCAAGATCAAGGATTATCTGGCCATTCTGGCCAGCCGTGAGCGCATCCTTGCGATCATTTCCGCCGAGCTGGCCGAAGTGCGCGAAAAATTCGCCGTCCCCCGCCGCACCGAGATCACCGACTGGTCCGGCGACATGGAAGACGAAGACCTGATCGAACGCGAGGATATGGTCGTCACCATCACCCAGGGCGGTTACATCAAGCGCACGCCCCTGGTCGAATTCCGTGCCCAGAAACGCGGCGGCAAGGGCCTGTCGGGTGGCGCGCTGAAAGAGGATGACGTCGTCACAGCGCTGTTCGTGGCCAACACCCACACACCGCTGTTGGTCTTTACCACCAGCGGCATGGTCTACAAGCTCAAGACATGGCGTCTTCCGCAAGGGTCGCGCGCCTCGCGCGGCAAGGCCATCGTCAATATCTTGCCGATCGAGCCGGGAACCGGCATCGCCGCCGTCATGCCGGTGGACCGCGACGAGGCGCATTGGGATGAATTGCAGATCGTTTTCGCCACCTCCGAGGGCGAGGTGCGGCGCAACGCGCTGTCGGATTTCACCAATGTCATGCGCAACGGCAAGATCGCCATGAAGCTGCCCGAAGATGGATCGGTCAGCCTTGTGAATGCGCGCATCTGTTCGGAAAGCGATGATGTGATGCTGGTTACGGCCTTGGGCCGCGCGATCCGGTTTCCCACCACCGATGTGCGCGTCTTCAAGGGCCGTGATTCGACCGGCGTACGCGGCATCAGGCTGGCCAGCGGTGACCGCGTTGTGTCGATGGCCATCATCCGCCATTTCGACGCCGAGGCAACAGAACGCGCCGCCTATCTCAAGCAGCGCCGCCTGATGGCGGGCGCCCCCGAGGAAGAGATCGAGGCCGACGAAGATGAAGACGCCGTGGCGGCAGGCCAGCTTTCGCCAGACCGCTACGCCGAACTGTCGGCGGCCGAGGATCTGATCTTGACCATCACCGCCAGCGGGTCGGGCAAGCTGTCGTCCAGCCACGACTACCCGGTGCGCGGGCGCGGCGGCCAAGGTGTGATGGCGATGGACAAGGCGATGCGCGGTGGCGCGCTGGTGGCAAGCTTCCCGGTCGAGATCAGCGATCAGATCATGCTGGCCACATCGACCGGGCAATCGATCCGCGTGCCGGTCGATGGCATCAGCTTCCGCTCGCGCAGCGCCGGCGGCGTCAAGGTCTTGACCACCGCCCGCGGCGAAGAGGTTGTGAGCGTGGCCTGGATTGCCGATCAGGGCGACGACGACACAGACGACATCGCCGCCGATCCCCGCCCCCCCGGCACACAGGGCTGATAGCCCCCTTGGCAACCCACAGCACAGGCCCCGGATCCGCAACATGACCGACAAGACGCTTCACATCATCGGCGGTGGCATGGCCGGATCCGAGGCCGCGTGGCAGGCGGCCGAGGCAGGCGTTGACGTCATCTTGCACGAAATGCGCCCCGCGGTCGGCACCTTTGCCCATCGAACCGGGTCGCTGGCGGAGATGGTGTGTTCCAATTCCTTTCGCTCGGATGACCACGAACAAAACGCCGTGGGGCTTTTGCATTGGGAAATGCGCGCGGCCGGTTCGCTGATCATGGAGATGGCCCATGCGCACCGCCTTCCGGCTGGTGGCGCACTGGCCGTCGACCGCGACCCCTTTGCCGAATCCGTGACCGCCAAGCTGCGCGCCCATCCCAGGATCACCATCATGCCCGGCGAGATTACCGCCCTGCCCGATGGCCCGGCGATCATCGCGACCGGCCCGCTGACCTCGGGCGCATTGGCCCAAGCCATCGCGGCGGAAACCGGACAGGACAGCCTGGCTTTTTTCGACGCCATCGCCCCCATCGTCTATGCCGACACCATCGACATGTCGGTCGCATGGGAACAATCACGCTACGACAAGGGCGAGACGCCTGAAGAACAGCGCGCCTATATCAATTGCCCCATGACGCGCGACGAATATGACGCCTTCATCGATGCGCTTCTGGCCGCCGACAAGACCGAGTTCCACGAAGGCGAAACGGCAGGCTACTTTGACGGCTGCCTGCCCATCGAGGTGATGGCCGAACGCGGGCGCGAAACACTGCGCTTTGGCCCGATGAAGCCCGTGGGCCTGACCAATCCGCATGACCCGACCGTCAAGCCATGGGCGGTGGTGCAGCTCCGCCGCGACAACGCGCTGGGCACGCTCTACAACATCGTGGGCTTTCAGACCAAGATGAAGTATGGTGCGCAAACAACTGTTTTCAAGATGATTCCCGGCCTTCAGGATGCATCCTTTGCGCGTCTTGGCGGAATTCATCGCAACACTTTCATCAATTCCCCCACGCTTCTGGATGGTCAGATGCGCCTGCGGTCGCGCCCGAATATCCGCTTTGCCGGTCAGATCACCGGGGTCGAGGGCTATGTGGAATCGGCGGCCATGGGATTGCTGGCCGGGCGTCTGGCAGCGGCGGAATTGCACGGCGCAACGCTGGCCCCGGTGCCGCAAGACACCGCCGTGGGCGCGCTGGTTCATCACATCACCGGTGGGGCCGAGGCGAAAAGCTTTCAGCCGATGAACGTGAATTTCGGCCTGTTTCCCCCCGTCGAGGGGCTGAAAGCGGGCCGGCGCGGCCGCAAGGACCGCTACAAGGCCTATACCGACCGCGCCAAGGCCGCCTGGTTGACCTGGCTTGGCGCTGTGCGCGCGGATGCGGCGTGATCACAGGCCCGCGGATGGGTTTTCGCACCCGCTTTGCCCCCTCGCCCACCGGACCGCTGCATCTGGGCCATGCCTATTCGGCGATCCTTGCCCATGACAGCGCCCGCGCTGCGGGGGGGGCGTTCTTGCTGCGGATAGACGACATCGACCAAAGCCGCGCCCGCCCCATCTGGGAAAAACAGATCCACGATGATCTGGCATGGCTGGGCCTGACTTGGGACGGCCCGCCACGGCGCCAATCCGATCATCTGGCCGATTATCGCGCGACGCTTGACGGGCTGGCGGCACGCGGGCTGACCTATCCCTGCCGCTGCACCCGGCGCGACATCCGCGAGGCGGCTTCGGCCCCGCAAGAGGGCCCTGCCCCGGTTGGCCCGGATGGCCTGGTCTATCCCGGCACCTGCCGGGCGCGCCCCATGACCGCGGCACAGGGCACCGACGCCATTCGCCTGAACATGCAGGCCGCCCTTGCGGCCCTGCCCGATCTGCCCGCCTTTACCGAAACCGGCCCGGACCATCCCGGCCAGCACCCGATCGATCCGGCCCGAATGACAGACGCCGTGGGCGATGTGGTTCTGGCGCGCCCCGGCATGGGCGCATCCTATCATCTGTCGGTCGTGGTGGATGACGCGGCGCAGGCGATCAGCCATGTGATCCGCGGGGCGGACCTGTTCGAGGCGACGGCGATCCATGTGGTGCTGCAACGGCTTCTGGGGTTGCCCAGCCCGATCTATCACCACCATCGCCTGATCCGCGACGCGGCGGGCACGCGGTTGGCCAAGCGTGACGATGCCCGGGCCATCGCGACCTACCGGGCAGAGGGCGCCACGCCGCAAGATATCCGGCGCATGGTGGGGCTGTGATCGGGTTGATCCCTTGCCCGAAGGCCCAAGCCGCCGTCCTTATTCGGGCGCCATCAACTCCACCTCGACCCCGTCGCGGAGCGCCGTGTAAAAGCAGACCCGCCGATTGGTATGGCACGCAGGCCCCGTCTGATGCACCAGCGCCAACAGACAATCGCGGTCGCAATCAAGGCGCAACTCCACCAATTCCTGCACATGGCCCGAGCTTTCGCCCTTGACCCAGAATGCCTGACGCGAGCGCGACCAATAGGTCACACGGCCGGTTTCCAATGTGCGCACCACCGCGTCACGGCTCATCCAGGCCATCATCAAAACCTCACCCGTGGCCGCATCTTGCGCGATGCAGGGGATGAGGCCGTTGGCATCGTAAACAAGTGTCGCAGGATCGAAGACAGCCATGACCAGGCCCTTTGCAAAGCGGGGGTTCGCCGCTAGCTATACGATCAGGATACGGAAGGCGGAACCCATGTCGGCTGAGAACGACCTGATCAATCTCTATTCGCAGCGCATCCTGGCCCTGGCTGCCGATATAGCGCATCACGGGCGGCTTGATGGCCCTCAGGCAACGGTGCGCAAGCGTGCGCCCTTGTGCGGGTCGATGGTGACGGTGGATCTGGACATGGCGGATGGCCGCGTTGCCCGCTTTGCACAAGACGTAAAGGCCTGTGCGCTGGGTCAGGCAGCGGCAAGCCTGATGGGCGCCGACATCATCGGCCGCACCCGCGCCGAATTGACGCTTGCCCGCGACCAGCTTCGCGCGATGCTGACCCAAGACGGCGACCCACCCGGCGCGCCCTTTCAGGGCTATGAGGTGCTGACGCCCGCGCGCGCCTATCGCAATCGCCACGCTTCGATCCTTTTGTCGCTCGAGGCGACGGTCGAAGCGGCCGAAGCCGCCGAGCGCGCCCAGAGCGCCTGATCCCCACCCCGCGCAGGGCACAAAAAACGCAGCCCCTCGGGCACGAGGGCGGCGTCAGTCAGCGCATCTTGCAGCACACCCACCCCAAAAGGCGCCGGGACCCATGTGGGTACGCCGCATCAGCGAACAGATGCCGCACCATGGGGGCTGCCAGACCGCAGGCAGGGATCGGATATCACAAAAGCCCGGGCAGATAGAGCAACCCATAGGTAAACACCGCCAAAGCCAGCACGGCGACCGCATCCGCCAGGAACGTGTCGCGCGACTGGATAAGAATTTCGGCAATCCGGGTCATCTTCAGGCCTCCCTCTGGAATGAAGTTGCCTTTTTGTTCTCATTTTTCCTTAAGCCTGTAAAGAACTTTTTAAGAACATATGTGAACAAACCCGGTCAGCCGACCGAAATCAGGCGGATCGCCTTTTCCTGTTCCAACAACCACAACAAAACGCGGGCGGATTGCCCCTGTGGTCCGATGAGCCCCGGATCGCGCACCAACAATGTGCGCGCAGCCGATTGCGCCAAGGCCATCAGCGCGGTCTGCCCCTCCAGATTGGCGATGCGAAACTGCGGCAGCCCCGATTGCGCGGTGCCGATCAGATCCCCGGCCCCCCGTATTGCCAGATCCTGTTCGGCGATAAGGAAACCGTCTTCGCTATCGCGCAGCACCATCAGGCGGCGCTTGGCGGTCTCGCCCAAGGGCGGACGATACATCAAAAGACAGGTCGATGCCGCAAGCCCCCGCCCGACCCGGCCGCGCAGCTGGTGCAATTGTGCCAGACCAAAGATCTCGGCCTGTTCGATCACCATGATCGAGGCGTTGGGCACATCCACACCGACCTCGATCACGGTCGTTGCCACCAGAACGCGGGTTTTTCCTGCGGCGAAATCCGCCATCGCTGCGGTTTTCTGATCGGGGGCCAGCTGGCCATGCACCAACCCCACGACACCATCCCCCAAGGCGGCGCGCAGCATCTTGAACCGTTCTTCGGCGGCGGTGGCGTCGAAATTCTCGCTTTCTTCGACCAGCGGACAGACCCAATAGGCCTGTCGCCCCTCGGTCACGGCGCGGCGCAGATGATCAACCACTTCGTCCATGCGCGCGGTTGACACCAGCGCCGTCGCCACGGCGGTGCGGCCGGGCGGTTTTTCATCCAGCACGCTCACATCCATATCGCCATATTGCGCAAGGCTGAGCGTGCGGGGGATAGGTGTGGCGGTCATCACCAGCACATCCGCGCCCCGCCCCTTTTCGCCCAGCAAGATACGCTGGCGCACGCCGAAGCGATGCTGTTCGTCGATGATGGCCAGCCGCAGATCGGCGAATTCGACATCCTCGACAAAGACCGCGTGCGTGCCCACAAGAATCTGGATGTCGCCCCGCTTGAGCGCGGCAAGCTTGGCGCGCCGTTCGGTGCCCTTGTCCTGACCGCTCAGCATCTCGATGACCACGCCCGCCGCTTCGGCCAAGGGCCTGAGATTGGCGTAATGCTGCCCGGCCAGAATCGTGGTGGGGGCCATCATCACGCCCTGCCCGCCCGCCTCGACCGCGACCATGAGCGCCATCAGCGCCACCAGCGTCTTGCCGGCGCCCACATCGCCTTGCAAGAGCCGGTTCATGCGCTCGGGCGCGGCCATGTCGGCGGCGATGGCATCCATCGCGCGCATCTGGGCGCCTGTTGGCCGAAAGGGCAAAGTGTCGAGCACCTTTTGCCGCAATCGCCCATGGCCTTGCGTCACGCGCCCCTTGCCCCGGCGGTTGGAGGCCCGCGCCAAGGCCAGGGTCAGCTGATGGGCAAACAGCTCGTCAAAGGCCAGCCGTTCACGCGCAGGGGCCGCCGCCGACAGATCGCCGGGGGTGCGCGGGCCATGCGCCATGGCGATGGCGTCATGCCACGCAGGCCAGCCTTTCTGATCCAGGAGCGGCAGATCGATCCATTCGCCCAAGATCGGCACCTGCCCCAAGGCCGAGGCAACCGCGCGACGCAGCCCTTTTTGCGTCAGCCCCGCGGCCAGCGGATAGACAGGCTCAAAGGCCGGGATCGACGCCGCGTCGTCGCGGGAAAGGATATGATCGGGATGGGGCATCTGGGCCACCCCATCGAACAGTTCCACCTTGCCCGACACGATCCGGCGCGCCCCGCTGGGCAAAAGCCGCGACAGGTAATCGGATTTGCCGTGAAAAAACACCAGTTGAAAGCTGGTCTTGGCATCCTCCACCTCGATCCGGTAGGGACGTCCGCGGCTGGCGGGCGGGCGGTGGCGGCCGATCAGCACCTCGACCGTGGCCATGCCGGGCAAGGCCACATCGCGGATCGACGCGGTGAGCGTGCGATCCACGCCACCTACCGGCAGGGTCAGGATCAGATCCTTGGGCGTCTCAACCCCCAATCCCTTGTATAGCTTGGCCGTTTTCGGCCCAACCCCCTCGAGCGCATCCAGCCCGGCAAACAGTGGCCACAGGTAATCGGGCCGGCCTTTCTGGATCGGGGTTTCAGCCATCGCCCGGACCATTGGCTGCATCGATACCCTTGATCAGCGTCAGCCAGCCGTCTTCGTCGATGATCCGGATCCCAAGCTCGGCAGCCTTGGCCGCCTTGGATCCGGCGCCGGGGCCCGCGATCAGCAGATCGGTCTTGGCCGATACGCTGCCCGCCACCTTGGCCCCCAAGCTTTCGGCGCGCGCCTTGGCCTCGGCGCGGGTCATCTTTTCCAATGTGCCGGTGAACACCACCGTCAGACCCACGACCGGGCTGCCGCTGCTGGCGCGCGCGGGCGGGGCCTGAACATCAAGATGGGCGATCAACCGGTCGATGGAGGCGCGTTCAGCCACTTGGCTGAGCGTGCTGGTCAGCGCCAGCGCCACCGCTTCGCCGATGCCATCGATACCCGTGATTTCAGCCCAGGCGGGGCTTTGAGGCAACAGGGGCTTGCGCGCGCGGGCATCGGGGGCATGCGCCGCGGGCTCAAGGCTTGCCCGCTCGACACAGTCGATGAACGCGCGCCAGCTTGTGAAATGGCGGGCAAGATCATTGGCCGCCACCTCACCCACATGGCGGATGCCCAGCGCAAAGATCACCCGGCCCAGCCCGATCCGGCGGCGGTCATCGATGGCATCGAACAGATTCTGTGCCGATTTCTCACCCCAGCCTTCACGGTTCCTGAGCTGCTGCAAGCCAGAGCCGAATTTCGCCCTGAGCTCAAAGATATCCGCCGGTTCCTTGATCCAGCCATCGGTATAGAAGGCCTCGACCTGCCTGGCGCCCAGCCCTTCGATGTCGAACGCCGCGCGGCTGACGAAATGCTTGAGCTTTTCGACCGCCTGCGCCGGGCAGATCAGCCCGCCGGTGCAGCGGCGCACCGCGTCGCCCTCTTCGCGCAGCGCCTCCGATCCGCATTCGGGGCAATGGGTGGGAAACACGAAGGGTTGCGCATCTGCCGGGCGTCGGGACAGATCGACATCGGCGATCTTGGGGATCACATCGCCCGCCCGATAGACCTGTACCCAATCGCCCACGCGGATGTCCTTGCCATCGCGGATCGGGCCGCCACGCGCATCGCGGCCGGCGATGTAATCCTCGTTGTGCAAGGTGGCATTCGACACCACCACCCCGCCCACCGTGACAGGGGCCAGTCGCGCAACCGGCGACAGCGCGCCGGTGCGGCCCACCTGAATGTCGATCGCCTCGAGCCGGGTCCAGGCCAGTTGGGCGGGAAACTTATGCGCAATCGCCCAACGCGGCGTGGTCGACCGCAAGCCAAGCCGGGCTTGCAGCGCCAGATCGTCGATCTTGTAGACCACCCCGTCGACATCATAGCCCAGCATGGCGCGCTGGTCTTCGATCAGTGCGTAATGGGCCAGCATCGCCTCAAGCGTGTCGCAACGGCGCATCCACGGGTTGGTGGGAAATCCCATCGCGGCCAGACGCGCGATGGCATCAGACTGTGTGCTGGCCAGCGGCGCAGAGAGTTGACCCCAACCATAGGCAAAGAATTTCAACGGTCGCGCGCGGGTGATCTCGGCATCGAGTTGACGCAGCGATCCGGCGGCGGCGTTGCGCGGATTGGCAAAGATCTTGCCACCGCTGGCCGATTGGCGTGCATTGAGCGCCGCGAAATCCGCATGGCTCATGTAGACCTCACCGCGCACCTCCAGCACGGCGGGGGCGCCCGCGATGCGCTGGGGAATTTGCGCAATGGTGCGGGCATTGGCGGTGACATTCTCGCCCGTTTCGCCATCGCCACGGGTGGCCGCGCTGATCAATCGACCCTCCTCGTAGCGCAGCGACAGCGAAAGCCCATCGATCTTGGGCTCGGCCGTCAGCGACAGCGGCGCATCGGTGGCCAAACCCAGATAGCGCCGGATCGCGGTGACGAAATCGGCCACATCGGCCGCGTCAAAGGCATTGGCCAGCGACAACATGCGCTCGGCATGGGTGATCTTGGAAAAACCTTCGGCCGGTTCGGCGCCGATTTGGGCGGTGGGGCTGTCAGGCTTGACCAGATGGGGAAAGCGGGCCTCGAGCGCCAGCAATTCCCGCTTGAGCGCGTCATAGGCCGCATCCGTGATGTCGGGGGCGTCATCTTGAAAATACGCGCGATTGGCCGCCGCGATGCGCGCGGCAAGATCATCCAGACGTCGGGCCGCGGCGCGCTCATCAAGCCCGGATAGCGCATCGCCCGCCCCTGTGGTCGCATCCCCGGACATTCCCGCCCCCTGCTTTCACGTCTATGACGGTTTAGGGGGTGCGCGGCGCGATTTCCAGACCGCGCGCGCCTTTGGGTCGCGGTGGCGGTCAGCCGTTCATCACCATTGCGACATTGCCACGCCCCGACATGGGATCGCGCAACACATAGCCCCGCCCCCAGACGGTTTCGATGTAATTGGCGCCCCCCGTGGCCACCGACAGTTTCTTGCGCAGCTTGCAGATGAAAACATCGATGATCTTGAGTTCCGGTTCATCCATGCCGCCATAAAGATGATTGAGGAACATTTCCTTGGTCAGGGTCGTGCCCTTGCGCAGGCTGAGCAGCTCCAGCATCTGATATTCCTTGCCGGTCAGATGCACGGTCTGACCATCGGCCTCGACCGTCTTGGCATCAAGGTTGACCGCGATCTTGCCGGTATGGATGACCGACTGGGCGTGGCCCTTGGACCGGCGGATGATGGCGTGGATGCGCGCGACCAGTTCCTCGCGGTGAAAGGGCTTGGTCAGATAATCATCCGCGCCAAAGCCGAACCCCTTGAGCTTGCTGTCGGCATCATCGATGCCCGACAAGATCAAGATCGGCGTATCGACCCGCGCGGTGCGCAATTGGCGCAGCACGTCATGTCCATGGATGTCTGGCAGGTTCAGGTCCAGCAAGATGATGTCGTAGTCATAGAGCTTGGCGAGGTCTATTCCCTCCTCCCCCAGATCCGTCGAATAGACGTTCAGGTTGGCATGTTTCAGCATCATCTCGATGCTGCGCGATGTGGTGGGGTCGTCTTCGACAAGCAAGACACGCATCAGGCCGCTCCAAATCTCTTTGTTGTTCGCCAAGATTCGCGGCTAATGGTTAATTTGTCGTTACTCAAGATGATGATTTACATCTTAAGTGCATTTCCGATAGCGCTGAAGAGTGGTCGCGCGCAATGCGGCAACCCCGTGACGCGCCACCGCGTCGCGCCAGCTGTCCAGCTCCTCTTCGGACAATCCCCATGTTGTCATGGCTTCGGCCGTGGTGATCAGGCCGGCATCGACCGCATGCACCACGGCCGCTTTGCGGCTGGCGACCCAGCGTTGGGTCCCCGCCGCCGGAAGATCGGCGCGCGTCATCGCACGGCCATCGGGCAATCTGATCGATTTTGGTCCAAGAATTCGTCGGATATACATCGGCGGCCACATCCCCTGTCGTCTGTGTTGGATGAGCTTGCGCAGGATTTGCTTAACCAGGCGTAAGCGTCGCGGTTGAGCTTTCGCAGGATTTTCCTATATTGCCGATTACTGCGCGTGCTTCTTGCCCTTGTCACAGGATCGGCCCATGGCGCTTGACCAGCCCGGGATGCTCAACTCGCTTGGCCTGCCCAAGCCGCCTTCAAGAACCCGCGTGGTTGTGGCCATGTCGGGCGGCGTTGATTCTTCGGTCGTGGCCGCGGTTCTGGCGGATGAAGGCTATGAAGTGGTGGGCGTCACGCTGCAGCTTTATGATCATGGCGCGGCGCTGGCGAAAAAGGGCGCCTGTTGTGCCGGGCGCGACATTCATGATGCGCGCCGCGTGGCCGAAACCATGGGGTTTCCGCATTATGTTCTGGATTACGAGAACACATTTCGCGCCGCGGTGATCGACGAGTTTGCCGACAGCTATCTGGCAGGTGCCACCCCCGTTCCCTGCATCCGCTGCAACGAGCGGGTCAAGTTCAAGGATCTTCTGGAGACCGCGCGCGATCTGGATGCCGATTGCATGGCGACGGGCCATTACATCCAGCGCAAGATGGGCCCTCAGGGCGCCGAGCTGCATTGCGCGGCGGATGCCGCCCGCGATCAATCCTATTTTCTGTTCTCGACCACGCAGGCACAGCTTGATTTCTTGCGCTTTCCCCTGGGGCATCTGACATCCAAGGCACAGACCCGCGCGCTTGCCGCCAAATACGGCCTCAGCGTGGCCGACAAGCCCGACAGCCAAGATATCTGCTTTGTGCCAAACGGCGATTATGCCGCCGTCATCGAGAAACTGCGCCCCGGCGCGGCGGATCCGGGGGCCATCGTGGACATGAGCGGCACGGTGCTGGGCGAACATCGCGGGGTGATCCACTACACGATCGGCCAGCGGCGGGGCTTGGGCATCGGCGGGCTGGCCGATCCGCTCTATGTGGTCAAACTTGACCCCGTGTCGCGGCAGGTGATCGTCGGTCCGAAAGACATGTTGTCAACCCGCACGGTGCCGCTGCGAGAGATCAACTGGCTGGGCGACATGCCTCTGACATCGCGCGCCGAATGGGAGGTGGAGGTCAAGATCCGATCCACCCGCCCGCCGCGCCCGGCCACGATCACGCCCTTGTCCGACACCGAAGCGCTGGTCACGCTGGTCACCGCCGAAGACGGCGTAAGCCCCGGCCAAGCCTGTGTTTTCTACGCGCCCGACGGAAGCCGGGTCTTGGGCGGCGGCTGGATCCACAAGGGTTGAACGCCCAAGCCATCCGAAAACGCCGCCCCCTTGGGTGCAGCCATCCAGACATTCATAGGGAAGGAAGTGGCGCGGTTGACGGGGCTCGAACCCGCGACCCCCGGCGTGACAGGCCGGTA
>ERZ888423.78-NODE-78-length-92159-cov-9.729176_pt1 | contig 92159 bp, 66 predicted proteins | sample MGYA00520523_ERZ888423 | MGnify/ENA primary metagenome ERZ888423 (study PRJEB32303, sample SAMEA104408611) | aquatic metagenome | biome: Brackish water; feature: Pelagic; material: water | place: Baltic Sea | collected 2014-06-08T10:24:00 | depth 30,27 m ...
GTCCCATTCGGCCGCTCTGGCACGCCTCCTGAACCACCGAGAGCGTACACAGGCCGGATAACCCATGGCAAAGCCGGACCCGGCCGACCTGGGGCGACCCTTAGACTTGGCCGAATGACCGCGCGCCTGCGCCCCGAACTGTCGGCGATCCCGGCTTACACCCCCGGCAAGACCGTGCCCGGCGCGATCAAACTGGCCAGCAACGAAACCGTCCACGGCCCACTTCCGAGCGTCCGGGAGGCGATCGCGGCGGCCACCGAGACCATCAACCGCTATCCGGACAACGGCAACGTCGAACTGCGCGAGCACCTGGCCCGCCACCTCAGCGCCGACGGCGACTTCCCACCGGAACGGATCGCTGTGGGCTGCGGATCGGTGAGCCTGTGCCAGCAGTTGATCCAGATCACCGCCACCGTCGGGGACGAGGTGCTCTTCGGCTGGCGCAGTTTCGAGGTCTATCCGCTGCAGGTGCGGGTGGCCGGCGCGACACCGGTGCAGGTGCCGCTACGCGATCACACCTTCGACCTGGACGCGATGCTGGCCGCGATCACCGAGCGCACCCGGCTGATCTTCGTGTGCAACCCGAACAACCCCACCTCCACGGTCGTCGACCCCGACGAGCTGGCCCGGTTCGTGGCGGCGGTGCCCCCGGAGATTCTGGTGGTGATCGACGAGGCCTACGTCGAGTACATCCGGGACGGCCTGCTGCCGGACAGCCTGGGGCTGGCCCGCAGCCATCCCAATGTGGTCGTGCTGCGAACCTTTTCCAAGGCCTACGGCCTGGCCGGGCTGCGGGTCGGCTACGCCGTCGGCGACCCGGAGGTTATCACCGCCCTGGGCAAGGTGTACGTGCCGTTCACCTCCAGCAGCCTCTCGCAGGCCGCCGCGATCGCATCGCTGAAAGCGGCCGGGGAATTGCTCACCCGCACCGACGCGGTGGTGGCCGAGCGGAACCGGGTCAGCGCCGCACTGGAAGGACTCGGGTACGACTTCCCGCCGTCACAGGCCAACTTCGTCTGGCTGCCGCTCGGTGAGCGCACCGGCGATTTCGCCCGCCAGGCCGCCGAGGCGCGGGTGCTGGTGCGTCCCTATCTCCACGAAGGCGCCCGGGTGAGCATCGGCGCACCGGAAGAAAACGACGCCTTTCTGCGTTTCGCCCAGCAGTGGGCGGTCAGCTGACCGGCCACTCGGCGCCGGACCCGGCGACCCGGCCGGTTAGCGTGGGACACGCAGTAACGCTCCACAAGGAGGGATCGGCCGTGGGCAGGATCTATGACAACGTCAGCGAACTGGTCGGCCGGACCCCGCTGGTCCGGCTGAACCGGTTGACCGAGGGTCTGGGCGCCCAGGTGGTGGCCAAGCTGGAGTTCTACAACCCGGCCAACAGCGTCAAGGACCGTATCGGCGTGGCCATCATCGACGCCGCCGAGCGCGCCGGGGAACTCCAGCCCGGCGGCACCATCGTCGAGGCCACCAGCGGCAACACCGGCATCGCGCTGGCGATGGTTGGCGCGGCCCGCGGTTACAAGGTCATCCTGACCATGCCGGAGACCATGTCGACCGAGCGACGGGTGATGCTGCGCGCCTACGGCGCCGAAATCGTGCTCACCCCGGGTTCGGAGGGGATGGCCGGTGCGGTGGCCCGGGCCAAGCAGATCATCGCCGACACTCCCAACGCGATCTCGGCCAATCAGTTCGCCAACCCGGCCAACCCGGCGATTCACGCCGCGACGACCGCCGAGGAGGTCTGGGCCGATACCGACGGCCGGGTCGACATCTTCGTGGCGGGTATCGGCACCGGCGGCACCGTCACCGGGGTCGGCCATGTCCTCAAGACCCGCAAGCCGGGTGTCCAGATCGTCGGCGTCGAACCCAAGGACTCCCCGCTGCTGACCGAGGGTCAGGCCGGGCCGCACAAGATCCAGGGCATCGGCGCCAACTTCGTACCCGAGGTGCTCGACCGTGAGGCCTACGACGAGATCATCGATGTCGAACTCGACGATGCCGTGCGGGTGGCCCGGGATCTCGGTACCGAGGAGGGGATCCTCGGCGGCATCTCCTCCGGGGCGATCATCTGGGCGGCACTGGAACTGGCCAGGCGACCGGAGAACGCGGGCAAGCTGATCGTCGCGATCGTCTGCGACTACGGCGAGCGGTACATCTCGACGGTGCTGTTCGACGATATCCGGGACTGATCGGGTGACGCTGCTGTCGCGGTTGCGCGAGGACCTGCACAACGCCCGCCTTCATGACCCGGCATCACGCGGTCATGTCGAGAACGCACTGGTCTACTCCGGTTTGCATGCGATCTGGGCGCACCGCCTCGCCCACCGGCTGTGGTCGGTGCCGGCCCTGCGTGGCCTGGCCCGCGTCGTCAGCCAGGTGACCCGCTTCCTGACCGGCATTGAGATCCACCCGGGGGCGAGCATCGGCCGGCGATTCTTCATCGACCACGGGATGGGTGTGGTGATCGGGGAGACCACTGAGATCGGCGACGACGTGATGCTCTACCACGGGGTGACACTCGGCGGGCGCTCCCTGGAGCGGGGCAAGCGCCACCCCACCCTCGGCGACCGGGTCACCGTCGGCGCCGGCGCGAAGGTCTTGGGGCCGGTGCAGATCGGGACCGACAGTGCGATCGGCGCCAACGCTGTCGTCACCCAGGACGTTCCGCCGGAATCGATTGCCACCGGGATCCCGGCGGTGGTACGGCCACGGGCGGCGGCACAGCGGGAGCCACTGGTGGACCCGACGAGCTATATCGATCCGGCGATGTACATCTGACCCTGATCCAGGTCGCCCCCCACCCGGGTCGTAGCCTTCATGGCTATGAGCACGCCGTTTGAATCCCTCGCCGTGGAGGTCATGGACAACGTTGCCCGGGTCACCCTGCTCGGCCCCGGCAAGGGCAATGCCATGGGCCCGGCGTTCTGGTCCGAGATGCCGACGGTGTTCGGCGAACTCGACGCCGATCCGGAGGTGCGCGCGATCGTGCTGACCGGATCGGGGAGGAACTTCAGCTACGGCCTGGATCTGCTGGCGATGGGCAACACGCTGGGAGACACCATGTCCGGCGAGGTCTCGGCGCGGCCGCGCAGCGACTTCCACCACACCGTCAAGCGCATGCAGCAGTCCATCACCGCGGTGGCCGACTGCCGGACGCCGACGATCGCCGCGATCCAGGGCTGGTGTATCGGCGGCGGGGTGGACCTGATCAGCGCGGTGGACATCCGCTACGCCAGCGCCGACGCGAAGTTCTCGGTGCGCGAGGTCAAGCTGTCCATCGTCGCCGACGTCGGCAGCCTGGCCCGGCTGCCCTACATCCTGTCCGACGGCCACCTGCGCGAGTTGGCGCTGACCGGCAAGGACATCGACGCCGCTCGCGCCGAACGGATCGGACTGGTCAACGAGGTGCTGCCGGACGCCGAGGCGGCCCTGGCCGTCGCCCACGCCACCGCCGCTGAGATCGCCGCGAACTCACCACTGGTGACCCGTGGCATCAAGGACGTCCTCGACGAGCAGCGCACCGACGACGTCGCCGCCAGCCTGCGCTACGTCGCGGCGTGGAACTCCGCCTTCCTTCCGTCCAAGGACCTCAAAGAGGGCATCGCGGCGATGTTCGAGAAACGCGCGCCGCACTTCACCGGGGAGTGAAAGCCGCTGCGCACGATATGGACCGCATGTGACTGAGCCTGGCGTCGGCCCGGCAATCGACGCCGATGTGATCATCGCGGGTGCGGGCCTGTCCGGGCTCTCCCTCGCGGTGGCACTGCTGGATGCGGCCCTGCCGGATGACACGCGAATCCTGCTCATCGATCCACGCGAGACCCTGAGCGGCGCCGACCGGACGTGGAGTTTCTTCGATCTGGTGCCACACGCGTTCGAGTCCGCGATCGCCCATCGCTGGAATCACTGGCGCGTCCGCAACGGCGGCGTCGAGGCGCTGCGCTCCGCGCCGGGACTCACCTACTGCTGCATCCCCGGCGAGCGCTTCTATGAGATCGCCCTCGAACGCCTCGCCGCCGCGGGCACGCGCGTCGAGATCATGGGTGGCGTGACGGTCGAGCACCTCCACGATCGCGGCGACCATGTCGAGGTCCACACCGGCACCGGCGTGCTGCGCGCGCGCCTGGCGATGGACTCACGGCCGCCATCGCTGCCGAAGGCCACCGATGGCGATAAAGACGTGCACCTGTTGCAGCACTTCCGCGGCCGCGTCGTGCGCAGCACCGAGCCGGTCTTCGAGGTCGACACCGCGACACTCATGGACTTCGATGTCTCACAGGCCAACGGAATCCACTTCGTCTACGTGTTGCCTTTCGACGCACACACGGCGCTGGTCGAGAGCACGTTCTTCACCGAGCGACGACTGCCCGACACCGTGTATGAAGAGGCCATCGAGAGCTGGCTCGCCCAGCGGCTGCCCCAGGCGGTGTTCGAGACGGTCTCGCGGGAGGCCGGGGTAATCCCGATGTCGACGGCGCCCTTCGACGGGTGGCCGAGCCCGCGGATCGTGCGCATCGGAACCGCGGGCGGACACGCGAAACCGTCGACCGGATATGCCTTTCTGGCCGTGCAGCGCTTCGTCCACGAGTTCGCGCCGCGGGTGGTCGCCGCGCTCCGGGCGGGCGGATACGCCGAGCCGCCCGCCGCCCGGAGTCCGCGCACCACAGCGCTGGACACCATTTTCCTGTCGTATCTGCGCAGCCATCCCCACCGTGCGCCGGAGACGTTCTACCGTCTGTTCGAGCGGGTGCCTCCCGCGGTGCTGGCCCGCTTCCTCTCCGATACCGGCACGCTCGCCGATGATCTGACGGTCATGCGCACCAGTGACTCCCCTCGCCTCGCGCTCGAAACGGTTCGTGCGGCTCCCCTCCTGCGCCGCCGGAAGCGGTGACCGACCGCGCCACCTAGACGACGATCAGCGATACAGCCGGGTCGACATGACGAAGGTCGTCGGGGTCCGACGTCACGACGGTGGAATCGCGGTCGCGTGCGACGAGGGCGACGTGCACGTCCACGACATCGGAGTGCCCGCTACGTCCGCACAGCAGGCCCACCGCGCGGGCCTCCAGCTCATCCATTGCGACGACGGTCACGGCGGGATCGCCAAGAAGACGCGCCACCCGAGCCTGACGCGGACCGCCGCGCCAAGCCTGAGCAATGACGCCCGTGGGGACGGTGACTGCGATGCCATTCTCGACAACTCGCTGCAGGAGGGCGCGGATACGCGGCTGGCCGCGCTCCAAGGCCAGCAGCGCCCCGGTGTCGAGCGTCAATGCAACAGGCCTAGTTGAGCTCAAGACCGAGCGCCTTGTCAGCCCAAGCGAGGTCTTGAGCACTTACCGGGCCCAGTTCGCAGTCGAGGTCGCCGAGCAGCTCTGCCAGGCTGTTCTCACGTTCAGCCCGGGCGACGGCCGCGCTGATAAATCCCGACACCGACGCCGCTCGTCCGCCTTGAACCGCGCGCTGGATCGCTTCGACCTGCTCATCCGGCAAGCTGACAGCAATCTTCCTGGTCATACCGAAAGAATACCGGCAGGCGACCCGATGGGAGCGACGGGCCAGAAACCGCCTCTGAACTGCGGTGGCGGAGGGATTTGAACCCCCGGTCGGTGTTAGCCGACTCTCGCTTTCAAGGCGAGTGCATTAGGCCGCTCTGCCACGCCACCGCTGCACAGGGTAGCGCGCCGCGAAGCGAACCGGTCAGGACCGGACGACCCTGCCGTTGGTCCCGACCGTCTTCAGCGCGGTCGTGACCCGGCGGCAGTTTTCCCCCATCGCCGACATCTGCGGACGGGTCAGCGGCCGCAGGAAATGCTCGCGGACCCCTTCGGCGTAGGTCGCCATCGCCTCGGCGGCGACGGCGCGGCCCCGGTCGGTAATGCCGGCCAGCACGCCCCGGCCGTCCTCCGGGCTGGCCTCGCGTTGAACGAGACCGGCCTGCTCGAGCCGACGGATCTGCCGGGTCACCCGACTCGGCAGGGACAGCAACTGCTCGGCGAGGTCGCCCATCCGGGCTGACCCGGTCGCGGACTTGTCCAGAATCTCCAGCAGGCGCACATCGACGAGTGTCAGCTTGTGCTGTTCGGACAGCGTCCGGTTCAACGTTCCCGATAGTCGTAGTGCCGCGTCGAGAAAGTTCTCCCACGCGCGCTGCTCCGCGATGTCCAGTCCCGGCATCTCACTTGCCGTTCGCCCCCCGATTATCCCAACCATGCCGTGATGGTAGGCGATCACGTGGGCTGATTCGGGCGGTTCGGGTCAGAGTAGCGTGACGCCGATGCACGCCATCGTGACGACCGCCGGCGGGCTCAGTTGGCAACAGGTCCCCGACGTCGACGCCGGCCCCGGCGAGGTGCTGATCGAGGTTCGGGCGGCCGGGGTCAACCGTGCTGACCTGCTGCAGGCCGACGGGAAGTACCCGCCCCCGCCCGGGGCCAGCGAGATCATCGGCCTCGAGGTGTCGGGGGTGATAGCGGAGCTGGGCGATGGGGTCACCAATCTCACTGTCGGACAGCCGGTTTGCGCACTGCTGGCCGGTGGCGGTTACGCCGAGTACGTCGCGGTGCCGGCCCGGCAGGTGATGCCCATCCCCGACGGTATCTCCCTCGAGGACGCCGCCGGCCTGCCCGAGGTGGCCTGCACGGTGTGGTCCAACCTGGTCATGACCGGCCGGATGTCGCCGGGTGAGTTGCTTCTCGTGCACGGCGGGGCCGGCGGTATCGGCAGCCACGCCATCCAGGTGGCCAAAACACTGGGTGCCGTGGTCGCGGCGACGGCGGGACCGGCGACCAAACTCGACCTGTGCGGGTCACTCGGCGCCGACGTTGTCATCTCACACCGGGACGAGGATTTCGTCGAACGGGTCCGCGCCGCCACCGACGGCCGCGGCGCCGACCTCATCCTCGACGTGATGGGTGCGGCCTATCTGGACCGCAACCTGGCCGCCCTCGCCCTCGACGGCCGGTTGCTGATCATCGGCATGCAGGGCGGGGTGCGGGCCGAGTTGAATATCGGCACCCTGATCGGCAAGCGACTGACCGTGATCGGCAGCGCGCTGCGCAGCCGCCCGGCCGAGGGACCTCACGGCAAAGACGCGATCGTCGACGCCGTGGTCGAGTCGGTGTGGCCGATGATCTCCCGCGGGCAGGTTCGACCGGTCATCGGCGCCCGCCTGCCGATCGACCGCGCCGCTGAGGCGCACGGGGCACTGGCGGCCGGCGGGGTGTCCGGGAAGGTTCTACTGACCGTCCCGGGCTGATCGCGGATCTCAGCCCAGTGACGCGAGAGTCCTTACCAGATGGTCGATTTCGGACGGTGTGGAGTAGTGGGCCAGCCCCAGTGTCACCGCGCCGCCGATCTCATCGACGCCGAGCACGTCCAGCGCCCGGGAGGTGGCGTTGCCGACGGCCAGCACACCGTTATCGGCCAGGCGTTGCACCACCTGTTCGGCAGGCACCCCGCTGACGACGATACTGACCGCCGGAATCCGGATCTCCGGGTCGCCGATCACCGCGACCATCGGCATGGACCGTAGCGACGCCAGCAGGTAGTCGAACAAGCCGTCGAGGTAGCTTCGCGCGGATTCCATTGAGTACGAAAGCCTTTGGCGCCGGTCACCTTCGGCGTCCTCATCGAGCCCGGCGAGGTACTCCACGCTGGCGACCACACCGGCCAGCAGACCGTACTGGTGCAGGCCCAGTTCCAGCCGGGCCGGCCCGCTCGCGTAGGGGTTGGTCGACACCGAGCCCAGGGTGTCGATCAACCCCGGGTTGCGGAACACCAGCGCACCGATCGGGGGTCCGCCCCACGCGGCGGCGTTGATCGCCACCACATCGGCCTCGGTGTCGGTGATGTCGAGCAGACGGAAAGGCGCCGCAGCCGTGTGGTCGACGACGACCAGGCCGCCGACGTTGTGCACCAGCTTGGCAACTGCACCCACGTCGACGAGGGTGCCCAGCGTCGACGATGCCGAGGGGATCGCCACCACACGGGTGTCAGAGCTCAGCAGGTCCTCCCACTGCGAGATCGGCAACTCACCGGTCTCGATGTCGATCTCGGCCCATTTGACGGTGGCCCCGAATCGGTCGGCGGCACGCAGCCACGGTGCGATATTGGCTTCGTCGTCGAGGCGGCTGACCACCACCTCGTGGCCCAGGCCGGTCCGGTTCGACGACGCGTCGGCCAGCGATCCCAGCAGGATCGCGCGGTCAGCGCCGAGCACCACCCCGGCGGGGTCTGCGTGGAGCAGATCGGCGACGGCCCGGCGGGCGGCGTCAAGCAGTGCCACGCTTCGCTGGGCCGCCGGATGGGGGCCGACGGGGCTAGCTGCCGATCCGCGGAAAGCCGTCGAAACGGTGGTCGCGACCGATTCCGGCACCACCATCCCGCCCTGGGCGTCGAACCGGGTCCAACCATCGCCCAACGCCGGGTGCAGGCCACGCACGCGGGCAACGTCGTATGCCATCGCACCACCTTCGACACGTCCGCGAGCGGCGACGACCCCGGAAAATGCCGCGCACCCCCGCGACGGTCATCGCGACTTCGTCACCATACTAAGCCGGTGAACTTCGGCTCCGGGGTGCTTATCGCGGTCCTGGTGCTGGCCCTACCCGGTGCCGTCGTCGGCCGGGCCGGCGGCCTGCGGTGGCCGTTGGCACTGGCGGTCGGCCCTGCGTTGACCTACGGGGTGGTGGGCCTGGCCATCGTCGGGTTCGGCGCCACCGGAATCCGGTGGAACGCGCTGTCCGCGCTGGCGGCCCTGGCGGGGGCGGTCGCGTTGCTGGTGGTCTACCGCAGGATGCGGGAACGGCAGCGCGACGCCCGGTCGGCGGACCGGACCGGCCGCCCGGATTGGCCCGCTCTCGCCGCCGGCGCCGGGGTCCTTCTCGGAGCCGCCGCGATCGGCTATGCCGCCTGGCGCGGGATGCCGCACTGGCAGTCGATCCCGAGCAACTGGGATGCCGTCTGGCACGCCAACACCATCCGGTGGATCCTGGACACCGGCCAGGCCTCGCCCACTCATGTGGGCGAATTGCGCAACGTGGAGACCCAGGCCGCACTGTATTACCCGTCGGCCTTCCACGCGCTGGCCGCCGTGCTGGCGCAGCTGACCGGGGCCGCGCCGACCACCGCCTACACGCTCAGTGCCCTGGCCGCGGCGATTTGGCTCTTCCCGCTCAGCGCGGGACTGTTGACCTGGCAGCTTCTGATCGGCCGAAGCACCCGGTGGCGTACGGCCGGCGCTGCGGCCACCGCAGCCGCGCTGGCGGCGTCGTTTACCGCAGTGCCCTATGTGGAGTTCGACACCGCCTCGATGCCCAACATGGTCGGCTATGGCATCGCGGTACCCGCTTTCGTTCTGGTCACCACCTCGCTGGCCCATCGCGACCGCATCCCGCTGGCGGTGATCGCGATGGTCGGGGTGTTCTCCGTGCATCTCACCGGCGGCGCGGTGGTGGTGACCTTCTTGCTGGCCTGGTGGCTTCTGGACGCGCTGCGCCATCCGGTGCAGGGCCGGGCACGGGACTTCGGCACCCTGGCGGCCATCGCGGTGCCCACTCTTGTCCTGCTACTTCCGCAGTTCCTGGCCGTGTTGCGGCAGACCGGGATCATCACCGGCCATACATTCCGCACCCACGAGGGACGGCTGCGGGCACTGTTCGACGCGGTGTTCCAGCACACCCGCCACCTCAACGACTTCCCGATCCAGAACATCCTCATCGCCCTGGCGGGCGCGGGCTTCGTCCTGCTGCTGATCAAGCGGATCTGGTGGCCGGCAGCGGTGTGGCTCCTGCTCGTCGTTGCGATCGTGTGGTCCTCGGACCCTTTCGGCGGACCGTTGGGCACCGCGGTCGGCGCCTACTCCGACCTGTTCTACAGCGATCCGCGCCGGCTGTCGGCGGTGATCACCCTGCTACTGACCCCGATGGCCGGGGTAGCACTGTTCTCGGCCGTGCTGCTGGTGGTCGCCGGTATCCGCGCGGTGGCGCGACGGATGAATCACGATCGGGACCGCGGGTTCTGGATCACCGCCAGCGCAGCGCTGCTCGTTCTCATCTGTGCGACTCTGGCCTGGCACTATTTGCCCCGGCACCGATTCCTGATGGGCGAGAAATACGATCAGGCGATCGTCGGCGAGAAGGATCTGGAGGCGTTCGCATACCTCGCGACGCTGCCCGAGGCGCGCAACACCGTGATCGGCAACTCCAACACCGACGGCACCGCCTGGATGTACGCGGTGGCCGGGTTGCACCCGTTGTGGACCCACTACGACTACCCGGTGCAACAGGGCCCGGGCCGAAACCGGTTCCTCTTCTGGGCCTATGCCGACGATGCCGACCGTGACCCCCGGGTCGCCGAGGCGGTGCACGCTCTCAACATCGAATACATCATCACCAGTACCCCGGTGGTCCGCGGGTTCGTGGTGCCCGACGGTCTAGTGTCACTAGACAAGTCCACGGCGTGGGCCAAGATCTACGACAACGGCGTTGCCCGCATCTATCACTGGCGCGGGCCGGCGCCGCAGGGTGCCCAATGAGGGATACGAGGGAATTCTCAAGCGCATGGAACCGAACACCGACGACGACAACATCGAGGTCATCACCGGCCAGGACGGCAGTCCGGAAAACGGCGAGACGATGGACGGCGACGAGCAGCGCTCGATCACCGACCTCGTCGAGCAGCCCGCCAAGGTGATGCGGATCGGCACGATGATCAAGCAGTTGCTCGAAGAGGTGAAGGCGGCCCCGCTCGACGACGCCTCCCGGAGCCGGCTGCGGGAGGTCCACGCGACCAGCATCCGCGAACTCGAAGACGGCCTCGCTCCGGAACTGCGCGACGAACTGCACCGGCTGGCGCTGCCGTTCTCGGAGGATTCGGTTCCCTCGGACGCCGAGTTGCGGATCGCCCAGGCCCAGCTGGTCGGCTGGCTGGAGGGCCTCTTCCACGGAATCCAGACGGCGCTGTTCGCCCAGCAGATGGCGGCCCGGGCACAGCTCGAGCACATGCGTCAGGGCGCTTTGCCGCCCGGCATGGTCCAGCCCGGCGGCAATGCCGGTCACGGCACCGGGCAGTACCTGTAGGCAGACGGTCATCTTGACAGCCGACCCCTACATCGAGACCCGCGAAGCCTGGGTCGAATTCCCGATCTTCGATGCGAAGACCCGCTCGTTGAAGAAAGCCTTCCTGGGCAAGGCCGGCGGGGCGATCGGGCGTAACACCGACAATGTGGTCGTCATCGAGGCGCTTCGCGACATCACCATGACGTTGCGGATGGGCGACCGGGTCGGCCTGGTCGGACATAACGGCGCCGGTAAGTCCACCCTGCTGCGCCTGCTGTCCGGGATCTACGAACCCACCCGCGGACGGACCGCCATCCGGGGCCGGGTCGCGCCGGTTTTCGACCTCGGCGTCGGGATGGACCCGGAGATCACCGGCTACGAGAACATCATCATCCGCGGGTTGTTCCTCGGCCAGACCCGCAAACAGATGCTGGCCAAGGTCGATGAGATCGCCGAGTTCACCGAACTCGGCGAATACCTATCCATGCCGTTGCGGACCTACTCCACCGGCATGCGGGTGCGACTGGCGATGGGCGTGGTCACCAGCATCGACCCGGAGATCCTGCTCCTCGACGAGGGCATCGGCGCGGTCGACGCGGAGTTCCTCAAGAAGGCGCAGGTACGTCTGCAGGCCCTCGTCGAGCGGTCCGGAATCCTGGTGTTCGCCAGCCACTCCAACGAATTTCTGGCACGACTGTGCAAAACCGCGATGTGGATCGACCACGGCACCGTGCGAATGCACGGCGGGATCGAGGAGGTGGTGGGCGCCTACGAGGGCGAGGACGCCGCCCGCCACGTCCGGGAGGTACTGGCCGAGCACCGCTCCGACTGGTCGGACTCCGCCCCATGACCGATATGGTGTGCGCGATCGTCGTCACCCATCGCCGGCCCGACGAACTGGCCAAGTCGCTGGACGTGGTGAGCAACCAGACCAGAATGATCGATCACCTCATCGTCGTCGACAACGACAACGACGACCGGGTTCGCGATCTGGTGGCTGGCCAACCCGTCCCCGCCACCTATCTCGGCTCCCGGCGAAACCTCGGCGGCGCAGGCGGATTCGCTCTGGGCATGCTGCACGCACTCGCCCTCGGCGCGGACTGGGTGTGGCTGGCCGACGATGACGGCCGCCCGCGCGACGGCGAGGTACTGGCCACCCTGCTGGCCTGTGCGGAGAAGCACCGACTGGCTGAGGTGTCTCCGATGGTGTGCGCCCTGGACCGGCCCGAGGAGTTGGCCTTTCCGTTGCGCCGCGGGTTGGTCTGGCGACGCCGGGTTGACGAACTGCGCACCAAGGATTCCCCCGACAGCGACCTGCTACCCGGTTACGCGTCGCTGTTCAACGGGGCGCTATTCCGGGCGGAAACCATTGAGGCGGTTGGCGTTCCGGATATCCGGCTGTTCGTACGCGGTGACGAGTACGACGTGCACCGCCGCCTGGTGCGCAGCGGGCTGCCGTTCGGCACCTGCCTGGACACCGTCTACCTGCACCCCTACGGCAGCGACGAGTTCAAGCCGATCCTCGGCGGCCGCATGCACACCCAGTACCCGGATGATCCGGTCAAGAGGTTCTTCACCTATCGCAACCGCGGCTATGTGCTGTCCCAGCCCGGCCTGCGCAGACTCCTTCCCCAGGAGTGGCTGCGCTTCGGGTGGTATTTCCTGGTGACCCGGCGCGACCCGGCCGGGCTGCGGGAGTGGATCCGGTTGCGCCGCCTGGGCCGCCGGGAGCGTTTCGGCCGACCGGACGGGAATGGGCCATGACGATCATCGACGCGGCCAACCAGTCCAAGACGTTCAGCCGGGCCTGGGGTGACCTGATCGGCGGGTTCCGCAAGCGGGAGTTGTGGTTCCACCTCGGCTGGCAGGACATCAAGCAGAAGTACCGCCGATCGGTGCTCGGTCCGTTCTGGATCACCATCGCCACCGGCACCACCGCCGTCGCGATGGGACTTCTCTATTCCAAACTGTTCAAGCTCGAGATCTCCGAGCATCTGCCCTATGTGACGCTGGGGCTGATCATCTGGAACATGATCAACGCCTCGATCCTGGAGGGCTCAGAGGTCTTCATCGCCAACGAGGGACTGATCAAACAGTTGCCGACGCCGTTGAGCGTGCACGTCTACCGCCTGGTCTGGCGGCAGATGATCCTGTTCGCCCACAACATCGTCATCTTCGTGGTCATCGCGATCATCTATCCCAAACCGTGGTCGTGGGCGGACCTGACGGTGATACCGGCGCTGCTGCTGATCATGCTGAACTGCGTCTGGGTGTCGTTCTGCTTCGGGATCCTGGCCACCCGCTACCGGGATATCGGTCCGCTGCTGTCCTCGCTGGTGCAGTTGCTGTTCTTCATGACGCCGATCATCTGGAACGCCAACACCCTGCAGCAGCAGGGCGCCGGGCACTGGGCGAAGATCATCGAACTCAACCCGCTGCTGCACTATCTCGACATCCTGCGGGCACCGCTGCTGGGCGCCCAGCAGGAACCGCGGCACTGGTACGTGGTGATCGTGTTGACCGTGCTGGGCTGGTGCGCTGCGGCGCTGGCGCTGCGCCAGTTCCGGGCCCGGGTGCCCTACTGGGTCTGATCGGGAACTCGAACGTGGGTCTAGCCCGGCACGTGGCCGTGCTGCGGTTCCGGGCCGAACCGGAACCGCCGGGCGCTGATCTCGGAGGGGGTCACCCGGACATAGCGCAGCTTCTCGGTCGGAACCCAGGGCATCAGGACGGCCTGGTCGGCTTCCCGGATCTCCTCGGCACTGGTGAGCATCCGGGCGGTGCCGCGGACGATCACACTCCAGCCCTCGGCGACGGTGTGGTCGTCGGCCTCGAACAGCACCTTTTCGTTCATCACCGTGGTGAACAACTTGGTGCCTTCAGCGGTGCGGAACAACACCGTGTCGTTCTGGGTGACGAAGTTGACCGGGAAGATCTCCAACTGACCGCCGAAGGAGGTCACCAGTCGTCCCAGTGAGACGCTGGACAGCAGGTTCCATGCCTCCCGGTCGTCGAGAACGGTTATCGGACCCTGTTCGATCGCCATGTGCCACATAGTGGCTGCGCACGCGGCGCAGCGCAAGTGCTGAAAGGCCCCAGTCCTCAGCCACCGAGTGCCAGCAATTCGGCACGCATGGCGGGCGATCAGTCCGGACCACGACTCCAGCAGATCCTGCACACCACCACGGTGCCCGCAGGTGGACGTAAGCTTCCGGCGATGGCCGAGATCGCCCACCCGACTGCGCTGAGTCTGCGGACCCAACTGCTGCGGTTCGTACTGACGGGCGGGTTCTCCGCGGTCGTCGACTTCGGGCTGTATTTCCTGCTGTACATGGTGGCCGGGGTGCAGGTCGACCTGGCCAAGGCCATCGGCTTCGTGGCCGGCACCCTCACCGCCTACTTGATCAACCGGCGATGGACGTTCGGGGCCACCCCGAGTCGGTCCCGGTTCGTCCAGGTGATGACGCTTTACGCGCTGACCTTCGTCGTCCAGGTCGGTCTCAACCACCTCTGCCTGCGGATCCTGGAGTACGAGGACTGGGCGGTGCCGGTGGCGTTCGTCATCGCACAGGGCACGGCGACGGTGATCAATTTTATCGTGCAGCGGGTGTGGATCTTCGGAGCGGAATCCCGGTGACGGTACCCTCGTCACGATGTCCGCAACGACCGCCCCGCAGCGGCTGACCGGCTGGGGCCGCACCGCTCCCAGCGTCGCCGAGGTCTTGTCGACCCCCGATCCCGAGGAGATCGTCAAGGCTGTCGTCCGCGCCGCCGAGCAGGCAGCCGAGGGCCGCCACCGCGGCGTCATCGCCCGGGGCCTCGGCCGCTCCTACGGTGACAACGCTCAGAACGGCGGCGGTCTGGTCATCGACATGCCCGCGCTGCGCCGGATCCACTCCATCGACTCCGCGACCCGGATGGTCGATGTGGACGGCGGGGTCAGCCTGGACCAGTTGATGAAAGCGGCGCTGCCCTGCGGGCTGTGGGTGCCGGTGCTGCCCGGCACCCGACAGGTGACCATCGGCGGTGCGATCGGCTGCGATATTCACGGCAAGAACCACCACAGTGCCGGCAGCTTCGGCAACCATGTGCGCTCGATCGACCTGCTGACTGCCGACGGCCGGGTGCGCACCATCACCCCCGATGGCGAGGACGCCGCACTGTTCTGGGCCACCGTCGGCGGCAACGGTCTGACCGGAATCATCATGCGGGCCACCATCGAGATGACCCCGACGGAGACGGCGTATTTCATCGCCGACGGCGACGTGACCGCAAGCCTGGACGAGACCATCGCCTTCCACAGCGACGGCAGCGAGGCCAACTACACCTATTCCAGCGCGTGGTTCGACGCGATCAGCCCGCCCCCGAAACTGGGGCGTGCGGCGATCTCGCGGGGATCACTGGCCCGGCTGGATCAGCTGCCGGAGAAGCTGCAGCGCAATCCGCTGAAATTCGATGCGCCGCAACTGCTGACGTTCCCGGACATCTTTCCCAACGGGCTGGCCAACAAGTACACCTTCGGGCCCATCGGCGAACTGTGGTACCGCAAGTCGGGAACCTATCGCGGCAAGGTGCAGAACCTGACGCAGTTCTACCACCCGCTGGACATGTTCGGGGAGTGGAACCGCGCTTACGGCCCAGCCGGTTTCCTGCAATACCAGTTCGTGGTTCCGACCGAGGCGGTCGACGAGTTCAAGGCGATCATCGTCGACATCCAGGCCTCCGGCCACTACTCGTTCCTCAATGTTTTCAAGCTGTTCGGGCCGGGCAACTCCGCGCCGCTGAGCTTCCCCATCCCGGGATGGAATGTCTGCGTGGACTTCCCGATCAAGTCCGGGCTCAATGACTTCGTCAACGAACTGGACCGCCGGGTTCTGAAATTCGGCGGCAGGCTGTACACCGCCAAGGACTCGCGCACCAGCGCGGAGACCTTCCACGCCATGTATCCGCGCATCGACGAATGGATTGCGGTGCGCCGCAGCGTCGACCCGAATGCGGTGTTCGCCTCGGATATGGCCCGACGTTTGGAGTTGCTCTAGATGGTGCTCGACGCGATGGGTAACCCCCAGACCATTCTGCTGCTCGGTGGCACCTCCGAGATCGGACTGGCGATCTGCGAGCGCTACCTGCGCGACGCCCCGGCACGGATCATCCTGGCCGCGCTTCCCGGCGATCCCGGCCGTGACGACGCCGTCGCCCAGTTGACCCGCTCCGGTGCGAAGTCGGTCGAGGTGGTCGACTTCGACGCCGTCGACACCGCGAGCCACCCGGCCGTCATCGAGACATGCTTCAGCGCCGGCGATGTGGACGTGGCGATCGTCGCATTCGGATTGCTCGGCGATGCCGAAGAGCTGTGGCAGGACCAGCGCAAAGCGGTCCAAATCGCCGAGATCAACTACACCGCAGCCGTTTCGGTGGGCGTGCTGCTCGGCGAGCAGATGCGCCGGCAGGGCTTCGGTCGGATCATCGCGATGAGTTCGGCCGCCGGCGAACGGGTTCGGCGGTCGAATTTCGTGTACGGCTCCACCAAGGCCGGACTGGACGGTTTCTACCTCGGCCTCGGGGAGGCCCTGCGGCCCTTCGGCGTCAACGTCCTGGTGATCCGGCCGGGTCAGGTGCGGACCAGGATGAGCGCGCACGTCAAGGAAGCGCCGCTCACCGTCGACAAGGAGTACGTCGCCGACCTTGCCGTCACCGCATCAGCCAAGGGCAAGGAATTGGTTTGGGCGCCAGGGACTTTCCGCTACGTCATGATGGTGTTGCGGCACATCCCGCGGCCCATCTTCCGCAAACTGCCGATCTGAGCCGGGCGTGCAGTCGGTCCGCAACGGCCTGTCGGCCGCCGGTCAGATGGCGCTGGCCGGCTTTGTGGCGGTCATCGTCTCGGTGGTCGCACTGGAGGCGATCTCGCGTGTCGAGTGGCCGGCATTCCCGTCGTCGAACCAACTGCAGGCACTGACGACCGTCGGACAGGTCAGCTGCCTGGTCGGCTTGGTCATCATGGCGCTGCTGTGGCGTCTTCGCCGCGGTATCTGGCCCCAGGTGGCGCGGATCGGGGCATCGGTGTTCCTCGCCGCGTTCACCGTCGTCACCCTCGGGATGCCGCTGGGGGCCACCAAGCTGTACCTGTTCGGCATCTCCGTCGACCAGCAGTTCCGCACCGAGTACCTCACCCGGCTCACCGACAGCGCGGCGCTGCGCGATATGACCTATGCCGGTCTGCCGCCGTTCTATCCGCCGGGCTGGTTCTGGCTCGGCGGAAGGGCCGCCGCGCTGACCGGCACGCCGGGCTGGGAGATGTATAAACCCTGGGCCATCATCTCCATCGCCATCGCCGTCACGGTGGCCATGGCGTTGTGGTCGGCGCTGATCCGGTTCGAGTACGCCTGCGCGGTGACCATCGCCACCGCCGCGGTCACGCTGGCCTACAGTTCGCCGGAACCGTACAGCGCGATCATCGCCGTACTGATTCCGCCGGTTCTGGTGCTGGCATGGTCAGGCCTGCGGGGCGGCGGCTCGGCGGGCGGCAGCGGAGCGACCCGGGAATCGGCGCCGCGGTACTCCGGCTGGGCGGCCGTGGTCGGGGTCGGGGTGTTCCTCGGGTTCGCCGCCACCTTCTACACACTGCTGCTGGCCTACACCGCCTTCACGGTCACCATCATGGCCGGGCTGGCCTCCATCGCCCGGCGCAGCATCGCCCCGCTGCTCCGGTTGGCGGTGATCGCGGCGATCTCGCTCGCCATCGCGGCCATCACGTGGCTGCCGTTCCTGCTGCGGGCGGTGCGGGGTCCGCTCAACGACACCGGCAGCGCCCAGCACTACCTGCCCGCCGACGGTGCCGTGCTGAGCTTCCCGATGCTGCAGTTCTCCCTGCTGGGTGCGCTGTGCATGCTCGGCACGCTGTGGCTGGCCTGGCGGGCGCGAAGCCCCTCATCAGTCCGGGCCGGAGCGCTCGGCATCGGAGTACTGGCGCTCTACGCCTGGTCGCTGCTGTCGATGCTGACCACCCTGGCCGGCACCACACTGCTGTCCTTCCGGCTGCAACCCACCCTGACCGTGTTGCTCTCGGCGGCCGGCGTCTTCGGGTTCATCGACATCACCCGTTGGGCAGCCGCACGCCGGGGTCGCCGGGCCATCCCGGTGGGGATGGCCATCGGCCTGATCGGCGCCATCGGTTTCAGCCAGGACATCCCCCACGTGCTGCGGCCCGACCTCACCGTCGCCTACACCGATACCGATGGCGACGGCCAGCGCGGCGACCGCCGCCCGCCGGGTGCGGAGAAGTACTACGCGCGCATCGACGAGGCCATCCTCGAGGCGACCGGCCGGCCCCGCGACGAGACGGTGGTGATGACCGCCGACTACAGCTTCCTGGCTTTCTACCCCTACTTCGGATTCCAGGGCCTGACATCGCATTACGCCAATCCGCTGGCGGAGTTCGACAAGCGCGCGGCGGCCATCGAGTCGTGGGGCGAATTGACCGATCCCGACGAGTTCGCCGCGGCTCTCGACGCGATGCCCTGGCAGCCGCCGACGGTCTTCCTGATGCGCCGCGGCGGTGCGGCCGGATCGGCCGACACCTACACCCTGCGACTGGCCGAGGATGTCTACCCCAACCAGCCCAACGTGCGGCGCTACACCGTCGACCTGGATGCCGGGCTGTTCGCTGAGCCGCACTTCACGGTCACGACCGTCGGTCCGTTCGTGCTGGCCATCCGCACGCAGACGGGGTGAGGTTCAGCCCGGGCCGATGACCTCGACGCGGCAGACCGGGATCACCCCACACATCGTCATCGATGTCGCGGATCTGCACCGTTTTAGGCATGACCGCAACCCAACATGCGAATACGCATGATTCGACCTGGCCGCGGGACTACCGGCAGGGCAATTACGCTTTAGCCCCGTGAACCAGACCCGGGCGAATTACCGGACCGCCCGCCTGGTGGCCGTCGTCGCCGGCCTGCTCGGAACGGCCTGCGCGATCCTGACCCCGTTCCTCCCGGTCAAGCAGACCACCGCTGAACTGAACTGGCCGCAGAATGGCGTACTGGACAGCGTCACCGCCCCGCTGATCGGCTACGTGCCCACCGATCTGACCATCACGGTTCCCTGCAGCGCAGCGGCCGGACTGGACTCCACCAGGACGGTCCTGCTCTCGACGGTGCCCAAACAGGCACCCAAGGCCATCGACCGCGGCCTGCTGATCGAGCGGGCCAACGATGAGCTCGTCGTCGTGGTCCGTAATACCCCGGTGGTGGTGGCGCCGATGAGTGCGGTGCTCAGCCCGGCCTGCCGGGAGCTGCGCTTCACCGCCCACGCCGACAAGGTCACCGGCGAGTTCGTCGGCCTCACCCAGGGTTCGGAGGCGACCGGACCGACGTCCGGCTCGGCCCCCGAGGTCGACGACCCCGATGCACCCCTGCGCGGCGAGCGCGGCGGATACGACTTCCGCCCGCAGATCGTCGGGGTGTTCACCGACCTGTCCGGGCCGGCGCCGCCGGGGCTGAGCTTCACAGCCACCATCGACACCCGCTACAGCGCCGGCCCCACCGCGCTGAAGCTGGCGACCATGGTGCTCGGGGTGCTGCTCACCGTGGTCGCGCTGATCGCCCTGCACGTCCTGGACACTGCCGACGGGACCCGGCACCGCCGATTCCTGCCGGCCCGATGGTGGTCGCTGAGCGGACTGGACGGCCTGGTGATCGCCATCCTGGTCTGGTGGCATTTCGTCGGCGCCAACACCTCCGACGACGGCTACATCCTCACCATGGCCCGGGTGTCGGAGAGCTCCGGCTACATGGCCAACTACTACCGATGGTTCGGCACTCCGGAGGCACCGTTCGGCTGGTACTACGACTTGCTGGCGATGTGGGCGCACGTCTCGACCGCAAGCATCTGGATGCGGCTGCCCACCCTGTTCATGGCCCTGGCCTGCTGGTGGCTGATCAGCCGCGAGGTGATCCCCCGGCTCGGGCACGCGGTCAAGACCAGCAGGGCGGCCGCCTGGACCGCCGCGGGCCTGTTCCTGGCGTTCTGGCTGCCGCTGAACAACGGTCTGCGGCCCGAGCCGATCATCGCCCTGGGCATCCTGGCGACGTGGTGCTCGGTGGAGCGCGGGGTGGCCACCAGCCGGCTCCTGCCCGTCGCCCTGGCCTGCATCATCGGCGCACTGACACTGTTCTCCGGGCCGACCGGCATCGCGTCGATCGGCGCGCTGCTGGTGGCCATCGGTCCGCTGCGCACGATCCTGCACCGCCGGTCGGCGCAATTCGGCCTGCTGCCGCTCATAGCACCCATCCTGGCCGCGGCCACCGTGCCGATCATCCTGATGTTCCGGGACCAGACCTTCGCCGCGGTGGCCCAGGCCAACGCGCTCAAGCGCGCGGTGGGGCCGAGCCTGAGCTGGTTCGACGAACACACCCGCTACGAGCGGCTGATGATGGCGACCCCGGACGGATCGATCGCCCGCCGTTTCGCGGTGCTGGCGCTCATCATCGCGCTGGCGGTGTCGGTGGCGATGATGCTGCGACGTGGCCATATCACCGGTACGGCGGCCGGCCCCAGCCGGCGGATCATCGGCATCACCGTCATCTCCTTCCTGGCGATGATGTTCACCCCGACCAAATGGACTCATCACTTCGGCGTCTTCGCCGGTCTGGCCGGCTCGGTGGGTGCGCTGGCCGCTGTCGCCGTCACCGCCCATGTGCTGGGGTCGCGGCGCAACCGGGCGGTCTTCGCCGCGGCGACGCTGTTCGTCACCGCGCTGTCCTTCGCCAGCGTCAACGGCTGGTGGTACGTCTCCAACTTCGGTGTGCCGTGGGCCAATCAGTTCCCCGAATGGCGGTTCGGCTTCACCACGCTGCTGCTGGGGCTGACGGTGGTGGCTCTCCTGGTCGCCACCTGGTTCCACTTCGCCGATATCGACGGTCGCCGGGGATCAGACGGCACCGGCGAGGGGCCACCCACCCGGTGGTCGCGGGTCGGGAGTTCACCACTGGCGGTGGCAGCCTGGCTGCTGGTCGTCTTCGAGGTGGTTTCGCTGACCCTCGGCATGATCAACCAGTACCCGGCCTGGTCGGTCGGCCGGTCGAATCTGCAAGCTCTGACCGGTAAGACCTGCGGACTGGCCGACGACGTGCTGGTCGAGCCGAACCCCAATGCCGGCATGCTCAGCCCGGTGCGCGTCCCGCTCAAGGACGCACTGAGCGCGGGAATCTCGCAGGGCTTCTCCCCCAACGGCATTCCCGCCGACATCTCCGCCGATCCGGTGATGGAGCCACCCGGCGGCGGCAATTTCGTCGACGCGGATATCGACGCCGCCTCGTCGGAGACCGAGGACGGGGTGCCCGTCGTTCCCGGTATCAACGGATCCAAGGCCCGGCTGCCCTACGGGCTGGACCCGGCCCGCACCCCGGTGCTGGGCAGCTGGCGGGCCGGGGTGCAGCAGCAGGCGCGGCTGCGGTCGGCGTGGTTCCGTCTTCCGCCGCGGGAGACCGTCGGCGATGACTCCGCCCCCCTGGTGGTGGTGTCCGCGGCCGGTCGCTTCGACCAGGACGAGGTCACCATGCAGTGGGCCACCGACCGGCAGGCCGCCGAGGGGAAGACGGGCGGCTCGCTCGGATTCGCCGACATCGGCCCGGCACCGGCCTGGCGCAACCTGCGCGCACCGCTCTCGGCGATCCCCGCCGAGGCCACCCTGATCCGGGTGGTCGCGGTGGACGACGACCTGGCGCCGCAGCACTGGATCGCCGTCACCCCGCCCCGGATCCCCAAACTGAGCACCCTGCAGCAGGTGGTCGGCTCCCAGGACCCGGTCCTGCTGGACTGGCTGGTGGGCCTGGCCTTCCCGTGTCAGCGGCCGTTCGGACACAGCGCCGGGGTCACCGAGGTGCCCAAGTGGCGAATCCTGCCCGACCGTTTCGGTGCCGAGGCCAATTCCCCGGTGATGGACAACATCGGCGGCGGCCCGTTGGGCATCAGCGAACTGCTGTTCCGGGCCACCACCGTTCCCAGCTATCTGAAGGACGACTGGTTCCGGGACTGGGGCGCGCTGCAGCGGTTGACCCTCTACTACCCGAACGCCGAACCGGCCCGTCTGGATCTGGGCACCGCGACCCGCAGCGGGTTGTGGAGTCCGGCCCCGCTCCGGCCGACCTGACCGTCGCCGACCCCCGCGAGCAGACACAAAAGTCCCGCGACACGCCGGTCCTGAGCGACACTTTGCGTCTGCTCGCGGGGGGCAGCGGGGTTCCGTCGCCTACCATCGACGCTCGTGCCCAGCGAGAGTGCCGAGTCCACCCGGATCGCGCGACTCGTCGCCGTCCTGGCCGGGCTGGCCGGAATCGTGCTGTGCGGGCTGACACCGCTGCTGCCGGTCACCCAGACCACCGCAACCATCCTGTGGCCGCAGGGCACCTCAGCCGACGGGACCGTCGGCGACATCACCGCGCCGCTGGTCTCCGGGGCTCCCGCCGCCCTCGAGGTGTCCATCCCGTGCTCGACCATCTCCACCCTGCCCCCGGCCGGCGGAGTGGTGTTCTCCACCAACCCGGCCGACGGTATCGACGCGGCCCGCAACGGACTGTTCGTCCGGGCCAACGCCGACTCGGTGGTGGTGGCCTTCCGCGACACCGTCGCCGCGGTCGCACCACGCACCGCGGTCGCCTCCGGCACCTGCAGCGAAATCCGGGTATGGGCTAACCCCGGTGCGGTCGGCGGCGACTTCGTCGGTATACCGGGGGCCGCCGGGACCCTGTCCCCCGATAAGAAGCCCCAAGTGACCGGGATATTCACCGATCTGAAGGTGCCGGCCCAGCCGGGGCTGTCGGCCCGCATCGACGTCGACACCCGGTTCATCACCAGCCCGACCCCGCTCAAACTGGCGATCATGGTGGCCGGTGTGCTCTGCGTCATCGCCTCGATCGCCGCACTGGCGTGGCTGGACCGCGGCTGGACCGTGCGCCGGGTGGCCGCCGCACGCCACCGCTGGCGGCACTGGCCGGTCGACGTCGGCGTCCTCGGGACCCTGCTGGTGTGGCATGTGATCGGCGCGATCTCCTCCGACGACGGCTACAACCTGACCATCGCCCGGGTCTCCAGCGAGGCCGGCTACAACGCGAACTACTACCGGTTCTTCGGCGCCAGCGAAGCGCCGTTCGACTGGTACCAGTCACTGCTGGCGCAGTTGGCCTCGGTCAGCACCGCGGGGGTCTGGATGCGACTGCCCGCCCTCATCGCGGCCATCGGCAGTTGGCTGATCATCAGCCACCGGGTGCTGCCCCGACTGGGGCCGGGCCGCGGTGGCCTGACCCGCAACCGGGTGGCGACGGCCACCGCCGGAGCGGTGTTCCTGGCCGCCTGGCTGCCCTTCAACAACGGTCTGCGGCCGGAGCCGCTCATCGCCTTCGGCGTGCTGCTGGTGTGGATGCTCGTCGAGCGCACCATCGCCACCCGGCGGCTGGCCCCGGTGGCCGGCGCGATCGTGGTCGCGGTGTTCTGCGTGACGCTGGCCCCGCAGGGACTGGTGGCCCTGGCACCGCTGCTGGTGGGTGCGCGTGCGGTGGCCCGACTGGTCGGCGTCCGCCGGGTGCGCGACGGGCTCCTGGCCCCGCTGGCTTCCCTGGCCGCGGCGTTGTCGGTGTTCTTCGTGGTGGTGTTCCGAGATCAGACACTGGCCAGCGTGGCCGAGTCGGTCCGGATCAAATACGTTGTCGGACCGACGATCTCGTGGTATCAGGACTTCCTGCGCTATTACTTTCTGACCGTCGAGGAGCATGTGGAGGCCTCGCTGACCCGGCGTTTCGCCGTCCTGGTCATGCTGCTGTGCCTGTTCGCCCTGCTGACGATGCTGTTACGCAAAGCCCGGCTGCCAGGGGTGGCCCGCGGACCGGTGTGGCGGCTCATCGGCAGCACCGCGCTGGGCCTGCTGCTGCTGACCTTCACCCCGACCAAGTGGGCGGTGCAGTTCGGCGCCTTCGCCGGCCTGACCGCGGCACTGGGCGCGGTGACGGCGTTCGCCTTCGCCACCGTGGGCCTGCACAGCCGCCGCAATCTCGCGCTGTATGTGACCGCCCTGCTGTTCGTCCTGGCCTGGGCGACCTCGGGGATCAACGGCTGGTTCTACGTCGGCAACTACGGCGTGCCCTGGTACGACCGGCAGCCCGTCCTGCTGCACCAACCGGTCACCACGATGTTCCTGGCGATGGCCATCCTGACCGGACTGCTGGCCGGCTGGCTGCACTTCCGCATCGACTACGCCGGCCATACCGAGGTCGCCGACACCCGGCGCAATCGCCTGCTCGCCGCCACCCCGCTGCTGGTCTTCTCATTGATCATCGTGCTCCTGGCGGTCGGCTCGATGGCCAAGGGTTTCGTGCAGCGCTATCCCGCCTACACCAACGGCAAGGCCAACCTGGCGGCATTGCGCTCCGGCCTGTCCGGCACCAGTTGCGCCATGGCCGACGACGTCCTGGTCGAGGCCGATGCTAACGCCGGGATGCTGAAACCTGCCCCCGGCCAGACCTGGGGCCGCTACGGCCCGCTGGGCGGTGAGAAGCCGGTCGGCTTCACCCCGAACGGAATCAGCGACACCCTCGACCCGGTGGCCCCGTTCGTCGCCAACCCGGGAACGGTCAACTCCGACGGTTCGCCGAACAAACCCAATGTGGGGATCGGATTCTCCGGCGGCACCGGCGGCGGCTACGGACCCGTCGGAGTGAACGGCTCGAAGGTGTTCCTGCCGTTCGGCCTCGATCCCAAGACCACGCCGGTGATGGGCAGCTACAAGGAGAACACCGTCGCGGCCAAGGCCACCTCGGCCTGGTACGAACTACCCCCCCGCTCCCCGGACCGCCCTCTGGTGGCCGTGGCCGCCGCCGGCGCGATCTGGTACTACGACGACGAGGGCGAATTCCACTACGGGCAGTCGCTGAAACTGCAGTGGGGCGTGCGTAGGCCGGACGGCAGCTTCGACGCACTCGAGAAGGTCTACCCGATCGACATCCAGGAGCAGTTGGCCTGGCGCAACCTGCGTTTCCCGCTGGCCTCGGCACCGCCGGAGGCCAACGTGGCCCGCATCGTCGCCGACGACCCGAACCTGAGCAGCGAGCAATGGTTCGGATTCACCCCGCCCAGGGTTCCGGTACTGCAGACCGCGAACGAGTTCCTCGGCCCCGAGACGCCGGTGCTGATGGATATCGCCTCGGCCGCCCAGTTCCCCTGCCAGCGGCCGTTTTCCGAGCACCTGGGTATTGCCGAGGTGCCCCGGTACCGGATCCTGCCCAATCTCAAACAGGTGGTGGTGTCATCGAACATGTGGCAGTCGGCCCGGGCCGGCGGGCCCTTCCTGTTCATCCAGGCACTGCTGAGCACCGCGACGGTGCCGACCTACCTGCGCGACGACTGGTACCGGGATTGGGGCGCCATCGAGCGCTACATCCGGGTGGTACCCGCCGCGCAGGCCCCCGACGCCGTCATCGACGAGGGCTCCCAGCGGGTGTTCGGGTGGAGCCGCAACGGACCGATCAGGGCACTCCCATGAATCAGACACCGCAATGAATCAGACACCGTCATGACACAAACCCTCGTCGACAGCGCGCGCGACGCCGCCCGTGAGGTGACGATCACCCGGCGGGTCGCCACCATCGCGGGTCTGCTCGGCTTCGTGCTGGCGGTGCTGACCCCACTGCTGCCCGTCGTGCAGACCACCGCAACGCTGAACTGGCCGCAGAACGGACGACTCGACAGCGTCACCTCACCGCTGATCTCGTTGTCGCCGGTATCGATCACCGCAACCGTTCCGTGCGAGGTGATCCGGTCGATGCCACCCAAGGGCGGCCTGGTGCTCGGCCTGGCCCCGCAGAAAGCCAAGGACGCCGCCCTCAATTCGCTCCTCGTCACGGTCAACACCCAACGAGTGGACATCACCGACCGCAACGTAGTGATCGCGAGCGTGCCACGCTCGCAGGTGGTTTCGGCCGACTGCCAACGGATCGAGATCAGCTCCACCGAATCCGGCACCTTCGCCGGCTTCATCGGACTGCCGCCGAGCGCCGACTACGCCGAACTGGACGCCGAGCAGAAAGAGGAGTCCCCCCAGACCGGATATGACTACCTGCGGTCCGGATTCGCCGATCCCAACCTCCGCCCGAACATCGTCGGGGTGTTCACCGACCTCACCGGTCCGGCACCGCCAGGCCTGAGCGTCTCGGCCACCATCGACACCCGGTTCTCGACCAGACCGACGGCGGTGAAACTGGCCGCGATGCTGCTGGCCATCGCGGCCACCGTGGTGGCACTGGCCGCGCTGTGGCGGCTGGACCGGCTCGACGGGCGCCGGATGCATCGGCTGATCCCGAGTCGTTGGCGCACCTTCACCGCCGTCGACGTCACGGTGGTGACCGCTTTCCTCGTCTGGTACGTCATCGGTGCCAACTCCTCCGATGACGGCTACATCCTCGGTATGGCCCGGGTGGCCGACCAGGCCGGTTACATGTCGAACTACTTCCGCTGGTTCGGCGTACCGGAGGATCCGTTCGGCTGGTACTACAACGTCCTGGCGCTGATGACTCATGTGAGCACCGCCAGCATCTGGATGCGGCTGCCAGATCTGCTCTGCGCCCTGCTCTGCTGGCTGCTGCTGTCCCGGGAGGTGCTGCCCCGGCTGGGGCCGGCCGTGCACCGCAGCCGACCGGCGCTGTGGGCGGCGGGCCTGGTGCTGCTGGCGGCCTGGATGCCGTTCAACAACGGGCTGCGCCCGGAAGGCCAGATCGCCACCGGAGCTCTGATCACCTACGTGCTGATCGAGCGGGCGATCACCTCCGGACGGTTGACACCGGCGGCGCTGGCGATCATCACGGCGGCCTTCACCCTCGGTATCCAGCCGACCGGGCTTATCGCGGTCGCCGCACTGCTGGCCGGCGGCCGGCCGATTCTGCGGATCCTGATGCGGCGGCGCGCGATCGTGGGGACCTGGCCGCTGGTGGCCCCACTGCTGGCCGCCGGCACGATCATCCTGACCGTGGTGTTCGCCGACCAGACCCTGGCCACCGTGCTGGAGGCCACCCGCATCCGCACCGACATCGGGCCGAGCCAGGAGTGGTACACCGAGAACCTGCGCTATTACTACCTGATCCTGCCGACGGTCGACGGTTCGCTGTCTCGCCGGTTCGGCTTCCTGATCACCGCGCTGTCGCTGTTCGTCTCGGTGTTCATCATGTTGCGCCGCAAACGCGTTCCGGGCGTCGCGCGGGGTCCGGTCTGGCGGCTGATGGGCGTCATCTTCGCGACGATCTTCGTCCTGATGTTCACCCCGACCAAGTGGGTTCACCACTTCGGGTTGTTCGCCGCGGTCGGCGCGGCGATGGCCGCCCTGGCCACGGTGCTGATCTCGCGGACGGTGCTGCGCTGGTCGCGCAACCGGATGACGGTCGTGACCGCTGTGCTGTTCCTGCTCGCGTTGACGTTCGCCACCACCAACGGCTGGTGGTACGTGTCGAGTTACGGGGTGCCGTTCAACAGCTCGATGCCGCAGATCGCCGGAATCAGTATCAGCACACTGTTTTTGGGTCTGTTCGTGCTCGCCGCGCTCTATACGGCATTGTTGCACTTCACGTCCCGCAACCGCGGCGAGGGGCGGGTCGCGCGGGGGCTGACCGCCGCCCCGATCCCGGTTGCCGCCGGTTTCATGGTGCTGGTGTTCCTGGCCTCGATGACGGCCGGGGTGGTGCGCCAGTATCCGACCTACTCCAACGGTTTGGCCAACGTGCGGGCCCTGTCCGGTGGCTGCGGTCTGGCCGATGACGTTCTCGTCGAGCCGGATGCCAACGACGGCTTCCTGACGCCACTGGCCGGCGAGTACGGGAAACTCGGTCCATTGGGCGGCACCAAACCGGTGGGTTTCAGCCCCGGCGGTGTTCCGGAAAAAATTGTCGCCGAGGCGATCCGGGTCAACAACCCGATGCCGGGCGTCGATCACGACTGGGAGGGTCCGTTCGAGCTCGCCAAGCCGGGGATCAACGGGTCGACTGTCCCGCTGCCGTACCAGCTGGACCCGGCCCGGGTTCCGGTTGCCGGTAGCTACGTGGACTCCGGCCAGCAGGAGAGCCTGCTGACCTCGGCCTGGTACCAGCTGCCGCCTGACGACGGCAACCATCCACTGGTCGTCGTCACCGCGGCCGGGACGATCGCCGGCAACAGCGTGCTCAACGACCGCACCGACGGCCAGACCGTCGAATTGGAGTTCGGCAGGCCAGGCCCCGACGGCGCTCCGGTGGCGGCCGGCCGAGTCGAGCCCTACGACCTCGGCCCCGCACCGTCCTGGCGCAATCTGCGCTACCCGCGATCGCAGATCCCCGCCGACGCGACGGCGGTCCGGATCGTGGCCGAGGACCGGTCGCTCTCGATCGGCGATTGGGTCGCCGTGACGCCGCCCCGGGTGCCGGAACTCCGCTCGATCCAGGAGTACGTCGGATCGACACAGCCGGTGCTGATGGACTGGGCGGTGGGGCTGGCCTTCCCGTGCCAACAGCCGATGCTGCATTCCAACGGCGTCACCCAGGTGCCCAGATTCCGGATCACACCGGACTACACCGCCAAGAAGCAGGACACCGACACCTGGGAGGACGGCCGCAACGGCGGCCTGCTGGGGATCAGCGATCTGCTGCTGCGGGCCTCGGTGATGGCGACCTATCTGTCCCACGACTGGGGCCGGGACTGGGGATCGCTGCGTAGGTTCGACACCATCGTCGATGCTGAACCAGCCGAACTGGAGCTGGGCACCGCGACCCGAAGCGGATTGTGGTCGCCGGGACAGATCCGGATCAAGGCGTAGGGACACCCGGTTACTGTCGAACCCCTGACTCGACGAACAAGGAAGAGGGAAGAGGAACGTGCAGAAAACTGGTCTGAGGTCCAAATTCGCCCTGTTGGCGGGTGCGACCGCCGTCGTCGGCATGGCAACCATCACCGCCTGCGGAAGCGACACCACGGAGAAGCCGGCCGAAACCAAGGCCCCCACCGGCAGCAGCGCCCCGCAGTCACCGAACTCATTGACGCCTACCGAGAAGCAGAACGTCGGGTCCTTCGCCCCCACCGTGACCGCAGACCGGGCCCCCACCGTGGTACCCGGTGGCTCCGGGAGCCACCGCGAGATGAGCCCCTAATCGTCAGCCAATAGCCTGACGATGTGGTTGCCGGCACCCTTCACGGAGTCGGGCCCGCGTGATCGGATCCGGCGATGCCGCGGCGCTCGACGATGCGCGCCGGCGATTCTCGTCGCGGCTGAGGCCTCCGCCGACCCCGCTGATCAGTACGGTGATACACCTCGGCGTGCTGGTCTTGTGGGTGGCACTGTTTCTCCTCGTATTCGGCCGGGGCGGCATCCTCGCATGGTCGGTGGGTTTGGCGTATCTGGCCTACGAAGCGGCGCTGCTGATCTTCACCGGGTGGCACATCAGGCGGTTCGTCACCGCCCCTGGGCCCGCCGTCGCAGGGCCCCGGCCGACTGTCGCGGTTCTGATCGCCGCCCATAACGAGGCCAAGGTCTTGCCCGCCACGCTGCGCGCGATCACCGCGCAAAGCGATCCCCCCGAAGAGATCGTGATCGCCGACGACGGGTCGACCGATTCGACCGCCGCGGTGCTGTGCGCCGAGTTCGGATTCACCCCCCGACAACTCGGGCAGGCGGCCCCACCGGCGCACGACGGGACGGTGACCATCACATGGCTTCGGCTCCCCCACGGCGGCAAGGCGCGAGCCCTCAACACCGCTCTCCTTCAGACCGGCGCCGACATCGTGATCACCGTCGATGCCGACACGCTGCTGGACACCGAAGCGATTGCGGTGGTCCGGGCCGCGTTCGCCCGCGAGACCGAGCTCGTCGGTATCACCGGCGTCATCACCCCGGAATCGCCGCGGTCAATGGCCGGCCGGGTGATGCAGTTCTTCCAGACCTACGAATACATCCGCAACTTCCTCGGCAGGTACGCATGGATGCGGGTGGAATGCCTGCAATTGATCTCCGGGGCCTTCGCGGGATTCCGGCGCACCGCGGTTGTGCAGGTCGGCGGTTTCGACGACGCCTGTTTGGTGGAGGACTACGAAATCGTCCACCGGCTCTACCGCTACGCCGGTGACCACAACGCGCCCTGCCGTTTCCGGGTACTCGGCGCCGCGCAGGCGCGCACCGAGGCGCCCGGCTCCATTCCGGCCCTGCTGCGTCAGCGCCGGCGGTGGTTCGGCGGTTTCCTCCAGACCCAGTGGTGGTACCGGGCGATGATGGGCAACTCGAGAATGGGCCGAATGGGCACGCTGATGCTCCCGGTGAAGGCCATCGACGCCTTCCAGCCGCTCTACGGGCTCACCGCCCTGGTCCTGGCGGTCTACCTCCTGATCGTCGCCGATGCCGGCACCCGCGGCACGCTGGCTGTCATCCTCGGCGCCACGTTGGTCATCAACGCCGCTTTCCAGGTATGGGCGGTTCGCCAGTACCGCCGCTGGGTGGGCGACCCGAAGCGCGCGAACCTGGCCGGCGCCTGTTTCGCCAGCGTTCTGGAGCCCTTTACATTCCGGGTGCTGCTCCACCTGGGCGCAGTGCTCGGATGGATCGCGTTCCTCGCAGGCGCACAGCACTGGGGCCGCAGCGAACGGTTCGGCATCGACGGCTCCCCGGCCGAAGCGCCGTGAGTCCGGCTGCGCTCGGCGGCTGGGTACTGGCACCGGTGATGGTGCTCGTATCGGTCGCGGCGGTTCTGGGGCTGGCCGCTTTGGCCATGCCCCGCTCCGGGGCGACCGGCGGTGAACGCTTGCTGGCCGGTGCGCTGGGCTGGGTGGTGATCGTCGACGTCGGGGTGCGAGTGTTGGGGTGGGCCGGTGCTCTCACCACCCCGGTGCTTGCCGGGTCGGCGTTCGCAGCAACGGCTCTCATCGCCACGGCGGTGGCCGTCCGCGGGGTCCCGCTGCCGCTGCCTCGTCAGTGGCCCCTTGCTATCGCCACCATTCCGGTGCTCGTGGTCGCCGCCGTGGCCGTCGCGATCACCGTGGTGGCGTCCTATCTGTTGCCGGTCTGGCAGTGGGACGCGCTGGGCTATCACCTGCCGTACGTCAACTTCGCGTTGCAGCGCGGAACGCTGGCCGATGTCCCCGCCGACGTTCCCTACCTGTCGACCTACCCGAAGGTGGTCGAGAACACTTTTATCGCCTGGCGTGCAATGCTTCCCGACGACACGATGGTCGACCTCGGGCAGCTGCCGTACGGTGTGCTCGGCGCACTCGCGATCTCGCTGATCGCGCGCAGCCAAGGCGCCTGCCCTGCGGCGGCGGTGGCCGCCGGAGCGGTGTGGCTGACACTGCCCGCGGTGCTCCTGCAGCTGCCGACAAACTACGTTGACGTCGCAGCGGCCGCGCTGGCGTTGTCGGCCATTGCGTTCCTGCTGGGGCCGATAGACCGCTCTCGGCTGTTGTTCGCCGCCGTCGCACTCGGCCTGTACCTGGGTTCCAAGCCGAGCGCTCCGGTCGGTGTGGGTCTGCTGTTCGTCGCGCTGGCTGTGGTCGCCGTCCGTGCCCGGTTGGGTCGGGTGATCCCGGTCGCCGGCCTGCTGGTGCTGATTCTGGGCGGTGAGTCGTACCTGAGAAACACTGTCCGCCATGGGAATCCGATCTGGCCGGTGAGCATCGACGTCGGCCCGTTTCGGCTGCCCGGTGACCGCAGTGTCTCGGATCTGCTGGCCGCGGGCGCCGCTGCACCGCGGACCCACGGCAATCCCCTCGAACGCATCGCGGCATCGTGGTCGGTGATCTGGCCGGAAGTGCCGGCCTTCGACATGCGTGTCGGCGGACTCGGCATCCTGGTTCTGATCGCCGCGCCGGTCGCCCTGGTCAGGTTGGTGCAGCGCTGCCGTGGCGCTGACGCACTGGTGATGGGGTTGGTCGTGGCAGCGACAGTGGCGACCCCCGAGCCCGCCGTGGCCCGCTTCGTACTGCCGTTCGCCGGTCTGGTCTTAGCCCTGGCGATCCCGGCAACGGAACTACTGCGGGATCGAAAGCAGCTGTATCTGTTGACGTTCGGGCTGATCGCGGCGGGCGCTGCCCAGAACATTGCGGCCGCCTACCCGGGGTTTCGGGGCGAGGGACCGCCGCTGGGCGAGTATTGGGACATGACCGACGGCGAGCGGCGGCGGGCAGTGGGCGCAGACGGTTCACCGGCACCTTTCCTGGACGCGGTGGCGCAGCTTCGACCCGGCGAAGTCGCACTGTTCGACCGTTCCCTCGAACTGCCCTACCTGGTCTGGCGGCCTGATCTATCCGCTTCCGCCGAACGCATTCCCGACGGCGCCAGCCTCGAGGAGGCGGACACGCTGATCCAATCCGACCACGTCCGGTTACTGGTCGTCGGGGACGACATGCCCGGCGGCCAGGCGGCGCGCAACCGTCCCGGACAGTTCAGCCCGATATTCGGCTGCCGGTCCTCGGCCTGCACGGTTTATCTGCGACGGCCCTGACCCGGAGCCGCTCGGCAGTCAGAGCCGTGCTGATCCGCGGGCAGCTCTCCCCCAACCCCGACATCTGGGCACGTGTCAACGGACTCAGTTAGAGCCCAGTGGGGGACTCGGATCTCCTGAGCCTTCTTCAGGTGCTCTACCGTGACCAGCATGGCCGTCGTCATTGTGGGAGCCGGACTGAGCGGTCTTGCCGCCGCGCGGCATCTCAGCCGCCGGGGTGTTGAGGTCACGGTTCTGGAGGCTTCCGATGCGGTGGGCGGACGGGTCCGCACCGATCTGGTTGACGGCTACCGCCTCGATCGTGGATTCCAGCTGTACAACCCGGCCTACCCCGAAGGCGCTCGCGTCCTGGACCATCAGGCCCTTGATCTGAAGCCGTTCATCGCCGGCGCACGGATCGTCGTCGACCGGGGCGGGCGCCGCCGGGTGGAGCGGGTCGCCGACCCCCGGCGCAAGCCCTCGTGGGCGGTACCGTCGCTGCGGGCACACATCGGCTCACCGTTGGCGATCGCCCGATTCGGCGCCTATGCCGTCTCCCGCGCCGTCCGGTCGGTGCCCTCCCTGCAACGCGATCCCGACGTCACCGCCGAGGCGGCACTGCGCCGGGCCGGTTCGGATGACGCGTTGATGGAGACGGTACTGCGCCCGTTTCTCTCCGGAGTCTTCCTGGACTCCGAGCTCACGACATCACGGCGCTTCCTCGATGTGGTGCTGAAATCCTTCATCCACGGCACCCCGAGTGTCCCGGCGCTGGGCATGCAACGCATTCCCGAACAACTCGCCACCGGGCTGGACGTGCGATTCGGCCAGCGGGTCACCGCGGTCTCGGCGCGACGCGTCGACATCGTCGACGGTGACACTCACCCCGCCGAGGCCGTCATCGTCGCCACCGATCCAACGACCGCCGCCGGGCTGATCCCGGGCGTTGACGCACCGGCCGCCCGGTCCGTCACCACCTGGTACTACCGGCCCGACTGCCCACCAGAGGAACTCGCCGACGGTGAGGCCGTGCTGATCCTCGACGGCGCCCGTCGCGGACCACTGGTCAACACCGTGGTACTCAGTCACGCCGCACCCGGCTATGCCCCGCCGGGCAGCGCACTGGTCGCCGCTTCAGCACTCGGGGCGCGGGACAACCCGTTGCAGGACAATGACGTACGCGAGCATCTTGCCTGGCTGTACGGGATACCCACGAGGAAGTGGGACCTCATCGCAAGCTATCCGATTGCCTACGCGCTGCCGGCGATGCCGGTGCCCTTCGAGCTGCAACGCCCGGTGCGCACGGCGCGGGGCGTCTACGTCGCCGGGGATCACCGTGATACGTCATCCATCCAGGGGGCGTTGGTCAGCGGTCGCCGCGCCGCCCAGGCAGTCCTCAAAGATCTGGGGGTCACGACGCCGTGAGTTTCACCGCGAAGAACGGGACGCGAGGGGCCCGCCAACCCGGCGGCCCGCTGCTAAGGCTGATGAACGGCGTCATCGCCCGACGAATCCGCAAGGGCGGGAAGCTAATCGGCGGCACCGAGGGGCTGGTGCTGACCACCATCGGAGCCAAGAGCGGTGAGCGACGCAGCACCCCGCTGGTCTGGTTCCCCGGCGACGACGGCAGTTGGCTGATCGTCGCCTCGGCGGCCGGAGCGCGCCGAAACCCGTCCTGGTACTACAACATCGCCGCGCACCCCGACCAGGTCCAGATCCAGATCGAGGGTCGCACCATCCCGGTCACCGCTGCGCAACTTCACGGCCCGGAGCGCGAGGCGGCCTGGCGGGCGATCACCGCGGCGTCGGCCCGATTCACCAAGTATCAGCAACAGACGGACCGGACGTTGCCGATCATCCGGCTGACTACACGGATCCCCGGGGCGCCGGCGCCACACGGAGGATGAGGCCCCACGTCACCCGATGCGCCGGGATTAGCCTCGAGGCCTTTCGCCGAAGGTGCACCACATCCATGAAGGGGCCGACGGCGGCCTGTGTGGTTGTGCCGATACCGCCTACAGTCCGGCCTCGGCGGGCTGCGGCGCGGGCTGGACGGTGATGATCGGCTCCCCCGGTGCAATCTCGCCGGCGCCCGCCATCTCGACCGAACCGAACTTCTTGGCGTTGAGCACCACGATCGGGGTGATCAGGGGATAGCCGGCCTTCTCGATCACCGCGCGATCGAAGCTCACCAGCGGTGTTCCGGCGTCCACCCGATCCCCCTTGGCGACGTGGACGTCGAACCCGTCACCTTTGAGTTTCACCGTGTCCAGGCCGACGTGGATGAGGACCTCCACCCCGGTGTCGAGCAGGATTCCGTAGGCGTGCCCGGTGGGCTGGGCGGCGATCACCGTGCCAGCCCCCGGCGCGTAAACCGTGTTACCGGAGGGTTCGACAGCGATGCCCGGGCCCATGATCCCCTTACCGAACACCGGATCCGGCACGTCGCTGAGTGCGACGACGGTACCCGCCAGCGGCGAGAGGATCTGCGTGGTCACACCGGCGTCGCCGGCCGCTTTGGTGGCCGCCGCGGCGACCAGGGTGTCGGCGCTGGCCTCGCCCATCGGGCCCTCCAGGTCGGCCACCGGCACCCCTGCCGCGACCGCGGCGGCGGCCTGTTCGGGTGTCCGGTAGCCGGAGAGGATCACCAGGACCATCGAGGTGAAGAACGCCGCGGTCACCGCCAGTGCGTACAGCCCCATGTTGTCGAACGCCGGGATGGTCAGAATCGAGGTGAACACGAAGGCGCTCGTCTTCACACCGCCACCGATGCCGATGATGATGCCGCCGACCAGGCAGCCGACCAGCATTCGCGGATAGATCCGCTTGAACCGCAGGTGGATTCCATACAGCGACGGTTCGGAGATCCCGCCGAGCAGACCCGCGGCCAAGCCGCCCATGGCCGTCTGACGCATCTGACGGTCGCGCTCCCGCCAAGCCAGGAACAGCACGCCGGCGGTGGCGCCGAAGCAGGCGAAGTTCCACGCCCCCATCGGGCCCTGGATGAAGTCGTAGCCCAGCGTCTGAATGTTGATCAGCATGATCGCGTTGATCGGCCAGTGCAGACCCAGCGGCACCATGAACGGATACGCCAGCGGAATGAGGATCGCGAAAATGAACGGCGAAAAGTCGTTGACGGACTTCAGGAAGCCGCCGAGAGCCGCACCGGTGTAGACGCCGAGCGGACCGATCAGGAACGCGGTCAGCGGGATCATGACCAGCATCGACAGGAACGGCACGAAAATGAGCTGGACGTTCTCGGGGATGATCCGTTTCAGGAACTTGTACAGCGGACCCAGTACCGCCGCCATCAGCAGCGGCGGGAAGACCTGCGAGCTGTAGTTGAAGATCGTCAGCGGGAGACCTAACACCTGCACGACGTCGACCTGGGAGCCGAACACGGTCTTGGATTCGGTGAAATCCTTCATCGCCGCGAAGCCGGGCAGCATGACCACGGCCATGATCGCGAACCCGACCCACGGGTCGGCGCCGAGTTTCTTCGCGGCGTTGTAGGCGACCATCAGCGGCAGGAAGACGAACACGCTCTGCCAGCACAGATTGATGAACTGCCAGGACGGCGACAACTGGCTGGCCTCACGCGGATCAGCCCAGTTGGGGATCACCCCGAGTGTGCTCATCAGGGCCATGAAGGTGATGAACAGCGACGCCCCGAGCAGCGCACCCAGGATGGGCCGGAACGAGTCGGACAGGAACTCGAAGAACCCGTCGAGCCAGCTGAACTTCCCACGCGGCCCCTTCGCCCGGGCGGCGGCCTTGATGGCGGCAGCGTCGTCAGCATCGCCTCCGCCGGCCATCTCCGGCAGCGCCTTGATCTGGTTGTAGACCGTCTGCACGCCGCCGCCGATCACCACCTGATAGCGGTCGCCGGCCTGCGGCACCGCGCCCATGACTCCGGAGACCGACTCCAGATCGGATTGGGTGACCCTCGAGGCGTCCCGAAGCTGGAACCGCAGCCGGGTGGCGCAGTGCGAGAGGCTCTCGATATTCGCTGCGCCACCGAGCCTGTTGACGATCTCGGCAGCCGTGTTCGTAGACATAGATGCGGATGCTAGCGACGTTGCGGTCCCGTGGGAGCCGATTCAGGGTGCGGGTGGTGGCTGCGGCGTCGCGGTTCGCAGCCGCTCGGGAATGCGGGACCACACCGTCTGATCCCCCTGCGAATCCGCCCGGGAGCAGTAGGCGTCCGTACCGTCCGCATCAACCGCCGCGGCGCCCAGCACCGCGCAGTCCGCGCCCATCACCACCACCGGCAGGTCCATCCGTCCCGACACCGCCGGCGGTGGGGCGGGCTTGGTGGCTGTCTGGGACCGGGTGCTCACGTACCGATTCTGCGACACCAGCAGGACCGCACCGCCGACCGCTGCCCCGATCAGGGCGCTGCCCAGGATCGCGGCAACCCAGCGTCGCCGGAACCACGGCCGGTGAGCGGTCCTGCGGTGCCGGGCGGATCCCGCGGCCGACGGATTCAGCGCATCCTGCATGGCCCGGGCGAAGTCGCGGCAGTTGGCGAACCGGTCGCCCGGATTCTTGGCCAGGGCCCTGGCGAAGACCGGGCCGAACGCGGACAGATCCTGCCTGTCAAGGGGCGGCGGTGCCGCGCTGAGATGCTTGCTGATCACCACGGCCGGGTTGCTGTCGGTGAATGGCGCTGCGCCGGTGAGCAAGTGGAATGCGGTGGCGGCCAGCGCGTACTGGTCGGCGCGACCGTCGATCTGTTCCCCCTTGAGTTGCTCGGGTGCGGCGTAGGTGACCGTGCCGACCGTCATCTCCGACCCGGTGAGCGTGCTGGACTGGTCGATCCACCGGGCAACGCCGAAATCGGCGAGCATCACCCGATTGTCCCCGGAGGCCGGCACACCGAGCAGGATGTTGGCCGGCTTGATATCGCGGTGCATCAGCTTTCGACTGTGTGCGTAGTCCAGTGCATCGGCGACGGCGGTGACGATGCGCGACACTTCCGCGGCGGGAATCCCATTGGGATACTTGTCCTCCAGCAGCCGTCCGGCGTCGATACCGTCAACGAACTCCATCGCGATCCACAGCCTGCCGTCGCTTTCGCCGCGGTCGTAGATGGTGACGATATTCGGGTGCCGCAGCGTTGCGACCATCTCGGCCTCCTGGCCGAAACGCAGCCGATACTCCTCATCGTGACTCACCGAGTTGCCGAGCACCTTCAAGGCGTCGCGGCGAGGCAACCGCGGGTGCTGGGCCAGGTAGACCTCACCCATACCTCCCGCGCCGAGGAGGCGCAGGACGGTGTAACCGGCGAAGGTTTCGCCGTCGGCTAACGGCATCGGTAGGACACCGTTACCCGGCCGGCGGGGCGTCTGCCTTCAACCGCTGCAGCACCCCGGTGCAGAGCCGTGCGAGTTCCTCTGCCTCATCGGAATCCAGTGCGGCGTCGAAGATTTCGGTCATCCGTCGGTTGGTCGCCCGCTCGACCTCGGCGTAGCGGTCCTTCTTGTCCGAGCCGTCGGCGAAGGGCTCCGGCCAGCCGAACATCATCGTGTAGTCGCGGCCCGCGTGCAGCATATGCGCCTCGACCGGAGTGATTCCGGAGTTGGCCAGCGCGTTGAAATGCACATCGCCGCGCAACTCCCGCAGCACGAACATCACCTGCAGCGCCCGGGCCGGGGCGTCGGAGGACAGCGGCATCGCCCGCCAGCCGGCGTACATCGGCAGGCCGACGGTCGCCGTCTCGGCGATGATTTTCTCGCCCAACTGGGCAATCCGGGCCGTTCCCTCGGCATCGGCCAGATACGTTCGGCCGAACTCGGCGACCTGGTCCCAGTAGACGTTCGCCGCGCCGGCAGCGCCGCGTACCGCGACACCCTCATCCCACATGGCGCAGACGAAGTTGGGTTCGAAGATGGCGAAGATCGAGGCCACCGTGGTCCCGGTCGCGTCGCCCAGCACACCACCGCGACCGGCGACGTAGCCCGCGAACGGGTTCTGGTAGCCGGCGGCGATACTGCCGGCGAAGGTCTCCGGGTGCAGCATGAAGATGCCGATGGCCTCACCCATCGCGGCCCCGGCCTCGCGGACCGCTTCCTTCATTCGTGCGTCGCTCACCTGCGGGCTCCTGGGGTCTGGCCGGCCGCCCGATGCCGCCGGCTCGGTCGATCCTACGGACTGCGCGATGGCTTAGTCCGGGTAATCCATCGGCACGCCCAGCGTGGTGAGCGTCATCGCCAAGGCGTCGTATTGGCCGACCAACGTCACGAATTCAATCAGCTGACGACGGTCCAGGAAGCCGCTCAGCCGCCGCCAGCTCGCATCGGACAGCGCGCGGGTGGTGACGAGCTCGTCGACACCGGCGAGCAGCACCTGCTGACGCCACGACAGCCCACCCGAGTTCGGCCAGTTGAAGATATCGGCCTGGGTGCCGGCATCCAGGCCGCGGGTGAGGGCAATCCGGCGGTGCTGCTGGAGTTCGTACTCGCACCCGCGAAGGTGCCCGACCCGCAGGATCGCGAGTTCGGTGTCGGCCCCCGGCAACCGGCCGCGGCGCAGCAGGACGCTGGCAAACGGCGCCCAGGCCCAGAACAACCGCCGGTGCTGGGCCAGCACGGTGAACAGGTGGAACTCCGGGACCCCCCAGACCCATGCAGCCAGCCGGCAGAACAGCCAGCCGAACCATCCCAGCTCGCGGCGGCCTCCCGGGGGGACACGGCAGGCAAGCGGCGGGGCCGGATCGGATCGAGTGGCCGGGAGGTCGTCCGATGGTCCCAGTGGTTCGCTCGATGCCATACACCGATCCTAGGGGCGCCCCTCAGCGAAACCCTCGGCTCCTCAGCCGCCCAGTAGTCGCCCAGACACCGCGATGGCCAGCCGCCTGGGTAACACCCGGGTGACCACCCTGGAGACGACGGCGTTGGCCACACCGTCGACGAAGCTCGGTTTGCGCCTCGCCAGCACCCGGATCGTGTGGGCGACGACCTGCTCCGGTGTGCGGGTGAAGGCCTTCGCCGCCGCGCCAGATGCCGCCCCGGCAGCGGCCTCGCCGGCACGTTCGAAGAACGGCGTGTCGGTCAGCCCGGGACACACCGCCAGCACCCGGATGCCGCTGTTGCGCTCCTCGGCCCAGACCGCCTCGGTGAAGGACAGTACGAAGGCCTTCGTCGCACCGTAGACGGCCATCTTCGGCAACGGCTGGAACGCCGCGGTGGAGGCGATGTTGATGACCGCCCCCGCACCCCGGGCCCGCATCTGCGGCAGGTAGCGGGCGGTGGCGCCGACCATCGTCCGGCAGTTGAGTCCGACCTCGTCCTCGAGGCGCTGCGGGTCGGCATCGGCCACGTCACCGTGCGTTCCGAAGCCGGCATTGTTGACCAGCACGCCGACCTCCAGGCCCAACTCGTTCGTCCGTCGCCACAGCTCGGCGGCGGCGGTTGGCTCCGAGAGGTCCATCGCGATCACGGTGACGGCGACGCCGTGGGCTTCGCGCAGCCGTGCGGCCAGCGCATCGAGCCGGTCCGCACTGCGGGCCACCACGACGAGATCGTGGCCGCGGGCCGCGAACTGCCGGGCGAACTCGGCGCCGATCCCGGTCGACGCCCCGGTGACCAGGGTGACCGTCCGCCCATCAACGAGTCCATCCACGAGCGACATCGTAGAGGCCCCTCGCGGGCCGGGTACCATCGACGATGTGCAGCATCCGCAGCGAGTCAGCGGATTCGACGCCAGCTTCCTCTCCATCGAAACCGCAACGCAACCCATGCAAGTGTTTTCGGTGCTGGAGTTGGATTCGACAACGATTCCCGGCGGCTACCGCTTCAACGGCCTGCGCGACGCCCTCGCGGCGCGGGTCAGGGCGATCCCGGAGTTCCGGGAGAAGCTCTCGGACGCCCCGCTGACCATCGGCCATCCGGTGTGGGTCCAGGACGACGACTTCGATATCGACCGGCATCTGCACCGGATCACCCTGCCCGCGAACGGCACCCGGACGGAGTTGACCGAGATCTGCGGCCGACTGGCCGGACTGCCGCTGGATCGTCGCCGGCCACTGTGGGAGATCTGGGTCATCGAGGGCCTTGATGGTTCTTCAGGAACGGATCGACTGGCCGTCTTGATCAAGGTTCACCACGCCGCGGCGGACGGCGTGACCTTCGCCGACATGGTGTCCCGGCTGTGCAGTTCCGAAGCCGCACCGACACCCCCGGATCTGATCGAGGCGCCGGCGTCGATCGGCCCGTTGCGGGAGGCACTCGACGGTGCGGCCCGGTTAGCGACCAGGCCGTTTTACCTTGCCGTCCGCGTACTGCCCGCGGCCGCGCGCGCAGTCCTCGACGCCATCCGCCGGGCACGCGCCGGGCGCGCCATGGCGGCCCCGTTCACGGCCCCTCGGACGGCGCTCAACGCCAAGTTCAGCGCTCAGCGCAATGTGGCGTTCGCCCGCCTCGACCTCGATGAGGTGAAGAGGGTCAAGGACCATTTCGGGGTCAAGGTCAACGACGTGGTGGGGACCCTGGTCGGCGGGGTGATGCGCCAGTTCCTGCTGGACCGGGGCGAGTTGCCCACGTCCTCACTGGTGGCATTGGAACCGGTTTCGGTGCACGGGCAATCCGATCGCACCGCGCGCAACCAGGTCTCCGGCATGCTCGTTGCGCTGCACACCCAGATCGCAGATCCGGTGGACCGGCTCAAGGCAGTTGCGGAGGCGAACGCCTCTGCAAAGGAACAGGTGTCGGCGATCAGTCCGACGTTGCTGCAGGACTTCGGCGAGGTTGTTGGTTCGGTTCTGCTCGGCATCGCGAAGCGGGTTTACGCCCGGCTGACCCAGTTCCGCCCGAACTACAACATCATCCTGTCCAACGTGCCGGGTCCGGATCCGGCTCGCTACTTTCTCGGCGCCGCCGTCTCGGCGATGTACCCGTTCGGGCCGGTGCTGCTCGGCGCGGGCATCAACTTCACGTTGTGGTCGGTGAACGGCACGCTGCATATCGGGCTGATCTCCAGCCCCGAGGTGATCCCGGCGCTGTCGGACCTGGCCGACGGCCTCAACGCCGGCTTGGCCGAACTACTCACTGAAATCGACGGCGCAGGGATCGGCGGCGCAGGAACGGATTCCGCCGCGGTCTAGCGCAATCCCGCTAGCCGGTAACCTGCCCGTACCTCGACGGGACACCAGCCAAGATTTTGTGGATCTCAGCGACATACCGGTCCGGATCGGAGCCGTGGCTGTGATAGCTGACCATCAGACGACCGTCGAAGGTACCGGCCGAATACATGTCGACTCCCGCCGACGTCGACGCGAACAGCAATTCGAGGTCATACTGCTCGACCACCAGATCGCTCGGCGTGCGCAGCGGGGGCAGTTTCCCGCCGTCGGTGGCCATCACGACATCGGGCAGTCCGGGCGGGTTGCCCTGGTACTGCTCGCCGAAGTGCAGGAAGGACTGCTGGATCACGCCATCGGCCAGATCGGACCGGAACGCGTCGACGATATCGCGGGCCAAGTCCAAGATGTCGGTGTCCGAACGGATCTCGGCCAGGTACATCGCCATCCCGACCGGGTTGGTAGCTTCGGTGGAACCGACCGGCGGGTCCAGGCGGAAGCGCAGATCGACCGGGTAGATATAGGGGATCGGAAGGTGTGGGGTCTCCCGAATCTTCCACTCGGCCAGCAGGATCGAAGCGGCGGTCATTGAGTTGAGACTGACCCGTCGATCGGCACAGATACCGGCTAGGGCTTGGGTCTCCTCACGGGAGAGTCGACAGGTGGCCGACGGCACCAGAACCGACTGGAGGCCGACACGCCCTGCGTTTCGCTTGGAGGGAGGCAGCTCGTAGGCGAACATCGCCGGCAGGAAGCGCTCGAGGCCAAACCGCTGGAGTTTGACGATGCCACGCTCGGCAAGCACCACCTCCAACGACTCCGGAACGGGCTCCGTCTTGACCGGCCCGACGCCGACGCCGGTGACGATGTCGGTATACCAGCCGAACAGCTTCTCCAGCAGAGCGAACGAGTGGTGCGCGTCGGCCAGCGCATGGTTGGTGAAAAGGGTGAGTTCGGACCGCTCCTGGCCTTGTCTGAGTCGCAGGTTGACCAGTGCCTCGGACTGCTTCGGCAGCCGTCCGGGGGACGTGTCGCCGATCTTCTCGAGCCATATTCCTTCATGCTCGTACTCATCGACCATGATCTGGTGGCGGCCGTCGGCACCCCGCTCGAGGTGACCGGCATGGGCGGGGTGCACTCGCAACAGCGTCTCGAAAGCCTCCGCCATCGCGCCCACATCCACTGGACCGCGCAGCGTGACCGTGAGACTGATGAAGCTCTCTGCCTTCGCGTAGAACTCCTCGCTGAGCGACAGGTAGCGGATCGGCGTTGAGCCAAACACTGTGGTTAACCTTCCCTTCGACGCATGGTCACTGCACCGTGGCTATCGGCTCGTGCTGACTATCGGCTCGTGCTGGCCCGGCGGTAGCCCACGATCAGCGGCAGCAGACATACCGCGAAGATCGCCGCACACCAGATGAGTGTGCTGATCATCGGCGAGAGCACCGGTCCACCCACCGACAGTCCACGCATCGCATCGACGGCCGGGGACATCGGCTGGTACCGGACCACCGGCTGGACCCAGTCCGGGTAGCGGTCCACCGGCACGAAACCCGTGCAGAACGTGGCACCCAGGATGATGACCGGCTGCATCGCCTCCACCATCACGGTCTTGCGCCAGTACAACGCGACCGTGGTGGCCAGCGCCGCGAACGCGATGCCGAACATCACCGGGATCGCCACCCACAAGAGCGCAGCCGCCAACCCGGCGTGGAACCGGAATCCGAGGATGAAGCCGGTCGCCAGGATGATCAGCGTCGTGAAGATCAGCCGGGCGGTCTCCGCACCCAGGCGTGCCAGCAGTCCGGCGGCGCGGTGGATGGGCAGCGACCACATCCTGGCCAGGAACCCGTCGAGCCGCTCGGTATTGATCCCGACCATCCCGGTCGTCGACCCGGACATCGTCGCCAACAGTGCCACCAGTGGCACGCTTCGGTACAGCGCGTTCTCACCGGTGATCGCCGTGATCGAGTCACCGAAGACGACCTTGAGGGTGAGCAGAAACGCCACCGGCAGCAACACCGCGTGTACCAGGGTCATGGGGGTGCGGGCCGACCGGACGAGCAGCCGCCGGGTGAGCACCGCGGTCTGCGACAGCAGATGTCCCCGGCCGGCCGAGGCAGTGCCGACGGCGGCGCCGTCCAGAACCGCCATCAGGATCTCCGCCTGTACACCACGACCGCCCACGGCAAGGTCACGGCCATGATGCCGAACACCCAGCCCAGCGCGGGCCAGATCACCGACCAGGTGACCGGCGGGACGCCGTCACCGGAATCGCCGGCGAGCGCCTGCAATGCGTAGACCAGTCGGGAGATGGGCTGATTGTCGACGACGGGCTGGATCCACTCCGGAAACCGTTGCAGTGGCTGGATTCCCACCGACAGGAACCCGAAGATGAGCTGCGGCAACAGCAGCCACTGCGCCGTCGCCGCGGGGTCTCGTGACTTCGTGCCCAGGGTGTCGCCCAGCAGAGCCAGCGCCAGTCCGGTGAGCAGGATCAGCAGACAGAAGCCGAGTGCGAACACCGGCCCACGATGAAACCGGAAGCCGATGACGTATCCGCACGCCAGTGCCACGACCAGACCGATCACACAGCGGTAGACGCTGGCGGTGATCCGGGCCGCCAACGGCGTCAGCGAGGCGATCGGCAACGACTGGAAGCGGCGGTTGATCCCCTGAACCGAGTCGGTCGCGGCCCGGAACGCGGTGGAGATCGAGGCAAAGGCGATGGCCTGCAACACGATCAGCGGCACCAGGTACTGCGCATAGCTGCTCATCTTCAGGTCGGGGCCGTCCATCAACCGATTCAACGGGATGTAGAGGCTTGCCGTCGCCGCCACCGACACGACCACGCCCACCGCCACTTCGCCGTTGCGCAGCGAGGGTGTGATGAGCCGCGCCGTCAGCACCCACCACTGCTGCAGGCTGGACGGGACCGGCCGAACCGCGGTCAGTGCCGTCACGACAGGACCTCGCCGGCCATTCGCTGTCCTTCACGGTCACCGGCCGGCGATCCCGTCAGCGACAGGAACACGTCATCGAGTGAGGGCCGGCGCAGCGCGATATCGGCCAGTTCGATGTTCGCATCGCTCAACCGCGACAGGGCGGCGCTCAACGTGCCGGGCCCCTCGGGGGCGGGAAGACTCACGCGGTCGGACTCCGGGGTCAGCGCGGCCCGACTGAACTCCGGCAGCAGTGGACCCAACGCGTCGGCCAGTGCCTGAACGTCAGCGGGATCACGCGGCACGATCTCGCAGAACGTGCCACCGGTGCGTTCCTTGAGTTCGTCGGCGGTGCCCTGGGCGACGATGGTGCCGTGGTCGATCACGATGATCCGGTCGCTGAGGGCGTCGGCCTCCTCGAGGTACTGGGTCGTCAACAGCGTGGCGATACCGGCGTCCTTAAAGGTGGTGACCAACTCCCAGATCGCTTGCCGGCTCCGCGGATCCAGCCCGGTCGTCGGCTCGTCGAGGAACACCACCTCGGGGCGGACCACCAACCCGCAGGCGATGTCCACACGTCGGCGCATACCGCCCGAGTAGGTGCCGACCCGCCGTTCCGCGGCATGTTCGAGGTCGAACTCCGCCAGCAGATCGCGGGCGCGGGCGCGGGCATCGGGCTTCGTGAGTCCCTGTAACCGGCCGAACATCACCAGGTTCTCGTATCCGGTCAGCATTTCGTCGAGCGCCACGTGCTGACCGGTCAGCATGATCGAGCGACGCACCATCGCCGGGTCGGTGACGACGTCGTGGCCGGCCACCCGGGCACGGCCCCGGTCCGGCCTGGTCAGCGTCGACAGGATCTCCACGGTGGTCGTCTTACCCGCGCCGTTGGGGCCGAGCAGTGCGACGACCTCACCGCGGCCGACGTCGAAAGAGATGTCCCGCAACGCATCCACCGAACCGAACGACTTGCCGATGCCCTCTACTGCAACACCGACATCCACACCCTTGCCAGACTCTGCCATGGCTGCACTACCTATTCGTCGTCGTCGGAAAAGGCTGCCGACAGATCAACCAGGGTGAGTTCCTCGTCATCGTCGTCGCTGTCGCCGTCACCCTCGATCGCTTCGCCGATCAGCGTCGTCAGGGTGGCCGCGAACTGCTCCGAGAGCGCCGCCACGGTCTCGGCCGGAACCAGTCGGCTGTCGTACCACCAGTCCACGTGCAAGACACCGCCATGCCGGTAGGCCCGCACCTCCAGCGGATGGCCCAGTCCCGGCAGGGTCTGCCGAACTGACAGTTCGGAATCGCTGTCGAATTGCACCGGTGCGTCATTCTGCTGCCACTCCGGGATCATGCCCAGGTAGGACAGGTAGATCTGCGCGTCGCCGGCGGCCGCCAGCACCGCGGCGGTGGGGGCATGTAGATACCGCAGCAGCCCGTACCCGATCCCATGGTGGGGAACGGATTTCACGATCTGGCTGACCTCGGCGAGAAGCTGGGCGGCGCTGGCACTCGGCGCGTCCATCACGGGTAGTGCGATCGGGTAGACCGTGGAGAACCCCCCGATCGTCCGGCGGAAGTCCACCTCCGGGCGCAACACCGAGCGTCCGGCGCCGGCCAGGTCGACGGCCGCGACACCCTCGCCGAGGGTGAGCGCCAGCCGCCGCGCCAGCGCGGCCAGCAGGATCTCCTCGGTCGAGGCCTGCAGCAGCCGGCGGGCGTTGTCGATCTGGGATGTCTGCTCAGGGGTCAGTGCCGTCGGCATTCTGATCAGGTCGGCGGACCCCGGGGCGGCGGCAGCGCCGGTGCCGGCCAGCTGCAGCGTCGCCTTCGTCGCAGTGTCGATCCAGTAGCTTCGCCGTTCGAGCACCGCGGGATGGGAGGCCAGGGCCGCACACCGCTGCGACCACTCCCGCCAACTCGTGGTCGCTGGTTCCAGGGCGATATCGCTGCCGGCCAGCCGCTGCCCGAACGCCGTCAGCAGGTCGGTGACCAGGACCTCCCGGGTGGTGGGGTCGTCGATCATCGCATGCACCGTCAGCACCAGGAACCGTGGTTGCGCCTGCGTGTCGACGACATAGGCGGCCGTCAGCGGCCCGCTGTTCAGATCCTGTCCCGCGATGACATCCGCGACGATTCCGAGTAGTGCCTCCCGCTCCTCGCCGGTACCCGGTCCGACGCCGGCGGGCAGAGCCCGTTCCGTCAGATCCGCGAAGTCGCCGGGCTCACCGATGTGTTGCTCCCAGATCCCGGCGCGGTCGGCCACCCGCATCCGGAGTGCGTCATGGTGGTTGACCACCGCGGTCAGGACCGCCGTGACGTCAGCCGCACTCACCCGGGAATCAAGGCTGAGCACCAGTGGCACCCGCCATCGGCCACGCTCGGCGAGTCCGCCGTCGAGGAAGCGCAGGATGTTCGGCGGCACCTGCGGATCCAGATCTCCGATGTCCTGGCTGGCCAGTCCGCCGGCGGCGTGGCGGGCAACCAGGGTGTCGGCCAGTGCGCTGAGACTGGAGTTGTCGTAGAGGTCCTGGGGAGTGAGCTCGACACCTTCGTGGGATGCGGTCATCGCGACGCCGATCGCGACCAGCGAGTCGCCGCCGATCTCGAAGAAGTTGTCACCGGGCGCGACCGACTCCACCCCGAGGCACTGCGACCAGATTCGCTGCAGGGTCGCCTGCATCTGCGCCCGGGCGTCCACCGGGGCGCCACCCTGGCCGTTGGCCGGTTGGGCCTCGGCGACCGCGGCGCCGCCCTGGCCGCCCCCGCCGGCCGTTCGGACGGCGGCGGTGTCGGGTTCGATCCAATGCCGCTGGCGCGCAAAGGCATAGCCGGGCAGCGTGACGCGCTGGGGGTGCTCACCGTACAGCCGCGTCCAGTCCACCTCGACTCCGGCGGCCCATAGCTGGCCCAGCGCGAGCAGGAAAGCGTCCCGGTCATCGCGGGTCTGCACCGGATGGCGCATCAGGCGGACCGCGCGGTGGGTCTCGGCCCAGCCGGGAAGCCGCACCGCCGAGCCCGTGAGACTTCCGCCGGGTCCCACCTCGACGAGCACCCGGTGCGCATCGCCGAGCAGTGTCTGCACGTTGTCGGCGAACCGGACGGTCGATCGGATGTGCTGGGCCCAGCGATTCGGATCGGTGGCCTCCGCGTCAGTCATCCAGGTGCCGGTCACATTGGACAGCATCGGGATTCGCGGCGCCTGCAGGGTCAGGCCCGAGAGGAATGCGGCGAAGGGTTCCAGAACCGTGTCCATCGCCTGGGAATGGAACCCGTGCGAGGTGCGGACCCGCCGGGCCACGATGCCCTCGGCGGCACAGCGATTGGTGAAGTCAAGGATGGCCTCCACGGGCCCGGCAACCACGCAACTGCCGAATTCGTTGATGGCGGCCAGGTCGACGTCGGCGCTCATGTGAGCGGCGATGTCGTCGGGGCTTGCCGCCACGGCCACCATCGAGCCGGGAGGTGCCTCATGCATCAGGCGTGCCCGCATCGACACGACCCTGATGCCCGTCTCCAGGTCGAAGACCCCCGCCAGGGTGGCTGCCACCAGTTCGCCGATGCTGTGTCCGGCCAGCGCCATCGGGGCGACCCCGAAGGACATGACCAGTTGCGCCAGCGCGTATTCCACCGCGAATAGTGCCGGCTGAGCCAGGTTGGTGGGCTCGAGCCCGGTCGGCTCCTGCTCGCCGGTGCCGAGGACCTCGGCCTTAAGGTCGATTCCGAGTTCGGTGGCGAAGCCAGCGGCGCACCGGTCGAAGTTCTCTCGGAACACCGACTCGGTGTCGTACAGACCGCGTGCCATGCCGACGTGCTGGGCACCCTGACCGGGGAACAGGAAAGCCACCTGCGCCGCACCGGCCGCGGTGCCCGCCGGGTAGTGGCCGATCGAGACGTTCTCATGCTCGGCGGCGGCCAGCACGGCGCATGCGTCGGCACGGTCGGCCACCACGGCAGCCATCCTGACCTCGTGCAAGCGCCGGCCCGCCAGGGTGTAGGCGACGTCAGGCAGGCCCAGGTGCTCGTCACGGGCGAGTTCGTCTGACAGTGCGGCCCTGGCATCGCTGAGTGTCTCAGCGGTGCGGGCGGACAGCAGCAACACCTGCGGGCCGTCCGGGCCGGCCGCGCGTGAAGGCTGCGGTGCCTCCTCGACGACGACGTGCACATTGGTGCCGCCGACGCCGAAGGAGCTGACCCCGGCCCGGCGCGGTGCGTCGGATTCCCATGGCGTGTAGTCATTCGCCACCACGAACGGCGTGTCCTCAAGATGCAGTTCGGGATTGGGAGCGGTGTAGTGCACGGTCGGGGGAATGGCCTTGTTCTTCAGGCACAGGATGGTCTTGACCAGGCCGGTGACCCCGGAGGCCGCGTCCAGGTGTCCGATGTTGGACTTCACCGAGCCCAGGATGCACGGACCCGACCGCGGGGCCTCGGCGAGCTCGAAAGCCTGCCGCAGGGCTTCGATTTCGATCGGGTCACCCAGCGGGGTGCCGGTGCCGTGGGTCTCCACGAATCCGATGGTGGAGGGGTCGACATCGGCGACCGCCTGCGCCTCGGCGATGACCTCGGCCTGGCCGGCGACCGCCGGGGCTGCATACGTCATCTTCATCGAACCGTCGTTGTTGATCGCCGAACCGCGGATGACGGCGTGGATCCGGTCACCGTCATCGAGTGCAGCCTGCAACGGTTTGAGGATCAACGCCGCCACCCCGCTGCCGAAGATGGTGCCGTCGGATCGGACGTCGAACGGCCGGCAGTGACCCGAGGGCGACACCATCGCCCCCGGCTCGAAGGTGTAGCCGACGTGATGCGGCACCCGAATCGCCGAGGCACCGGTCAGCGCCATATCGCATTCGCCGGCGAGCAGGCTCTGGCATGCCAGGTGCACCGCGACCAGCGACGACGAGCAGGCGGTCTGCACCGACAGGCTCGGCCCGCGCAGGTTCAGCTCGTGGGACACCCGGGTGGCCAGGTAATCCTTGTCGTTGAGCAGGACCAGGTTGAACATCTCGACGGTGATGCCCTCGCCGACCAGTTTTCTGGTGTCGCGGTGCGACATCAGATTGTCCATCAGGTAGCCGCTGGCGGTGCTGCTGGCGAAGACGCCGATCGCTCCGTCGTAGGTGGCGGGGTCATATCCGGAGTCTTCGAGGGCATGCCAGGAGGTCTGCAGGAACAGCCGCTGCTGCGGGTCCATCATCCGCGCGGTGTAGGGGGTGATCCCGAAGTAGTCGGCGTCGAACTCGTCTATCCCGTTGAGCATGGCCGCGCGGCGGACATAGGCGGGATCGGCGAGCGTCTTGGCGCTGACCCCGGCGGCGGTGAGCGCCTCCTCGGACAGCGTGGTGACCGATTCCTCGCCGCGGCGCAGGTTATCCCAGAACTGGGTCAGCGAATCCGCGCCCGGGAAGCGGCCGGCCATACCGATGACCGCAATCGCGTTGGGGGGCAACTCATTCGGCGCGCCTGCGTTAGCGTTCTCCGTGGTCACACCGCATGCCCTTTCCGTCTGCCGGCCTGGGCTCCCTGGCGGGCCCGGGCGCGTTGCTGAGCGCGCGCGCCCAAGCCGCCCCGGCTGGCCGGGGCGTCATCCGCCGGTGGATAGCCCATCCGCTCACACAGTGCACCGGTCAGCGACGAGATGGTCGGATACTCATAGATCAGCGCCGCCGGCAGCGCGATGCCCAGGCTTGCGCCGAGACTGCGCTGCAGCTTCACGCTCATCAGCGAATCCATGCCGAGTTGGAAGAATCCCGCCTCGGGGTCCAGCGCCTCGCCGGACGGCAGTCCGATCACCGTCGAGGCCAATGTGGCGATGTGGTCGGCCAGCAGTTCTCGACGCCCCTCGGGCGCACTTTCACGAAGCGCTTTGCGCAGCTCGCTCTCGGGCGCCGACTCGTCGGCGGCAGCCTCAAGGGCCAGCACGTCATCGACGATGCGCAACGCGCCGCGGGTGCGGTAGGCCGCGGCCAGTAGCGGCCAGTCCGCGTCGACCACGGTGGTGCGCACCGGCGCACCGGCACCCATCACCAGCGGCAGAGCCTGGATGGCCACCTCGTCGGGCATCGGCTCAAGCCCGGCATTGGCCATCACAGCCCCGGCGTCGGACTGCTGGTCGGCAAGCGACTTCCACAATCCCCAGTTCACCACAGTCGCCGGCAGCCCCATAGCGCGACGGGCGTAGGCGAAGGTGTCGAGGAAGGCGCTGGTCGCCGTGTAGTGCGCAAGCCACCGTGAGCCGAGCAGGCCGGAGATCGACGAGAACAGCACGAAGTTCCGGGCTTGCGTTTTCAGGGACAGCTCGTGCAGCACACCCAACGCGTCCAGCTTGGGACGGAACATGCTGCTGACGTCGTCGTCGGTCATCTCCGCCAGAGTCACCGGACCGCCGGCGAACGCCGCCAGATAGACGCCGTCGAGCGCCGGAAGATCGGCACCGAACCGGTCGAACAACGCGGCCATCGCGGTGCGGTCGGTGACGTCCGCGGCCACCTGAACCAACGTGGTGCCGGTTGCGGCGAGTCGCCGGCCCAGATCGTCCAATCGTTGACCGGGGTTGCGCGATACCGCGACGATCGTTCCCGCACCCATGTCGGCGAGCTGCTGGATCAGATACGGACCGATGTGGCCGGTGGCTCCGATGACCAACTGGCTGCCGTCCGCGGCGACCGTCCCAGGGGATGCCGTTGCGGCCGTTGGTTCCAGCCTCGGCACATGCCGGTTACCGGACCGGTAGACCACCTGATCCTCACCGTCGCCGGCGGCGGCCTCACGGCGCACGTGCCGGGCGGCAAGCACAGCCGGCATGGACTCATCCAGGTCCATGCAACCGCCCCAGATCTCCGGGTGCTCCAGGGCCAGCGTGCGGCCCAGCCCCCAGAGCACGGCATGCACCGGATTGGCCCGGTCGCCGTCGGCGACGGGTTGGGCGTTGCGGGTCAGGAAGAACAGTTTGGGTGGTGATGGCAGCGCGGTCAGCTCCGTGGCGATCCGTCTCGCTTCACCGAACAGCCGGTAGGCCGCGGCGACGTCGATCGGAGACCCGGTTCCGTTCGGGGCGTAGAGCACGTTGTCGACCGAGCCGAGAGGGCCGCGGCCGAGTTCGTCGGCCAATTCGTCGTCGCCCAGCACCAGCCACGATCCGGCGCTGCCGCTTTGATCCTCGGGCAGCGGCCGGGTCGGCCAGGTTGGTTCGTAGAGCCAGTCGGCCGGGATGGGGCCGTCCCCGGATGCCGCTAGCCCGGATCCGTTGCGCCGCAGACCGATCCGAGTGGCAGGGGCGAAGTCGATCCAATGCCGGGTATGGCGCCACGGCGTCGGCGGCAGCGCCGGGTGCGGTTCCGGCGGGTGCGGACCGACCGGGGGCCGGGCGGTATGGGTCGCGTTGAGCGCGGTATGGAACGCGACGGTGTCGTTGGTGTCGCGCTGCAGCGTGCCGAAGCTGTGGTGGTGGGTGTTGCCGATCTCCGGATCGTCGAGGGTGTCGGACATCGCCTTGGTCAACAGCGGATGCGGGCTGATCTCGATGAAGGTGCAGTGATCGGCGCCGGCCGCGGCGATGGCCTGGCTGAACCGGACCGGGTTACGCAGGTTGGCCACCCAGTGATCGGCATCGAATTGTGGCGTGGCATCGGCATTTTCGACGGTGGTGATCAGCGGGATAACCGGAAATCCCGGAACCAGGTCGGCCAGCGCCTCCCTTAGCTCCGGCAGGATCGGATCCATCATCGCGTGATGCGACGCCACATCCACGTTGACCCTGCGGGCGAACGTGTTCTGCCGGGTGGCCCGGGCGATGACGGTATCGACGGCCTCGGCGGGCCCGGCCACGACGGTCTGGCGCGGCGAGGCGTACACCGCCACCGTCACCTCCGGAAGGTCGGAGATCAGCGCCTCGGTGGCGGGCGCGTCGAGTTCCAGCAGGGCTATCGCACCTTGCTCGGCGTGCTGCGACATCAGCTGGGACCGCCGGGCGATGACGCGGAAGCCGTCGGCCGGAGTCAGCGCACCGGCGACCACCGCCGCGGTGACCTCACCCATCGAATGCCCGATCACCGCATCGGGTTCGACCCCGTAGGAACGCCACAATGCGGTCAGCGCCAACTGGACGCCGACCAGCACCGGCTGAATCTGCTCGATCCGGGTCAGTTCCCGCCCGGTGGCCAGCACCTCATAAAGCGAGAAGCCGACCTCGGCGACGAAATCCGGCTCCAAGGCCGCGACGGCTTCGGCGAATGTGAGCTCATCAGCGAGCAGTTGCCGGCCCATCCCCGCCCACTGGGAACCCTGACCCGAGTAGACGAAGACGGTTCCCGGTCCGCACGCGCCCTGGTGCGGACCGACCACCCCGGTCGCGATCTGGCCGGCCGTGATCTCGCCGTCGGCCAGTGCCCGCAGCCCGGCCACCGCCTCGTCGCGGTCCGCCGCACAGACCGTGGCGAACATCGGGTGGTGGGTCCGGTGATGATTGAGGGTGTGTGCGACGTCGGCCAGTGGGACCTGGGCCCCAGGCCCGGTCATCCAGTCGGCGAGCATGGCGGCCGTCGCCGCCAGGCGTTCGGGACTCTTTCCGCTCACCACAACGGTGCTCACCGGCGCCTTGGCGCCGGGCAGCCGCGCGGGCGCCGGATACGCCTGCTCCAGCACCACGTGCGCATTAGTGCCGCCGAAACCGAAGGCCGAGACACCAGCCCGGCGCGAGCGTCCGGTAGCCGGCCAGCGGGTCGTCTCGTCGACGACCTTCAGCCGGAGTTCGTCGAACGGGATGTGCGGATTGGGCTCGTCGAAACTCTGATTCGGCGGAATCTCGCCGCGCTGCACCGCCAAAGCGGTCTTGATCAGGCCGACGATGCCTGCGGCGGCCTCGAGGTGGCCGAGGTTCGTCTTGACGGCACCGACGAGCAGTGGCGCCTCCGGTTGTCGGCCCCGTCCGTAGACCGCCCCCAGCGCCCGGGCCTCGATGGGGTCGCCGAGCAGTGTCCCGGTGCCGTGCGCCTCGACATAGTCGACATCGGAGGGCTCGACGTCGGCGTCGGCGCAGGCGGCCCGCAGCACAGCGGCCTGAGCGGCCGGGTTCGGCGCCATCAGGCCATTGGACCGGCCGTCCTGATTGACCGCCGAGCCCCGCACGACCGCAAGTACCTCGTCACCGTCACGCAGCGCATCGGAGAGCCGTTTGAGCACGGCGACCCCGCAACCCTCGCCGCGGACGAATCCGTCGGCCGAGGCGTCGAATGCGTGGCAGGCGCCGGTCGGTGACATAGCGCCGGCCTGGTCGAAGCTCCGGGTCACCACCGGCGACAGCAGCAGGTTGACCCCGCCGGCGATGGCGAGTTCGGACTGACCGGTACGCAGGCTCTGGCAGGCCAGGTGCACCGCCACCAACGAGGACGAGCAGGCGGTGTCCACGGTTAGTGAGGGCCCGCGCAGATCGAGGAAGTACGACAGCCGGTTGGCGATGATGCTCAACGCGCCGCCGGTTCCGGTCCACACGTCGACCTGGCTGAGATCACGCGAGGCCAGGAATCCGTACTCGCTGACGCAGGCGCCGACGAACACGCCGGTCTGCGAACGCTGTAGCGACTCGGCCGGGATGCCGGCATGTTCGAGTGCCTCGACGGTCACCTCGAGCATCAGCCGCTGCTGCGGGTCGATGTAGTCGGCCTCACCGGGTGCGATGCCGAAGAAGTCGGCATCGAACCCGGCGATGTCACCGAGGAACGAGCCCCACCGCGTGGTGCCCGCCAGTGCAGCCGCGGTCTGCGGGGAGCCGTCGTCGAACGCGTCCCACCGGTCGTCGGGCACGGGCGTGACGGCCGTACGGCGCGCAGCCATCATCTCCCAGAGCGCGTCGGGTCCGTTCACCTCGCCCGGGAGGCGGCACCCGACACCGATGATGGCGATCGGTTCGGTGAGGGTGGCGGGAGCACTTTCCTGGGCGCGCGCCGCCGCCAGCTCCGGATGCGTCAGCGCATGGGCCAGGCTGTTGACCGTGGGGTTCTGCCAGATGTCGACCGGCGATACCGCGCGCCGCAACAACTCGGTCAGTTCGCCGGCCAGCACCACCCCGTCGCGTGACCCGACGCCGAGTTCGTTGAAGGGAAGATCGCCATCGATCCGGTCCGGGCTGCAGCCGACATTGGTGACGAGGTAGTCGACCAGCCAGTGCCGGAGGTCTGCCTCATCGTTGCCGGCTGAGGTCATACCGCGATATCCATCGCGTCCATGCGCAGGAACTCACCTTGCCGGTACAGCTCACCGCAGGATGCGCGGCGGATCTTGCCGCTGGTGGTGATGGGGATCGAGCCCGGCGACACCAGCACCAAGTCATCCACACGTAGATTGTGCAACTTCCAGACCGCGTCGGCCACCTCGTGTTTGACGGCACTCAGTTGCGGCGCGGGCTTCAGCTCCACGATGGCGACCAGATTCTCGGACGCATCGTCCTCGACCGCGATCGCGGCGACCCGGCCCCCGGTGATCTCACGGATGGTGGCCTCGATGTCCTCCGGATAGTGGTTGCGCCCGTCGACGATCAACAGATCCTTGAGCCGGCCCATGATGAACAGTTCGCCATCGGAGATCGTGCCGAGGTCGCCGGTGCGCAGCCACGGCCCCGCCACGGTTCCCTCGGACGGGTTGTTGATGCGGGCCCGGAACACCCGGGTGGTCTGCTCCGGCTTGCGCCAGTAGCCCAGCGCGACGTTATCGCCGCGGGTCCAGATCTCGCCGATGCTGCCGGCCGGCTTCTCGATGCCGGTCTCCGGGTCGACGATACGGACCTCATAGGCCTTGGGCGGGCCATAGCTGACCAGTTCGGTTCCGCTCTCCTGCCCGGCCTCGCAACGCTCGGCGACGCCGGCGGCGAGTTCCTTCAGGTCGAAGCGGGCAGTGCGCACGGTCGGCGAGATCGGCGGCGAGGCGACGTACAGCGTGGCCTCGGCCAGACCGTAGGACGGCCGGATCACCTTCTCGGTGAGACCGAATTTGGCGAAACGATCGATGAACCGTTTGACGGTGCCGTGGTGCACTCGCTCGGCGCCGCTGAGGATGCCGTGCACCTGACTGAGGTCCAGGCCCTCCATATCGGCGTCAGAGGTCCGGCGCGCGGCGAGTTCGAAGGCGAAGTTCGGCGCTCCGGAGAAGCACAGCGGGTTCTGGGCCATCAGTTGCATCCAGCTTGCGGGCTTGGCCAGGAACGCCAGCGGGCTGGTGAGCACCGCGTCGCAGCCGGTCACCAGCGGTGAGCACACACCCATGATGAGGCCCAGGTCGTGGAAGAAGGGCAGCCACGACACGACCGAGGTCTCATCGGGCACCGTGCCACCGAACTCGCTGAAGTAGTCGCCGACGACCTGCTCGATATTGCTGGTCACGTTCCGGTGCGAGACGATCACACCGGCCGCCGAGCGGGTCGAACCCGAGGTGTACTGCAGGTAGGCGGGGCCGTGGCGCGAGTCGTCGGTCTCGTCGAGTGCCCGGGTGGCGTCGACGTCGATGATGTCGACCTCGATGACGGTGGGAGCGGGCCGGCCGCCGTGCGGGACGGCGTACTTGTTGACATCGGCCACGGCCGCGGAGGTGGTCAGCAGGACCGACGGTGCGCTGTCGGCCAGCGCGGACTCCGCTCGCTGATCGTGCACACCGAACATCGGCACCGACAGCGGAACCGCGATCAGCCCGGCCTGCAGTGATGCGTAGAAGGCCACGACATAGTCGAGCCCCTGCGGTGCCAGGATCGCCACCCGGTCACCCTTACGGGCGGTCCGGCGCAGTTCCTCGGCCAGTGACAACACCCGCCGGTACAACTGATTCCAGGTCAGGCTCTCGGGGTGGCCCGTGCCCAGCACAGCGCCGTCCATGAAGGTGAAAGCCGTGGTGTCACCCTGGGTGGTGGCCTGGTGGCGCAGCAGGGCGGGAAGTGTCATCGCGGTGTTCAGCATGGGGAAATACCTCTTCGGTTTCTCTGGTTACTCACACGGCCGTCAAGCATTGGATGGCACCGGATGGTGACCATGTCCCAACTTCTGACGCTGAGGTGATCAGCAATGAACATGAAGCTACGGCCCGGAAAAGCACACGTCGCGCTTGTGCCCGCTACCCGCGAATTGCGCGATCTGTGCACTTTTCCTCATTCTGCTCAGGGCTGAGTCGAGGGTCCCGACGAGGACACCTGTGACAACTACGACAGGACTCGCCCCCGGGTCACGGGTAGTTAGGCGAGGCGTCACGCGTGGCGGTCTGATCAAACCCGGCTGGCCGGATGAACGTCACTGTCCCCCGACCCATGCGCGTGACAGGTGTAAATATACCAGGCAGAACCGGGGATTCCCAGGACAGCAAACAGGTGCTGGGGTCCCAAGCCAGGCCCCAGCGACCGCTTGTGACTGTGCTCACAACCGCTATACGTCTAACTGTGAGATTGGCCAGCAAACAGACCTTTACCCGTCCTGCTCATCCCCGGGGGATCCGTTCCTCCACCCAATGGGACAACTCAGGCAGGTTGGTGTTGATGTAGAAGTGGTCCCCGGTGAACACCGTGAGGTCGAACTGCGCGGTGGTGCGCTGCCCCCACGGGGTCGCCGACTCGGCGGTGGCCAATTCATCATCCTCGGCTATCAGCGCGTGGATCGGGCAGGAGACCACCGCCTCGGGCTCGCGGTCATAGGCCGCCACGGCCTTGAGACCACGCAGTGTCGGCAGCAGGGTTGCGGCGAACTGGTCGTTGTTGAGGAACTCCGGGTTGACTCCGGTGACATCGCTGATCAGGCTCAGCAGTTGTTGATCCGAACCCGCCAGCTCAGCACGTCGGGGCCACAGACCCGGGGCGGCACTCGCCGAGACGAACAGCGCGGCGATGGGATTGCCGGCCTGTTCGAAACGCAGGGCCACCTCGAAGGCCAGCAGGGCGCCCATGCTGTGCCCGAAGAACGCCACCGGGCCGGCCGGCGCCTCGGCGGGCTTGAGCATCGCGCAGAGCCGATCAGCCAGATCGGGGATGCTGGTGTACTGCGACAGGTCCTTACCGGCGCGCTTACCGGGGTACTGCACCGCCACACATTTCGTGCCGCCGGTGAACGCCCTGGCGAACGGCACATAGAAGTCGGCCGACCCGCCGGTGTGCGGGAAGATGTAGAGCCTGGGCGCGGCGGTGGCCTCCGGATCAGCGGACATCAGATCGGGATCAGGCCGTGCTTGCGCTGGGCGCGCTGAATCTGCTTGTCCCGCAACAATCTCATCGACTTGCGCAGCAGCAGCCGGGTTTGGTGCGGCTCGATGACGGCGTCGATGAATCCGCGCTCGGCGGCGATGTAGGGGATGGCCATGTTGAGGTTGTAACCCTCGATGAAATCGGCGCGGATCTTCTGCACCTCGGGGGCGGTGGGATCCGGGAAACGCTTGACCAGAAGTTGGGCCGCGCCGTCGGCCCCGATGACCGCGATGCGGGCGGTGGGCCAGGCGAAGTTCAGATCAGCGGTGAGCTGCTTGGAGCCCATTACGGCATAGGCCCCGCCGTAGGACTTTCGGATGGTCAGCGTCACCTTCGGCACGTCTGCCTCGACGACGGCGTAGAGGAATCGCCCGCCGCGCTTGATGATTCCGTTCTTCTCCTGTTCCACACCGGGCAGGAAACCGGGGGTGTCGACGACGAAAACCAATGGGGTGTTGAAGGAGTCGCAGAATCGGACGAAGCGGGCCGCCTTGTCGGAGGCCTCGTTGTCGATCGCGCCCGACATGTGCATCGGCTGGTTCGCCACCACACCGACCGGCCGGCCGTCGACCCGGGCGAAGCCGGTGATGATGGCCTGGCCCGCCTGTGCGGCGACATCGAGGAAGTCGCCGTCATCAAAGATCCGGATCAGGATCTCGTGCATGTCGTAGGCCGTGTTGTCGGCGTCCGGCACGATGCTGTCCAGTTCGAGGTCATGCGGGGTCACCTCCGGCTCCAGTCCGGGGTTGACCACCGGTGTGTCGTCAAAGGTGTTGGGCGGCAGGAAGTCCAGGAACTCGCGCACATAGGCGAAGGCCGCCTTCTCCGAGTCGACCACCTGATGGATGTTGCCGTAGCGGGCCTGGTAGTCGGCGCCGCCGAGTTCGTCGAGGCTGACCTCCTCGCCGGTGACATCCTTGATGACGTCGGGCCCCGTGACGAACATGTAGCCCTGGTCGCGGACGGCCACCACCAGGTCGGTTTGGATGGGCGAGTAGACCGCGCCGCCGGCGCATTTGCCGAGGATGATCGAGATCTGCGGCACGATGCCGGAGAGCAGTTCATGCCGTCGGCCGAGTTCGGCGTACCAGGCCAGCGAGGTCACGGCGTCCTGGATGCGGGCTCCGCCGGAGTCGTTGATGCCGATGATCGGACATCCGATCATCGCCACCCATTCCATCAGCTTGGCCACCTTGCGGCCGAACATCTCGCCGACCGATCCGCCGAAAACGGTCTGGTCGTGGGAGAAGACACCGACCGGGCGGCCGTTGATGGTGCCGTGGCCGCAGACCACCCCGTCGCCGTAGAGCGCATTCGGGTCCCCCGGCGTGCGGGCCAGCGCACCGATCTCCAGGAAGCTGCCCGGATCGACCAGTTCCTGGATGCGGGCCCGGGCGCTGGGAATACCCCGCTTATCGCGTTTGGCGGCGGCGGCCTCACCGCCGGGTTCCTGGGCCAGTTCGAGTTTCTCGCGCAGTTCGGCCAGCAACTCGGCGGTGGACTTGGTCGTCACGTGTCCTGGTTCTCCTGGGCCTGGTTCTGGTGATCAGTCTTGGTCGCTTCGCTCCGGATCCGGTTGATGGCCTCGCTGAGGTGGGCGCCCACCTTGGCAATGTACGGCTCGTCGATGGCCTGGATGTGTTCGCCCCCGATCGGCACCACCTCGAGATCGGCGACGAATTCGCCCCACCCGCCGTCGGGCTTTCGGGTGGCGTAGCGCGGCTCGAACATGATGGCGTCGTCGTGGTAGCGGTCAGCCATGTACAGCGTGACGTGCCCGCCGTAGGGCTCGATGTGGGCGGTGTCGATAGCGCGGTTATCCAGATAAGACGTGCGCTGGTGCTCGATGATCCCGCCGGGAATGTCGACCCCGGCCTCTTTGACTGCGTTGAGGACGAACTGCACCTGACCCGCGTCGTCGAGAACCTCGAGTTGTTCGTAGGGAATCTCCGGGATCTCAACGTTGAAGGTGCGCTGGGCGAACAGGGCGTACCGATCCCAGCGGGCCCGCACCTCCTCGGAGGTCTGCGGGATGTCCTCACCCGCGCGCACGGTATCGATGAGTCCGACGAACGGCACCTCGGCGCCGGCCTGGGTGAGCCCGATCGCGCAGGCGTAGGCCAGCACGCCGCCGAGTGACCAGCCGACCAGGATGAACGGACCCTTTCCGCCGATTTCGAGCAGCTTCGGCACGTACTCGGCGGCGCGCTCCTCGATCGAGCCGTCCACCCGTTCCAGCCCGTACATCGGGGTGTCGGCCGGCAGCCGCTTGAGTAACGGCTCGTAGACCACCGTCGATCCCCCTGCCGGGTGGAAGACGAACACCGGGATCCGGTGCGAGCCTTCCTTGGGCGCCCGGATGGTGCGGACGAAGCCGTCAAGCTCACCGGACTCGAGGTGCTCCCGGACGGTGGTAGCCAGTTCCTCGATGGTCGCAGCGGAGCTCACCTGTTCGGCGGTGATGGTGCCCTCGCAGCGTTCGGTGAGCCGCTGGGCGATCTTGGCCGCGGTATCGCCGTCGATGGCCGGCAGGTCGTTGAAGATGCCGCCCGGGGACTTGCCGGTGACGATCGCCCAGGTCGCGAAGGTCACCCGCTCGGCAGCCTCGCGCGGCGGGACGTCGGTACCGAGGGCATCGACGACAGCCTGCTGGGTCAGGGCCTTAGCAGCGGCTCCGGCCGCGGAATCGGCAGAAGCAGCGGCTCCGGCCGCGGAATCGGCAGAAGCAGCGGCTCCGGCCGCGGAATCAGCAGAAGCAGCGGCCCCGGCCGCGGAATCGGCAGAAGCAGCGGCCCCGGCCGCGGGTCCCGACGGATCGGTGGGCGGCGCCGGGATGCCGGGTCCCGTAGGGTCGGTCGGCGGCGCCGGGATGTCGGCGTGCGCCTCCGGGTGCTTGGCGGCGAGCTTCTCGGCGAGCTCCGGCGGGATCTCACCCGCCGCGATCCTGGCCTGCTCGGCCGCAATCTCCTCCGGGGTCATCCCCTTCTGGTGCTCAGCCAGTTCGGTGACCGCCTCGCGATTCTCGATCGCGTACTCGATCAGTTTCTCGACCGCATAGAGGTTGGCGTCGCGAACAGCGGTCAGCTGGATCGGCGGCAGGTCGAAGTCGTACTCGACCCGGTTCTTGATCCGCACCGCCATCAGCGAATCCAGACCCAGCTCGATCAGCGGCACCTCCCACGGCAGGTCCTCAGGCTCGTAGCCCATCGCACTGCCGACGATCGTCGACAACCGGTCATGCACGGTTTCACCCGACTCCGGTGACCACTTGCCCAGGCTCGCCGCGACTCCGGCTCCCGCGGCGAGATTGTCGGTGAGAATCGACGGAGCCGCTCCGGCGGCGACATACGATCCCGCATCCTCGACCGGTGCCGGCACCGCCTGGGCAGCGAAGGGTTCCGCCGTCATGGCAACGCCGGTGGCAACCGCCGTCGGTAGTGCGCCCCCCGCGGCGAGCGGGAATCCGGTTCCCCCGGCGGCTCCGCCCCGGCTGACGATGGCGTCGTAGACCAGCGTGAAGGACTCGTCAATACGGGCGTGCACCTGAACCGAGGCGCCGCCGGGATGCCTGGTCAGGGTGGTGACCAGCCGGGCACCCTCGCCGGGCACGGCGCGCTGCTCGGCGGCGGTCAGGGTGGCATCCGGAAGCACCTGCACCGCAGCGGCGTTGACGAGCGCGGCCAGATCGGTCGGACCGCCGGCGGCGTACTCCCACACATGCCGGCCGTCCGGCATCGCCACATGGGTGCCGGGGACGAGCGAGGAGCCGTCCGCGGAGAACCGCGCATTGAGCCAGTGCTCCTTGCGCCTGAACCGGGTCGGCGGGATGCCGGCGTAATCCTCCGGGCCGGAGGCCGGCTGGAATAGCGTGCGGAAGTCCAGATCGTGGCCGTAGACGTACAGCTGCGCCATCGCCGCGATCATGGATTCGACCTCGTCCTGCTTGCGCGCCAGGGTCGCGATGAGCTGCCCGTCATGCAAACCGGCTGCCGCCGTGGTCAATCCGACCTGCATCAACGCGACCGGGTTCGGCGCCAACTCCAGGAAAGTGGTGTACCCGTTGTCCACGGCATTGCGGATGCCCTGGGTGAAATGGACGCTGTGTCGCAGGCCCTTCTTCCAGTAGTCGACGCCGTGGATCACCTCACCGGGGCGGATGTAGGAACCCTCGTGCACGGTGGAGAAGTAGCCGGTCCTCAGCGGCTGCGGGTCGATACCCTGCAGTTCGGCGGCCAGTTCGCCCAGCAGCGGATCCATCTGGGTGGTGTGGCTGGCCCCCTTGGTCTGGAACTTCCGGGCGAACTTGCCCTCGGCTTCGCAGCGCTCGATGATCGCGTCCACCTGGGCCGGTGGCCCGCCGATCACGGTTTGGGTGGGGGCGGCGTACACGCACACCTCCAGGTCGGGGAAATCCGTGAAAACTCCTGTGATCTCGTCGGCCGAGTACTCGACCAGTGCCATCAGCCTGATGTACTCGCCGAACAGCATCGCCTCACCCTCGCCCATCAGATGCGAACGGGCGCAGATGGTTCGGGTGGCGTCGGCCAGCGACAGACCACCGGCGAAGTAGGCTGCGGCGGCCTCGCCGAGTGACTGCCCCACCAGCGCGGCGGGTTTCGCGCCGTGGTGCTTGAGCATTTCCCCGAGGGCCACCTGGATGGCGAAGATGACCAGCTGCACCACTTCGATCGGGTATTCGCAGGTCTCATCGGTGTAGTCGATCGCGTCGTCGAGGATCAGTTCGACGATCGAGTACCCGCGCTCATCCTGAATCAGACTGTCGACCTTGTTGATCCACTCGGCGAACACGTCGTCGCGCAGATAGAGGCTCTTGCCCATCTTGCGGTGCTGCGCGCCGAAACCGGCCAGCACCCACACCGGGCCGTTGCTCACCGGTCCGTCCGCGCTGAATACCAGCGGGCTGCCCTTGCCCTCGGCGATCGCCCGCAGGCCCTTGACCGCCTCATCGTGATCGTGGGCCATCACCACCGCGCGGGAGCGGCCGTGGTTGCGCCGCGAGAGCGAGCGGCCGATCGACTCCAGCGAGCAGGACCGACCTTCCGGGCTGTCGACCCAGTCGGCCAACTCGGCGGCGGTAGCCCTCTTACGAGAGGTCAGGAATCCGGAAACAGCCAGCGGCACAACCAGTTTGGGTGGATCGTCAAAATCCGTCGCGGCCATTTCCTCCCGTGCGACTGCCAGCAGTCGCAGCGCCTCGTCGGTGAGGCCGGGAAGCTCGGGCTCGGCATCGGAGTCGTATCCGGTGACCTCTCCGTACGCGTCGAAGTCGGCCGGTTCGTCATCGGGGAGGATCTCGCCGTACTCGTCGATCCGCACGCCGCCGACATAGACCGCGTCGGCCTCAGAGGTATCCGACTGTGCGGCTTCGGGTTCGGCCTGCGGTTCGGGCTCGAGCAGATCCTCCGGCAGCACCTCGCGCAGCACCAGGTGCGCGTTGGCGCCGCCGAACCCGAAGCCGGACACCCCGGCGATGGCGTGGCCGCTGTAGCGGGGCCAATCGGTGGTGGTGTCGGCGACCTTGAGGTGCACTCCGTCGAAGTCGATGTACGGGTTGGGCCCGGCGTAGTTGATCGACGGTGGAATCTTGTTGTTCCGCAGCGACAGAGCGACCTTCGCCAGGCTGGCCGCACCGGCCGCCGACTCCAGGTGACCGACGTTGGACTTGACCGCACCCAGCAGTGCGGGCTGATCAGCGGACCGACCCCGGCCGATGACGCGGCCCAGCGCGTCGGCCTCGATCGGGTCGCCGAGGATGGTGCCGGTGCCGTGCGCCTCGATGTAGTCGACGGTGCGCGGGTTGATACCGGCGTCGTGGTAGGCCCGGCGCAACACATCGGCCTGGGCATCCGGGTTCGGGGCCAGCATCCCGTTTGACCGGCCGTCGTGGTTGATCGCGCTACCGGCGATGACGGCGATGATCTCGTCGCCGTCGCGGCGGGCGTCGTCGAGGCGTTTGAGCACCAGCATGCCGCCGCCTTCGGAGCGGGCGTACCCGTCGGCGTCGGCGGAGAACGACTTGATCCGGCCGTCCGGTGCGAGCACCCCGCCGACCTCGTCGAAGCCGATCGTGACCGCCGGTGTGACAAGGGCATTGACCCCGCCGGCCAGCACCACGTCGGCCTCGCCGTTGCGCAGTGCCTTCACCCCCTGGTGGACCGCGACCAACGAGGACGAGCAGGCGGTATCGACGGCAACCGAGGGTCCCCGGAAGTCATAGAAGTAGGACACCCGGTTGGCGATGATCGAACTCGCGGTGCCGGTGATGGCGTAGGGGTGCGCGGTGCGCGGATCCATCATGGCCAGGTAGCTGTAGTCGTTGGTGGAGCTGCCGACGAAGACGCCGACGCTCTCGCCGCGCAGGGCGGAAGCCGGAATGCGCGCGTTCTCCAGCGCCTCCCAGGTGAGCTCGAGTGCCATCCGCTGCTGCGGGTCGATATTGTCGGCTTCCATCTTCGACAGCGCGAAGAACTCGGCGTCGAATTCCTTGATGTCCTTCAGGTAGCCGCCGCGGGTGCGGGCCTTACGGATGCGGTCGGCCAGCCGCGGCTCGTCCATGAATTCCGACCAGCGACCCTCGGGCAGGTCAGTGATGGCGTCGCGGCCCTCCAGCAGCGCCCGCCACATCTCGTCGGGGGTGTTCATATCGCCCGGGAATCGGGTCGCCAGGCCGACGATCGCGATCTCCGGTTCGTCGTGCGAGCGGGTCCAGTCGTCATCTCCGGCGGCAGCCTCGGGTTCCGGCTCACCTTCGATGATCACCGTCGCCAGCGCCTCGATGGTCGGGTGCCGGAAGGCGACCGTCGCGGTCAGCGTGACGCCGGTGAGATCCTCGATATCGGTGGCCATCGCCACGGCGTCGCGCGAGGAGAGACCCAGTTCCACCATCGGGACCGACTCGTTGATCGCGTCCGGCGCCTGTCCGGTGGCGCTGGCCACCCAGTTACGCAGCCATGCCCGCATCTCCGGCACGGACATGTCGGTGCGGGGCGCGGCCAGTTCCGGCTCGGGCGCGATGGTGATCTCGTCCGACGTGCTCTCGGGGGTATCTGACTCAGACATGGAGCCTCCTGTGCGTCAGTGCGCCTCGTCGGGGAAGGCGTTTGCCACCTTCCCGGAACGCAGGCTGCCGTCCAGGTAGGCCGATCGGCATGCCCGGCGGCCGATCTTGCCGCTCGAGGTGCGCGGTATCGCACCTGCCGGGGTCAGCAGTACATCGCGGACCGTGACGCCGTGGCGCACCGCAATCGCGGCGCGGATGGCGTCGGCGACCTGGCTGATCTCCATCTTGTTCGAGCCGGCGGCACGCTCGGCCACGATCACCAGCTGCTCGGAGGTATCACTGGGATCGCGCTTGAGACCGGCGTGGGCGTCGGCGAAAACCTCGTCGGGCAACTGGTTGGCCGGCACCGAGAATGCCGCGGCGAAACCGGTCCGCACCGCCTTGCTGGCCTCCTGCGCGGAGAATTCAAGATCCTGCGGGTAGTGGTTGCGCCCGTCGATGATCACCAGATCCTTGGTCCGGCCGGTGATGAAGAGCTCGCCGTCGTAGTAGGCACCCAGGTCCCCGGTGCGGACCCAGGTGGCGTCGTCCTCGGCGCCCTCGGCGTGCGACGGGGTGGTGCGCGACTTGAGGATGTTGTGGAAGGTCTCGATGGATTTCTCGGGCTTGTTCCAGTAGCCGGTTCCCATGTTCTGCCCGCTGATCCAGATCTCACCGATCTGGCCGTCGGGCACCTCACCGGCGGATTCGAGGTCGACGATCGCCGCCCATTCGCCGACGCCGACCTTGCCCGCCCCGGCCTGGGCGACGGCCTTCGGCGAGTCGTCGGGCACCGGCACGAACCTGCCGGCGTTGAGTTCGTCGCGATCCACCGAGAGGATCGTCGGCTCCTCCGATGACGGTGTCGTCGAGACGAACAGCGTGGCCTCGGCCAGACCGTAGGACGGCTTGATCGCCTTGGCCGGGAAACCGAATGGTCCGAACGCGTCATTGAACCGCTTGACGGTGGCCGCCGAGATCGGTTCGCTGCCGTTCAGAATCGCCTTGACGTTGGACAGGTCCAGGGGCTCCTCGCCCTCCTTCGGCAGGCCGCGGGCGGCGGCGTGGTCGAAGGCGAAGTTCGGGGCCACCGAGATGGTGCCGCCGGTGTCACCGGGCTGGCGGGCGATCTCACGCATCCAGCGGATCGGTCGCCGGACGAACGCGGCTGGGGTCATGAAGGTGAAGTAATGGCCGATCAGGGATGGCAGCAGAGCCGTGACCAGGCCCATGTCGTGAAAGAAGGGCAGCCAGGACACCCCTCGGTCGGCTTCCTCACCCTCGAGCGCCTCGATGACCTGGACCACGTTGGTGGCCAGGTTGATGTGGGTGATCTGTACGCCGGTCGGGATGCGGGTGGACCCGGAGGTGTACTGCAGATAGGCGATGGTGTCCTCGAGGACCGTGTCGACGTGCTGCCACGTCGCGCCCACCTCTTCGGGCACCGCGTCGACGGCGATGACGCGCGGGCGTTCCTTGGCCGGCCGGGTCCGGAAGAACTTGCGGACCCCCTCCGCGGATTCGGTGGTGGTCAGGATCGCCGACGGCTGGCAGTCATCCAGCACGGCGTGCAGGCGGCCGACGTGGCCCGGTTCGGCGGGATCGAACAGCGGTACCGCGATCCGGCCGGAGTAGAGGGTGCCGAAGAAGGCGACGAGATAGTCCAGGTTCTGCGGGCACAGGATGGCGACCCGGTCACCGGGTTCGGTCACCTGCTGCAGGCGGGCGCCGATGGCCCGGTTGCGGGCACCGAATTCATTCCAGCGCAGTTCGCGTGCGATGCCGTCGCGTTCGGTGGAGAAGTCGAGGAATCGGTAGGCCAGTTTGTCGCCGCGGACCTTGGCCCAGCGTTCGACGTGCTTCACCAGGCTGGCGCCTTCGGGGAAGGTGATCCGTCCGTCCTTGATGAACGGGTTATGGAACGGCATACCACTCTCCTGTCAGAACGCAGTCACATCGGCCCCCCGTTTCGTTGGGGTGCGGCAGCCTCGCTGGGCGCCACCGGTCCGCCGTACCCGACCCGAGCCTCACAGATCGTACAGAGAATCGGGCTGCCACAGTCCCGCCGACAGGATTTCGCGGCGCGGGCGATCCGGCCGTCTTTCTGGTCTTATTTTTTTCTTAATGTTAGGCGCTCTAGCGGGTATTTCCAAATCCACCGCGCCGGACGCTCGCCGGGTCAGCCGTGCGGCGGGCGCGGGGCGTTCTCGATGAGGCCGCGGGCCCAATTCAGCGTCCACACGGTGGCCGTCTGCCCGTCGAGGTTCCAGAACTCCGGGGTGGCGTACATCGCGTGCACCGGCTGGCCGGCTCCGCTGGCGAGCACGTCGAGGGTCTTCGGCAGGTTCGCGATGTTGAACGCCGACTGCGGAGCCGAACAGATCAGGTCACCCGGCGCGCAGATCTGATTGGTGCGGTTGTTCAGCGCGCCGAAACCACCTGGCCGCTCACCGCTCATGGTCAGCCCGAGGGCCGACAGCGCCGGCACCTCCTTGAGGGTCACCTCAGCGCCCTGACCTGCCACGATCGGCCCGATGTCCTGGCCGACCCCGGGCTGGCGGCGGCCATCGGCGATCAGGGTCACGCCGAGCACCAGATCCTCGTCGACCGGGCCGCGCCCATTGCCGATATCGCTGGCCAGATCGCCGGCGATCACCGCGCCCTGGGAGAAACCGACCATCACGAAACTGGTCAGCGGACAACGGTTGTTCATCTCAGTCATGGCTCGCACGGTGGCGGCGGTGCCCTCGGCCCGACTGTCGTTGTAGGACATCTGTTTGTCCGCCGACAGCGGATTGTGGAACTGGGCGGTGTAGGGGACGGTGTAGACCTGCACCCGCTCCGGACTGAACTGCTCCTGGATCGGGCGGGTCACGCTGAGCAGCAACGCGATCGGGAACTGAACAGGATTGAGCGGGTCGTCGGTCGGCGAGGACTCCCAGGTGCCCGGGATGGCGATCATGCTGACATCCGGACAGCTGGCGTCCTGGAAGGCCGGCCGTGGCTTGATCGCCGGCGCACTGGTGGGCGGCAGCGCGGTTGGCGGGATAGCTGTGGTCGAGGGTTCCGGCCGGCGCACCAGGATCACGATGATCGCGACGACCAGTGCGACGACCACCGCGACGGCACCGGCGGCGACCAGCGCCAGGATCCGATGGCGTCTGCGCCGGTTATTCGCCTTGTTCGTCCGCGATTTCGGGGGCATGTGTCAGCAGAGCCGTTGGCTGGCGGTTTGGATGTACTGCCCCACGGCCGCGTCGGTATCAAGGGCGGGGGGCGCCTGCGGGGATGCGGCGCGGGCCGCGGCCACATCGCTGCGCACCATCGGCGCCACTGAATCCCACACCGCCTGGTCACTCTGACCGGCGGCCCGGGCCTGGCAGACGTACGAACCGATGCTCAGCGCCCGCAACTCGTTGGAGATCCGCACACCGGTGGCGGCCAGGGCGTCCAGGTAATCGCGCTGCGCCGGGGTCAACTCCAGCGTCCCGGAATGCCGGTCGTCGGTCGGCGAGGCCGCAATGTCGACACTGTCGGCACCTTCGACGTAACCGGTGGCCTGCTGCGAGGGCAGCGCCACTGAGCTGATCAGGTCCCCGCCGGAACCGCACCCCGTCAGCAACCAGGCCGCCGGAGCCATGACACCGGCCAGCAACATTGTGTGCGCCGGAATCCGTAGCGGCCTGCGAACCCCCCTAGCGGGTTTGCTGGAGGCTCCCCGGTCCGGACGTTGCACGCCCCCACACTACCGCTTACACAGACGTGCTCAAGGCACCGCCCGATTGCAGATGGCTAACGGATCAGCGCACCGGGTCGGATTCAGCCGATCGCGGCCGAGATGTCCCCGACCATCGCACCCAACTGACCTGCCCAGTTACCCCAGTCGTGGTTGCCGCCGACCGGGAAGTCGAAGTGTCCGTTGCGGCCGCCGGTGGAACGGTAGTGCGCGTAGAAGGTGCGGTTGCTGCCCTGGGCTTCGGCGCAGGCGCCGATCATCGCGGCGGGATCGCTACAGGTCAGCGTTTGCGGGCTGAACACCCACATCCGGGTGTTGTTGCGCACCAGCAGGGCGACGTGGACGTTGGGGTCGTGGGTCTTCCAGCGGCCCAACTGGGGTGCGCCCCACATCGCGTCGATATTGGCGCCGCTGGCGTTGATGCCGTTGGAGATGATGCCGTTCATCTGAGTATTGGAGGGAGTCAGGAATCCCGACAGCGAACCGGCGTAGCTGTAGCGATCCGGGCGGAAGGCGGCCAGGGTCAAAGCGGCAGTACCGCCCTGGGCGGCGCCCACGATCGCGTGCCGACTGGGGGCCAGTCCCTTGTTGGCGGCCAGCCAGTTCGGCAACTCGTCAGCAAGGAAGGTCTCCCACTGTTTGCTGCCGTCCAACTCCCAATTGGTGTACATGCTGTAGGCGCCACCGGCAGGGGCCGCGACCGAAAAGCCGCTGCCGGCCAGGGTGCTCATCGCGTTGCCCGCCGTCACCCAGTTGCTGACTTCCGGAGCGGCGTTGAAGGCGTCAAGCAGCACCACGGCGCGCGGACCGCCGCCCTGGAAGGCCACCGGGATGTCCCGACCCATCGCGGTGGAGGGCACCATCAGATACTCGACGCCGGCGGCCGAGGCGGTCGGGGCGTTCGGGATGGTCCCACCCCAGACACCGAGTGCCAGGACCGCCGCGCCCAGGGCTCGGAACAGTTTCATGCCGCCCACATTCATCTCTACCCGCCTCACCGCGCTTATCTCGAGAGTTATCCCGAAGACTCGTCGCCACGTAGTGAATCACACCGATGGTGGGGTGACTCCGGGATTGGTCCCGATACGCGCCGTGCCCGGAGCGTCGGCCGTCGATTGGCAGGGGGCGGGTGCTTCCGCCGTCGCCGGCGATCTCAGCCGAGCCTAAGGCCCGGTCGCCGGGAGCCCGGTATACGGCGGAGAGTCAGACGGAGGCTTGTCCAGTCCGCAACGCAGCAGGTCATATTCGGGTACCCGGTCGATCCGGTAGCGGGTGAACTCCAGCGCCCGATTGACATTGCCGATGAAACGCGGGCGGGTCATCGGATCCCGGATGGACTTCAGCATCTCCTCGGTCTGCGGGCAGGTCAGTGCGACTCCGGCCTGCTCGATCCAGCCTTCGTCGAGGTACTGCGGAATCCAGGGGCGTTCCTTGAGCCAGGGCCCCTCGGCGACCGCCCAGTCCGGGAAGAGGTTCTTGTCGTGGCCGATCCGGCCGTCGTCAAGCCTGGCGGTGTGCGCGGCGATGGGGTTGGCCAGACCGATCTGATCAATCACCCGGGTGTTCAGGCCCACATTCATGCCAAGCATCCCGAGGTTGGTGAAAAACACTGTATGCGGCGCGATTTCACGACGCCAGCTGTCCATCGGGACACCGGGCGGGGGTGGCGGGGGCGGCTTGGCGGGGACGACGTCCCACACGTCGTAGTTACCGGACGGCAGCAGCAGTGCGCCGTCGGGAGTGTTGTTGATCGCCACCAGGACCGCCCGCATCCGCGGGTAGTCCAGATAATCCGCCGCCGTCACGGGATGGGCATGGCCGGTGGCCTGGGAGTAGAACTTGCGTTCATCGACAATCCCGGAGTACGTGACTCGGGTGGCATCGGCACCCATACCGGCCGAGTTCGCCGCCCATAATGCCCAGCCGACCAGAGCCAGCCACAACGCCGCCGCCGCGCCCGGTAGCCGGGCCCGGATCGCCCAGCCACCCCGCGGCACTGCCACCGGGATCACCGAGATCGGAGCCAGCAGACAGAACAGTGGGGTCAGCAAAACCCGGCCGTGCATGAAGTCGCCACCCTGGCGAATCCAGTACACAGCCTGCACCAGGCCGCTGAACAGCATGAAGACCACCACCGCCGTCGGACTCTGGACACGGCGGGCCGGCGGGCGCTGACCAAACCGGGGGGCCGGCGGATCCCGGCGCAGGCGGCTTCGGCCGACCGACACCACCAGTGCCAGACCGATCAACAGCACCGCGGGCACCCACAGCGCATAGGGCGCGGCGAAATTGTCCAGATAGACGAAGCCCTGCCCCCACTTGCTGCCGGAGGCGTCCTTGGCGATCGCAGTCTGCGGCACCAGCAGCGCGTAGTAACCCATCCGGAAGATCTGGTAGCCGACCGGCAACAATCCCCCCGCCAGCACGATCAGTGTGCGACGGCGCCAGCCCCGCTCGGCGATCAGCATCATCACCAGCGCCAGCCCGCCGACCAGCGCCAGTTCCGGGCGCACCAGAACGCTCAGGCCCGCCACAAAGGCCAGCGCGCCGACGAACCACGGCCCGGCCGGCCTTTCCCCGGCCTGGGCCCAGCAGACCAGCATCCACCACAGCAGGCCCAGCCACCCGATCACCAAACCGTTCTCCAGCCCGGAGGTGGCGAAGTCCCGGGCCGGCGGGACGGCGATGTAGACCAGGACGCCGGCCGGTAGAAACAGGACACTGCGGCCGCGCAGGCCCGGGGCATACAGCCGGGCCGTTCCCAGCATGACCATCGCCACCCCGGCAACGCTGAAGATCAGCGCCAGTGCCAGCGCCACATACTCCAGCCGCAGCGGTCCGCCGATCAGGCTTCCCAGATAGACCAGATAGGTCCATGCGGTGGAGGTGTTGGACTCGACGCGCTCCCCCGCGTTGAACACCGGGCCGTTGCCAGCCAACAGATTCCGGATGGTGCGCAGCACGATCAGGCCGTCGTCGGCGATCCACCGGCGTTGCCACGCCCCCCACGCCCACAGCGCCGAGACCACCGTCACGGTGACCCAGAGGCTGATCCGGGTCAGCGCCGTGTAGGGGTATGCCGGCCAGGTCCGGTGGCCGGCGGCCGCTGCGGGACGGCCGGTTCGCGGCTCGCCCGGGCGCAGCGTCGGGGCGCTAACCGAGGACGACGGCGGCAATGACGGTTCCGATCCAGGCCAGGGCCAGTAGCTGCAGCACCCGGTCGCGGAGCGCGATCTCTTCGGGCTCGCCGGCCAGTCCGCCGTCGACGTCGACCGCGTACCGCAGGATCGCGACGGTGAACGGGATCATCGAGATGACGTACCAGGACCCGTGACCGCCGTCCTGCTCGAATGCCCACAGTCCGTAGCAGAGCACGACGGCGGTGGCCGACAACGTCCAGACGAAGGTCAGGTACGTGCTGGTGTAGCTCTCCAGGGATTTCCGGATCTTGGCACCGGTGCGCTCGGCGAGTTGCAGTTCCGCGTAACGCTTACCGGCTGCCATGAACAGCGACCCGAACGCCATCACCAGCAGGAACCACTGTGACAGCGGGATCCCCGCCGCCACGCCGCCGGCGATGGCGCGGATGAGGAACCCGGAGGACACGATGCAGATGTCCAGCACCGGTTGGTGTTTGAGCCCGAAGCAGTACGCCAGTTGGATGACCAGGTAGACGGCCATCACAACAGCCAGTTGCGGTGTCAACCACCACGAGATCGCCAGGCAACCGACCCCGAGGGCGGTGGCGATCCCGTAGGCCAGCCCGACCGGGAGCACACCGGCAGCGATCGGCCGGTACCGCTTGGTGGGGTGAGCACGGTCGGCCTCCACATCGCGGGCGTCGTTGACCAGGTAGATCGCCGAGGCCGCCATACAGAACACCACGAACGCTATTCCGACGTTGAACAGCACGCCGCGGTAGTCGTAATGCACGTCCGCGCCGAGCGCGGCCAGGGGGGCTGCGAGCACCAGCAGGTTCTTCACCCACTGTCGGGGCCGGATCGCCTTGATGATCGCGGAGAACAGGTTGCTCGGCGGGCCGGTGACCGCAGCCTCACTCGTGGTCACTGTCGTCCACTCTCCCTCTCCCACCGAGGTGGGTCGTCACCCGCGCGACGGCGGCCCCGACGCCGATCCCGGCAAGCACATCGGTGGGGTAGTGCACCCCGAGGACCAGGCGCGACAGTGCCATCAACGGCACCACGACCAGCGCCAGCGGCGACCGGGTGGCCCGGCACAGCAGCATAGCCGCGGCCGTGCTGGAGGTCGCATGCGCCGACGGGAAGCTCAGCGAACTCGGCGTACCCACGTTGACGTCGATATCCGGGTGGTGCGGACGTCGGCGCCGCACCACGAGCTTGACTGCGATCGCCGCGGCATGCGCGGCGACGGCGCCCACCCCGACCAGCAGCCAGTCCCGCCGCCGTCGCGGCGCCAGCAGGGCGCCGGCCCCGGACAGCGCCATCCACCCGGCGGCGTGCTCGCCGAAGTGCGACATCGCCCGGGCGACGGTGAGTACCGCCGGAGTGGCCAACGTGGACTGAACACCGACCAGAACGGCGACTTCGCCGGTGGGCGCGGACTCGGTTCGATCAGGCCCGGTGGTGTCAGGCATCGACGGTCGATTCGTCCAGCAGCACCGTCTCCCACTTGCCCCGGCTCGACAGTTCCGGCAACGCCTGCCGGTAGACCCTGCGCATGTGGTCGTACTTGCGGGCCAGCCGGACGTGCTGGCGCAGCGATGCTTTGAGCAACTCGGCCATCTTGGCCCGGTCACGCTGCCGGTAGACCACCCCGCGACCGTCAGCCGTGGTGACCGTCACGCCGTCGACATTGCACAGCAGGAACCACCGGGCGTCCTGGGTGGGGACGTTGAGTTGCGGCCGGGTGTGCGACTCGGGATCGGCGGTCCGCAACTGGTGGATCAGGCCCCGGGCCAGTCGCAGACCGATGGCGGGCAGCGACACCGGAGGTTTATGCACCCTGGTCCGGCCGCTGGGCGGGGGCAGCGCGGTCGCGCCGGGCAGCACCACCGCGTCGGGGTACTGCTGGCGCAGCGCCCGCACCTCCGGCAGCGCCGACTCAAGGATCGAGAAGATGTGCTCGGGGCCGGCCAGGAAGTCCTCGATCGCCTTGTTCTGGATCGCCACGGTTGAATATTCAAGGCACAGAAGGTGTTTCATAGTCGCCTTGATCGAGCTCTTGATCAGACCGCTCACCGGGGCGTCCCAGTGCAGTGCCGAGACAACGAGCCGGTTACGCAGATGGAAGTAGGCCTGCCAATCGATGGCGTCGTCCTTGTCGCTCCAGGCCATATGCCAGATCGCAGTGCCGGGCATGGTCACCGTTGGGTAGCCGTGCTCACCGGCCCGCAACCCGTAGTCGGCGTCGTCCCACTTGATGAACAGCGGCAGCGGTTGGCCCAACTCCTCGGCCACCTGCCGCGGGATCATGCACATCCACCAGCCGTTGTAGTCGACGTCGATGCGCCGGTGCAGCAGCTTGCCGCGGCCGACCTCGTCGTCATCGTCGTCGCCCTCGCCGCTGAGCGGATACTTCGCGAAGTCGTGGTCGTATTCGGTGTGCGGGGCGTTGGTCCACATGAAGTTGGCGCGGTTGACCACCTCGCCCATCACGTGCAGGTGCGAGGGCTCCTGCAGGTTGAGCATCTGGCCGCCGATCAGGGTCGGCGTCTTGGCGAACCGGTTGAGCGCCAACGCCCGGAGGACCGAATCCGGTTCGATGCGGATATCGTCGTCCATGAACAGGATCTGCTCGCAGGTGGTGTTTTTCAGCGCCTCCAGCATCACCCGGCTATAACCGCCCGAGCCGCCCAGATTGGGTTGGTTGTGGATCGACAGCCGGTCGCCCAGTGCAGCCGCGGCGTCGGCGAAGCCCGGGTGCGCGACAGCCTTGTCGGCACCCTGGTCCACCACGATGACGGCACCGATCACCTCGTCGACGAGCGGGTCGGAGGTCAGTGCGTGCAGTGCATTGACGCAGTCGGCGGGCCGGTTGAAGGTGGGGATCCCGACGGCGATATCGGCACGCCCGGGTGCCGGCACCGAGGAGTACCAGGCGGCGCTGTGCATGGTGCAGTCGGTGTCGGTGGTGATGTCGAACCAGATCCAGCCGCCGTCCTCGAAGGGCTCCAGTCCGACCTCGAATTCCGCTGCAGCCGTGCCGGCTTCGTCGCTGACGATCTGCACGCCGCCGACGCTGATCCGAGCGCCGGTGGCCTTGGAGCGGTAGACGTCCACCCGGGCCGCACCGGTCAACTCCACCCGCAGCACCACCGAGGTCAGTGTCGACCAGCGCCGCCAGTAGCTGGCCGGGAAGGCGTTGAAGTAGGTGGCGAAGGACACCTCGGACTCTTCGCCGATCTGCAGGGTGGTGCGACTGGTCGCATGGGCACGCCGGTCGTTGGTGTCGGATTCCTCGATGTAGAGCTTGCGGACGTCCAATGGCTCACCGGGACGCGGCAGGATCACCCGGGCGAGCAGGCCCACCGCACGGGATTGCCCTGACATGACCGGGCCGGAGGGTATTTCGCTCATCGGGTGCTGCTTTCGTCGGTGCCGTCGGCGGTCAGCGGCACACCGTCGCGCAGGTGGGGAGCCAGGACGTTGTCGAACATGTTCAGCGCACTTGCGATGGCCATGTGCATGTCCAGGTACTGGTAAGTGCCGAGACGGCCGCCAAAAAGCACTGCCGCCGCTGCGGTCTCGGTCTTGGCCCGGGACCGGTAGGCAGCCAGCACTGCCCGGTCCGATTCGGTGTTGATCGGGTAGTAGGGCTCGTCGTCGTCTTCGGCGAACCGGGAGAACTCGCGCATGATCACGGTCTTGTCGGTCGGGTAGTCGCGCTCCGGGTGAAAGTGCCGGAACTCGTGGATGCGGGTGTAGGGGACATCGGCGTCGTTGTAGTTCATCACCGGCGTGCCCTGGAAGTCCCCGCATCCCAGCACCTCGACCTCGAAGTCCAGGGTGCGCCAGCCCAACCGGCCCTCGGCGTAGTCGAAGTAGCGGTCCAGTGGCCCGGTGTACACGACAGGGGCCCGCGGGGACGCCTTGCGCAACTCGTCGCGCACGTCGAACCAGTCGGTGTCCAGGCGCACCTCGATACGGTCGTCGGCGGCCATGTTCTGCAGCCACGCGGTGTAACCGTTGACCGGCAGGCCCTCGTAGGTGTCGTTGAAGTAGCGGTTGTCGAAGGTGTAGCGGACCGGCAACCGACTGATCGTCGAGGCGGGCAGTTCCCTGGGATCGGTCTGCCACTGTTTGGCGGTGTAGTCGCGGACGAACGCCTCGTACAGCGGCCGGCCGATCAGCGAGATGGCCTTCTCCTCGAGGTTCGCCGCGGCGGCGGTGTCCATCTCGGCGGCCTGCTCGGCGATCAGCGCCCGAGCCTGCTCCGGGCTGTAGAAGCGGCCGAAGAACTGGGCTACCAGACCCAGACCCATCGGGAACTGGTAGGCCTGCCCGTCGTGCATGGCGAAAACCCGATGCTGGTATCCGGTGAATTCGGTGAACTGCCGGACGTAATCCCAGACCCGCTGGTTGGAGGTATGGAACAGATGTGCCCCGTAGCGGTGGATCTCGATACCGGTCTCCGGTTCGGGCTCGGAGTAGGCGTTGCCGCCGATATGCCCGCGGCGGTCCACGACCAGCACCCGCTTGCCTAGTTGGGTGGCCGCCCGTTCGGCGATCGTCAGCCCGAAAAAGCCGGAGCCGACGACGAACAGATCGAAGCGAGCGTCGCTATCGGCGGATCGGGAATCGGTGGCGGTCATCGGCGCCTAGGTTATCCGACCCGGGGCCGGCCAACCGCGTGGCGGACCGCGGCGACCCGCAGAAAGTGCGCTGAAAGCGCCCACCGGGCAGGCGAACTCAATGTCGCGATTCCCTCACGATTGCGCATCGTCACTCCAGTCACAGCAACCCCAGCCTTAACATCGTCACAGGGTTCGAGAAATCCCGAACCGAGTAGTCCAGATTGAGGAGACTTCCGTGCCGAACCGTCGTCGTCGCAAGATCTCGACAGCCATGAGCGCGGTCGGCGCCCTGGCCGTCGCCAGCCCGTTCGCGGTGCTCGGTGTCATCCAACTGACCTCCGGTCAGCCGGCACCCGAGCACCGTGAATTCACTCGTGCAGCGGTCGTCACCGATCTGCCCAACGAGATCCTGTCCGCCCTGCAGGCCGGCCTGTCGCAGTTCGGCATCAACCTGCCGCCGCTGCCCACCGGACTCAGCCCGGCCGGGTCGCAGCCGGTGCAGACCGGTCCGCTGACCGCTCCTGGTCTGACCACCCCGGGTCTGACCACGCCCAGCCTGACGGCACCCGGCCTGACCACACCGAGCCTGACCACACCGGGCCTCACCACACCGGGCCTGACCACACCGGGCCTCACCACACCGGGCCTCACCACGCCCGGCCTGACCACGCCCAGCCTGACGGCACCGGGCCTGACCACGCCGAGCCTGACGGTGCCGGATCTGACCACGCCGAGCCTGACGGTGCCGGATCTGACCACACCCAGCCTCACGGTGCCGGGTCTGACCACGCCCAGCCTGACACCGGGCCTGACCGCGCCGGGTGCCGCAGCGACTCCATCGCTGACCGATCCGGGGCTGACCGCTCCCGGTCTGACGACTCCGCAGTTGGGCATCGACCCGCTGACGAGCCCCACCGGGATCGGACTGCCCGGTGGAATAGGACTGCCCACCGAGACGCCGATCGGCGCCCCGCTGGGACCGGTCGCCGGTACCTACCCGATCCTGGGCGATCCGACGATCGGCCTGCCGGCCGCACCCGCGGCCAGTTCCGGCGGCATCATCAGCGATCTCACCAGCGCGGCCAACCAACTCGGTGTCGGCCAAGCCGTGGATCTGCTCAAGGGCATCGTCGTACCGGGCATCACCCAGGCCATGCAGAACGCCGGGGCGGCCGCCGCCGCGCCGGCTGCCGCAGCGCCTGTGGTCGAGGCCGCCGGCGACCTGGCATCCCAGATCGGCTGAGCCCGGAAGGGTATCCCCGCCGAGAGACCTGCACCGAAACGGCACCGCAGGGTGAGACCGGTCCCGAGGCCGGTGCAAGCCCCTGCGGTGCCGTTGCAGTATTCGGCAGTCACATAGTCATCACTGGCCCGTGTCGTAACGCTGGCAACTGCTGACTCATACGTAACATTCGCGATGTGTCGCCCCGTCGCCCCACCCCGACGATCCTGTTGACCGCCATCGCGGCGACAGTCGTGATGGTGCCGTGGGCGGTGGGCGGCCTGCCCGGCGACGACGAGCAGCACGCACTCGCCGACGACACCGTTCTGGCCCAGCAGCCGTTGGCCGGCGTCGGCGGCGGGGAGACCGTCCGGGAGATCAGTCAGGAGACGCCGTTCTCGATGGTGGCGCTGACCGGATCGGATCTGACCGGCACGACGGCACGGCTGCGGGCCAAGCGCGCCGACGGATCCTGGGGGCCCTGGTACAACGCCGAGCGGTTCGAGCTCGGTTCCGAGGACGTCGAAGGCAACGGCACCCAGGGCACCGATCCGGTGTACGTCGGCGACACCACCACGGTCCAGATCGCGGTTACCCGGCCCGCCGACGCGCCGGTGACCATCGAACCCGCGCAGAGCGGCCTGGACGCCGGCCGCGAGCTGGGCTACATCCCCGCCAACGCCCAGGAGCCCCTAAGCCAGACCATGTCGGCGGTGCTCATCAGCCCGCCGCAGGCTCCGGTCGACACCCAGTGGACCCCGCCCACTGCGGCGCTGGGACCGGGACAGCCACCCAACATCATCAGCCGCGCCCAGTGGGGCGCCGGCACCGGTGGCCGGTGCGGCGGGCCGTTCTACGGCGACGGCGTCCGCGCGGCGGTGCTGCACCACACCGCCACCGGCAACGACTACCAGCCCGAGGATTCCGCGGCGATCATCCGGTCGATCTACGCCTACCACACCATGACGCTGGGCTGGTGCGACATCGCCTACAACGCCCTGGTGGACAAGTACGGACAGGTCTTCGAGGGCCGGGCCGGTGGAATCACCAAGGACGTGCTGGGCTCGCACACCGGCGGTTTCAACCGCGATGTGTGGGGCGTCTCGCTGATCGGCGACTTCGAGGAGGTCGCCCCGCCGGAGGTCATGGTGCGCACGGCCGGCCGGTTGCTCGGCTGGCGACTGAGCCTGGATCAGGTCGACCCGCTCGGAATGGTGGCGCTGAAATCCGACGGCGGCCAGCACACCGTGGTCCCGGGCGGCCGCACCGTGACCCTGCCGGAGATCTTCGCCCACCGAGACGTCGGCAACACCGAATGCCCGGGCGACGCCGGATACGCCGCCCTCGGTGAGATCCGCCGTCTGGCTGCGGCGTTCAACGGCCCGCCCGATGTCGTTGACACCCTGCGGGGCGGGGCGATTCTGGCCCGCTGGGAGTCCGAGGGCGGCCAGGCCAGCCCGCTGGGGATGCCGACCTCACCGGAAGCCGCCGGCACCGGCGACACCCGTTACGCGACCTTCCAGCGCGGCGCCATGTACTGGTCACCGGATACCGGTGCCCAGCCGCTGACCGGGGCCATCTACGAGGCGTGGGCCTCGCTGGGCTACGAACGCGGCGCGCTGGGCCTGCCCACCAGCGGGGAGATCGCCGAACCGGAGTGGATCGTGCAGAACTTCCAGCACGGGACCTTGAACTTCGACCGCCAGACCCACAACGTGGTCCGGGTGATCGACGGCATCAGCCTGGTGCTGCCACCGACCCCGGTCGACGGCCCGCCCACCCAACTGGAGCGTTTCAGCCCGGTGCGCTGAGGGCTGCATCGCCGGACGTGGGCGCTACGCAGGCGAAAAGCCCTCTGCACCTGCATAACACCCACACCCGATGGCTCAGAGTTCGATGGGAACGTGCTTCTCGGCGCACGCCGCCGTGACTGCGGCAACGATGTCATGGGCGCGGAGCATCTCCAAGTCAGCCACCGTGACCGACCCGCGGTCAAGCCGGTGCTGGGCGGCCACCCGCGAATCCCGCAGCCGCTCAGCCCGTTCCACGACGTTGCGGGCAAACCGGCCGTTCTGCATGACGTCGATGCCATGGGTACCGTCCGGGGCGAGGTAGGCCCGCACCTTGTGACAGGCGGCATTGAAGGCAATCCTCGCCTCCGGGTCCAGCACGGTCGCCCTGGGTCCGCCGTACCGGACGGCGATCTCAACAAGATCGACGGGGCTGTAGGAGTCGAAGCGCAGTTTGCGGTTGAAACGGCCGGCGAGTCCGGGGTTGACCTTCAGGAAATCGTCGACTTCCCGTTCGTAACCGGCCCCGATGAAGCAGAAGTCGAATCGGTGCACCTCGAGTGCGACCAGCAACTGGTTCACGGCCTCCATCCCGATCATGTCCGGCCGGCCGTCGTGGTGGCGTTCCACCAGGCTGTAGAACTCGTCGTAGAACAGGATGCGGCCCAGCGAACGATCGATCAGTTCATTGGTCTTCGGGCCTGACGAGCCGATGTGCTCGCCGCAGAAGTCGGATCGCTTCACCTCGATGATCTCCGGGTTCCGGACGATACCCAGACCGGCGTAGATCTTGCCGAGTGCCTCCGCCGTGGTTGTCTTGCCGGTTCCGGGCGGACCCACCAGAAGCATGTGGTTTGTCTGGTTGGTCACCGGAAGTCCGTGTGCCAGCCGAAGCGCCCGAACGTCGATCTGGTCCTCGAGTTCGGCAACCGCCCGTTTGACGTCGGCCAGTCCGACCTGATTGTCGAGCAGTGCGCGGCCTTCCGTCAGGAGTTCGGCCCGCCGCTGCTCGTTCTCGCCCTCGGCGCGGACCTCTGCTGACTTTTCTGTACTGACATCCCACTTATCGGTTCTGCTGTCGATGGTCACCTCATCGGTGACCACGAGTTGCAGTCGAGGGTCGGCCAGGGCCTGTTTCGCCGGATCTGTCAGCACTCCGCCGACCGCGGCCTTCGACAGCCAGACCTCCGCCCGTTCCGGCTCACCGAGTTGCCGGTGGGCCATTCCACGCAGATACGCGAGATCCGCCACCAGCAGCGGGAACTCGGCCGGATCCAGCACGGTGGCCTCCGATTCGAGAAGACTGCGGCGTACCGCGTCGGCCGAGGGCCGGCCCGGCCGCAAATCGATCCGGTCGGCCCAATCCAGCGCGACCCGCGCCTGACCGAGATGTACCGCGGCATGGGCGGCCAGTGCACTGATCCCGGCAGTGACCGCCGACATGATCAGCGCCTGGGCCGGCAGGGTACGCGCTGCCTCCGCGAGGACATCGGGCCAGCGCTGGGTCGCGTGCATCAGGTAACAGCGCACGTACTGGCGCCATTGGTGGTTCTCCCAACCGTCTAGCAGCGCATCGTCGGCCAGTAGCGCCTCGGCAGTCTGGTAGTGCTCCTCGTCCACCAGGGCGCTCGCCAGAGCGATACCGGCGTGCGAGGCCTCGGTCACGGTGATCGACAGGTAGGGGCCGGCTTTCAGGACCGCTGCAAGGCTGACCCCCAACCGGTTGGACTCCCGGTGCAACCGCGTCCCGTACGCGTACAGGTTGCGCAGCGTCGCGAGTTCGGTGTCGCCGGATGCGATCCGCCCCAACCAGGCGTCGGCCATCGCCGGATCGATCTCCGTCGCATCCCGGAACAGTCGGCGGGCGTTGCGGGTATCGGATTCGAGCACGGCCATCGCCTGATCGAAGTGCCGGCGCGCAGTGACGGTCGCGGTGGCGTTCGACACGGCCTACTCCACCGTTTCCATATCGGCGACCACGGCCTGCGATCCCGCGCCCATGTATCGGTTCTCGGCCCGGAAGAACTCCATGTCCACCTCATAACTGCGGCCCGCCGCCGTGACCTCGACGGACTGCGGGCCGGTCTGCACGACGACGACATCGGCAGTGGATTCCGTTGCCGTCCCGGCCGGGTCCACCGAGATCACCGTCTGGGGTCGCGGCGCCGGTGAGACGGTCCCGTCGAGCACGCTGAGAGTCGTCCCCGCTGCCGGACGCGGATGTTCGATGACGGCGACATCGGGCATCCGAACGCTCTCCCATCTGGCGATATCGGTGCTGTGGACGGTGACCCGGTCCCCCGCTCCCGCCGCGCGAATGATGATCCGTTTCGCGATCGCGTCCTCCGCCACGATATGAATCCGGGTCTGCTCCCCGGGATCGCCGAAGGGCAGCGAAAGCCGGTCGCCACCGGCGGTCCTACCGAGCAGCACACCGGAGGGTCCGACCGGAATCACCAGCGAATCCGGAAGTTCCGCCCGGCCCAGGCAGCGAATATCAGGTCGCGGGCCGCAGAGCGCCGCCGCCAAAGTCTGCGCCTGTTCGCCGGGCAGAGTCTGCAGCATGACGCTGGGGCAGGCAGTAGGGGGCTGGGGCGTGCACACCGTCACCGTGGCCGAGCCGGTGCCGTCGGGGTAGAGGGTGACGTTCTGGACGATTGCATCGGCGCGCAGTGTCCACGCCTGGTCGAGGACGGCGGAGCTGAGATCGCCTGCCCGGTAGGCGTAGGAGGTTTGCCACCCGGTATCGCCGCGAAGGGTGTGCCATCGACGGTTGTGCGGCTCCAGTGCGCTGGCGCCGAGCCGCTTGTCCAAATCGGCAATATCCGTCGAAGTCGCGACTCTGGCGCGAATACCTTTGCACCGCAGCATCACCGCGATCCGCTGCGCCACCGACAGCGCCGCCGTCCCGATCGTTGGCCGCCACCGCAACGCATCGCCGTTTTCCAGGGCGGACACCCTGATCAGCAGCCATGTTTCACGTCGGCCGGCATATGGCGGCGTCCCGATCAGGGTGTCGTAGACCCGCGGGTAGTCACCGCTGCCACGACGCCGGGAACCCGCACTGACGATGCTCATCGACTCGACCGCCAGTCCCAGGCCGTGTCGCATCAGCGGGAACAGCTCACCGAGATCGAGGCTGTTCGGTGTCGTCGCCGATGTCGACCCGGTGAAATGTGTCGGCTGGAAGGGCTTTCCGAGGATCTGGATCGCCGTCACGGCCACTCCGTCCTGATAGCGGACGCCGCCCCCACAGCGGTCGTTGGCGACCGTCGATGGCACCAGCAGATCCATCGGCCGGTTCCGGCGGAGGAAGATCGCAGCCCACGACCACAACGGTTGCCGGCGAAAGGGCACGACCAGCAGGGTCAGGCCCAGCGCCAGACCGATTCCTGCGCCGACAGATCCGCCCACGCTCCAGCCGAATCCCGCACCGAGCAGGACCCCGGTGGTGACGGCGAGTCGGGCGCCGGCCGTCATCTGGCCTTCCGGGCCCGCGCGACGATCGCGGCGAGGACGACGCTGACCGCCACCACCCCGGCGAACGCCATGGCGATGGTGCGGGCCCGGCGATCGGGCGGCTGCGGCGGCGGGGCTGGTGTCATGACCCGCATGTGGGCACCGGGTGCCGCGCGATCCCCCGGCGGAACGTTGAAGGTGAGCGCTGCCACGGGGTCGACGACTCCGTAGCCAACCTGGTTGTCCACCCCGCGGGGTGGGTTGTGGGACGTCTGCAGAATCCGGTTGATCACCTGCCGGGCGGTCAGTTTCGGGTACTTCGCCCGCACCAGAGCGGCGACACCGCTGACGTAGGCCGCGGCGAAGCTGGTTCCCCAGAACGGAGAGTTCGGTTCTCCGGGCCTGACCGGCGGGTAGGCGTTGACCGGATTGCCGGTCTGCGGCGAAAGCCCCATGATGGCGACCCCGGGCGCGGCCACCCCGATCCACGGTCCGGCCAGACTCTTGGCCAATGGGGCACCGGTGTTGTCGACGGCCCCGACCGACAGAACGTAATCGGCGAACCACGATGGCGATGACACGGTCTTGACGTTCCGCCAGTCGCGGGGATCATCCGCGTCGAGCGGATTGAAGGCGGGGTTCTGCGCGCAACCGTCCTCGCCCTCGTTTCCGGCGGCTGCGACGATCACGGCGTCTTTGACCGTCGCCGCGTACCAGACGGCCGCACCGATCGCGCGCTGGTCGAGAGGATCCGCCGATGAGACGCAGGCGGTGACGCTGACATTGATGACCTGGGCGCCTTGATTGGCGGCATGCACGATCGCCCGGGAAAGCGTTGCGACGGTACCCGCCTTCCTCCGCGCCTCGAAGTCGCCCGAACCCGGATTCTGCGGCTCGTACGCGCGGGAGGACTGCCGGATCGAGATGACCGTCGCGTGCGGTGCCACACCCGCAACTCCGTCCGGCGCACCGGGGTTGGCGGGCGACACCGCGACCGGAGCCGGGTCGGTCCGGTCCGTAGCCGAAGGCGCTGGCGATGCGGGGGCCGGACCCGGACTGCCGGGGGGCGGGGCCGCACCGGTAACCGGAGGACCGCCGGCCGGTGGCGGGAAGGCCGGGGTCGCCGGGACGGCCGCGGGCATCGCCGAACCATGCGGCGCGGCCGCGATCAGCGATGCCACGATCGTGCCGTGGGCATCACAGTCCGCCAGGCCGTCGCCACCCATGATGTAGTCGCCGCCGGGGACCACCGGAAGTCGGCGGTTGGGACTGACCCCGGTGTCGATGACGGCGACAGAAACACCGTTGCCGGTCGAGTGCTGCCAGGCCTTGCTGACGTCCAACATGGCGAAGCCCGGGGCAGGTAGCGCGACGTTGGGTTCTGCGACGGCGACCGTTCGGGCGCAGGTGTTGCTCTGTCGCATGGGCTGATCCGGTCCCGGCGCACCGTCGGGTGGTACCAGCGACGGGTCGACGGTCGGAGCGTCGAGTGCCAGCGCCGACGGGAAATTCGACACTAAACCGGTCAGTAGAACCACCAACGTGACGGCGGTGAGCCGGTGGCTGATGAACCTCATCGCATCCGCACCCAGGTGAAAAGACCACCGAGCCAGGCGGCCAGGGGCAGAGCCACCACGATGGCGGCCAACTCCAGCCACTCGGCCAGCATCCGGGCCAGGGGCGTGAACCGGGTGACCGGAACCAGCAACGCCGCCGCCAGACCGGTGCCGGCGAAGGCCACCAGGACGACACTGCCCCACAGCAGCGGTCCGACCGGATCCCCGGGGTAGGCGATCAGGTAGCGCGTGACACCACTGCAGACGGCGGCCGCGGCGCCGCAGACCAGAGCGATCGCCTGGCGCCGGTCGGCGAAGGCGCGGCCCCGGCTGATGAAGATGACGACGAACAGTGCCGCCAGGACCGCAGCGGCGGTTCCCCGCGGTTGGCCCGGCGCCAATGTGGCCCAGACCGCAACCGGCAGGCAGAGCGCGGCCGCCGCGCAGATACCCGTCAGAACGCCGTTGGCGCGCCCGGCCGCGGCGGCGACGACGGCCCCTCGCGGTGTGTCGTCGGCGTTGGACTCCCGGTCGGCATCCTCATCGACGGGCATGACGGCATCCACCGGCATACCGTCATCGCGGCGGAAGAGATCACGTCCGGTGATCGACCCGAAATGCGGCGGTCTCAGCCGCGCAGCCCACAAGGCGATCGTCGGACTGATCGTGATGAGGATGAGAAGGCCTATCAAGGCGCACATCCCGAGCCGCTGAGCTGTCACGGGCGCCCACATCCGGACCGCCGCGGCAAGACCGCCAACGATACAGAGCGTCACCACCGCCGTCGCGATGGTGACATACCGCCCGTCAACCGCGACGAGTCCGCCGGTCAGAACGGCGACCGCGAGTGCAGCGATGAACAGATGTGCGCTACCGACCGGTCCGGGCGCCGCAGCCGCGAGGCCAACCGCCAGCGACGGGACCGCAGGCCAGGCCAGGCCGCCGAATAACTCCCGGTGGCCCGGCCACCACCGCCAGACAGCGAAGGCTCCGATCGCCAGGAGTGTCCCGATCGCCAAAGCCGCGACCGCTGAGATCGGTGTGTCGGCGCGCAAACGGGTGACGGCGGTTAGCCCCAACATCGTGAACACGACCATGGCCAGTATTGCCAGCGCCGTCCGCACCGCCGCCTCGGCGGTCACCGGTGCGAACATCCGCTTGCCGACCCGGGCCAGCGCAGTCGACAGCGACTCATACTGCGGCTCAAAGGAATCCCCTTGCTCGACCGGTACCAGCACCAGCGTCGCGCCGTCTTCGATGCCCATGTCATCGAGGGTCTTCCTGAGATCCAGACGCGTTCCGTTCGCCCGCGTAAGTTCGTATCCCGAGCCCGGGTCGAGCGGCACCGCGCCGCGCCGCTTCAGGTCGTCATTGAGCAACTCGATGATGTTGTCGATGAACACTTCGACCGGCACCGAGGCCGGATACACCTGTGAGACGAGGTGTTCACCGCAGATGACGGCGACCGCACAGCGCGCCGGAAATGAGACCCTGGCCATCAACGCGGCCTGTCGGCATCCGGTACGTATTTGTCGGCCAGGGCCGCGGTGATCTCGAACAGCCTCAGCCTGGTTTTCCTGTGCAATTCGGTTGCAGTGTCGATGATCCCGCCGTCGGCAAGGTGGCGGTCGAAGGGCATGAACTCCACGACTGCACCGGTCTGGCTGAAGCGCTGGGTCAAGTACTCCACCGCGGCCTTGTCGTAGGCGTCCCGACTGTCATTGAGGATCACCATGCTGCGCGATACCAACTCGTGGTAACCCATCGAGCGAAGCAGGTCGATCGCCCTGGTGACCGGCAGCGAGGTGTCGGCGGTCAGACCGGAGATGAAGACGAGAGTGTCGGACGAATCGAGAACCGCCTTCATGACCGGGTGTTCGAGGTCGTCGGAGGTGTCGACGAGGATCACGTTGTGGGTTCGTCGCAGACGTGACAGAACGCCGCTGAACATCGCCGCTACGAGGGGCCGTGGCTGATCCGATGCGCGATTGCCGGCCAGCACATCCAGCCCGATCGTGTTCTGCCCCAGATGCTCCCGGATGTCCGCGTAACCCTGGACATCGGTGTCGTTGAGGACGGCCGCGTAGTCGCCCGGCGGGGACTCATCGATCCGGCCGGCGAGGGTGCCGAACCCGGGAGCGGCGTCGATGGCGACGACATTCTCTGGCCTGCACTCCCGGAAAATGCCCCCGACACATGCCGTCATCGTGGTTTTGCCGACTCCGCCCTTCCCGGAGACGAACGCGATCACATACTGCTTCCGGACATGCCGGCGGATGCGTTCGCGTAACTCCCGGTAGTGCCGTTCGGCGGGCGATTCACCGGGATTGACCGTTGTGAACGACATGGTGTGGACGAGCCGGCGCCATCCGGATCCGGGCGGAATCTTGCGCGGTGCGACCAGATCCGAGATGCGCAGTGTCCCGGAAACAGAGTCCTGCGGCCGGTCGGCTGCGCGCCCGGCCTCCTTCCACGGAGACGTCATCTCCTAGACCGCCTTTCGGTGGGAATACCACGCTTCTCGGGCCGGTAGTCGGCGCATCAGCGTCTGCACGGCCGATGCGATGGCGGCCGCCGACCCCGGGCTGACGATCAACCAGGACCTGCCCGCGCGCTGGACCCGCTCGGCGAGCAACCTGCCCTGCGGGGTGTCGATGATCGTCACGGCGTCCGGCGCGATATGCGATCGCGCCGAGGAGCACGCGATGCCGGCCTGGACTGCCACCAGGGAGGCCTGGGCCGAACGCTCGCTGTCCGCAGCCAGCATCAGCGTGCCGACCTGATCGCTGTCGTATCGGCACTCGGCGAGGAAGGTCCGCAGCCCGGTCCGATCACGAACGGAAGCAAGAAGTCGCCCGGCGTCGACTGTCACCGGCGGGGCGGCGGCCGGCGCCATCACGCCGCAGAGACGCTCGATCTCGCCATGGATCAGCAGGCCCGCCGCCGGTTCGGTTGTGGCTGTCCCGACCCCGCTGACCCGGGACAGCATTCCGAACCGCTCCACACTGACCCACCACCGGGCGAACCGGGCCAACAAGACCCGCACCGGTTCGTTCTCCGCGGCAGGTGTCCGGGCATGGAGCACCAGGCCGACTTCTCGGCGGGACAGCACGGTGAGCCACTCGAGCACCGCCGGATCCACCTCACCGGCGGAGTCGATGACCCCGGCCGCCCGCAGTTCCGCGGCCACCGGGTGCGCCAGCGCCATCCCGATGGTTTCGGCGCTCGGCAGATGCGGGCGCAGACCAACTTCGGGCGCCAGCACCTCGATGCCGGAGAGCACCTGGAGCACCCAGAGGCCGTCGAGAGTCGTCGTCAACATTGTTTCCCCCACATACGTTGTTCCCCCACATAGGGGTGGGGCGCACGCCGGGTGCGCCCCACCGTTGAAACGGATCGACCGTTAGAAGAGATTGCCCATCATCACGTCGGTATGGTGGGCGCTCTCGTTGACGCTGCCGATCGTCTGGCCGTGCTGGTTCATCGTCTGGATGAGACCCTGCAGACCCTGCAGCATCTGCATCTGCGACTCCCGGAACGCCGTCGCCGCGGCACCCTGGAAGAAGTCCGCGACGGCGTTGGTGCGCTGCAGGACGTCGTCGTGGATCTCCATCAACTGGGCGGAGCGAGTCCCGACATCGGAGGCGAAGTCGGCGACGCCGCCGTGGTTGTACGTGATGCTGTCCGACATGTGAAGAGGTCCTTTCGGGGTAGGGGGAATCAGGCGTTGGTGGCGAAGCCGGTCAGGCTGTGGGCGGCGTCGGTTTCGTGCTGCTCCATGAGCGACGCCGCCTGGCCGAGACCGTGAGCCAGTCGGGTGCCGCCGGTGATCGTCTGCTGCAAGTCATGGTTGATCTGGGTGGCGGTGCCCACCGACGCCAATTGGGCCCGGCCGCCCCAGACGGCGGAACCCAGCCCCTCATGGCTGCTGAGGTAGCCACTGGCGATGGCCGTCGCGTGTTCGAGGGCGGACTCGATGGCCTGCCGCGTGCTACGCAGCACCTCCGGCGTGACGACAAGTGTCATGTTGTGCTCCTTGTGAGTTGTGAAACGTGTGGCCGACCCCCGGACGGGGAGCTCTGAGTATTCGATGCCGCCGCAGCGGCTGTCACTTCACCTCTGGCAAATCTGTGGATACGCACCTCAGTATTAAAAAAGTTAGCTATGTGGATCCGCCAGCCGGCTGGCCGCCGGGAAGCACGACACGGACGCGAACGACGTCTTCGGCACCCTTCGGCTCTTTGCCCTGACCGAGCATCCCGGCATGGGCCGGCGACAGCGGCATCGCAGCACCGCTCATCGCCGATGCGCCGGGTGCCTTCAACTCGGCTGCTCCAAGAAGGCCGGGTTTCAGCCCGACCGGCCGACCGCCGCCGTTCTCCGGGGTGAAACTGCTGGTGGGCCTGGTGAAGCTGGTCAGGCCCGCGCCTGGGACCCCGCCGCCGACGCCTCCGCCGCCGGCCCCCACCGAGGCCGCCCCGATCGATCCGGCACCGGCACCGCCCCCGGTTCCGATCCCGGCGGCACCCCCGCCGGCGCCCACCGCACCGAGCAGGCCTAACGGGATCTCGGGTTCGGCGGCGAGGGCGCTGCCCGCACGTCCGCCCACCGATCCCAACAACGACTGCGGCAGACCGGTCAACCCCTGCGCTGCCTGTACAGGGGATTGGAACATCCCCAGCACCGGTTGTAGCGCTCCCGCAGCGGCCTGGATCGGCTGGGCCAGCATCGACCCCGCCTGCCCGGCGGCCTCTGCCGGAACCGCAGCCCCGTCGCCGGCCAGTTTGGCCGCCTGCCCAGATTCCTTGAGCGCCTCCCCGGCCGCCACCTGACCGGCGCCGCGGGCCACAGCGGCTGCGGCCGTGATCGGCGCCGTGCTGCTCGCCCCCGGCGGTGAGACCGGCGGCGGAACCGCCAGGGCCGCCGCAAGCGCCGCGAGCGCGGTTCCGTAGAGGACGCCCGCGCTCGCGTTGTGCGGCCAGTGTTCCCCGAAGTACTCGGCATCCAGGGCCACGATCATCGGCGTCAAAGCACCCAGGACCAGTGGGTTCAACGCGACATCAGCCGCCTGTTCAGCCCGGTTCGCCATCGAGACCTCGGCCGGGATCATCGACGAGACCGCGGTCTCGTAGGCCGCCACCGCACTCATCGCGATCGGTGACTTCTCCTGGGCCCAGCCCGCCAGCAGATGCAGGGACGCGTTTAACCCGGTGACGGTGGCGGCGGAACTCGTCCCGCCCACACCCTCGAAGTTCACTGCCGTCGCAACCGTGTTAAGCGTGGAGACGGAGGCAGCCGCTTCGTTGCCGACCGCCAGTGCCTGCCACGCGGCTGCGCTGGCCATTGTCGTCGCGGTGCCGCCCGCGCCCGCTCCGGCCAACCGCAGATAGTTGACCTCGGGCGGCGACGACGGCCAGGTGGGATCCGGCATGACAAAGCCCTACAGCGACAGGGCCGCGTTGTTGACGACGTCGGTGGCGGCGTACGTCGCGGCTGCGATCTGCTGTGCGCCGGCGAACATCTCCCGGTTGGCCATATGCCCTCCCGCCACACCGACGTAGGACGCGCCGGCCGCATTCAAGGCCGCCGCGAACTGGGCAGAGTCCAGATCCGCCCCCATCGGCAATGCCCCGGTGAGCACCGCGGCCGCCGCCGAGGTCGCAACGGTCAGCGCCGCTCCGATGCCCGATTCGGTGGCAGCCGACACCTCGACCGTTGCTGTGTTGACGTTGAGCACCATCCGCAACCCTCCCACTGGCCGCCCCCTCCGGGCTGCAGTGGGGCTGAGCCTAGGGTGTTCCGGAGATAGCTGTCCATTCAGCAGATGCCCGTTATTTGCTTTTTCCAGCAAACTTGATTTGAAAGACCTGTCCGCGCTCCCGCCGAGTTCGGATTTATCCACGGGCTGATCTCCGCGGCGCGCACCCGCGGACGGCGGCCAGACCGCCTGCCGCTGAGCGCGAACGGGGCTAACATCGGATCAATAGTGTGATTCCTGACACTTCCGGCCCCCGAGGAGCCCCGATGTCCAAAGCCACCGAACTCGCCGAACTGCACCATCTGATCGGCAATCTGCGCCAGTGCGTGACCTCGCTGCAGCACCGCTACGGCGATAGCCCGGCCATGCGTCGGGTGGTCCTCGACACCGAACGAATCGTCGGTGACCTGGAAATTCTCGAAATGGATGCCGGGGAGCTCGAGTTCGCCACCCACACCGTGGTGGGCTCCGGGGAGAAGATCCCAGTACCCGACACCCCGTACGACCGCGAGTTCTGGGCCGGTATCGACGACGAGGGTGTGGGCGGGCATAACCGGCGCTGACCCGGCTTCATTTCAGGGCGGTTTCCTGAGTAGTGTTCGAAAGCAGTTGACTCGAAGGGGATCACTGCAGATGAGCGCACCCACGGCCAATCGGCGTGCCACCGGCGTCTTCTCGCCGGGCCGGGCCCAAATCGCGCAGAAGACCCTGCGCACCGACAATTGGCTGAAGTCCCCGATCCTCACCGATCTCGGGTTCGCGGCGTTCGTCATCTATGCGACCGTCCGGGCGTTCCAGCGGGACCACTTCTTCGTCGAGAAGTACCACTATCTGACGCCCTTCTACTCGCCATGCCTATCGGTCAAGTGCGGGGAGGCCAGTGAGTTCTGGCCGCAGATCCTGCCGGGGACCGGCCCGCTGTCGCTGCTGCCCTACGCACTGTTGTCGCTGCCGTTCCTGCTGCTGTTCCGGATCACCTGCTACTACTACCGCGGCGCCTACTACCGCTCGGTGTGGCAGTCCCCGACCGCCTGCGCGGTTGCCGAACCGCACGCGAAGTACACCGGCGAGACCCGCTTCCCGCTGATCCTGCAGAACCTGCACCGGTACTTCTTCTACATCGCCGCGATCATCTCGCTGATCAACACCTGGGACGCCATCCAGGCCTTCCACTCCCCGTCCGGCTTCGGATTCGGCCTGGGCAATATCGTCCTGGTCACCAACGTCGTGCTGCTGTGGCTGTACACGCTGTCCTGCCACTCGTGCCGGCACGTGATGGGCGGACGGCTCAAGCACTTCTCCAAGCATCCGGTTCGGTACTGGTCATGGACCAAAATCAGCGAGTTGAACGTGCACCACAAGAAGTTCGCCTGGATCACCCTGGGCACTCTGATGTTCACCGACTTCTACGTCATGCTGGTGGCCAGTGGCACCATCTCCGACCTGAGATTCATTGGCTGAGCACCACTTACACCGACAGTTTAGTGAGGTCAGATGGTTGAGATCGAGCGGCATTCCTACGACGTCGTCGTGATCGGCGCCGGTGGCTCAGGTCTGCGGGCCGTCATCGAGGCGCGCCAGCGTGGCCTGAAGGTCGCCGTGGTGTCCAAGTCGCTGTTCGGCAAGGCCCACACCGTGATGGCCGAGGGCGGCTGCGCGGCGGCGATGGGCAACGCCAACTCCAAGGACAACTGGAAGGTGCACTTCGCCGACACCATGCGTGGCGGCAAGTTCCTGAACAACTGGCGGATGGCCGAACTGCACGCCCAGGAGGCCCCCGACCGGGTGTGGGAACTGGAGACTTACGGCGCGCTGTTCGACCGGACCAAGGACGGCCGGATCAGCCAACGCAACTTCGGCGGCCACACCTACCCGCGGCTGGCCCACGTCGGTGATCGCACCGGTCTGGAGATCATCCGCACTCTGCAGCAGAAGATCGTTTCGCTGCAGCAGGAGGACAAGGCCGAACTGGGTGACTACGACGCCCGGATCAAGATCTTCGCCGAATGCTCGATCACCGAGTTGATC
>ERZ888423.79-NODE-79-length-91700-cov-9.880146_pt1 | contig 91700 bp, 95 predicted proteins | sample MGYA00520523_ERZ888423 | MGnify/ENA primary metagenome ERZ888423 (study PRJEB32303, sample SAMEA104408611) | aquatic metagenome | biome: Brackish water; feature: Pelagic; material: water | place: Baltic Sea | collected 2014-06-08T10:24:00 | depth 30,27 m ...
GACTAATGCACAAATCGGATCAAATATGTCTTGCTATGCAAGAGCCATCCACACAGGACCTTCGCCGGTTGTTAATGCGCGGTTTGTTGGCAGCGGCAGGTGGCACGGCGGTGTTGGCGGCACTGTTGTGGGTTGGTGCGCAGGTCACTCCGAACAATCTGATCTACGCGTCACCATCCCTGCCTTGGTTTTTGGTGATCATGGTTGCTGCCTCGGCAATGATCCAGCTTTTGGCCAACGGCTACCGCGCCACGAACGATCTGGTCACGGCGGTCCTTTCAACATCGCTCTTCCGCGTGGGCGTGCCGCTGATACTGACGGCGGGGTTCACACTTTGGGTGCAACTGGACGCCGCCGTGGCGGCTGCAGGGTTTGCGATTGGAACAGCAAGTGTCGCGATTATCATGGCGGTGGCACTGGCGCGTCGCATTGCGCGCGGCCCCAACGTGGAGCGTGGTCAAAATACTGGTGCATTGAGTGGGCCTGAGACCGTGCCAGTCATGCAAGGCAGCGAGCGTCGGACTATTGGGTGGCTTTGGGTTGTCGGATTGGCCCGCATTCTGTCGCAAAATGCCGACGCACTCTTGATAGGCTCGCTGCTCGGCGCGGCTGAAGCGGGGCTTTATCTGGCCGCAAAACGGGTCGCGGCAATGATCGAACTGGTCGCGGATGCGGTGCGCTTGACTGCTGGCCCTCGCTTTGCGGTACTATTCGCGCATGATCCATCCGGTGTCGATTTTCGCCGAGCTGTCGCCAAGGCCAACCTGCTGTTCCTCATTCTGGTAGGCACTGCCTGCATGTGTTTGGCGATCATCGGCTGGCCGGTTCTGGCGCTTTTCGGGCCTGATTTCACTGCGGCCTATCCGGTCCTGCTGATCCTTATCGCCAGTGTCGCCAGTTTTGCTATTTTTGGCCCAGTCGGTTTGTTGATGAACATGTCCCGCCTGGAGCGCCCCCGCGCTATCGTCACAATCGGCGGGGGAATTTTGTCCTGTACCGGGGTGCTGTTGCTGGTGCCGCTGGACGGGCCATTTGGCGGAATGAACGGGGCCGCAATTACAATTACGACGGCAAGCTATGTCACGAACGCCCTATCGTCGCTGATCATTTACCGCGAGCTGGGCCTGCCGCCTGCAATCATCGACAGGGACGCCTACCGGCTTTTGCGCCGTGGTGGGATCAAAGGATTGCGCGCGGCCATGACGCGCAAACGCGCTTCCAAGGACGATCCAAAAGACTAGTCTTGGAACCCGTAGCCGTAGGTATCCAAATCCCATGCAAAGCGGTCAGCAACCAATGCACGGGTGGCGGTGTTGTAATAGCTACGCCAATCGCTGGACACCCGCCGGTTCTTATGGACAAGCGTTTCGGGAACCGGCACATCCAAGAGTTTCAAAACTGCTGGCAGGTCGCCAGACAGGTGTTCCAACTTCAGAACCTTATCGACAATAGGGCGTCCCTCGTGCCCCGAAATCCAGTTCTGCGTCGACCACGTACCGAATTTTCGCCATCGATCATGGTTGCGTCCACCACCTCCAGCACCGCCAGGTTGCGTGCCCGCCAGCCATTTTCCAAAGGGTTTGGCAGGCAGCCCGATCCCACGCCACAACCTTTGTGAACGGTCCACGGCCATCACCATTTCGTAAATAGAGACCATGCGCGGATAGGGATTTCGCGTTACCGTAAACGTGAAATAATCGCCGAGGTTCAACCCGCGCGCGGCAAATGCTGTCTTGGCCTCGGCGGGGGACATGTGGGAATACCAAGGCGATGCCACGGTTGCCTTACTGTAGGACGTGACCGTTTCCTCGTTGAGGTCCGACAACATATCGCGCAGGGATTCCGAGCCCGTCTTGGGGAACGAAAAGAAGACGAACTTGCGACTGTGGCAGATGATCATCAGGTCTACCCCTTTGCCCCCTGACCGCGCGCATAGACGTCTTCGTAGCGGATAATGTCATCCTCGCCCAGATAGCTGCCGGTCTGCACTTCGATCAGAACCATTGGCACCTTGCCGGGGTTCTCCAACCGATGGACTGCCCCAAGCGGAATATAGACCGACTGGTTCTCCGAGATCAGCCTTACGTCTTCGTCAACCGTGACTTTTGCCGTACCCTCGACGACGATCCAGTGTTCGGATCTATGATGATGGCTTTGCAGTGACAGGGCCGCACCGGGGTTAACGTGGATGCGTTTAACCTGAAACCGGCCACCGATCACAAGGCTTTCGAACCAGCCCCAAGGCCGGTGATCAAGCGGAAATGTCGTCGCTTGCGAGGCACCCTTTTTCTTCAGCGCTGCAACCGCAAGCTTAACGTCCTGACTGCGCGATTTTGGCGCGACAAGAACCGCGTCATTCATGGCCACAACGATCATGTCCTTGAGGCCAAGCCCGACCACTTCGAGCGATGGGCTATCCGAACGCAGCAAAGTCCCTTCACAATCAATTGCCGTGGCCGCACCAGACGTCACGACACCTGCGGCGTCGGGGCCAGCCTCGCGCCAGACCGAATCCCAGCCGCCCAAGTCTGACCAGCCCGCCCCGAATGGCACGACGCTTAGGTTACGGGCGCGTTCCATGACGGCATAATCAATCGAGATATCGTCGGCCCGGCCCCAAGGGTCGGGCGCAAGCCGCAAGAACCCCAGATCGACTTCGGCACCATCGTAGGCCGCTTTGACGGGGGCCATAAGATCGGGGGCAAATTCCGTGAATGCAGCGATGATCGCACGGGCCGAAAACAGGAATATCCCTGCGTTCCACAGATACGATCCAGCGTTCAGCATCTGAACCGCCGCGTCCATATCGGGTTTTTCCACAAATCGGGACAAATCGAATGGCCCCTGCCCCACCGGCGGCTTGGCAAGTTCAAGATAGCCGTAGCCGGTTTCGGGGCGATCCGGGGTAATCCCAAAGGTAACAATGCGACCGTCACGCGCAGCGGGAACACCGACCGCTACTGCGTCGCGGAACGCTTTCGCGTCTGGCACAACATGGTCGGATGGCGCGACCAGCAGCAGGCCATCAGGATCGTTTGCGGCCACATGAAGGGCTGCGGCCAGAACGGCGGGGGCAGTATTGCGGCCTTCGGGCTCGATCAGGATCGCGCCAGGATCCACACCGATCGCCTGCAATTGCTCGGTGACGATAAACCTGAAATCCGACGCGGTGATGACAACCGGATCAGCAAACCCTTTGCCGATCAGACGATTGGCCGAGGCCTGAAACAAGCTTTCATCGCCAATTAGCGGAACGAACTGTTTGGGGTAGGATTTGCGCGACAGTGGCCAAAGGCGGGTTCCCGCACCGCCACACAACAAAACCGGCGTAATCATAGTAAGACCCTTCGATTGAATAGTTCGTTCTGCCCGCATGCTGCATGCCCACAAATCATGAATGAATCCGGGCGAATGGCACAACTCCAATACCAAAAGACGGACCAAAATTCAACCGGACCGCGTGTGAACTGACGTATTGAAATCAGTTTAGGACCGCGCGGGCCATTTGTGAACGCTTAACCACTCTGGACAAGTATGCGAGGCCAATATCGTCCATTTTCAGGTGCACAAAATGTCTCAATCCTCATTCTTTCTCGACCTTCCCTACATCCAACCCGCGCAGGCCCAAAAGCATGTCACCCACAACGAGGGGATGCGCAAACTTGATACAGTCGTTCAGCTGATGGTGCTGGATAGCGACAGAACGGTGCCGCCGAGCGGTGCGGTCGACGGGGATCGCCATATCGTGGCCGAAAATGCAACTGGCGACTGGCTTGGTCATGACATGGCGATCGCCTTGTTCGATGGCGGAGCATGGCATTTCGAAGCGCCATGGACTGGCTGGCGGGCTTGGGTCACTGGTCGCACAACTTTGGCTGTGTTCGATGGCAGCGCATGGATTGAGCCGTTTAAGTCCCTCGCTGGGATTGACCAGTTTGGCCTGAACGCCACGCCAAGTGCAGCCGTGCCTTTCGTCGTGCGTGCCCCTGCCGCCTTGTGGGATGCAGTCGATGTCGCGTCTGGCGGAACCGATGGTGTGATCCAGTCGATAAACAGGGTTGTGGATACGGCCGACGCGGGCCTCGCACTTCAGACAGGCTATGTGACCAATGCCTTGTTCGGGTTTTTTGGTGGCACGGACCTGCGGCTATCCGTATCGGCCGATGGCAGTTCGTTTCTCGACAGCATTCTTATCGACCCTGCGTCGGGAATCGCGCAACAACCGCAACGCCCCCGTTTCAAGGGGTATACAAACTACGATAATGCCATGGCGGTGAATGCGTGGGTCAAGATCGCTATCAATCAGGCCGAAGCCAACGACCAAGCCGCATTTGATACATCGACGAACTTATTCACCGCGCCGGTTGATGGCACATATCTGTTTGGTGGCAGCATTGTCTTTCGCAAGGACGCATCAAACGACGTACGTATCCAGATCAGACTGGTTCGCAACGGCGTGGACGAAATCAACGGAAGCTTTCTGGAAACTGATGCGTCACCTTCCGACGACCGCAGCGGTGTGCAGACGCAAACGATGGCTGCGCTGATGGCGGGCGATACCGTGGAGTTGCAGGGCCTTTATCGCAAGAACGCCGGATTTGCCCTTGCTGATAAAACATCCTTCTGGGGTGTTTTGATGGCCTGACGCGCGACGGCCCGGCTGGAAAAATCAATGGAAACGAAACAACAAGGGCAGCGCCGCATGGCACTGCCCTTGGCTCAATTCAAGCGTCGCGGACGGGCCTAGACGACCCGATCGACCATCATTTTCTTGATATTCGCGATTGCCTTGGCGGGGTTCAAACCCTTGGGACAGGTCTTGGCGCAGTTCATGATCGTGTGGCATCGGTACAATTTGAATGGATCTTCAAGATCATCCAAACGCTCGCCCGTCGCTTCGTCGCGGCTGTCAGTGATCCAGCGGTTTGCAGTCAAAAGCGCTGCGGGACCAAGGAAACGGTCGCCATTCCACCAGTAGCTCGGGCACGCAGTCGAGCAACACGCGCACATCACACATTCATAAAGACCATCGAGCTTCGAGCGATCCTCGATGGATTGCTTCCACTCCTTGGCCGGCTTGTTGGTCTTGGTCTCCAACCAGGGCTTAACCGACGCATGTTGCGCGTAAAAATGTGTCAGGTCAGGGATCAAATCCTTGACCACGGGCATATGCGGCAGCGGGTAGATCTTCACATCGCCCTTCACGTCGTCCATGCCGTAAATGCAGGCCAGCGTGTTGATCCCGTCGATGTTCATCGCGCAAGACCCGCAAATGCCCTCGCGGCACGACCGCCGGAACGTCAGGGTCGGATCGATCTCGTTTTTGATCTTGATCAGCGCGTCCAGAACCATCGGGCCGCAATCGTCCATATCAACGAAATATGTATCCAGACGCGGGTTTTGCCCATCGTCAGGGTTCCACCGATAGATTTGCACCTTGCGCAGGTTCTTTGCACCGTTCGGCTTGGGCCATGTTTTCCCGCTCGTCATGCGTGAGTTTTTGGGAAGCGTAAATTCAACCATTCGGGTCAGGCTCCTGTTTTCGGTTCGGGTATGGCCTTGCGGCCTGTCATTTCAATTATCCGGCAAGTGCCGATGTTGCGCAGGCCACGGTTTGGGGACGTTGCAAGATGCTGGACACTAAGGCGATTGTGTTCGTCTCAACACCCGTGAGGGCGGCACCGGCAAGATTTGCCAATTCGGCGCCGGTCGCGTTGTCGATGATGCAATCGGACAGAACCACGCCGGCCGGACCGGGCACAGTTTCGGCAACGATCGGGCGAACGACCGTTTCAGCGGCTTCGCGGGCCGGATCTGCGCTAAGGGCCACGTCACAGGCGGACAATGCAAAAAATGCAAGGATGGCGGTGATAAATATTTTGGTCATGTTTTTCTCCGATCTATCGCAGGTTTGGCGGGCGGACAGGTGCCGCGCCGGTGCGTTGGTAAACACAGGACGAATAGACCTCGAGCGGATCACGCCCTGACAAAAAATCGCCGCTCAGCCCAATTTCGACATCGGTGCTTGGTCCTGTGTTTGAGTTTACGCCAACCGTGACACGACCAGTAGGCCCTTGTGCCGCGCGGGCGCGCTCTTCGCAGAATTCCGCCGCTTGAAGCGGGTCCATAGGCGGCGGCGGGCCGCAGGCGGCGAGCAGAGCAAGCGTTGCCATGATAGCGGTGGTGCGCATTAGAACGTCCGTTCTTTCGGGGCGATCCGCTTGATGCTGATGCCACCCTGCTTTTCGGTGGTCAGCGGTTTGGTGATGACGGGGCGATGGCTTAGTTCGACCGATGAACCATCAATCCGGCTGATCGTGTGGACGCGCCAGTTTTTGTCGTCGCGTGTTGGATAATCCTCGTGGGCGTGTGCCCCGCGGCTTTCCTTGCGCGCCTCGGCGCCTACGATTGTGGCCAACGCACTTGGCATCAGGTTGGTCAGTTCAAGGGTTTCCATCAGGTCGCTGTTCCAGATCAACGAGCGGTCCGTGACCTTGAGATCACCCATCTTGTCCGCAATCGCGGTCATCTTTTTGACGCCTTCTTTCAGCGTCTTGTCGGTGCGAAACACAGCCGCATCGGCCTGCATCGCTTTTTGCATCTCAAGACGCAAGTCGGCGGTCGGCGTGCTCCCATCCGCATAACGCAGCCCGTCGAAACGATCGAACGCTGCATCAACGCTGGCTTGGTTTAGGGTCGGGTTCGGCCCATCAGCATCGACAGTTGTGCCAGCGCGGATCGCGGCAGCACGGCCAAACACCACAAGGTCGATCAAGCTATTGGACCCAAGACGGTTCGCGCCATGCACGGATGCGCAGCCCGCTTCACCTACAGCCATCAGGCCGGGCACAACGGCGTTGGGGTCTTTCGCCGTCGGGTTCAAAACCTCGCCGTGATAGTTCGTCGGGATACCGCCCATATTGTAATGCACAGTCGGCAGCACAGGGATTGGTTCCTTGGTCACATCGACGCCCGCGAAAATCTTGGCGGACTCGGAAATGCCGGGAAGACGCAGGTTGAGCGCCTCGGGTGGCAGGTGGTTCAGGTTGAGGTGAATGTGATCACCACCTGCCCCCACGCCGCGCCCCTCGCGGATTTCCATTGTCATACAGCGCGACACATAATCGCGCGGGGCAAGGTCTTTGTAGTTGGGGGCATAGCGTTCCATGAACCGCTCGCCTTCGGAGTTGGTAAGGTATCCACCTTCGCCGCGCGCTCCTTCGGTAATCAAGCAACCCGCGCCGTAAATGCCGGTCGGGTGAAACTGCACGAACTCCATATCCTGCAACGGCAGACCCGCACGCGCGACCATACCGCCGCCGTCACCTGTGCATGTGTGGGCCGATGTGGCGCTGAAATAGGCGCGGCCGTAGCCACCCGTCGCCAGCACAACCATCTTGGCGTTAAAGACGTGCATCGTGCCATCGTCGAGCTTCCAGCAGACGACACCCTGACACTGGCCATCATCGGACATGATCAGATCAATGGCAAAGTATTCGATAAAGAATTCAGCCTTCTCCTTCAGCGACTGACCATAAAGCGTGTGCAAAATGGCGTGGCCGGTGCGGTCGGCGGCGGCGCAGGTACGCTGCACGGCAGGGCCTTCGCCAAATTCGGTGGTGTGGCCACCAAACGGGCGCTGGTAAATCTTGCCTTCTTCAGTGCGAGAGAACGGCACGCCGTAATGCTCCAGCTCGTAAACCGCCTTGGGGGCTTCGCGCGCCAAATATTCCATCGCATCCGTGTCGCCCAGCCAATCAGACCCCTTGACGGTGTCATACATGTGCCACTGCCAGTGATCCGGACCCATGTTGGACAGGGACGCCGCAATGCCGCCCTGTGCCGCAACGGTGTGCGAGCGGGTCGGGAAAACCTTAGTCACGCAGGCGGTGCGCAAACCCTGTTCGGCCATGCCAAGGGTCGCGCGCAAGCCAGCACCGCCAGCGCCGACAACCACAACGTCATATTCATGGGTCTCGTATTCATATTCAGCCATTTTCAAACGCTCCGGCGGATTAAAGTGCGATGCGCACGATGGCGAAAACGCCAACGGCAGCAGCAGAGTAGGACAGGCAGATCATCCATATGATGAGGGCTTTGCGTGCGAAACCGTGGACGTAGTCCTCGATCATGGTCTGAAACCCGCCGCAAAAATGCATGAAGCCGACAAGCAGCGTCAGGATGCCGATAATTGCAGGGAATGGACGCTGATAATAAGCGACAACTTCGGCGTAGGGCGCACCCAGAATATGGCCAAAGGTGAACACGAACAACGGGATCAACCCAAGCAGCGCGACCGAAGAAACCGTCATGTGCCAATGGTGTTGTGTGCCGGTTTTCGCGGACCCAAGACCAGTTGCACGTTTGCGATCAGTTAGAAAACTCATGTGATGCCCCCTACAGTACGATGACGGTAAATACGGTCAACAGGATCGACACGATGATAATGATCAGGCCAAGCCGTTCGGCCTTCTCGATCTCAAGCATCCGGCCACTGTCCCAGATCAGGTGCCGAATACCCGCCAGCGTGTGATACCAGATCGCAAAGACCGAGCCGAGCATGACAAGATCACCGAACCAGCTTGTGATCACAGCATTGGCGCGGTTGAACGCGACTTCGCCCGTGGCGGCGGCGATGAACCACCAGACAACCAGCAATGCGCCCACGATCAATGCATTACCTGTGATCCGCGTGAGGATCGAGGTCATCGAGGTGAGTTGCGGGCGATAGATGGATAGGTGCGGTGAGAGCGGGCGATTGCCACGGTTCACATCGGCCATGTCAGGCTCCTTTATTAGGTGACCCCACAGCAACCGGGGCCCGTTGCGCCTGTTTTGGCAAATTTTTTCGCAAGAGTCACGCAAGGGAATGGCGCATATGTGCGGAATCTTGACGCGGCAGTGCAGAAAAATGGGGGTTGTGATCACACGGTTGTTTTCTGTGATCACAAAACTGACGCTTTGCGCTTTGGCGCCGCGCGCATGCCGGTGGGCCGTGTTTACCCACCGACGAATGCCTTAGTGCTGGAGTGGCAGGCCGTCTTTGTCGCCAAGCGAGCCGACAACCAGGCGCACGAAGTGAATTAGAACATCACCGCAGTCAGCGCGGGATCAACGCCCAGTAATCAAGATCCAACAGCACATCAGGGTGATACTTCCCATCGTCCCCCCGCAAGACGCCAGCGGCTCCCGTGGTCGCGACAAGCCGCAATCGGATCGCGCCAACACCCGGCGCATCGGTTTCGGCGTGGTCCAGCACTTCACTCCACGCCCGCACTGTATCGCCCGCAAAACAGGGGTTCGCATGTGCCCCGCTATTAAGAGCAACGATCATCTGCGCGTTGGCAAGCCCGTTGAACGACAGCGCGCGAGCCAAGGAAATCACATGCCCGCCATAGATCAGCCGCTTGCCATCGGGCCGGTTTGTCGCGTCAAAATGCACCTTCGCAGTATTCTGCCACAGCCGAGTGGCCAGCATATGCTCGGCTTCTTCGATCGTGACGCCATCAACGTGGTCGATCACCTCGCCCACGGCATAATCGCCCCAGCGGTGCGGCTCCCCTGCCAGCGCAAAATCGTAATTCGTGAAATCCAGCCCCTTTGGGATCACCAGCATCACGGGATCGACGACTGTCGCCAATTCCGGCACGACAGTTTCCGGAGCCGGCGCATCCACGTCCCGCTTTCGCACCATCACCCAGCGCACGTAGTCCATGACCAAGTCGTCATGCTGGTTCAGCCCGCGCGTGCGCACCCAAACCACACCCGTCTTACCGTTCGAGTTCTGCTTGACCCCGATCACTTGGCTTTCAGATCGCAGCGTATCACCGAGCCAAACGGGCAAATGCCAGCGCCCCTCGCCGTAGCCCAGATTGGCGACAGCGTTCAAGGACACATCCGGCACGGTTTTTCCGAAAATCACATGAAACGCAGCCAGATCATCCAGCGGGCTGAATGGCAGCCCACAGCCTTGCGCAAACTGGTCTGACGAATAAAGCGCGTGGCGTGCGGGATAAAGCGCGTGATACAGCGCGCGTTCACCCTGCCCAACGGTGCGCGGCACGCCGTGGGTTATCACATCACTAACGGCGTAATCCTCGAAAAAGCGGCCTGCATTTGTCTTGGTCATTGCTGGCCTAGCTTCATATCGGCGGAATAGGGTGCGTCGATGTCTTTCACCACAGCCTGCCCGCAGCGCAGCACGCCATTGGCCTGATCGAACGAGTATTGCGGATCGCCATAAAGCACCCAACCTTTGGACAGGGCGTCAGACACCTTGTGGCAAAACGCCGACGTGTCGTCTTCGGTCAGGAATCGATAGATTTGCATGTCTTATCCAAACGGGTTGTAGCCAAGCCAGATGTGAATAGCTGCCGTGATGGCGAACACAACTACGGTCGCAACAACGGCAATCACTTCGGACTTGATGGGTGGGGCGTGATAATCGCCGCGCGGCCCATGCGCGCGATTGATAACGATCATTTCGACAACGGCCCAAATGGCTAACCCACCAAACAATAAGAACGACGGCGTGTCACCGTTAACCAGCAGGTGCCCAACCGACCAGACAATCACCGCCGTCAGTTGCGGATGACGGATCGCGCGCGTGATCCGCGTGCCCTTGCCAGATGCCGCGAACAGATAGAACGACAGCAACATCAACAGGTTGTTGATACCCGTCATCGCAGGCGAGCGGCCCCAATAAACGGTTCCGTCCCACGCCCGAAAGCCGATGACCATCAACACGATACTCGCGACCAGCGCCAGCGCGATCGGGCCTTTGTCCTTGTCGCCGAGCGCGGCGCGGCGCTCCGGTGCTATACGTTTGAACAGGTGAACGCCCGACCAAAGTGCCAGTCCTAAAAGTAGCCAAATCATGATACATCCATCTCTGTAATTGCTTTTGCTTTAGCCAAGGTCGCGCGGGCAGTGACGATATGCAAGTTCTCAACGATTTTGCCATCGACCACGGCCACGCCCTGACCTGCGGCCTCTGCTGCCTCGAACGCCGCGATCTGGCGGTTGGCAAGGTCAATTTCTGCGTCCGTCGGGGCAAAAGCGGCGTTGGCAATCGCCAATTGCGCCGGATGGATCAGCGTCTTGCCGTCAAAGCCCATGTCGCGGCCCTGTTCGCATTCGGCGCGCAATCCGTCGTCATCCTTGAACGCATTATAAACGCCATCAAGCGCAATCACACCGTGGGCGCGGGCCGCGAGCAGGCACATCTGGAGCGACATCAGAAGCGGTTCACGATTGGCCACGGTGCGGGTGTTTAAATCTTTTGCTAGATCATTAGTACCCAGAACAAACCCCTGCACACGGTGGTGCGCTGCAATCGCGGCGGCGTTCAGAACCCCCAAGGGTGACTCCATCATCGCCCAGATTGGCAGATTCGGGACAATCGCCGCAAGTGCGTCAATATCGGCTGCACAATCTACCTTGGGCAGCAGCACCGCATCACAATCCATCTGCGCCACGGCCTCGGCATCGTCGACGCCCCAAGGTGTATCCAATGCGTTGATCCGCACGATCCGCATGCGCGCACCGTAACCGCCTTTGGCCAATTGGGCGGCCAGTGTGGCGCGAGCCTTGGCCTTTTCATCGACAGCAACCGCATCTTCTAAATCGAAAAGGATCACGTCACACTCCAGCCCGCGGGCCTTGTCCAAGGCGCGTTCCTTTGATCCCGGAATATACAGTGCAGAACGTGTCGGGCGCTGGGTCATTGATTCTTCCTCGCAATAATCTTGCGCGGAAAAGGCCAGAAACTTGTGGATTATTCAACCCGAAACGCGCCGCAGCGCAGCAAATAGCCCACGCAACACCCATCGTTAAGGTCTATTAACCAATTTGAAGGGTCTGGGCGGCAGTGTTTTGGCAAGACGAAAAACCGCTCCGGAAGGGCCCCCCATGAACCGCACATTCCTGATGATGACGCTTACTGCCGTTGCTTTGGCCTTGTTGACCACGCAATCGAACGCTCAAAGTAGCAACTGCGCGCGCCACGATATCGTCGTTGAACGGCTCGCAGTTGGCTATGGTGAAAGTCGCCAATCCATCGGCATCGGGGCCAACAATACAGTCGTCGAGGTGTTTGCCGCGCTCGACACGGGAAGCTGGACGATTACCGTAACGGCCCCGGGCGGGCCAACCTGCATGGTCGCATCGGGTCAGGCATTTCAAGCGCTGGCCGACGGGCTGCCCAACACAGATAGCCCCGCCTAGACTTCAGATCAGGGCGGCAATGCCGTCCCAGATCAGCTTGATCGACACAGCTAACAACATCCAGATGACCACCGTATAAAACACCCGCGTTGGCAGAACACGGATCAACGCGTAGCCGACGAAAACGGCGATAAATGCCGGAATAAACAGGATCATCGTGACCTGCAGGTTTTCAGCCTGAAGTTGGCCCAAAGTATAATATGGCCAGATTTTCAACACGTTCATGATTGCGAAAGCAAAGGTCGCCGTGCCAGCAAATACCATCTTGGGCAGCTTTTGCGGCATCATCCACACCTGCAAGGGCGGCGCGCCTGCGTGACTGACAAAGCTGGTGAACCCTGCAACTGTCGTCCAGAAAACACCGCTGGCAAAACTTGGCTGCTGCGCTGGTCCATCCGCGGTCGCGCGCATGATGAAATTCAGTGAAAACACCAGCCCGATCAAACCGATCATGACGCGCACAAGGTCTTCGGGAACGATGTGCGCAGTGGCCCAGCCAATGCCGGTCCCAATAAACATCCCGACGGTCGCGACCTTGAGTAGGCCAAAATCAAAGTATTTGCGATAGGCCCAAAGGCCAAAAATATCCGAGAAGATGAACACCGGTAGCAACAGCCCCACGGCTGTGACCGGCGAAATCACCAGTGACAGAATCGGCACCGCCAACGACCCAAATGCGGGTGCCCCGCCCTTGGAGAGACCCACACAAAAAGCCGCGATCACGGCAAGCGTCCAAAACGCCATTCCTTCCACTATGCGGCCTTTCTGTGGGTCGGGAATCACAGATGCTTGGGCAGCAGCCACCCCTCCTATGGTCCGTTTTCCGTTCTTCTTTAAGCAAACGATTCCTTACAAACAATGGGCTGCCTCGCGCCGCAGCGCAGCACACTTGCGCGATGTCGCGCAAAGGAATAGTCAATGTCGCGATCTCAATCCCATACGAAGGACCCATTTCACATGGCCAGAGCCAAGATCGCGCTTATCGGCGCAGGTAACATCGGCGGCACACTTGCCCACCTCGCAGCAGCCAAAGAACTTGGTGACGTAGTCTTGTTCGACATCGCCGATGGCCTTCCCCAAGGCAAAGCCCTTGATATCGCCGAATCCGGCCCCTCCGAAGGGTTCGACGCCGCAATGTCGGGCACATCCAGCTACGCCGATATCGCTGGCGCAGACGTTTGCATCGTCACAGCAGGCGTTGCCCGCAAGCCGGGCATGTCGCGCGACGATCTGTTGGGGATCAACCTCAAGGTTATGAAATCGGTCGGCGAAGGCATCGCGGCGCATGCTCCTAATGCATTCGTAATCTGCATCACCAACCCGCTTGATGCGATGGTCTGGGCGCTGCGCGAATTTTCCGGCCTGCCCCACCACATGGTTTGCGGCATGGCGGGTGTTCTTGACTCTGCCCGTTTCCGTCACTTCCTCGCGGAAGAATTCAACGTGTCCATGCGCGACGTGACGGCCTTTGTTCTGGGTGGCCACGGCGACACCATGGTTCCTCTGACACGCTATTCCACGGTTGGCGGCATTCCCTTGCCCGATCTGGTCAATATGGGCTGGACCACCAAGGACAAGCTGGACGCGATCGTGCAGCGCACCCGTGATGGCGGCGCTGAAATCGTTGGCCTGCTGAAAACCGGATCGGCGTTCTATGCGCCCGCCACGTCAGCAATCGAAATGGCCGAAGCTTTCCTGAAAGACCAAAAGCGCCTACTGCCTTGCGCGGCCCATGTTGACGGTGCCTATGGTCTGAACGGGTTCTACGTTGGTGTGCCCACGATCATTGGTGCCGGTGGCATCGAGCGCGTCGTCGAAATCAAGATGAACAAAGACGAACAGGCGATGTTCGACAAATCGGTCGAGGCCGTCAAAGGTCTGGTCGCAGCTTGCATCGGCATCGACGACAGCCTTGCCTAGGCCGATCTGCTGATCTGAATGACAGGGGCGTCCCATGCGGGCGCCCCTTTTTTATTGAATACCCCCAATGCCAGACCCGACCGAATCACTCTGATTTGCGACATGCACGACATTTGTGATCACACTTTTTACAGGTGTGATCACAAATGTCGGATTTTTGACCCTCTTGCCAAAAAAGCATATTTTACCGCTGCGCAGTGTGATTGAACGGTTCAAAGCCAATGGCAAACGAGGGACAACAATGAACATCCACGAATATCAAGCCAAGGCGCTACTGCGCTCTTACGGCGCTCCGGTCAGCGAAGGCCGCGTTGTTATGCGCGCCGAAGACGCAAAAACTGCGGCGGGCGAATTGGACGGGCCGCTTTGGGTAGTCAAGGCGCAGATCCACGCAGGTGGCCGCGGCAAGGGCACATTCAAGGAGGCCGGCGCCGGTGAAGCAGGTGGCGTGCGTCTGACCAAATCGGTCGAAGAAGCCGCACAGGAAGCCAAGAAGATGTTGGGCCGTACATTGGTCACGCACCAGACCGGCCCCGCAGGCAAGGTCGTCAACCGTATCTACATCGAAGACGGCGCAGGCATTGAAACCGAACTTTACCTTGCCCTGCTCGTGGATCGCCAGACCAGCCGCATCGGTTTTGTCTGCTCGACCGAGGGCGGCATGGACATCGAAGAAGTCGCTGCCTCTACGCCCGAAAAAATCGTCAACTTTACCGTTGATCCGGCGACTGGCTACCAGCCGTTCCACGGCCGCCGCGTTGCCTTCGCGCTTGGCCTTAAGGGTGGTCAGATCAAACAGTGCGTTACGCTGATGGGCCAGCTTTACAAAGCTTTCACCGAAAAAGACATGGAGATGCTCGAGATCAACCCGTTGATCGTCACTGACAAAGGTGACCTCAAGGTGCTGGATGCCAAGGTATCATTCGACGGCAACGCGATCTACCGCCACGCCGATATCGCCGCCCTACGCGACGAAACCGAAGAAGACCCCAAAGAACTGGCCGCGTCGAAGTTCGATCTGAACTATATCGCGCTGGACGGCGAGATTGGCTGCATGGTCAATGGCGCGGGTCTTGCTATGGCGACGATGGACATCATCAAATTGTATGGCGCCGAACCCGCCAACTTCCTTGATGTTGGCGGCGGCGCGACCAAGGAAAAAGTGACCGAAGCCTTCAAGATCATCACATCCGATCCGCAGGTCAAAGGTATCCTTGTGAACATCTTTGGCGGCATCATGCGTTGCGACGTCATCGCCGAGGGCGTGATTGCTGCGGTGAAAGAAGTCGGCCTGAAAGTGCCACTGGTTGTGCGCCTTGAGGGCACCAGAGTGGCAGAAGGCAAAGCCATCATCAATAATTCGGACGTGGACGTGATTGCCGCTGACGACCTCAAAGACGGTGCCCAGAAAATCGTCAAAGCGGTGAAGGGCTAGTAGTGTTCGCATTTATCTTCATGATTGCAATTTTCTCAACCGGTGTTCTTTTTTATCAGATCGGGTCTCAGCTCATTGCAAAAGCACCACGGCAAGAAAGTTGGTCAGCATGGAGATTTGGCGCAGCTGGATTGGTGGCAATAGCTTCTATCGCTGTACTTCCTCAGGTTTCGCAATTCTATGAAGACGGCAGTGCCGCACCGTCGCTCAGCATGTCCACTGTAGTGACTACTTTTGGAGGGCTTGCCATCGTGGCATTGCTATATGGTTACGGTTTCATCCGTCTCCTTGTTTTGCTCTTTCATGGACGAGAGGCAGCTTACGCTGACCGGCATGACCAGCAGCGCAAGCCATTAGACTATATCGAACAACAGTTCGGACCCGAAGCTGAGGCTTATCGCATGAGGCGTTTGGCCAAATTCGAAAAACACATCTCTTCAGATCAGAAGAACCACGAATAGTAGATCAAGGAGCCTAATCATATGGCCATTCTCATCGACGAAAACACCAAAGTCATCTGTCAGGGCCTTACCGGCTCGCAGGGGACGTTCCACACTGAACAGGCGATTGCTTATGGCACCAAAATGGTTGGTGGCGTGACACCGGGCAAAGGCGGGATGACCCATCTTGACCTACCAGTGTTCAATTCCTGCCACGAAGCAGTTGCCATGACCGGCGCAAATGCGACCGTGATCTATGTGCCGCCGCCCTTTGCGGCCGACAGTATCCTCGAAGCGCTGGATGCGGAAATTCCGCTCATCTGCTGCATCACCGAAGGTATTCCGGTTCTCGACATGATGCGCGTCAAGCGCGCATTGGAAGGGTCAAAATCCCGCCTGATCGGGCCAAACTGCCCCGGCGTGATCACGCCTGACGCTTGCAAGATCGGCATCATGCCCGGTTCCATTCACATGCGCGGATCGGTCGGGGTTGTGTCCCGTTCCGGCACGCTGACCTATGAGGCCGTGAAGCAGACCACCGACATTGGCCTTGGCCAGTCCACTGCTGTGGGCATCGGCGGCGACCCGATCAAAGGCACCGAACATATCGACATCCTAGAGATGTTCCTCGCCGATCCCGAGACCACCTCGATCATTATGATCGGTGAAATTGGTGGCTCTGCCGAAGAAGAAGCCGCGCAGTTCCTCGCGGACGAACGCCGTGCTGGCCGCTGGAAGCCCACCGCCGGTTTCATCGCCGGTCGCACCGCCCCTCCCGGCCGTCGCATGGGCCACGCAGGCGCGATTGTCGCTGGCGGCAAAGGCGACGCGGAAAGCAAGATCGAAGCGATGAAGGCGGCTGGGATTATCGTGGCCGATAGCCCTGCCACACTGGGCGAGGCTGTGCTGAAGGCGATTGGGTAAAGCATGACGATGGGTCGGACATATGCCCCAAGGGCAGCGCCCGACCCTGGGTGGGTGCAAAGCGCCCTCCCGTGGGCAGGGTCGGGCGCTGCCCGGCCTATCGTCCGGGCGGGAGTCTGCTGATGGGTCCGACCAACGCAATCAAAACCTGTATTGATAAATTCATCGCGTTCTCAGGACGTGCTTCACGACCTGAATTCTGGTGGTTCGCGGCGTTGTTCATTGCGATCAACGTCTTTTTGAACCTGTTTGATATTGGCGGGCTAGGAACGCTTATCTGGCTCGCATTTCTTGTTCCGTTTCTTGCTGTCATTTGGCGCAGGATGCACGATGCAGGAAATACCGGCGCTCTGATATTGTTGCCAATGCTCATAATGATTGCGTCCATCTATGTCGCACTGTTTCAAATTTCCGGACCCGTAATGGCACAATTGGCGCAGCTTGAAATTAACCCCGACATGTCGCTCCGAGAACTGCAAGCGCAGCAGCAAGACATAATTACGGCCGCTGGCATTGACCAGCGCAAACCGTTTACCCCGCCAAGCCTTTTCGTGTTGGCTATCGGAGCAATCTGGATGATTTACCTCCTCGCCCGCCCCAGCCAGCCCCACGAAAACATCTACGGCCCTAACCCCAATGAGGTCCCCTCATGACTGACCAATCCACCAACGACGCTCTCCACGCCTCTAGCTTTATGCAGGGGCACAACGCTGAATATATCGAGCAGCTATATGCCCGTTATGCCAGTGACCCGAATGCCGTGGACGAAAGTTGGCGCGACTTCTTCAAGTCGTTGGGCGACGCCCCTGGCGATGCACGGGCCGAGGCCGCAGGCCCGTCTTGGGCGCGCAATGATTGGCCTCCTATCCCCAATGATGATCTGACCGCAGCGCTGGATGGGCAATGGCCCGCCGAGCCCAAAGCCGCCGCCGACAAGATTAAGGCCAAGGCTGTCGACAAGGGCGTCGAAGTCACCGAAGCGCAGTTGCGCAACGCTGTGCTTGATAGCATCCGCGCGCTGATGATCATCCGCGCCTACCGCATCCGTGGGCATCTGGTCGCTGATCTTGACCCGCTGGATATGCGTGAAAAGACCACGCATCCCGAACTTGATCCTGCATCGTATGGGTTTACCGCCGCCGACATGGATCGTCCGATCTTTATCGACAACGTACTGGGCCTCGAGATTGCGTCGATGCAGCAGATCATGGACATCGTGCAACGCACCTATTGCGGCACGTTTGCGCTGCAATACATGCACATATCCAACCCCGAAGAAGCAGGTTGGCTCAAGGAACGGATCGAAGGGTACGGCAAGGAAATCGCCTTTACCAAGAATGGCCGCAAGGCGATCCTGAACAAGCTGGTCGAGGCCGAAGGCTTCGAGAAATTCCTGCACGTCAAATACATGGGCACCAAACGGTTCGGCCTTGATGGCGGCGAAAGCCTGATCCCTGCGATGGAACAGATCATCAAACGCGGTGGCGCGCTTGGTGTGCGCGATATCGTCATCGGCATGCCACACCGTGGCCGCCTTTCGGTGCTGGCCAACGTGATGTCCAAACCCTACCGCGCGATTTTCAACGAATTTCAGGGCGGATCGTACAAGCCCGAGGACGTTGATGGGTCGGGCGATGTAAAATACCACCTTGGTGCGTCTTCCGATCGCGAATTTGACGGCAATACCGTCCACCTGTCGCTGACGGCAAACCCGTCGCACCTTGAAGCGGTGAACCCAGTTGTGCTGGGCAAGGTCCGCGCAAAGCAGGATCAACTCAACGATGCCGACCGCTCTGCTGTCATGCCGATCCTGTTGCATGGTGATGCAGCGTTTGCGGGTCAAGGCGTTGTCGCCGAATGTTTTGCGCTGTCGGGCCTACGTGGCCACCGTTGTGGCGGCACGATGCATATCGTCGTGAATAACCAGATCGGTTTCACCACTGCGCCGCATTTCTCGCGATCGTCTCCTTACCCCACAGACAACGCTTTGGTCGTTGAATCGCCGATCTTCCACGTCAACGGTGACGATCCCGAAGCCGTGGTGCATGCCGCCAAAGTGGCCACTGAATTTCGCCAGAAGTTCCACAAGGATGTGGTGCTCGACATCATCTGCTACCGCCGCTTTGGACATAACGAGGGCGACGAGCCGATGTTCACCAATCCGGTGATGTACAAGAAGATCAAAACCCAAAAAACCACGCTGACGCTTTATACCGAACGCCTTGTGCGTGACGGTCTTATCCCCGAGGGCGAGATCGAGGATATGAAAGCAGCATTTCAGGCCCATCTGAACGAAGAGTTTGAAGTGGGCAAGAACTACAAGCCCAACAAGGCCGATTGGCTGGACGGGAAGTGGTCGCATCTCGATCGCCGGAACGAGAATAAATACCAGCGTGGCAAAACCGCGATCAGCCCCAAAACCATGACCGAAATTGGCCGAGCGCTAACGATTGCGCCCGACAATTTCCCGCTGCATAAAACCGTGCTGCGCCTGTTGGACACCAAGGCGGCGATGTTTGAAGACGGCGTCGGGTTCGATTGGGCCACCGCCGAGGCCCTCGCCTTTGGCAGCCTGACAACCGAAGGGTTTCCTGTGCGTTTGTCAGGGCAAGACTCGGCACGCGGCACGTTCAGCCAACGCCATTCAGCCCTGATCAATCAGGACAACGAAGACCGCTACTACCCGCTAAACAACATCCGCGAGGGGCAGGCGCGTTACGAAGTTATTGATTCGTTGCTATCGGAGTACGCGGTTCTGGGCTTTGAATATGGCTACAGCCTCGCCGAACCAAACGCGTTAACCCTTTGGGAAGCCCAGTTTGGCGATTTCGCCAACGGTGCGCAGATCATGTTCGATCAGTTCATCAGTTCTGGCGAAAGCAAATGGCTGCGTATGTCGGGCCTCGTTTGTTTGTTGCCACACGGCTATGAGGGGCAAGGGCCGGAACATTCCAGCGCACGTCTGGAACGGTTCCTGACCATGTGTGGCGGTGATAACTGGATCGTTGCCAACTGCACGACACCAGCCAACTATTTCCACATCCTGCGCCGCCAGTTGCACCGCAGCTATCGTAAACCGCTGATCCTGATGACGCCGAAATCGCTGCTACGTCACAAGATGGCGATCAGCAAGGCCGAGGAATTCCAGACAGGCAGCAGTTTCCACCGCGTCTTGTGGGACGATGCCCAGCACGGAAATTCCGACACTAAACTGGCGGATGATAGCAAGATCAAGCGCGTGGTGATGTGTTCGGGTAAGGTCTATTTTGACCTGCTCGAAGAACGCGATGCGCGCGGGATCACGGACGTTTACCTGCTGCGTTTCGAGCAGTTCTATCCCTTCCCCGCGCAATCCGCCCTCAAAGAACTTGGCCGTTTCAAGAATGCAGAAATGGTCTGGTGTCAGGAAGAGCCAAAAAACCAAGGTGCGTGGTCGTTCATGGAGCCCAATATCGAATGGGTTCTGACCCGCGCCAAATCGAAACACCTGCGTGCCGTTTACGCGGGCCGCGCCGCCGCTGCATCGCCCGCTACGGGTCTTGCCAGCCAGCACAAAGCACAACAAGCCGCGCTCGTTGATGACGCGCTGACCATCAAAGGATCGAAATAATGACTGAAGTTCGCGTCCCCACGCTTGGCGAAAGCGTCACCGAAGCCACCGTCGCCACATGGTTCAAGAAACCCGGCGATGCCGTCGCGCTAGACGAAATGCTGTGCGAGTTGGAAACCGACAAAGTGACTGTCGAGGTGTCCAGCCCTATCGCTGGCACCCTGTCCGAAATCGTGGCCGCCGAGGGTGAAACCGTTGGTGTTGACGCGCTTTTGGCGCAGATCAGTGCAGGCGGCGTGGCGAGCGCGCCTACACCCGCCCCCAAGGCCGAAGCACCCGCGCCAGCCCCAACTGCGGCCCCTGCGTCCGATGCTGCCAGCCTCGACATCATGGTCCCCACCTTGGGCGAAAGCGTGACCGAGGCGACCGTATCAACCTGGTTCAAGAAAGTGGGCGACACCGTTGTTGCTGACGAAATGCTCTGTGAACTTGAGACCGACAAAGTCAGCGTCGAAGTGCCCGCACCCGCCGCTGGTGTGATCACAGAAATCCTCGCCGCTGATGGCGACACCGTGCAGGCAGGCGGCAAGCTTGCTGTGATGTCATCAGGTGAAGGTGCGGTTGCAGCCGCCCCCGCTGCAGCCCCTGCTGCCGCGCCAGCGAGCACGGGCAAAGACACCGAAGACGCGCCCAGCGCCAAGAAACTCATGGCGGAAAACAACCTGTCCGCGGATCAAGTCACCGGATCAGGCAAGGATGGCCGCATCATGAAAGAAGACGTCTTGAAAACCCTCGCCACGCCGTCCGCACCCGCAGTTTCGGCCCCCGTCGGCGCGCCTGCTGCGCCCAAATCCAGCGGCCCCCGCGAAGAGCGTGTCAAGATGACCCGCCTGCGCCAGACCATCGCGCGCCGCCTGAAAGAAAGCCAGAACACAGCGGCCATGCTCACCACCTATAACGAGGTCGACATGACCGAGGTGATGGCCCTGCGCAACGAATACAAAGACCTGTTTCTTAAGAAACATGGCGTCAAACTCGGCTTCATGTCGTTCTTTACCAAGGCCTGCGTGCACGCCCTGAATGAAGTGCCCGAAGTGAACGCCGAAATTGACGGCACTGATGTAGTCTACAAGAAATACGTCAACATGGGCATCGCCGCCGGCACGCCGACAGGTCTGGTAGTTCCGGTGATCAATGACGCCGACCAGATGTCGTTCGCTGGCATCGAAAAGGCGATTGCCACCATGGGTGCCAAGGCCCGCGACGGCAAGCTGTCGATGGACGAAATGCAAGGCGGCACATTCACCATTTCAAACGGCGGCGTCTATGGTTCCTTGATGTCGTCGCCCATTTTGAACCCGCCACAGAGTGGTATTTTGGGTATGCACAAAATCCAGGACCGTCCAATGGCGATCAACGGCGAGGTCGTCATCCGCCCGATGATGTATCTGGCGCTGTCCTATGACCACCGGATCGTCGACGGCAAAGGTGCTGTGACCTTCCTCGTGCGGGTGAAAGAGGCACTGGAAGATCCACGTCGGTTGCTGATGGACCTCTAATCATGCACGCAACACAGGGCAGCGTTCGGACCTCGGGGTGGGTGCAAAGCGCCCTCCCCATGGGGGAGGTCCGGGCGCTGCCCGTGCAAGCACGAGGCTAACTAATAGGAGATTATCAGTTGGATGATTTACAAAAAAGCGAACTAGTAATTTCCAAGATACTCTCATTGGTGATTAGTTGGGGAATCCAGAGTTCTGATCTCAAATTTGAAGAGCTGGAACTGGACCAAAGCTACAAAACATTTTTTATTCCATGTGTAAGGTGGCTATGTGACGAAGGTGTTTTGCGAGCTCTCAAAATTCATACATTAGCAAGTGGAGGCGGGATAATAACCAACCCAGTTCTCACTTCATACGGTATGAATCTGATGGGGGAGACGATTCAACTTGGAAACGAAGCCGAAAAAATGGCGACGGCAGTTGGCAAGGTTAGCTCCGGCGAACGCTCTTATTCGCAAACTGGTGACTTTTTAGGCGGTTTGTTGGGTGGTTTTACGAAATCTCTAGGCACCTAAAATGACCCCAGAACTCCTCACCCTCACCCTCGTCGCCCTTCTTCAAATCGGCCAGTTCTGCGCCTATTCACTGACCTCGATCCAGCAGGTCGGCGTCAAAAAGGCCGCTTCGCCGCGCGACAACCCCATCAACCTCACCGGCACGGCGGGCCGCCTACAGCGGGCGATGAACAACCACTTCGAAGGGCTGATCCTGTTCACCATCGCCGTGCTGGTCGTCACCCTCTCGACCCAATCCACCCCCTTCACCGCCGCCTGCGCCTACACCTATCTGATCGCCCGCATCGCCTATATCCCCGCCTATGTTTTTGGCTGGGCCCCGTGGCGCAGCGTGATCTGGGCGGTGGGCCTGATTGCCACCTTGCTGATGCTTGTGGCATCCCTATTCTAACCATACGGTTTCCATATCGTTTCCATACGCTTTCCATACGACCCAAATCTAAGGAAATACCCCATGTCCGCATATGACGTCATCATCATCGGTTCCGGCCCCGGCGGCTATGTCTCTGCCATCCGCTGCGCCCAACTGGGCTTGAAAACCGCCTGTGTCGAAGGGCGCGAAACGCTGGGCGGCACCTGCCTGAACGTGGGCTGTATTCCATCCAAGGCCCTGCTGCACGCCAGCCACATGCTACACGAAGCCGAACACAATTTCGCGGCGATGGGGTTGAAGGGCAAAAGCCCTTCGGTCGATTGGAAGCAGATGCTGTCGTATAAGGATGACGTGATTGCCCAGAACACCAAGGGTATCGAATTTCTGTTCAAAAAGAATAAGATAGACTGGATAAAGGGCTGGGCGACCATCCCCGAGGCGGGCAAAGTCAAGGTCGGTGACACCACCTATGAGGCCAAGAATATCGTCGTCGCAACCGGCTCAGAGGTCAGCACCCTGCCCGGTGTCAAGGTCGACGAAAAGATGGTCGTGTCGTCAACCGGCGCGCTGGAATTGAACAAAATCCCCAAGAAACTGGTCGTGATCGGCGCAGGTGTGATCGGACTGGAACTGGGCAGCGTTTACAAGCGGCTTGGCTCCGAGGTGACGGTCATTGAATACCTTAACGCGATCACCCCCGGCATGGACGGCGAGATTCAGAAAGTGTTCCAAAGAACGCTGAAGAAACAAGGGCTTGAGTTTATCATGGGCGCCGCCGTGCAGGGCGTCACAACAAAGGGCAACAAGGCCACCGTCACCTATAAACTGCGCAAGAACGACAGCGAACATACGATGGATGCAGACACTGTTCTGCTCGCCACAGGTCGGCGTCCGTTCACCGACGGGTTGGGGCTTGAGGCATTGGGCGTCGAAATCTCGCCGCGCGGCCAGATCAAGACCGACGGACATTATGCCACCAATATCAAAGGCATCTACGCCATCGGTGACGCAATCGACGGCCCGATGCTGGCCCACAAGGCCGAAGACGAAGGCATGGCCTGCGCCGAAGGCCTCGCGGGGCAGAAACCACATGTTAACTATGGCGTGATACCCGGTGTGATCTATACTCACCCCGAAGTGTCGACCGTCGGCAAAACCGAAGAACAGCTTAAGGAAGAAGGCCGCGATTATAAGGTAGGCAAGTTCTCATTCATGGGCAACGGCCGCGCCAAGGCGAATTTCGCCGGTGACGGGTTCGTTAAACTGCTGGTCGACGCCAGCACCGATCGAATTTTGGGCGCGCATATCATCGGCCCGATGGCTGGCGATTTGATCCACGAGGTTTGCGTGGCGATGGAATTTGGGGCCGCCGCCGAGGATTTGGCGCGCACTTGTCACGCCCACCCGACCTATTCAGAGGCCGTGCGAGAAGCTGCATTGGCCTGTGGTGATGGCGCAATCCACGCTTAAGACCTTATTAACCAATTGCCCAAATGTGGCGTGGCTGTTTTCATGGCCGCGCTACATTTGCTTGGCAAACATGCCGTCATACCAATTGAACGGCAAAAATAAATGAAATCCCTATTCAGCATCCTTACTCTTGCGCTTGGCCTGGCAGTCGCCAGCGCATCCCCTGCCGCCGCGCGCGGATCAGTCCCATATGGCACCCAACACAGTCTGGTTTTCATGGCCGATCTGGGTGGCGTGGGCCGCCAACAGCAAGACGTTGCACTGTGTCATCATACGGCGTGCAGTCATGTTGTATTCCTGGGGTATTGGGTCTGCAGCCAAGGCTATGTGAAGTCGTTGACCGCCTGTGAAGGCAACAGTTATCTGCGCTTTTAGGGCCGCGAATTTGCCGCCCTAAAAGCCGCATGAATCATCCCCGTCGACCTACCGATGACCGCGCGCATGTCCGCACAAACGATCATGGTTGGCTTTGGCTGGTCGACCCTGCTGGGCATCGGCGTCTTTTTCGAGGTTCTGCTATTCCTGCAGCATGGGCGCAAACGTGGTTTACCGCGCTGTGCTGTGGCCACGAAAAGGCGATCCGCTTTGCTTATGATGAAATCATCGGCAAGCGCCTGACGTATATGAAAGTTCGCGCCGCGCTAGCCAAGGCTCCGCAGGTGACGGACGCCTGACAGTTGGAAACCTTGGGCGCCTGGATGCGCGCGGCTGATCGCCAGATTATTATGCGCGGCGCGCTGTTATCGGCGTGTTCCGATGCGCAAATCCAAAAGGCCGAGTGCCGGGTGATCAGCCATTTGGCCCATGCGCTTGTTATTCCCGCCCAGCAAATCATGCCGATGGTGCGCGGCTTTGCTGGCCTTCTTAGGACGCCAGTAGCCGCAGCCCCTGCGTAACATCTGTGCGCACGGCTAACCGCAAGCCCGGCTCATCGCCAGCCTTGAGCGCCGCAAGGATCAACTTGTGATGATAGGGCGGTTCGGTGCGCCGCAAGCGCCCGTAAAGTGACCGCATCGTCGGGCCAACCTGAAGCCACACGGTTTCGGCCATGGCCAGCATCGCGGGGGCCTGCGCGCGCAAATAGAGCGTGCGATGAAATTCAAGGTTCATACGAATATAGCCAGGCGCATCTTGGCGCGCGACCATCTGGCTGACACCTGCGTTAATGGTTTCCAAACGGTCGATCAATGCAAGATGGGCGCGCGGCAGGGCGCGGCTAGCAAGTTCCGGTTCCAAGAGCGCGCGCAGGGCCGCGAGTTCTTCGAGCCGTTCGTTGGAATGCTCTGGCGTGGACACGCGTCCTGACGACGACATGGAAAGCGCGCCCTCAGCGACCAGACGGCGCATGGATTCGCGCGCGGGGGTCATGGAGACGCCAAATTCTTTGCCGATGCCACGCAGGGTCAACGGCTGGCCGGGCAGAATTTCACCATGCATAATACGGGTGCGCAACGTGCGGTACACACGGTCATGGGCAGATCCGACAGGATCACTTGAGCGGGGCTGGGTCAACATGCGTTATTTGTGATCACGACTGCCCCCGCGGTCAACCGCGAAAGCGCACGCGATGCAGCCTGTCGCCATTTTCGCGCAACCATTTACGGCAGCGTTTGTGATCAGGAAAGATATCCGCGACCACCGCCCAAAACGCATCCGAGTGGTTCATTTCAACCAAATGCGCGACCTCGTGGGCCGCGACGTAATCAAGCACCTCAGCCGGGGCCATGATCAGGCGCCACGAATACATCAGATCGCCTGCCGACGAACACGACCCCCAGCGCGACCGCGTGTCGCGCAGGGTCAACCGCCCGTAGCTGCGCCCAAGTGCGGCGGCATAGCGATCCGATGCGTCTGCAAGCCGGTCACGTGCATGAATTTTCATATAGGCCTCGACCCGCGCGGGCACACGGGCAGGCTCGTCGGGCACGATCAAGACCCCGTCACCCATACGGGTCCGCTTGACAGGTCCGGCCATAATCGCCAAATCCTCGCCGCCAAATGGCACAGTCCCGCCGATCTCGGGTCGCAACTCGGCGCTGATGCCAGACAGGTGGCCGCGCAGCCACTCTTCGCGCTCACTGACAAAGGCCAACCCCTCGCGCTCGCTCACCCGATGCGGCATTGTCAGCGTCACCCGCCCGTCAAGCCGCGACACGCGCAACGACAAGCGTCGCGCGCGCGCTGAACGTCGCAAAGTGACTTCGATCGGGGGGTTGCCCCCAATGACATGACGGCCCATATGAAGTCCCAGTTAGAATGCCGCGCCAAAGGCTTTGACACGCCTGACTGCTTATGGCAGTTGGCGTCATTGCGCTGCAAGTAGACGATGTGATTTGAAGGAAAGCATGATGCCCAAAGAAGAATGGGGAACAAAACGCCTTTGCCCAACCACAGGCAAGCGTTTTTACGACCTGAACGCCGATCCGATCGTAAGCCCCTACACGGGTGAAACGGTTACGGTGAATACGGGCAAGACCCGCACAATGGTTGCCGATGCCGCCGATGCGCAGACCAAGAAGATGGAAGCCGAATCTGAAGACGACGATTTGGTTCTCGATGATGATGATGATGATGATGACGTCGATCTTGGTGATGACGTTCTGGAAGATGATGACGATGATGACGTCTCGCTTGACGAAATCGCCGATGTCGCCGCCCCTGTCGACGACAGCTAATTGAACATCGGATAATTACTGCTGGGCGGGGTTTTTCTCTTGATCTCGCCCGCAACGCTGCATAGACAGCACCTCGCTGACACATCTTCCCACGTCAGCATTCGGGGCCTTAGCTCAGCTGGGAGAGCGCCTGCATGGCATGCAGGAGGTCAGCGGTTCGATCCCGCTAGGCTCCACCAAATCCCTTAAGCGATAAATTGCGATTCCATCCTTCGGGATTGGCTATGCGGTTACCGGCCTGCCGCCAATGGCGGGCTTTGACGGAACGACGCGCACTAATACTTGAAAAGCAAACGCCGCATGCTTTTGGGAAGTCTGGCCCGGCCCATCGCGCGACGAAGCAACGTTGCCTTGCGATCATTGTTCACGTCGCAAAGTTCCTCTATTCCGTTGATGCGAAAAACGCCCTCATCGACCTCGTTTGGATCGATTACGTCGTAGTCAATGCTGGGGAATGTGATTCCATGTTCATCGCGAAGCCAGAACAGATCAGGGGCGCGCCAGTTGATCAGTGTTTGTGCGGCCGCCGTGTGCAATTTCGGCTTTGTCGGGTTGTCGATCCGACTGTCTGCTTTCATCACCTCGATAGCCAGCCCGTGCCTGTCAGCCCCCCACACCATTTTGCCTGACGAGATGTCATATAGAATTGACATCGCCTCGGCTGACAGCGTCACATTGTAAGGGATTCTCAGGCGCTCAATTGTTGCCGGATCAATCGCCGGAAAATACCTGGTCACGAAATCCGTAACAATATCACCGCCTTTCATCACCTGCCGATCAAAAACATTGAGCGATACCGGGCCGTCCCAACCTTTGATCAGGGGCGCGACGGTGTCCTTGATCAGGGTGCGGGACGGGCGAAAACAAAGCGACAGATCTTTTAGCGCTTGCTGTGTATAGGACAGGAAATACGCATCAGGGGCGCGCAGATAGGCAACGATACGTGACGATTTCGAGACCTGATTTACCATCTGGTTCGCAGCTCGGATGGCCGCGGATGTCATGGGTCTGAAAAACAGCTCACTGCTCATAAGGATCTTTTCTGGCGGCGCTTTGGCTACTGTCGCCTGAATGTCATTCCATGCCCGTTCTGACGCCGCGATAAGCTGCGCAAGATCCATCTCCAACCAACTTTGGCGGTAAATATTAGCGTCTTTGTGACCAAAAAGCGTATACGCCAGAAGCAAAGAATTCCCAGCATGGGGATGCATATATGGGAGCAGAATGCCCTGCTCTCGAAGCTCAAGGCGTGCCCGTATCAATGTGCTTTGAAGTGTTGTCGTGCCGGTCTTTTCTTGCCCGATATGTAGCAAGAGTTCATCGGCCTTTGTCATTGGAGTTCCGTTCGTAGCGGCTGAATTCTTTGCTGCCAGGTGCTTGGCCATGAATGTATGTAGTTCTACATGGTCAAGAAAGGCTGTGGTTACTAGCCCGAAAACTTGGGTGCATGGTGGGATGTTCTTGGAACGTTGGGCGCAAAGTCGAACCGCCAATGCAGCCCGCCAAGCCCTGATCCTCCAAGCCCCATTATGTCTTATCCGCAGTGATCGCCCTTCTCAGCCGGTCAGCATAAAGCTTTCTCCACCCGGTTTGGGGCGTGCGCATAAACCAGCTCTGCCGAAGATCCCACGATGTGTTTACTAACTCGCCGGGAACATCGCCAAAAAGAGGTATCTTACCAGCGTTGCTGTAGACCGTGAGTTCGCCAAACCAAAGCTTAGTTTCGCTGGCAAGGATGTCGACGCGCATGTGGTCAAAATGCCGACCAATCTTTCGGCACATCGCCAAGACGTCATCCGTCATTTTAGGCCAGGGCCGATGAGCACTTTTGGTAATCTCCGGCGCCCCTGCAAAACGCGTCCAGCCGCCCTGCCCGTCAGGCGTCCACACATCGGCCGAGGCGCCTTCATCACTAAAGCGCTCGTATACAATTTGGATCCGCTCGATCCGCTGATCGTATGTCCATATTTTGAATTCAACGATGATGTCCGGGATAAGCTTCTCAACGAACAGTTTGCGGGTGACTCCGAAATAGCCCCACTCCAGCTTTTTGCGACCCTGCGGCTTTCGGTAATACTTGCGCATCCGTCGATTAAAGGCAGCCCGATCAGGCGGCGCGTCGCGGAGCACAATGTTCGTTCCGCTTCCATGATTTGCTTTCACGACAACCCCGCTGGCCAAAAGCCCGTCAGGAATATCTGCAGGATCTATTCCTGACCACAAGACGGGTGGCCCTTCGATCCCGATCTGTTTTTCCTTCAGCCAGTCTCGCACGCCCAACTTGTCCGAAATCTTTGTGAACTCGGGATTACGATCAAATATTTTACGCCAAAAGTACTTGTCATTCGCGGTTCGCGGGTTCGCCGGATCGGGCAATCGACCAAAGCGATCACTCTTCCAGTACCAGTATGAAATGCGAGGGTGGCGCAGCAGAATTATCCATCTGAAAGATAATAGAACCCAGTCGGTCATTTGTGTTGCACCCATCGTTCTTAGACAACGCGATCATATGCGGATAGCTGGCAGCTTGAAAGGCGCGATCAGTTATATAAACGCATCAAAAAGATGGTTGTTTTGGATATATCCAAAGCCCCAATCCGCTGCTTTCTCGCCAGCTATTCACAGAGCTTGATAACCCCTCGTGATCACTCCTATGGTCCGCCAAATACAAAGGAGTCGCGCATGTCTCAAATCTCGAATCGACTTGGCGCTGATATTGGTGGCACGTTCACAGACGTGGTCCTTGAAACGACGCGCGGTTCATTTTCCACCAAGGTGCTAACGACCTATGGCGCGCCCGAAGATGCGATCATCGACGGAATGCATCAGGTCTGTGCCAAGGCGGGGATTTCGCCGGTCGACATCGGCCAAATTATCCACGGCACCACACTGGCCACTAATTCGCTGATCGAACGGCGCGGGGCCAAGACCGCGTTAATCACAACCGAAGGGTTCCGCGATGTCATCGAAATGCGAACCGAATCGCGGTTTGAACAATACGATCTGAACCTAAGCCTGCCCGAGCCGTTATTGCCGCGCCAGATGCGGTATACAGTGCCGGGGCGGATTGATGCGACAGGTGGCGAACTGGTGCCGCTGACCCGCGACGATATCGTGCCGGTTGTCGAACAGATCGCCGTCGCAGGATATGAAAGCGTGGCGATTGGTCTGCTGCATTCTTACCTGAACGATGCCCATGAACGGCTGGTGGCTGACGTCGTCGCTGACTTGATGCCAGATGTGATGGTATCCTTGTCGTGCGAAGTCTCGCCGCAGATGCGCGAATACGAGCGCTTTAACACCACCGTCGCCAACGCCTATATCAAGCCACAAATGAAATCCTATCTGGGTCGACTGCGTGGCCGAATGCAGGCCCAAGGCGTGGGCTGCAACATCTTCCTGATGCATTCAGGCGGCGGCATTATGTCGATCGAAAGTGCGGCGGAATTCCCCGTGCGGTTGGTTGAATCCGGCCCAGCTGGGGGTGCCGTTTTCGCCGCCAATATCGCCGCGCGTTACGGGCTGGATAAGGTGCTGAGCTTTGACATGGGCGGCACGACGGCCAAGATTTGCCTGATCAAAGACCAGACCCCAAAAACCTCGCGGGTGTTCGAAGTGGCGCGCACCTATCGTTTCAAAAAAGGGTCCGGCATGCCCATTTCGATCCCCGTGATTGATATGGTCGAAATTGGCGCGGGTGGCGGATCACTGGCGCATGTGGACGCGATGCAGCAAATTCGCGTCGGGCCAGAGTCAGCCGGATCGGAACCGGGTCCGGCCTGTTACGGACGCGGCGGTGATCGCCCTGCAGTGACGGACGCCGATCTTGTACTAGGCAAGCTTGACCCTGACAATTTCGCAGGCGGCACGATCCCGCTGCACACCGATAGTTCCAGCGCGGCACTGACCCGTGTGCTGGGTGAACCGCTGGGGATGGATGCTACCACAGCCGCCTTTGGATTGGCCGAAGTGGTGGACGAAAACATGGCTAACGCCGCGCGCGTGCATGCGGTCGAAAACGGCGAGGACCTATCGGAATATACCATGATCGCCTTTGGTGGTGCCGCGCCGCTGCATGCAGGGCGGTTGTGTGAAAAGCTGGGCATTGAACGGTTGCTTGTGCCGCCAGGGGCAGGCGTCGGATCAGCAATCGGTTTCCTGCGCGCGCCATTTTCCTTCGAGGCAAACCGCTCGGTCTATATGAAGCTATCGGATTTTGACGCGCCGCGTGTGACGGCGCTGCTGGCGGAGTTGCAGGCTGATGCGCGTGGGTTCGTGCGGGGCTGCGACGCAACCGCCGACATCCTATCGGAATTCAAAGTCTACATGCGCTATACCGGACAGGGTTGGGAAATCCCGATCATCTTGAGTGCAGATCAGGCCGCGAGCCCGGACGCCGCGACCTTCTTGCAGTTGTTCGAGGCCGATTACACCAAATTATTCGGGCGCACGGTTGCAGGGCTTGATGTGGAAATCACCGTCTGGTCCGTGAATGCCACAACACCGCCGGAAGCCGTGGATCAGGTCACAGTGGCCAGCGACCAAGGTGCGGCAAGCGCGACAGGCAGCCGCCCGATCTTTGATCCGGCAAGTGCTGGCTTTGCCGACGCGATGATCGTGGAGCGCGCGAGCCTCAATTCGGGCCAAACCGTGCAAGGCCCCGCCGCCATTGTTGAAGATGAGACCACAATCATCATCCCCGTCAGTCGCCGTGCGATCCGCCAGCCCGATGGCTGCATCGACATTACCACCAAGGAGGGCCGCGCATGACCAATCAACCATCAAACGTCGCCTATCAGGTCATGTGGAACCGCCTGATTTCCGTGGTCGAAGAACAGGCCCAAGCCCTCGTGCGCACCGCTTTTTCGACCTCGGTGCGCGAAGCGGGTGACTTGTCGGCGGGGGTCTATGACCTTGACGGACAAATGCTCGCGCAGGCCGTCACAGGCACACCCGGTCACGTCAACGCGATGGCCGACGCCGTGGCGCATTTCATCCGCCGGATCGGGCGCGAAAATATCGCCGACGGGGATGTTTATATCACCAACGATCCGTGGGAAGGCACCGGCCACCTGCATGACTTCACCATCGTCACCCCGTCGTTTCACAAGGGCGCACACGTCGGTTTCTTTGCCTGCACGGCACATGTGGTTGACGTGGGCGGGCGCGGGTTCGGGGCCGATGCCGCGAGCGTTTACGAGGAAGGGATTTACATCCCGATCATGAAATTCGCCAACCGCGGCACCGTCGATGACACGCTGGTCCGGATCATTCGTGGCAACGTGCGTGAACCCGATCAACTGATCGGTGATTTGTATGCATTGGCGACGTGTAACGAGATCGGCCACCGCCGCCTTGTCGACATGATGCAGGAATTCGCATTGGATGATTTGGCTGGCATCGCCACGTTCATCCTTGAACGGTCCCGTGCCGCCACCTTGGAGCGGATCGCGGCCCTGCCCCGCACATCTGCAACAGGCGAGATGGTGATTGACGGCTTTGACACGCCGATCACACTGCGCGTCAAACTCACCATCGAAAAAGACCGGATTATCAGTGATTTCACCGGCACATCCGGCGTCGACAAAAAAGGCATCAACTGCCCGCTGGTCTATGCCAAGGCCTACGCCTGTTACGCGCTGAAAGTCGCGATCGCGCCGGAGATTCCTAACAACGCGGCATCGCTCGCGCCGTTTGAAATTTTCGCGCCCGAAAACACCATCGTCAACGCGGTGCATCCCGCACCCGTTGCCCTGCGCCATATCGTCGGGCATTTCGTGCCGGACGTGGTTTTCAACGCGTTCGATCAGATCGTGCCGGGCCTTGTGCCCGCCGAAGGGGCCGGATGCCTGTGCAACTTTCAGGTCTCCTTGCGGCCCCGCACCGATGCGCCAGCGCCTGACAGCGCGGTACGCTCCGAAGTGCTGACGTTCAACTCTGGCGGATCGGGTGCGCGGCCCAACCATGACGGGCTGAACGCCACCGCCTTTCCGTCCGGCGTGATGACCATGCCGGTCGAGGCGACGGAACACGCAGGCCCCGTGATCATCTGGCGCAAGGAATTGCGCCCCGATTCCGGTGGTGCTGGCAAACAGCGTGGCGGCCTTGGGCAATATATGGAAATCGGTGCCCGCGAGGGACACGAGTTTGACATGCAAGCCATGTTCGACCGCGTGGATCATCCAGCTCTTGGGCGGCGTGGCGGGGCAGCCGGTGCGCCAACGACCATCGCGCGCGCTGACGGCACGCCGATGCGGGGCAAGGGCAAACAGTTTGTGCCGCACGGGGGCCGTGTGCAAATGGCCTTCCCCGGTGGGGCTGGCTATGGCGCCCCTTCCGAACGCCCGAAAACCCAAGTCAAACGTGATCTGGCGCACGGGTATATCTCGGCACAAACGGCGCAGGATGATTACGGGTTGAGCGATGAAGATGTGCGCGCCGTGGCCAAAGCCGTGCAAGAAGGCCGCGAGCCATGAGCAGCTATGACATCGTGATCATCGGTGGCGCGATGATCGGCTCGTCCATCGCCTATTGGACGTCACGCGACCCTGATTTCACGGGTCGCATCGCGGTGATTGAACGCGATCCCAGTTATGAATTCGCCTCCACGACCCACACAAATTCCTGCATTCGCCAACAGTTCGGCACCCGAATTAATATCCAGATCAGCCAGTTCGGCGTGGAGTTCATCAAGGACTTCAAACACTACATGGGTGCGGACGCCCCCGAGATCAGGCTTCACAGTTTCGGGTATCTGTATCTGGCTGACACGGAAAAATTCGCTGATGTGTTGCGTGATAACCAGCGGCTTCAGGCTGATATGGGCGCTGGTACGCGGATCATGTCGCGCAATGAACTGGCCGCGGCCTATCCGTTCTACAATCTTGATGACGTGATCTGCGGCAGCCACAACACCCTGAATGAAGGCTATTTTGACGGTGGCACTATATTCGATTGGTTCCGCAAAAAGGCTCGTGCGCAGGGGGTGGACTACATCAAAGGCGAGGTCACAGCGATCAGCCGCACAGGCGAGAGTGTCACTAGCGTCACGCTTGCCGATGGCACGGAAATCAGCGCTGGCAAGATCGTCAATGCCTCTGGCCCGCGCGCCAATGTCACCGCACAAATGGCCGGGCTACATGTGCCGGTCGAGGCGCGTCGTCGCTTTACGTTTATCTTTGATGCCGCACACCGTTTGGACCGTGACCTGCCCCTGACGATTGACCCGAGCGGCGTTCATATGCGCACTGACGGACGCTATTATATGGCCGGATGCCCGCCCGGCGATGATCCTAACGTGGATTTCGATGATTTTACTATGGATCACCAGATTTGGGAGGACAAAGTCTGGCCCGTTCTGGCGACCCGCGTTCCTGCGTTCGAACAGATCAAGTTGATCAACACTTGGGTTGGGCACTACGCCTATAATACGCTGGACCAAAACGCGATTGTCGGGGCGCACCCCGAGGTCGGCAATTTCTATCTTGCGAACGGGTTTTCCGGCCATGGGCTTCAGCAATCTCCTGCCGTTGGGCGGGGTTTGGCCGAATTGCTGGTGCATGGGGCCTATCGGACCCTTGACCTTGCGCCGCTGGGGTATGACCGTATCGCAAGCAACACACCACTGCTCGAACGGGCGGTGATTTGAGCCAAGAAAAGGAACACTCATGAAAAAGATCGTCCTCACCGGAGCGCTAGGCGCGCTTGGATCGCAACTGCGCGCACCATTGTCGAAAATGGCCGATGAACTGGTCTCGGTGGACCTTTTGGATGCGCCAAAGTTGCTGGAAAACGAAACTTACGCCAAGGCAGATGTGGCCAAGATGGACGAAATCGGCCCGCTGCTGAAAGGCGCGGACATGGTCGTGCATTTCGCCGCTATCGCCGATGAGCGCCCGTTCGAGGAACTGCTGGGGCCGAACTACGTCGGCGCCTATAACGTATGGGAGGCCGCCTATCAGCACGGGTTGCGCCGCGTGGTCTATGCCTCATCGATCCATGCAATCGGGATGCATCCCAACGCAGACGGGATTGATACCAACTGCGATCATCGCCCCGATACGTTCTATGGTCTGGCCAAGTGTTTCGCCGAAGATATGGGCAAGATGTATTGGGAAAAACGCGGGCTGGAGTCGGTTTGCCTGCGGATTGCTTCCTGCACGCCGGAACCCGGCAATGTGCGGGCCTTGGGATCTTGGCTGTCGTATGGCGACCTGATCCAGCTGGTGCAGCGGTCCGTCGACACACCGACGGTTGGCTTTACGGTCGTCTACGGCGTCAGTGCGAACACCCGCGTGGCGATGGACAATACCCGCGTGTCGTTCCTTGGATATCGCCCGAAAGACAACGCCGAGGATTGGGCCGAGGCGCTGTTTGCAAAAGAAGGGCCAGCCGATCCGCAGGACCTTGCAAAAATGCGCGTTGGCGGACCGTTCGCAACCGTGCCGTTGGGCGAAAGCGGTGTCGCGATGATCAAAAAGATGGGTGATGCGACCGCCGCCGCCAAAGACAATGGTGGGAAACTACCCTCGATTCTGTCCAAAAAAGGCATGTCTTAGCGCGCGTCTGCGCCAAACCGGATCACAAAGCAGGCCCCTTTTGGGGGGGGCGTACCAGACTGATCGTCGCCCCGCTCGCCTCAAGCATCCGGCGCGCAATTGGCAGGCCCATGCCCGTCCCGCCGTCGTCGCGCCGCGTCGTAAAGAACGGATCGAAAATCCGGCCTTCGTTGCCCTCGGATACACCGTTTGCGTTGTCACAAACCATCAATTCCTGCCCCCGCGCGGCGATGGTCGCACTGGTCGCACCATGTCCCGCGGCATTGCTTAACAGATGATCCAACACCAGCCGCACACCGTCCGCGGCAAGCGGCACAGGATCGCCGTTAACGCGGCAAATATGGCGCGCCTGATCGACCTCAATGATGCCATGACCGGCAGCCGTGCTGGCGGGGGCCTGTGCGCCTGTGCGTTTCAGAATGGTGCGCACGCGGGCGACCAGTTCACGTGTCGAAAACGGTTTGTCGACATAGTCATCCGCGCCCATCTCAAGACCAACAACGCGGGCGGCCAACGTCACCACTGTCGCGCCGTCACGCGCCTGAAGAACGCCAAAGTCAGCTTGCCCGAGTGCGATCTGAAGGACGTCGCGGATTTGCGGGTCGTCATCGACAATCAGATCACCGCTGCAAACCGCAGATAGGTCAGCCCGTAAGCCGCGATATAAAGATCAAGCCGCAGGACCGCCGAGAGAGTCGACGCCCCGGTTTGCAATACCCAAAGGAATAGCAGTACCTTGAGCGCAGGCCGCCCCAGCAAAAAGGGTTACGCCAGCAGCGCGAAAAGCTCCGCAAGAAACGCGGTGGCGATCAACGGACAAGCCCCGCTATGGGCATATGTCATCCCATCAGGCAGGGGGCGCCACCCCCGAGCGAAACCCTGTTCGACGTGCTTTGGGCGCGCGCTGCAGCGCTCACCAAATCACGCCCAGTTACCCCATGCCCCAAGACCAAGAACCGCCCCGCAGCTTTCGCGAGGCGCGCGGTATTGACCCGCCCACCATCCAGAAGGCCCCATGCGGCAAAGTGCAAGATGCCTGCAATCGCAAAGGCGGTCGAAAGGGGCTGTACGGTTTCGACAAGGGGCAGAACACCAATGGCCACGCCCAACCATGCGGTCATGATCCCGCGCCGCGACATCGCCCGTCCAAGGCAAACCTGCACCGCCCCCGCAATCGCCACAAAGACCAGTGCTAGCGATAGCCCAAGTGAAACCTCGCGCCAGATTAACATGTCGATCACCACGACAAGCATGATCAGGACTGGAATAGCATTGGATTTTTGCGCCGACACAGGGGCCGCGCCGCCAACCGCGCCACTACGGCCATCGGCTGCCATCCACCACGCATCTTTAGCAAGCGCACGGGGCAATCCGTGCACGATATAAGCTGACATAACGCTATCCCTTGTCTTGTTGATTGAAGACGGGAATAAGACGCGCAGGTGCAAGCCCTGCGCGGGGTTTGTGCAGTTATTGTGCAGGCGTTATTGGGCAGCAGCGACCCGAATAGCGCGGATATTCTCGCCGTAGGGCGCAGGGTTAGCGACCGACCCGCCTTTGAACACAGCCGACCCTGCGACCAGCACATCCGCCCCGGCGGCCACAACCAAAGGCGCAGTTTCCGGGGTCACTCCGCCGTCAATTTCGATATGGATCGGACGGTCACCGATCATCGCGCGCAATTGGCGGACTTTTTCGATCTGGCTGTGAATGAACTTTTGCCCGCCAAATCCGGGGTTCACGGTCATCACACAAACCATGTCGATCATATCGAGCAGGTATTCGATTTCGCCGGCCGGGGTCGCAGGATTTAACGCGACACCCGCCTTAGCACCCGTCGCGCGGATCGCTTGCATCGTGCGGTGCGTATGCGCGCCTGCTTCGACGTGGGCAGTAATGTAATCGGCACCGGCGGCAGCATAGGCTTCGATATATTGATCCACCGGAGAGATCATCAAATGCACGTCCATCACAGTTTTGATATGCGGGCGGATCGCGGCACAAAGCGGCGGGCCGAACGTGAGATTGGGCACGAAATGCCCGTCCATCACATCTACATGAACCCAATCGCAGCCCTGATCCTCGATCGCCTGAATTTCCAACCCAAAGTTGGCAAAATCAGCAGAAAGGATCGACGGGGCGATTTTCAAAGTGCGGTCAAAAGTCATGTCAGGCGTTCCTTGTGCAGCGGTTAACCCCCTTTAGCCCAGTGCGCGCGCGCCGTCACCCACCCTCGCACAGGTGCGACCCCATAGCAGTGGGATCTGTGTCAGAGTGTGGTATATAGTAAACATGGGCCATATCACACTGCATCACACCGATATCATTCCCAAAGACGGAGCCTATCACCTGACGCGCGCAGCGCTGGATAACCGCCGCCCGCAGGTGCTGCATACTCACGATTTTTTCGAACTGCTTTGGGTGCAGAATGGCATAGTCCGCCATCACACACCCGACGGGCGTGCTGATCTGTCCGAGGGCGACATGCTGTTCGTGCGCTCCGACCATATCCACGGGTTGCAAGGGCGCGGCGAGGAGGCGTTAGTCGTTTCGATCAGCCTGTCAGACGATTTAATCGCGCAGATTGGCCAGCGGCATCGCGCATTGCTGGGCCGGTTCTTTTGGTCCGACAGCCCAACCCCCGTGACCACGCATCGCGACATGCGCCAGCTTGCCCAACTCAATGCAGCCGCCTTGCGGCTTGAGCGGTCCCAGCCCAGCGCGTTCGAAGCCGAGGCGTTCTTGCTGCCGCTACTGACAAGCCTGCTTGACGGTGCCCCCGATTTGCCCAAGGGCGCACCGCAATGGCTGTTTGATGCCTGCGCTGCAGCCCAAGACCCCGCTGTTTTTCGCGATGGGGCCGCCGGATTTGTTGCTGTAGCAGGCTGCGCCCACCCCCACGTGAGCCGCACAACACGGGCCTATTTGGGGCAAAGCCCGTCAGAATACATAAACGCACTGCGGATGGATTATGCCGCCCGCCGTCTAAGCGGCACAGGCGAAACCCTGTCCGAAATCGCGACCGATTGCGGGATACCGAACCTGTCGCATTTTCACAAGCTGTTTCTGGCCCACCACGGCCAAACGCCACAACGCTATCGCCGCGCGCGACAACGCAACGTCTTACAGCCAGCGGCCACTTGAAAACGTCGCGCGCGCGTGTCACCTTCATATTCTGCAATCGGAGAGTGCCGCGTGACCACAACGACTGACACACCAACGGCCCACCTGCCCCAAACCGTCGAAGCCCGCAACGATGGCTTGCCGCTTGACTTGTCTTGGGTGCGCAGCGTGCATGCGAATACATCCGCCATTGAACGCCGCGCCGCGACTCTGCCGGGGCGGCGTAGCGTCAAAAAGGACTATCAGGCCGCATGGCTTTGCCGCGCGATTTCCTGCATCGACCTGACGACACTGTCGGGCGACGATACCCAAGGGCGTGTGCGGCGGTTATGCGGCAAGGCCCGTCACCCGGTGCGCGCCGATATCCTGGACAGGCTGGGCATGACCGGACTGACCACAGGCGCGGTTTGCGTCTATCATGATATGGTCGCAACGGCAGTCGAGGCTTTGGCCGGATCGGGCATTCCTGTGGCGGCTGTGTCCACTGGCTTTCCGGCGGGCCTGTCGCCGCTGCATCTGCGCTTGGCCGAGATTGGCGAAAGCGTCGATGCGGGTGCTGGCGAAATCGACATCGTCATTTCCCGCCGCCACGTCCTGACACAAAACTGGCAAGCACTTTACGATGAAACACGCGCGATGCGCGATGCTTGTGGCGATGCCCATATGAAGGCGATCCTTGCAACTGGCGAACTTGGCACGCTGCGCAACGTGGCGCGCGCGTCCGTCGTTTGCATGATGGCGGGGGCTGATTTCATCAAGACATCCACGGGCAAGGAACCCATCAATGCAACCCTGCCTGTGACCCTGACGATGATCCGCGCGATCCGTGAATATTACGAACGCACAGGCATCCGTGTGGGCTACAAGCCTGCGGGCGGGATCAGCAAAGCCAAGGATGCAATCACCTATTTGGCGATGATGAAGGACGAATTGGGGGATCGCTGGTTGCGGCCCGACCTGTTCCGGTTCGGGGCCTCCAGCTTGCTGGGCGACATCGAGCGCCAGCTTGAACACCACGTCACAGGGGCCTATTCAGCCCAGTGGCGTCACGCGATTGGATAGTGGGAAAATGCGAATTTTCCGAAACGATCTCGCAGAGATCGCACTCAGCGAAAGGACGCTTTGATGACCGTCAAAGAAATATTTGAGTCGATGGAGTACGGCCCCGCCCCCGAAGGGGCTGCCGAAGCATTGGCGTGGCTGGTCGATATGGGCGACAGCTTTGGCCACTTCATTGATGGCAATTTCACGCCCGTGGGCGCGACGTTTGAAACCCGCAATCCCGCCACCGGCAACGTTCTGGCGAACGTCACCCAAGGCACGCAGGCCGATGTGGATGCGGCTGTGGCGGCTGCACGCAAGGCGCAAGGGAAATGGGCCAAACTTGGCGGGCATGGCCGTGCCAAGGTGCTTTATGCAATTGCCCGATTGTTGCAAAAACACGCACGTCTGTTCGCTGTGTTGGAGACGCTGGATAACGGCAAACCGATCCGCGAAAGCCGTGACATCGATATCCCCCTCGCCCAGCGGCATTTCTATTATCACGCGGGCATGGCGCAGCTTATGTCATCCGAACTGCCCGACCGCGAAGCATTGGGCGTCTGCGGTCAGATCGTGCCGTGGAATTTCCCGCTGCTGATGCTGTCGTGGAAAATCGCGCCGGCACTGGCGATGGGCAATACTGTGGTGCTCAAGCCCGCAGAATATACATCACTAACCGCACTTCTGTTCGCTGATATTTGTCGGCAAGCTGGCGTGCCCAAAGGTGTCGTCAACATCGTCACAGGTGACGGCGCTGTCGGCGAAATGATCGTCAATTCTGACGTCGACAAGATCGCCTTCACCGGATCGACCGCCGTGGGTCGCCGTATCCGCGAGGCAACTGCTGGCAGTGGTAAAGGTCTGACGCTCGAACTTGGTGGGAAATCCCCTTACATCGTGTTTGACGATGCGGACCTTGATTCAGCTGTCGAAGGGCTGGTCGATGCGATCTGGTTCAACCAAGGGCAGGTATGCTGCGCGGGCTCGCGCTTGCTTGTGCAAGAAGGCGTCGCAGATCGTTTTTATGCCAAACTGCGCGCCCGCATGGACAAGCTGCGGGTCGGGAACGGGTTGGACAAATGCATCGACGTTGGTGCGATTGTAGACCCCGTGCAACTGGACCAGATCAAGGCCAAGGTTGGTGGCAACAATGCTGGCACGACCTATCACGCCACTTGCGATATGCCCGTCGAAGGGTGCTTTTATCCGCCGACGCTGATCACAGGGCTGACCCCTGCGGACACCTTGATGCAAGAAGAAATCTTTGGCCCTGTGTTGGTTAGCACAACATTCCGCACGCCATCCGAAGCCGTCGAAGTCGCCAACAACACACGTTATGGTTTGGCCGCGACTGTCTGGAGCGAGAACATCAACCTTGCGCTGGATATCGCGCCGAAACTGGTGGCCGGTGTGGTCTGGATCAACGGCACAAATATGTTCGACGCCGCCGCCGGATTTGGCGGAATGCGCGAAAGCGGGTTCGGACGCGAGGGCGGCTGGGAAGGTTTGCAGGCTTACACACGCCCCAAGGGCAATGCGAAGATACTGAAACCTGTTGTGGCATTCACCACCGAAGATGGTCACCCTGCTGATCCGCTGGATCGTACGGCCAAGCTCTATATCGGCGGCAAGCAAAGCCGCCCTGACGGTGGCTATTCCAACCCTGTGTTTGATCGCTCTGGCAAGCTGTTGGGGCATTCATCCATCGCCAACCGCAAGGACGTGCGCAACGCGGTCGAGGCCGCGAATGGCGCTAAGGGCTGGGGCAAGACCACTGGCCACCTGCGCGCGCAAATCCTGTATTACATCGCTGAAAATCTGTCGGCGCGGGCGAATGAATTTGCTGACCGGATCAACCACCTAACAGGCGTGCGTAGCGGTGCCAAAGAGGTTGAGGCGTCGATCCGTCGCCTATTCACCTATGCCGCATGGGCTGACAAACTCGACGGTGCTGCCAAGGGCGTGCCGATCCGTGGCGTGGCGCTGGCGATGAATGAACCGGTGGGCACGATTGCGGCGTTGTGTGACGACGAGCACCCGCTGCTGGGCCTGATCAGCGCAATGGCCCCCGCCATCGCCATGGGCAACCGCACGGTGCTAGTGGCAAGCGAGCCTTTCCCGCTGGCGGCGACTGACTTCTATCAGGTCTTGGAAACATCCGATGTGCCGGGCGGGGTGGTGAACATCCTGACGGGATCACACGCCCAATTGGCCCCGACGCTTGCCAGCCATATGGATATAGACGCGGTTTGGTCGTTTTCCAGCACCGACCTGTCAGCCGAAATCGAGCGCGCCGCTGCCCTAAACCTCAAACGCACATGGGTCAACAACGGCCATGCGCGCGACTGGATGGATCGCACGGCAGGCGAGGGCCGCGCGTTCCTGAACGCGGCCACCGAGGTCAAAACGATCTGGATTCCTTACGGCGAAGGTTAAGTCGGGGGGCTAAGCCCTACTTGGTTTTCCAGCTATCAAGCCAACGGCGGATACGGCCCCGCCGTTTGGCGATATCCGCGTTAACGTGATCCAGCTTATCGCCAGCCCTATCGGCAATCGGATCAAGCGTGCGTTCGCGGAACTGCATCCACATGGCGCGGATGAACAGGCCACCGATGGTCAGGAAGACGAAGAAAAACAGGTTGAACCACGGGAATGGACGGTAATCCGACCCGTCGATCTGTTTGACCGCAATGGCGTTGGGGAAGATCGTAAAGAATCGGTTGCGCCAGCCATAATGCGTGATCGTCACCCATTTGGGGGCCTCGGCTGTTGAAACCAAATCCTGCGCTTCACCCTGCAAATCGCGGGTGTCGAATTTGAAATAAGGCGGCCATATCCAACCCGTATCTTCGTTGCGATAGACCATTACATCGTCGCCGCCACGGATCAGCCCGAACAGATAGGTCTGTTGGCGCACGACCGTGATAAAGAGGACATCACGATTTTCGGCTTCGACATTTCCGCTGTCAGCCTGCGCAAAGAACCACCTGTTGAAACTGCTGAAATCCTGCCGGATCGTGTCTGTGCCGGTGATGCGCGCCACATCCTTCTGCGGAAGCGCATAGTGCAACAGCATGCCAAACAGCACAAAAAGCGTGATGCGAAGAATTCTACGGATGTTGCGCATGACATGGCGCCTTTCAGTTAACGAAATAAAGGATCGTGCCGACAACAATAGTGGGTATCACATAGACCAGCACGATCAACTTCTTGCGGAACCCGCTTTCGTATTTGACCATGCCGTCTTTGATATAGGTGCGCCGTTCGGCGGATTCTACATCCTCGGGATGGTTCTCGGCCCAGCGGTCTTCAAGTCTCTCGCGCCGGATGGAGCGGGAATAGATCGAGATGCAAAGATACACCACGCTCATCGCCAGAAAACCGAAAACGATCAGTCGTATAAAAGCCATTCAATTCCTCCTCACCGCGCCCCAAGGTCCGACCTGTTCAATCATGTCGGGGATCGGGGGCGGAACCTGTTGCGGTTCGGCCATCGGTGCCTCGTGTCCAAACAACGCCTTGCGCGTGCCCGCCTTGTCTACCTGATATTCACGATGTAGGAAATCGGCGACATATTCCTTCTTTTCATCCGACCACGTTGCGTAGGTGCTGTAAAACGCCTCCTTGTGGCAGATGAACAACTGGCGGATATCCAGTGGTGTCAACTGCGCCAGAAGCATATTCACAAGGTCCGCATCTGCGTGATCTTTGGCCCGCAATGTGTAGAAATAGGCGGGGTGTTCGGACGTAATATGCGGCCACGGGCCGCCTTCGTCAGACCAGCGCACAAGTGCTGCAAGTCCTTGCCATTCTTCGGGCAGATCATCGGCATAGCGTCGCCCCATGTTGCGCAAGTCGCGTCGTGTCGCGCCTGTCAGGTCCTCGCCCATTTTGCTGGCAACCTCGGCCACCACGAAATCCATCTTTTGATGCAAGATCGCAGCTGCGTCGATACCGCGCGCCTCGATGATCGGCTCAATCAAATCATTGATCAGCAAGAACTTGGCGATGGCCGTGGTTTCAGACAGATCAAAGACAAAGGGGATCGGCAAATCGCCCAATTTCTTTTTGTCGCCACCGGCGATCGCCGCCGGATGTTCGACCCCACGAAATACATAAAGGCCACCGAATTTCGCTGTCCAGAAATTGTCCTGCTGGAACGTCATTTGGCGCAGGCTCACCGGATTGCGCACCACATCGCCAGTCTTTTTCGCCAAGCCTATCATGTCGGCAATCAGAACATCATCGAACCAGGCATCATCCTCCATCTTAAAGCGGTTGATCATTTCGCCAAGTTTGGCCGCCGTGGCGACCGTGCCTTCGGTCGTATCCGCTTCGACTTTGATTTGGCGGATGTCGAACAGCTTAGCTGCTGATTTGGCGACGTAGACGGAATTAACCAATTCACCCGCCACAGCATCGCGCGCCGTCAGGGCGAACAACTCGGCCTCGTTTGCTTGGATGAAATGGCGCAAAATACTCCGCGATGTCGAAAAATGGACGTTCAGCAATGGCGCGGTTTTCTGTTCCGTCGTCAGCAAAATGAATTGCCGGTTCACGCCTTCGTGGTTGAGATAAAGATCATCGCCCAACTCATCACCGACTTCAGGGGAATAGCCCGAGATATCGATATGAAATGCGTCCAGCTTGGTCTGTTTATCGCTCAGATGTTGCAGCGCACGATTGTAGCGCGCGACCAACACCGAGCTATCCACGCGGATCAGATTTCCAAACATCAGCCCTTTTTCGATCAGGCGCATCATGTGCGACGCTCCCGAATGGCTTGTAGGGTGAACGCGATGCCAGTCGCGGGTAGCCAAAGCGCTGCCGTAAGGGCAAGCATTTGCAACGTCTCGGACAGTGAAAACGCAGCGCCGAGGCTTGCGCGGGTCAGCCCGACAACGGCCAGCACGATGATGAAGTTCACGGCCAGCGCAACCAAAATAGAGATCCCCAGCGCGCGCATAAATTGCTTAGCCGAAGTAACCTCGTCGCGCCCGCGTTGCCAGCCGATCCAGCCACCTGCCAGCACTGTGGCAACAACCAACGTGATGCCCAGCGCCCCTACCATGTTTCTTTGACCCAAGTCTTGGGCAGGCCCGCGACAGATAATATCATGATCGGCGCCCATAAAAGGGCGGAAATCGCGCCGAGGCGTAGGAAGTGAAACATGACCGGCACAGTGCCTGCGTCGGTCAAATTCGCCAATGAAATACCCTGCCAAAGATAAAGTCCCAGAAAGAAGAGCATACCAAGAGCCAGCATGATCAGTATCGCGAAAAATGTCAGTAGTAACAACGGCCTGACCCCTTCAGGAAAGACCGTCGCGAGCAGTTTTGGCACCAGCCAGCCGGTCAGCGCGAGGGCCAGCGCGGGCATAATCAAACCAAGTTGCGCTGCTGAAAAGATCCCGCTCATTTGCGACCCCGTCGCGCGATCAGGCTGACGACGATAGCGACCAATGCAAAGGCGGCAAAGATGCCAGTATTCACAAGCGTGCCTTCGTGGGGCATCAGTTTTGGATCAATGACCTCGCCCGTCGCAATCGGACCTGCGACCCTCAACGCGAACAAAACCGAGCCAAGCCAGATCGCCGGAATCGCCACCACGCCAAGCGCAAAACCAACCAGACCACCGATACGATTCCACATAAACGGCACAACAAGCACGACGATAACGCCCGCAAAGACCGAAGCAATCGTCAAGAGGACCGCCTCGCTCATCCTTTGCTCTCCAGATACCGCCGCTTGGCCTCTTCACTCCGACCAAAGTCGCGGATTATACCTTCAATTGCGACCTCGTCGGATTTGTCGGCATAGCGGAATTCGCTATCGGCGTAGCGATTGATTTCCTGAATGACCATTTCAACGGTGATTGGCTGACGCATATCGTCGATCATCGCCTTTTTGGTATCATAGTCCTTGAACAGGAACAAATCGGGTTCTTCGATCCACTCGTCCGGCAATTCAAAATCCATCGCCCGCACTTTGACAGCATCCGTGATGTTCTTGATCGCACGGCCTGTAAAGCGGTCGTCTGCTTCCTGAATACCTTTGAGGTACGTACCGAGTTTAGCAATCGTGTCCAGCTTGCCGATATCCTTGTTAACGCGGTCAAACACCCGCTCAAGCCCTTCTTCATGTGGACGCGCATGGCTTTCGAAACTCGCTGTCACGGCCTTTTTAATTTCCTGCGCAGAAAATACCTCGTGATCGCCGACCGGAATATCGTGGTTCTTGCCCATCAGCAGATAGAGGATGTCGATGTAATCATCCCGCGTGATCGGCCCATCCACAAGGAACCGCGCACCGGCCCGTTGACGCAGCGCATCGTCCACATTCTCGGGGTAGTTGCTGAACATCCCAAACGTGCAATTGCCACGCACAACAGTGTTGGCACCCGCAAAACTCTCCATCAAGACGGCAGTAATTTCCAACTGCCCCGCGCTTGATTGGCGATCACCGCGTTTGCCCGCAAGCTGGTCAATATCGTCAATTGTGCCAAATCCGATTACACTGGGATCAATTATATTGTTGATAAACGCCTTGGCATTCTGGCCCGATTTACCCTGATAGCTGTCGATATTATCGGTGCTCAGGTTCTGATAACGGAACGGATAGCCCGCGACCTGACAGTATTCGTTCACCAACCCAGCCATCATCTGAATGAGGGTTGTTTTACCTGTCCCCGGTTTACCATCACCCATGAACGTAAAGATGAACCCACCGAGTTCGGCGAACGGATTGAGCTTGCGGGTAAAGTCATAGGCCATGATCATCTTGGACAGTTTCATCGCCTGATACTTAGCGATGTGGTTGCCGACGACTTCGTTTGGTTTCTTGAAGGTCATGGTCAGCTTGGATGATTTCGCCGCGCGCGCGGGCGTAAACCCGTCGACGGTAAACCCATCCGCCTCGACCCGCCAAGACGCCGCAACGAATGGTTCCAACCGTGGTGCGCTGCTGGCGCGGGCGGCGACCTTGGCCATCAGCGACTCAGAAAATGCCGACACGGTAGCAACCAGCTTGCTCTCACTCGCGGCGAACAAGCCAATATCTTGATCCAATTCCCATAGCGCTCCGTGCAAAGCCAATTGGCCGTTATCGGTCAACACTTCCTCGACCTCGCCCACCTCGACAGTTTCCTCGCTCGCGTGGCTCGACAGCAGGAACGCCGTTGCCGACCCAAATACATAAAGCAAGATCAGTGCTTCGGCACTCAGCATCTCGGAAAACGCGTCGCGCTTACCGCTGGGCAGATTCCCCTCGAGGTTGGCGCGCTTAAGATCGGCCAGCCCCGTGCGGTCGCTGTATTGTTCCCCTACGGCCAGCGAAATCGCCAAAGCACGGCGCAGCCCTTGCAATACCGATGCCTGCACCGGCGAGGTCAGACCATCACCCGCGTCCGCACTCTCAACCCGCGCGATAATCTGCACACCTTCTGTGCGCGTGGTGCGCTGCGTCACCAACCCTGGCGTGGTGTTACGAAACCGCCGCCGCGTGCCGATTCCAGCGGATTTCTCCGCAGCCGGATTGTCCTTGGCGTCCGCAATCCGCGGCGCATGATCAAACCCGTCAAGCATCCCCAATGCGGCATCGTAATGCTTGACCACATCTTCTTCGCGCAATTCCATCTGGTCGGCTGTTTGGCTCATACGACACCCAATCTCATCTTGCTAAAAATATCCAAAATCCACCCTCACCGATAACTCAACACGCGCCCGTTCGGGCTGACAACAAATTTACGCACGTCTTTGAACCCCGGCGGATTGCGTTCTTCTAATGCCTGATAGGGGCGTTGCGGCAGGATGATGCTGCGCTCCATCCGGGTCGCGCCGGTTTCGGCGCCCTGCCCCGCAAACGGGTCCAGCGCGAACACCTGACGTTCCACAGATCCGAACCATCCCGATTTCTCGCGCACAGTGTCGGCTGACGTCAATTCTTCTTCGGTCCAGACCAGCGCCCAGTCCTCGCCAACTGGCGCGCGGGCGGCTTCCAGCACTTCGCGCAGCGGCCCTGCCTGTTTGGTAAAGGCGTGGCTATACATCGGGCCGATGTGAAAGCGGCGCAGGCGTTTGGGGTGTAGGTCGTCGAAATCCTGATCGAACCCGCGCGCGATGGTCAGCAGTTTCAGCCCAGCAATACTTTGCGCCATCAGATGCGCTTGGGCCTCGGGCCAGCGGCGTTCGTCTTTGGGCAGACCGACTTTACCGGTGTCCTCGACCTCCATCAGATAGATCGTTGGCAGGTTGTTCTGGCTGTCGTAAACGGCCCAGTGGATCAGAAAATTCCGGCGCATTTCCGACGGGTTGCCTTGCCAGACAGCCACCGGATCGTTCTGCGCCCAGAACAGCCCACCGCGGCGCAGTTCCTGATAATACAACCGTTGGGACAGGGCATACTGCAGCTTGGTCGGAATCTCGAGATCATGCAGGATCGCGCGGATCATCTCATCCTTGAGGGCTTCAACGCTGCGCATTTCGCGCAGGTGGCGTTCGGCCTGAAGCGCGTCATTGGCCATCGTCAGCAGTTCGGCAAAGACCGGAAAGCCGCTCTCGACGCGGTCAAACGTCAGCTTGCCCGCATGGGCGAAACGGCCACTGAAATGATACTTATGCGCCAGCGCGCGAAACGTCAGCGTCAGACCAACCAGATAGCGCGCCATGACCTCGACCTCGGCGCGGGTCAGGCGGCGCTCGGCCTCCATCGCGGCGGCGACACGGCCCAAATGGCCGGTGATCTTTTCAAACTTGCCAAAATAGCGCCGCGTGACGCGGGTATCTTCCAGCTGAAAATGATCGAGGGGGGTGTCAGGCTGCTTCAAGTTATATCTCTCCGAGTGCGCCGAAACAACGCCGCGCCCCCAAGAATCAGCAGCACCGAGAAACCAAGGGCTTGGCTTATCTGTCCGAACGTACTGATCGACAGAAAGTGACCAATTCGAGAAACATACATCTCATAAGGTCCTTGTGCGAATGTCAGACCTGACAACAGAGCCATCACGCTTGGCCAAGCAAACAAAAACAGTGCGAGCCAGAATAGCCCTTTCCGTCGATTGGAACTAATACGCCTCAATCAAGCCCCGTACTGGTTGCTGTTGTGCTTCTCGACGATCTTTTCAAACCGGCGCATGAACCGTTCATCGGCCCGCGCTTTTTGCTCCAGCACTTCGCGCGCGAACACCATGTGGTCCTCGTGGGCTTCCATCATTTCGGCCATGCGTGCGTTTGTGGCTGAACCGATGGCGGCCATTGCGGTCTGCGCCTCTTGGTCGGTTTTCACGCCGATTTCATTGATCTGGTGGGCCACGTCCTGCTGCTGCGCTGTTTTCAGCGATTTGGTCAGAGCATCATAGAGCACAACCCGCTGTTTCGTGTCCGTTTGCAGCTTGTTGATCAGCACCATCTGCGTCGCCGCTTGGTTTTGCAGGGAATCGATCCAGGTTTTGCCCTTTTCGATATAGCGCTCCAGCGTCTGCGATTTCGCCAGCTTGACCTGTTCTTGCTGCACAAGCTCGTTATAGCGCGTGTTCGCAGCGGCCAGTTGGGTTTCCAGCGCCGTGCGCTTCGCCGCGTCTTGTTCTACGGAAATTTTATTTTCCAGCGTAATAATGGTGGGGTCCATGCCGGAAATTTCCGCCTTCACACCCTCAAGGTCGGACACGGTCACTTCGCGTTCCTCCAAGGTACCCGTCAGGTTGGTTTCCACTTTGGTTTTCTGTTCGTTCAGCACTGCCAATTGGCCTTCAAGCAGCTGAGTAATGATGTCGGATTTGCTGATCAGGTCTTGCAGCTTGTCATCCACAGACGCGGTACGCATCCGTTCCTGACGCAGGGATTCCGATTTGCCCTTGGAGAAGACCCCAACAAAAGTTTCCCATCCGGTTTTCGTCCGCATTTCATCGAAATCTTTGGAGAATCCAGCAGTTACGTCATCCAGACCCATGATCAGTTCGGCGATATTGGCGTTCATCGCTTCGGTATGCACATGCACGTCCTCAAGCGAGGCGTTCTCGATATCTACGGCGATATCTGTGCCGTCGGCCATCTTCTGGCGCGCGGTTTCGATCCGGCTGGTCAGTTCGGCAATTTTGCTTTGTGCCTCGGAAACCTGTTCCTGAGATTCACGGATCTGCGCGTCGAAATTGGCCATGCTTGGTCCCTCATTGATAATCGTCTGTGCTCAATATGGGGAAACTTATGACAGTTTACACGGCCGCAGTAGAGCGAAAAACGGTTTTCGCCCTTCTTTCATCCGTTCACGCTTGCTTAGGCGTCGGTTTCGCTCTCGCCATCACCGGTTACGTCGACATCTGTCGCGCCATAGATCGTTTCAGGCGACACAATGTTGGCGGGTAATTCGACGCCGCGATTAGATAGTTTTGGCCCAAGGATACGTTCGGATTCTGATTTAGAGCGGATTTCTACGTGAGTTCCGCTGGGAACACGCTCGTACAGATCAATAATGTCGTGATTAAACAGACGGATACAGCCCGCAGAACCGGAATTTCCGATCGACCCAAGATCGTTCGTGCCATGGATGCGATAGTATGTGTCGCGCCCGCCCTGATATAAATAAAGCGCGCGCGCACCCAACGGGCTGGCCAAACCACCGGGCACACCGCCGCGAAACGCGCCGTAAACCTCGGGCTGGGAACGCAGCATATTCGCGGTTGGTGTCCAGCCCGGCCATTCAACTTTACGGCTGATCGTGGTGGGACGGCGCAAAGAGCGGCCAGCACGGCCAACGGCAATTGGATAGCGCCACGCGGTGCCATCTTCCAAGATCCAGTAAAGAAACTTGGCAAACGGGTCGATTTCGATGGTGCCCGCAGGCAGAGTGCCATCATAGAAAACCAACTGGCGACGGTTTGGATATTCCAGAAAACTGGGCGGGATTGGTGGCAGGGTATATTCACCGTCTTCAATCAATCCGTAACCTTCGACGGGGACGAACCCGAACCGTTCAAGGTCGGTCACAACCTGCACTTCTTCCTCGGTCAGTGCAGGCGTACATGCCCCAAGTGCAGCAGCGCCAGACAGGGCGAGAAATTTGCGACGATCGGGGGTTGTGAAGGGCATATACTGTCCGCCTAAGTAAACTGTTCAACACGACCTAACACGCAGTTTGCCGTGGGGGAAAGCCACCACGCGAGAAAGTGAGCGTTTCGCGTGGCATAGGTGTCACGGGCGGCACAGAGTTGTTCCGGGCAGCCCGCCTGTTCTTAGCCAACGACGTTAAATTCGGGACCGTAGGGGTAGCCCGTGATATTATCGTTGCCATCTTCGGTAATCACCAGAATATCATGTTCACGATAACCGCCCGCGCCGGGGTTGCCTTCGGCGATGGTCAGCATCGGCTCCATGGAAATCACCATGCCGGGTTCCAGCACCGTGTCGATATCCTCGCGCAGTTCCAGTCCCGCCTCGCGGCCATAGAAGTGGCTCAGGACTCCGAACGAGTGACCATAGCCAAACGTGCGGTATTGCAGCAGTTGCCGTTCTTCAAGGAAGCCGTTGATCTTGTGCGTGATATCCGAGCAGCTTGCTCCGGGCACGAGCAGTGACATGCCATATTCATGGGCGGCGACATTGGCCTCCCAGATTTTCAGGCTGGCTGCGTCAACTTCTTTCACGAACATCGTGCGTTCAAGTGCGGTGTAATAAGCGCTGATCATCGGAAAGGTGTTGAGGCTCAGGATATCACCGGTTTCCAGCGCGCGGCCCGTCACAGGGTTATGCGCCCCGTCAGTGTTCACGCCAGACTGGAACCAGACCCAAGTGTCGCGATATTCGGCATCGGGAAAACGCTTGGCGATCTCCGTTTCCATCGCGTCACGTCCGGCCATTGCCACGTCAATCTCGCGCGCACCAACCTTGACGGCATCGCGGATCGCATAGCCGCCGACATCGGCCACATTCGCGCCGTGACGGATCAGGGCGATTTCAGCTGGGGATTTATGCATCCGCTGACGCATAGTTGCGGGGGCGATATCGACCGACTGCGATGGTTTCAGGAACGCATCCAGCTTGCCCTTTTGCAGCAAGGTCAGGTGGTCGCCCTCATAGCCGATGACGCGACCTTCGCCTGCTACGCTTAGAATCGCGCGCCAGTAATTGTCGCGGGTCCAATCGGTATAGGTGATGTTGTCGCCATGACTGCGGCGCCACGGTTGGCCCGCATCAATGCCCGCACTGATGGTCACGTCCTGTGTGACCGTGACAACCAACCCGTAGGGGCGGCCAAACGAACAATACAAAAACCCGGAATAATAGGCGATTGAATGCATGGATGTGAAAACACAGACCTCCACTCCGGCCTCTGCCATGATCTTGCGTAGACCCGCAAGACGTGTGTCAAATTCAGCGGCCTCAAAAGCCTGCACGGCCTTTTCGCCATTATGAAAGCGGTAAAACTCGGGACGGTCCATAAGGTACCTCCTTTTCCCAAAGAAGGTCCGGGCGTTCAGGACGATTTGCGCTGACTTGGGGGCGACGCCATCGCCCCGCGCATGAGGCTTTCATTGCCCTGAACAACAGATTCGTGTCAATCCATCTTGTGAATATCACGACTGGCGCATTAGGCTGCTCCAACGGAGAACCACATGACACATTTTGCCAGCCTCACACCCGACGCAGCCCCCGCCGAACATGACAAACCCGCACCCGACCGGCTGGTATCGGGCGATCCGCAATTTACGACTTGGAACCTAGAGGACCGAGACGGGCTGTTGTGCGGCATCTGGCAAAGTACACCGGGCGCGTGGCGCGTCGCCTATGACGAATGGGAATACTGCCACATCCTGTCAGGCCATTCGGTTCTGGCCGACGACACCACCGGCGAACGCCATGTTTTGCGCGCAGGTGACAGCATTGTGATCCGGCCGGGATTTTCCGGCGTCTGGGAGGTGATCGAGACAACTCGCAAAGACTATGTGATCAAGGTCTAGCATGGGGATATTGCGCAAAATCCTGTCGTTGCTGTGGCGCACCACCCCTATAACAGCGCAGCCACCGCAGGTTGGCAGCGATCGCATGCACCTTTTCAGCGGGCATTTCCCGTCAGAAGAAACGGCGATGTCCTATTGCTATGACACACCTGACGATAACCACCCCGAACCGCTGACCCGCGATCTGGAGGATGCCTATGTCGATACGAATTTCGTCGAGGTCGCTTTTGGTGGGCGTGCGCAGCACGCTTTGCATTTGATCCTGCCCTCGAACGAAATCGACGCGATGAACGACCGGCGTGGCGAGGACAACACCCTTGTGATGATCTCGGAGGCCGCTTTCGGTGGCTTACCCTACACGCTCAATGATACGCCCACATTGCGCTATCTCGGCGCGTTCACCATTTCATCCTGAGGTTCCATGGACAAAGTCACCCTCACCGACAAACTGACCCAATTCGACGACCACTGGAGTCCACGTGTCGTCGCCGATTACAACGGCAATGACGTAATGTTGGCCAAGTTTTCCGGCGAATTCCACTGGCATAGCCACCCTGATACCGATGATTTCTTTCTTGTAGTTCAAGGCCGTGTTGCAATCGATCTACCCGATCAGACGCTTGAACTTGACGTGGGCGATCTGTTCGTCGTCCCGGCAGGCATTGAACACCGCCCGCGCGCATTAAGCCTTGAGGCCGCGGTGTTGCTGATCGAACCCAAAGGCACACCCAACACCGGCGATGCCGCCATCGCCGCGCCCAAGCCGCGTCTTTAACATGCGCGCAGGGCCAACAAATCTGATCACCGATGTGGCGGGCTTACGGGTCGGAAATGCACAGAACAACGCGTTAAAATCCGGCGTCACGGTCCTCTTGGGTGGCAAGCCATTCACCGCTGGCGTGCACATCATGGGCGGCGCACCGGGCACGCGCGAGACCGACTTGCTGTCGCCCGACAAGACCGTCGAGCAAGTCGACGCACTGGTGCTTTCGGGCGGGTCGGCCTTTGGCCTTGATGCAGCCTCGGGCGTGATGGAGGGCTTGCGCGCGATGGGCCGCGGGTTTACTGTCGGCGACCTGCATGTGCCAATTGTGCCCGCAGCAATCCTGTTTGACCTACTGAACGGTGGCGACAAAAGCTGGACCACAAACCCCTACGCCTCACTTGGCCGCGCGGCACTCGATCAAGCGACCATCGCATTTCCGCTTGGCACGGTCGGCGCAGGCACAGGGGCCACCACAGCGACCCTCAAAGGCGGACTCGGTTCCGCCTCGGTCGTCCTTCCTTCCGGCCATACCGTCGGTGCGCTTGTTGCAGTCAACGCGCTTGGCACGGCCACCGTCGGCGACAGCCCGCATTTCTGGGCTGGCCCATGGGAGATCGGCACGGAATTTGGCGGGCGCGGCGCGGCGATCAGCTATCCGCGTCACATGCCGCCCACGAAACTTGGCGGTGCAACCACCATCGCCATCCTCGCCACGGATGCGGTCCTGACCCAAGCACAATGCAGTCGTTTTGCCACCGCCGCACACGACGGTATGGCCCGGGCCTTGGTCCCCAGCCACACGCCGATGGACGGTGATCTGGTGTTTGGCATCAGCACGGGCGCAATCCCGTTAAGCCACGCAGCCCACGACACGCTCGCCCTCGGCCACGCCGCTGCAACCTGCCTTGCCCGCGCGATCGCGCGCGGCGTCTATCACGCAACACCCGCCCCCAACGACCCGCTCCCCACATGGTCGATGCAGCACGACACCTAAGCCTCCTCATCTTGCCGAAAATATCCCGGGGGAAGTCGCTTGCGACGGGGGCAGCGCCCCCAACACCCTAACCAAGCAATGCGGCGACCAGATCACTGTCGCCATCCGCCAATCCGTCAATCACATCGAAATGATGCCGTCCGGTTTCAATCACCAGACCACTGCGCCACGCTTCAGCCAGCCCCTTGGCCTGCGTAATAAACGCAGGCCGTTCATCTGCACCGACCCAGACAGTTACAGGGGCGGCAGGGGCCGGACATAGAACGGGGCTTTCTGCCCGCGCTTCGGCCTCATCCAGCAGCAAAATCTCATTCATGCTGGTGCGTAACAACGGGTCTAGATCAGCAACTGGTGAAATCGGAACGATCCGCGCAATTCTGTCTCGCGCGGCCAATTCAACATCGCGACAGCTCATCCGCGCCACCAGATGCCCACCTATCGAATGACCGCACAGGCGCAACCACGCCCTTTGGCGCACCATTAGGCAGGAACAGGTCAAACACCTCGCGCGGATCCGCGCCGTAAGGCTGATCCAACGCGCAATCCGCCGCGTCCTGAAATGCTGCCGCAAGTGTTGTCCAACGATCAGGGAACTGGTCACCACCGGCAATATAGGCCCCGTTGGCATAAGCGTCATCAAGCTCCATCTACGATCCTCCAGTGCATGGCCCATGGACTTTGCCAACCGCATGAGTATTTGTGTCTCAAATCTTTTAGGGAGGCTAGCATGCTTGACCAGACGACCAACCTCAAATCGCTTCTGAATCGGCCCGATCTTTTGTGCGAGAAGGCCTTTGTGGGCGGTGAATGGGTCGATGCCAAAGATGGTAAAACATTCGACGTGGTGAACCCTGCGCGCGGCGACGTGATCGCCAAAGTAGCAGACCTGAGCCGCGCTGAAATCACGACAGCCATCGACGCAGCCGAGAAATCCCGCCACGCATGGGCCGCGAAAACCGGCAAATCGCGCGCACAAATCCTGCGCAGGTGGTTCGATCTGTTGATGGCCAATCAAGAAGACCTCGCCATCATCATGACGGCCGAACAGGGCAAACCGCTGACGGAATCGCGCGGCGAAGTCGCTTATGGTGCGTCCTTTGTCGAATGGTTCGGCGAAGAGGCCAAGCGCATCTACGGCGAAACAATTCCCGGCCACATGCCTGACAAACGCATCACCGTCATCAAGCAACCAATCGGCGTGGCCGCAGGTATCACCCCGTGGAATTTCCCCAACGCAATGATCGCGCGCAAGGTCGCGCCGGCCCTTGCGGCTGGCTGCTCTTTTGTCATCCGCCCGGCCTCCCTCACGCCGCTGTCGGCCCTCGCCATGGCGAAACTGGCCGAAGAAGCGGGCCTACCCAAAGGTCTGCTTTCGGTCGTCACATCGACGAAATCATCGGACGTGGGCAAGGAATTCTGTGAAAATCCGCACGTGCGCAAACTGACCTTTACGGGCAGCACCGAAGTCGGACGCATTTTACTGAAACAGGCCGCTGATCAGGTCATGAAATGCTCCATGGAATTGGGCGGCAACGCACCCTTCATCGTATTTGACGATGCCGATCTCGACGAGGCCGTTATCGGCGCAATCGCGTGCAAATTCCGCAACAACGGCCAGACTTGCGTCTGTGCCAACCGCATTTACGTACAGGCAGGCGTTTACGATGCATTCGCCGCGAAACTGAAAGTGGCCGTCGAGGCTCTCAAGGTTGGGGATGGCCTCTTGGATGGCACCACACTTGGCCCGCTGATCGAACCTTCTGCGGTGGAAAAGGTCAAAGAACATCTCGCCGATGCCCTCGCCAAAGGCGGCACAATCCTGACGGGTGGCAAGGCGCACGATCTGGGCGGCATGTTCTTTGAACCCACCATCGTCACCAATGCCACGACCGATATGCTGGTCAGTACCGACGAAACATTCGGCCCCTTCGCGCCACTGTTCAAATTCGAAGACGAAGATGATGTGATCGCCAAAGCCAACGATACCATCTTTGGCCTCGCGTCTTACTTTTATGCCAAGGATATCAGCCGCGTCATCAAGGTCGCCGAGGCGCTGGAATATGGCATTGTCGGCGTGAACACCGGCATAATTTCCACCGAAGTCGCCCCGTTCGGCGGCGTCAAGCAATCCGGCCTTGGTCGTGAAGGCAGCCATCACGGCATCGACGACTACATGGAAATGAAATACATCTGCATGTCGGTCTAAAACGGTTTGGGGCGGTGTAAATGCCGCCCCGCCCCTTCACACCATCGACATCATTTCTGCCAATTCGATGTGACCCATCGCCAGAAACGGACAGGCGGCGACGATCGCTTCGGCAGCTGCCATATCGTCCGCGCGAAACACCATCGCGCCCATCACACCCTCATATCCACCATCACGCGCACCATCTGCTGTCACCGTGCGACGCGCCTTGAACGGGGCGTCAGGCAGCACGATATCGTCGCCAATCCCGCCCATCCACGCCATATATGCCTGCATATGTGCGGCCCCTTCTTCCTTTGACGCAAAGGGCTTGCCACCGTGGTAGCTGATCATGAAATTAGGCATAGTTTTTCCTTTTGTTTGCCCCTTACCTAAACACGGATCGCTTTTTTCTACTAATGGCGGATTTATTTCCAAGGATTGACCGCTGGGGCCCGTCAAACGACTGTGATGCGCATGATAACAAGCGATGAAGATTTGGCCCAAGCGGCCGCGGGAGGTGACGGGCAAGCATTCGCCCTGTTGCTCGAGCGGTGCTATGACAGGTTGTTCGGCCTATGCTTTCGCCTGACCGGATCACGGGCCGAGGCCGAGGATCTGACCCAAGACATCTGCGCCGCCCTGCCTGCAAAACTGGCCAGCTACCGGCGGCAATCCAAGGTCACCACATGGCTTTACCGCGTCGCGGTGAACGCCGCCCATGACCGCCGACGCCGCGCTGCCAGCCATGCGCGCGCGGCTAACGGGTGGGGCGATTGGGAATTGTCACGGCAGGCCGAGATTGCTGAGACCCGCGCGCAAGTTGACTGGCTCACGGCTGCGATGGCCACCCTTTCGGACGATCAGCGCGACACGCTGGCGTTAATCATGGACGACATGTCCCACGCACAAGCTGGCGAGATTCTGGGCGTCTGCGAGGGCACAGTCAGCTGGCGATTATCCGAGGCGCGCAAACACTTGCGGGCTATAAAACAAGACGAAGATGAGGGCGCACAATGACCGACCGCACCGACGACCTCGACGATCTGCGCGCCGCAATGGACGCGGCGACACCTGCGCCCGACGCCGCACGCCGCGCCGCCGATATCGCACTGGCCCGCGAAAATTTCGCTGCTCTCCAAGGATCGCGTGATGATGCGCGTCAAACTCCTGTAACCGAGGGATACTCCCTCTGGACAGGAGTGAAAACTATGCTGACCAAACTCACAACCAAAGGCGGGCTGACCGTCACCACCGCGATTGTCGCCTGCGGTTTCCTTGTGCTAACCCCGCAAGGGCGCGACCTCCTGAACCTGTCATCGGGCCAACCCGAAGTCAGCGAATTTGGCAGCACGCTTGCGGCTGATCCTGCCGTGAAGGTTGCGCAACCCGCGCCCGGCGCGACCGATCTCGCGATTGACGAGGGCGCGTTGATGCCATCACCCACAATCCTTGCCGAACGCGAAGAAGTTTCGATTGAAACACTGACACAATCCCCAGGAGTGCCGTTGGATGAACAGGCCCTGTCGGATGCCCTGCGCTCTGTAGCGGAACCTGTAAATGGTATCGCCGATATGGCACCTGCAGTTCCTCTTGGTAGTGTGGCGGGCCAGATCGGACGCGATTTTTACGGCTATGTTGATGATTCAATAACTACACCCGAACCCGACACAGAAAGCTTTGCCGTCGCCGAACCCAACCCTCTGCGTATCACCGCAGAAACCCCTGTTTCGACGTTTTCCATCGATGTGGACACTGCAAGCTATTCAGTGCTGCGATCGTCGTTGATGCGTGGTCAACTGCCGCCGCCAGATTCGATCCGCATCGAAGAGTTGATCAATTATTTTCCCTATGACTATGCGGCCCCAGACCACGGCGAAGCCCCGTTCCGCCCGACAATCAACGTCTTTGAGACCCCGTGGAACGGCGACACGCAGTTGGTGCAAATCGCCATCCAAGGCATGATGCCCGCGTTGGAAGACCGCCCAGCGCTGAACCTCGTGTTCCTGATCGACACCTCAGGGTCGATGAACGACGCCGCCAAGCTGCCCCTGCTGAAACAGTCGTTCCGGCTGATGCTCGACCAGTTGCGCCCGCAAGACGACGTTGCCATCGTCGCCTACGCCGGATCGGCGGGGCAAGTCCTCGCGCCCACCCCTGCATCTGATCGCGCAACCATCCTCGCGGCGTTGAACGCGCTCGCAGCGGGTGGTGGTACCAACGGTCAAGGTGGACTAGAGCAAGCCTATGCAACCGCCGCCGCGATGTCTGAACAAGACGAGGTCAGCCGTGTTATTCTTGCGACCGACGGGGATTTCAACGTCGGTTTATCCGACCCGCGCGGGCTGGAACGCTATATCGCCGATCAGCGCGACAGCGGCACTTACCTCTCCGTCCTCGGTTTCGGGCGTGGTAATCTCGACGATGAAATCATGCAAACGCTTGCGCAAAACGGTAACGGCACAGCTGCCTATATCGACACATTAAGCGAGGCACAAAAGGTGCTGGTGGATAACCTTACGGGGGCGCTGTTCCCCATCGCAAATGATGTGAAAATCCAAGTCGAGTTCAACCCTACCATGGTCGCCGAATACCGCCTGATCGGCTATGAAACCCGCACGCTGCGCCGCGAAGATTTCAACAACGACGCCGTGGATGCGGGCGAACTCGGGGCGGGTCACACCGTGACCGCGATCTACGAAATCACCCCTGTCGGTTCGCCCGCGCAACTAAGCGACCCCCTGCGCTATCAACCCACGCCAGCAGCTGGCTACAGCCAAGAACTCGGGTTCTTGCGCCTGCGCTATAAGGAACCGGGCGCAACTGAAAGCCAGCTGATCGAAACCCCGTTCTCGACCAGCACCGCCACAGGCGAAGCGCAATTCGCCGCAGCCATCGCAGGCTTTGGACAATTGCTGCAAGGGGGCGCGTATCTTGGCGACTGGTCCTACACCGACGCCATCGCACTGGCCAATGCCAACCGCGGCGATGACCCCTTTGGATACCGCACCCAAGCCGTGCAACTCATGCGCCTCGCGGCCAGCCTGTCACGGAACTAAGCAATATCATCTTGCTATAAATATCCCCGCCGGAGGCTCCAACCAACCCCAAGCGCGGATCAGTTTGGCACCCACGACCAACCCGACAATCTCGTCTTGGGTAAACATAAGCAGCGGCACCTCGTATCCGGCGCGCCTGACGTAGCCAACGCCCGCCTCGCCTTCGATTAGGACACCCGATCCGATCAGATCAGCGATGTCGCGGTAAACCGCCCGTTTGGTCACCTCCAACTGTTCGGCTAACCGCGCCACCGTTGTCAGCCGACCGCCCCGCAGATACTGCACGATCAGGAAAAGGCGGTCGGCGCGTCTCATGCAGCGGCCGGTTCAAACAGGCCGATGGAATTGCCATTGGGGTCCGTCGCATACTGGAAACGGCCCGGCGGGATAAAGATGGCCGGACACACCCGACATATCGCCGGTAAAGTTCACGATCGGGTTCGGGCCGTCTTCATTGCGCAGCATCTTCCATCCGAAAACGTCGCTGTAAAACGCCGTGGCGGCATCAAGATCGGTCACTGGAATTTCCGTCCAGACTACTGTTGGCATATCGGTCATGGGGTCTCTCCTTTGCATGTCGATGACCCGCTTCTGACACACCCCTGCTGACAGCATTGTGTCAGCATGTTTTCAACCAATCCAGATTATCTGTGGTGGCACCCGCGGGCGTATATTCACCACTGATCCAACCGTCGTACGCATCCGCACGCAATTGGGTGAAAAACGATTTGTAATCGATCTCGCCGCCCAGCGGCTCATGTCGCCCCGGATAGCCCGCAACCTGCACATGACGCACCAAATGGCGCATCCTATCCCACGTTCCCAACACATCGCCCGTAATCCGGTACGCGTGATAGGCGTCAAATTGCAGGTGCAGGTTCGGCGCGCCGACCTCGGCCAGAATGTCAGCAGCCTGATCAAAATCATTCAGGAAATAACCCGGCATATCGTGGCCGTTGATCGGCTCAATCGTCAGGCTTTGCTTGGGGGCGACTGCCGCCGCCCAGATAAGATTTTCGACAAACATGCGCCGCGCTTCGCTTCCTTGCGCCACACCAGCCATTATGTGCAAATGCTGCGCGCCCAGCGCTCCGGCATAGCGCAGCGCTCGGTGAAACGCGCCGCGAAACCGCTCTTGTTGATCCGGCACTGCCGCAAATCCACGCGGCCCGTCTGGATCGCAATAATTGGGCGGTGGGCAATTGATCAACGCCAACTCCAAGCCAGCGTTTGCAATCGCCGACCCCAGTTCAGCCGCGTTCTCATCATAGGGAAACAGAATTTCAACCGCGCCGAACCCCGCCTGTACCGCCGCTTTTGGCCGCTCAGACATCGGCAGTTCGGTAAAGAGCCACGTCAGATTCGCGCAGACCTTAGGCATCTGGCAAATCCGCTGCGGGTATCACTGCGAAGAACGCCCCACCCGATCGCAGGCCAAACCAGTCCTCACCATCCACCACCGCGACCTCGCCCAGCTCCACCAGCCGATAGAACGATTTGCGATCAATCAAAGCCTCAAGGTTGGCGCGCACATGCACATAGGGCGCAGGTTCGCCAGTCTCAGCGTCCTGCACTACACGGATCGGATGATCAGCGCCCGCATCAACAAAATCGCCGACGTTTGTTTCAAATCGCAACGCCTCGCCCACACGTTCGAAATCCACCGCCACAAACGGCGCATCATCGACCGTGATCCCGACTTTTTCCACTGGCGTAACTAGAAAATAGTCATCCCCATCACGGCGCAGAATCGTCGAAAACAAGCGCACCATCTCGGGTCGCCCGATCGGCGTGCCCAGATAGAACCACGTTCCGTCCCGCGCGATCCGCATATCCAGATCGCCACAAAACGGCGGGTTCCACAAATGCACGGGTGGTAATCCTTTCTTGCCAGCCGCCCGCGCGCTTGCCGCAATGCTTTGTGCCGACACGTTCACGCCATTGTCACCTGAGATTGCTTTTGCCATTGGGGTCCACTGCGTTATCTGGTCTGATAGAACAAGAATATAGATCAGTAGGAGTGATTGCCATGGCCGGAAACGAGCTTGTCGCAGAGATCGAAGCGCTGAGTGCCAAACTGGCCGAGGCCCGCGGCAGTATCGCAAAGCGGTTCATCGGTCAGGAGAGCGTCGTCGACCTCACGCTTGCCGCTCTGATGTGTGGCGGCCATGCCTTGCTGATCGGTCTTCCCGGCCTTGGCAAAACCCGTCTTGTGGACACGCTGTCCACAGTCATGGGCCTTAATGGCAACCGCATCCAGTTCACGCCCGACCTGATGCCCGCCGATATCCTTGGTTCCGAAGTGCTGGAAACCGCTGCCGACGGCACCCGCACCTTCCGGTTCATCGAAGGGCCGGTTTTTTGCCAGCTTCTGATGGCGGACGAAATTAACCGCGCCAGCCCGCGCACTCAGTCAGCGTTGCTGCAAGCGATGCAGGAAAAAGAAGTCACAATCGCCGGCGAACATCGCCCGCTTGGTCGCCCGTTCCATGTGCTCGCCACGCAAAACCCGATCGAACAAGAAGGCACCTACCCCCTGCCCGAAGCCCAGCTTGACCGCTTTCTTGTGCAGATAGACGTCCCCTACCCGGATCGCGGTACAGAACGCGAGATCCTGATGGCGACGACGGGCGTCGCCGAAGCCGACGCGACCGCCGTCTTTGCCGCAGACGAACTCCTCGCCGCGCAGACGCTCCTGCGCCGGATGCCTGTGGGTGATGCTATCGTTGAAATGATCCTCGATCTGGTGCGCGCCTGTCGCCCCAATGATGATACGGCCCCCGATACAGTGCGCCAGAATGTCAGCTGGGGGCCCGGCCCACGTGCGGCCCAAGCGCTGATGCTGACTGTGCGGGCAAGGGCCTTGCTTGATGGTCGCCTTGCCCCATCGGCCGAAGACGTGCACGCCATGGCCGCACCTGTGCTAACCCACCGTATGGCGCTAACATTTGCCGCCCGCGCGCGTGGCGAAACCGTCGCTGATGTCATTGATCACGTCGCCGCGCAAATCACCTCCGCAACCGCTGCCGCATGACCCAAGTCGGCGACCTTCGCGCAAAGGCTGAAACGCTCGCCAGCCCGCTGCCCGCCCTTCTGGCCGAGGCAGAGCATCTGGCAACGACCGTTCTGTTGGGCGACCACGGACGGCGGCGCGCCGGTCTGGGCGATACGTTCTGGCAATTCCGCCCCGCCCAAAGCCATGACGCGGCGCGCAGTATTGACTGGCGCCGTAGCGCACGTGCCGATGCGCCCTTCGTGCAGGAAAAGGAATGGCAGATCGCACAAAGCGTCATCCTTTGGGTCGATCAGGGAGCATCGATGTCGTTCGGCTCATCCAAAGACCTCTCCACCAAATCCGCACGCGCCCGCGCACTTGGCCTTGCCGCTGCAATCTTGCTGATCCGTGGCGGTGAACGGGTCGGCCTGACTGGCATGCGCCTGCCTCCGCGCAGCGGCGAAGTTCAACTTACCAAACTCGCCGCCCTCCTCAGCGAAGACAAAGCCACGGACTACGGCAGCCCGGACGCCCAAGGCATGTTGCCGCATTCGCGCGCGCTGTTCATCTCGGACTTCCTTGGCGATATCGGCCCCGTCGAAAACGCCCTCCTGCGCGCCGCAGATCGCGGGGTGCGCGGTGCATTGGTGCAAGTCCTCGACCCCGCCGAAGAAGCCTTCCCTTTTGACGGACGCACCATCTTTGAAAGCATGACAGGCGCGCTGCGTCACGAAACTCTGCACGCGGGCGATCTCAAACAACGCTACCTTGAGCGTCTCGCGATGCGCAAAGACCGCCTCGCCCATCTCGCAAAAACCACCGGATGGCAATTCACGACGCACCATACCGGCCAAAGTGCTGCCAACGCCCTGCTGTGGATTTACGGCGCATTGGAACGCAAAGCATGACCCAAACCCCCATTCTTCTGTTGCCATACACTCCGGGGTTCGGGGCAGCGCCCCGACGGGCCGCCACAGGCGGAACCCCCTGATGTGGAGCATCGGACCCTTAGGCTTTTCCGCGCCGTGGATACTGCTCGGGTTGATCGTCTTGCCGCTGCTCTGGTTGCTGTTGCGTGCCGTGCCACCTGCCCCAGTCCGGCGCCGCTTTCCGGGTGTGGCGCTGCTGCTTGGCCTGACCGATGCCGACAGCCAAAGTGACCGCACCCCGTGGTGGCTCTTGCTGCTGCGCTTGCTTGCGATTGCCGGGGTGATCATCGGCTTTGCCGGCCCCGTGCTGAACCCGCAGGTCGTGCGCGCGGGCGATGGTCCGCTTTTGGTGCTGATCGATGGCACATGGGCGGACGCACGCGACTGGCAGCGGCGTGTTAATCGCATTGATGTGTTGTTGTCGGAGGCCGCACAGTCCGGTCGACCTGTGGCGCTTGTCTCGCTTACCAACCTTCCACCCCAGGCACCTGTATTTCAGGCTGCTGATGCGGTCGCCACACGCCTGCCCACCTTGACGCCAGCCCCTTTCGCGCCTGACAGCGATGCCCTGATTGCCTTTGCCCGAACGCTTGATGGGGCGTTCGACAGCTTTTGGCTGTCGGATGGCCTTGCGCGTGACAGTCGCACGGCATTGCTCGACGCGCTTGAAACCCACGGCACAGTGTCGGTGTTTGAAAGTCCGCGCACCGTCATGGCTCTGCGCCCTGCCCGGTTTGAAAACGGCGATGTGATGCTGACCACCACCCGCGCGCCAGCCGCTGGCACGGCAGAGGCAGTGGTGCTCGCGATCGGTCTTGATCCCGCAGGCGTTGAACGCCAGCTTGCCAGCCTACCGATCACTTGGGATGCTGGTCAAAGCGATACCAGCGCCAGCCTGACCCTGCCGCCAGAACTGCGAAACCGCGTGACCCGCTTTGAACTGGCGGGCGTGCAATCTGCCGGTGCCGTGACCCTGACTGATGATGCACTTCGCCGCCGCGAGGTCGCGCTGATCGCGGGTGGTGGCGAACGAGAGGGTCTAGAGCTGCTGTCACCTCTGTACTACCTCAACCAAGCGCTTGAACCGACCGCCGATCTGATAGAAGGCACGCTGGCCGATGTTCTACTGGCTAATCCTGACGTGATCGTGCTGGCTGACGTGGCCGCGCTGACCGCACCCGAGCAAGAGGCGATGCTGGAATGGCTCGACAAGGGCGGGTTGTTGTTGCGCTTTGCCGGACCGCGCCTTGCCGGATCCGACATCGGCCGCGCTGTCGAAGACCCACTTTTGCCTGTGCGTTTGCGCGCCGGCGGGCGCAGCATCGGCGGTGCGATGAGTTGGGGCGAACCAAAAGCCCTTGCGCCCTTTTCCGATACCTCGCCGTTCTTTGGCCTGGCCGTCCCCGACGATGTGAGCGTCAGCGCGCAGGTCATGGCGCAGCCCGATCCAACGCTTTCGGATCGTGTGATCGCCGCCCTCAGCGATGGCACGCCACTGGTCACGCGCAAGGGCGTTGGCGCGGGTCAGATCGTGCTGTTCCATGTCACCGCGAATGCCGAATGGAGCAGCCTGCCCCTATCGGGCCTGTTCGTGCAAATGCTGGAACGGCTCGCAGTGTCGACCCGCCCAGCGCAGCCCGAAGAAACCGAACTGGCAGGCACCACATGGATGCCCGAGGACGTTTTGAATGGATTTGGCGTGATCCTGCCCGCCGACACCCTGTCCGGCGTGTCGGGCGAACGGTTGGCCACGGGTGTACCGGCCGCCGACATGCCCCCCGGACTTTATTCAGGCGAAGCCCGCAAGATTGCAGTGAATATCATGAACGACGACACCGAGATTTCCGCCATGCGTTGGCCCACCCGAATCGCCGTCGAGGGGCTGGACGTAACGGCGCAAACACTGCTGAAAGGCTGGGTTCTGGGCGCTGCGCTTTGCCTGCTGGTCATCGATATCCTTGCCTCGCTGTTCCTATCGGGTCGTCTGACGGGGCCGCGCGCGCGGGCAGCGGCGATCCTTTGTGCGGCTTTCATGATGCTTCCCGACACCGGACGGGCGCAGGACGTGAGCGATGACTTCGCGGTGGCGTCCCTCACCGAAGTCGTGCTTGCCCATGTGATCACCGGCGATGCGCAGGTTGATGATATCGCGCAGGCGGGGCTTTACGGTCTGTCGCAAACACTTTACCGGCGCACCTCGATCGAACCTGCCTTGCCGATCGGTGTGAATATCGAGACCGACGAACTGGCGTTCTTTCCCATTCTTTATTGGCCGATCACCGCCAATCAACCGCTTCCGTCAACAGATGCCTATGCCAAGTTGAACCGCTATTTGCGCACCGGCGGGATGATCCTGTTTGATACCCGCGATGCGGATTTGGCGGGGTTCGGCACGGCCTCTCCCGAAGGACGCCGTTTGCAAGCAATCGCCCGCTTGTTGGATATCCCGCCGCTTGAGCCAATCCCGAACGATCACGTCCTGACGCGCACATTCTATCTGCTGCAAGACTTCCCCGGTCGCTACGCGGGCCGCGAGGTTTGGGTCGAGGCAAGCCCACCAGACGCCGAACAGGTCGAAGGCATGCCGTTTCGTGATCTGAATGACGGGGTCACACCCGTCGTCATTGGTGGCAACGATTGGGCTGCCGCTTGGGCGATGGATATCAACGGCAACCGCCTCGTGCCGGTCGGGCGCGGCATGGCCGGTGAACGCCAACGCGAGATCGCGCTGCGCTTTGGTGTGAACCTGATCATGCATGTGCTGACGGGAAATTATAAGTCGGATCAGGTGCATGTCCCTGCCCTTCTGGATCGGCTTGGCCAATGACCGACCAACTTATCCTTGATCCACTGATCCCGCTGCTGATGTTGGCAGCGATTGCGGCACTGGCAGCTTTGGGCATCGCGCTTGCGATTTGGCGCGGACTGTCCGGCTGGTGGCTGCGCGGGCTTGCAGCCCTTGCGATCCTTGCCGCTATTGCCAACCCCTCGGTGCAGCGCGAAGACCGCGCGGCGCTGTCCGATATCGTCGTGCTGGTTGTGGACGAAAGCGCGAGCCAACGTATTTCAGACCGCCCCGATCAGACCGCCGATGCAATTGCCGAGATCAGCGCACAGATTGCCCAGCGCCCGAACACCGATCTGCGAATTGTGCGGATGGGTGACGCAACAGGCGATGGCGGCACGCAAATGATGACCGCCCTGACCGAAGCCATTAGCGAAGAACCACAAGCCCGTATCGCAGGCATCCTGTTACTGTCTGATGGCCGCGTGCACGACATGGATCGGGCGCCTAATCTGCCCGCTCCGCTGCATGCGCTCATCACGGGACGCGACACCGATTGGGACCGTCGCCTTGTGGTGCGCAATGCGCCCGCCTTTGCAATCCTTGGCGAACCGGTGACGCTGACTTTGCGGATCGAGGACCAAGGTGCGGCCCCCACGACGGGTGGCCTTGTGGACCTCAGCATCGCGATTGATGGCGACACGCCGTTGCAGTTCCAAATCCCGGTGGGCGAAGACATCGAAGTGCCGATTGATCTGTCCCATGGCGGGATGAACGTGCTGCAATTCGCGACCCCCGTGGCGACGGGTGAATTGACCGACCGCAACAACGCCGCCGTGATCCAGATCAACGGTGTGCGCGACCGTCTGCGCGTATTGCTCGTCAGCGGTGAACCGCATCCGGGCGAGCGCACATGGCGCAATCTGTTGAAATCCGACAGCGCCGTAGACCTTGTGCATTTCACCATCCTACGCCCGCCGGAAAAGCAAGACGGCGTGCCGGTTGATGAACTTTCTCTGATCGCATTTCCAACCCGCGAGCTGTTCTTGGAAAAAATCGACGAGTTCGACCTGATCATCTTTGATCGCTACAAACGGCGCGGCATCCTGCCCTCGCTTTACCTTGATAACATCGCCACCTACGTCGAAAACGGTGGCGCGGTGCTGATTGCCGCCGGTCCTGACTATGCCAGTGCCGACAGCATTTTCCGCTCGCCGCTTGGGCGTGTTTTACCCGGCACGCCGACTGCGCGGGTCTATGAACAGGGCTACCTGCCGATCCTCACCGACCTTGGTGCGCGCCATCCTGTGACCGAAGGGCTGGATGCGCTGGCCGCCGCTGGTCCTGACGAAGACACGCCAGGTTGGGGGCGTTGGTTCCGTCTGGTGCAGGTCACCCCAAGTGCCGACAGCACAACCCTGATGTCGGGGATCAACGATGAACCGCTGCTGATCCTCAACCGCGTTGGCGAAGGCCGTGTGGCCCTGCTGGCGTCTGATCAATCATGGCTTTGGGATCGCGGGTTCGAAGGTGGCGGGCCGCAGTTGGAACTCCTGCGCCGTTTGGCCCACTGGATGATGAAAGAACCCGACCTTGAAGAAGAAATGCTTTGGGCACAGGGCACGGGGCAAAGCATGCGTATTATTCGCCGCACGCTAGACAATACGGTCGGCGATGTGACCGTGACACACCCCGACGGCACGACCACACTGCTCAGCCTGAGCGAAACGACGCCAGGACGGTTCGAGACCCAATGGGAGGCGCCGGAAATGGGGCTTTATCGGTTGGCCAATGGCGATCTTGAGTCCGTGATCGGCCTTGGCCCCGCCGCGCCGCGTGAATTTGAAGAAACGATCGCCACGACAGACCTGCTTGGCCCGCTGGCGGCCACGACCCAAGGCGATGCGGCAATGATCGAGGGTGGCATCCCGCAGATCCGTGCCGTGCGCGCTGGGCGTCCCGCAGCAGGGCGTGGCTGGATCGGGATCACCCCGCGCGAGGCTTATCGCACGGCGGATGTGCGCGTCTTCCCGCTTCTGCCTGCTTGGGTGTTTGTGCTGCTCGCATCGCTTCTGGTGATCGGCGCTTGGCTACGTGAAGGACGGCGTTAGGGCAGCTGAACCGTCACGGTTTCAAAGCTCCACCCGTCCACATTGCAGCGTGTGTTGATCATGCTCTCGGTCGCTCCGGCTGGGATCATCACGCCCGGCAGACTCCGGGCAAAGGGCTGTTCATCCACATGCGGATGCGCCAATTCGCGCACCCCGATGCGACTGCCATCTGCGGCTAGAACTTCCCAGCCATCTGCGTAGCGATCCTAGCCCGTGTTGGGATGCGAGGATGGTGACCTTGATGCGGGCTTGGTCATCAGATCGGGTCATCGGATCGGGTCACTGTGACGTCCGCGACCACGGGCGCGTCAGCCCAAACCGGAGTGACCAAAACGGCCAGCACAGCAATGCTCGCAAGGCGCATCAAAACGGTTTCACAACCACCACCCAAAGGATCGCGATCACACCCAACACGCTGGTTTCATTAAATATCCGCAGGAACATATCACTCTCGCGGAATGTACCACGCTTTGCCCGCACGACCATCACGCCAGTGTAAACATAGTGCAGCGCCAAAAGCGAAACGAGGGCCAGCTTGACCCAAACCCATGTTGGATAGCTCCACGTCCAGCCCAGCCAAAGCCCGGTGATCAAGGCGATCACACCCAATCCGGCCGAAAACCGATAGAGCCGCACCGTTAAATCACCAGTGGGGCCAAATTCGCCCAACGAGGCAAATTCGCGTTTCCAGAAAATGAGCGCGCGCGGCACAGCGAAAATCGAGGTCATCCACCCCATCACGCAAAGAATATGTATAATCTTGAGCCAATCCATGGCGCCTGATTGCCCTGCTCGTGACGCCTCTGCAAGGTGTGACAAGGTCGCGTTCCCGAATCTCTTGGCAGTTCGTGTTATTTTGGTTATAAAAACTTACCAATTATCCATATTCACGCGGAGACCAGCCATGGACATGCCAATACCCGACGCAAAAATTATTGCGAAAAAGGCATCCGTCGTCGAACGGTTGCAGGCTGTCCTGCCCCTGAATGCAGTGATCCACGAGGACCGGCAGGTCAAAGCCTACGAATGCGATGCGTTGGTCGCCTATAAATGCCCGCCGCTTTGTGCCGTGTTGCCAACATCAACTGCCGAGGTCGCAGCCGTTCTGCGGGTCTGCCACGAGATGGGCGTGCCTGTCGTGCCGCGCGGATCAGGCACATCACTCGCCGGGGGGGCGTTGCCTACCGCTGATTGTGTGATTCTTGGCGTCGCGCGTCTGAACGGTGTGATCGAAACCAACTATGATGATCGCTTTATCCGTGTGCAATCGGGCCGCACGAACCTGTCCGTGACAGGTGCTGTCGAAGCCAACGGGTTCTTTTACGCCCCTGATCCGTCCAGCCAGTTGGCCTGCGCCATCGCCGGCAATATCGCGATGAATTCCGGCGGCGCACATTGCTTGAAATACGGCGTGACCACCAACAACCTGCTGGGCGTGACGATGGTCATGATGGACGGCACGATCACCGAAATTGGCGGCGCGCATATGGGCGCGGCTGGCCTTGATCTGCTCGGGTTGATCTGCGGCAGCGAAGGCCAGTTGGGCGTCGTCACCGAAGCTACATTGCGTATCTTGCCCAAGCCCGAAGGCGCGCGCCCAGTGCTGATGGGGTTTGACGACAACGAGGTCGCGGGCGCCTGCGTGGCCGACATTATCAAAGCTGGCGTGCTGCCCGTCGCGATCGAATTCATGGACCGCCCCTGTATTGAAGCAACCGAGAAATTCGCCAATGCGGGTTACCCGATGTGCGAGGCGCTTTTGATCGTCGAAGTCGAAGGATCAGAAGCCGAGATCGACGAACAGCTTGGCATGATCCTGAAAATCGCGCGCAAACATAAACCCGTTGAGCTGCGCGAGGCCAAGGACGCAGACGAGGCCGCACGTATCTGGCTGGGCCGTAAATCGGCGTTTGGCGCGATGGGGCAAATCAACGACTACATGTGCCTGGACGGCACGATTCCCGTGTCTTCCCTGCCACTGGTCCTCCGCCGGATTGGCGAGTTATCAAAACAATACGGGTTGGGCGTCGGTAACGTCTTTCACGCAGGCGACGGCAATATGCACCCGCTGATCCTCTATGACGCCAACAAACCCGGCGATCTGGAACTTTGCGAAGCGATGGGCGCAGATATCTTGAAGCTTTGCGTCGAAGTCGGCGGGTGTTTGACCGGCGAGCATGGTGTGGGCATCGAAAAGCGCGACCTGATGAACGTGCAATTCGCCCCCTCTGATCTTGAGGCGCAGATGGCCGTCAAAGACGTATTCGATCCCGCGTGGCTGCTGAACCCTGCCAAGGTATTTCCCCTTGGGGCAAGTGAAACGCGCCGCATTGCAGCCAAATAAAGAAGGCCCGACATGACCCCCAAGACCGAAACCGAATTGGCCGCCGCGATTGCCGCTGCCACCGGCCCGCTGCACATTACAGGCGGCGGAACCCGCCCGATTGGCAACCCAGTGCGTGGCACGACGCTAAGCACGGCGAAACTGAACGGGATCATACTTTATGAACCCGGTGCGCTGACGATGGTCGTGCAGGCGGGCACCCCTGTCGCTGATATCGAAAAGGCATTGGCCAAGGAAAACCAACGCCTTGCGTTTGAGCCGATGGATCACCGCCCACTTTTGGGCACCAAAGGCACGCCAACGATCGGCGGGATTGTCGCCGCAAACGTGTCTGGCCCGCGCCGTGTGGCCGTGGGCGCGTGTCGCGATCACATGCTGGGCGTGCGCTTTGTTGACGGGCGCGGCACTATCATCAAGAACGGCGGGCGGGTGATGAAAAATGTCACCGGCTATGATTTGGTCAAACTACTGAGCGGCAGCTACGGCACCCTTGGCGTGCTGTCCGAGGTTTCACTTAAGGTGCTGCCGCGTCCCGATTGTAGTGCGACAATCACGACCGCGATTGATGATGACAGCCGTGCGGTTGCGGCCATGTCCGCCGCCCTTGGATCGCCTTTCGAGGTAACAGGCGCGTCCCATGATCCCGCGACAGGCCAGACCCACCTGCGCATCGAAGGCTTTGCCGGATCGGTGGCCTATCGCAGCGACAAAATGTCGGCCTTGATGGCCCCTTTTGGCATCGTGCGCGTTACCGACAACACACAAGACAGCGAGGCGATCTGGGTCGCGATCCGTGATGTAACTGCATTCGCCGATCAACAGGGCGATGTCTGGAGACTGTCTCTCAAACCCTCCGACGCGCACGGCGTGGTCGCGGGGTTGTCCAAAATGGGCGCGCTCTATGATTGGGGCGGCGGGCTGGTCTGGGTTCTGACCACCGCTGGCCACAACCTGCGCGCTGAGTTGGGCGATGCGTCCGGCCATGCCACGCTAATCCGTGCCAGTGCCGAAACCCGCGCCGCACTGCCCGCATTCCACCCCGAAAACGCAACCGTCACCGCCCTGTCCGCGGGCCTGCGCGCCAAGTTTGATCCGCGTGCCATTCTTAACAGCGGGGTCATGGGCTGATGCAAACCACCTTTAGCGAACAACAGCTGCAAGACCCAGCGACCCAGCGCAGCAACGATATCCTGCGCGCCTGTGTCCATTGCGGATTTTGCACGGCGACTTGCCCGACCTATCAGGTGCTTGGCGATGAACTCGATAGCCCGCGCGGGCGGATTTACCTGATCAAGGACATGCTGGAAAACGACCGTGTGCCTGATGCCAACACGGTCAAACACATCGACCGTTGCCTGTCGTGCCTCGCCTGTATGTCGACCTGCCCCAGCGGCGTGCATTATATGCATCTGGTCGATCACGCGCGCGCCTATATCGAAAACAACTACAAACGCCCGCTGACGGACCGCTTCTTGCGCTGGGTTCTGGCGCGGATTTTACCCTACCCGATGCGGTTCCGTGTGGCCTTGCTGGGTGCCAAGATTGGCAAGCCCTTTGCCCGCCTGATGCCCGATGTCCGCTTGCGCGCGATGTTGGAAATGGCCCCCAAGACCATCCCGCCAGTGTCGCGCAATGATGATCCGCAGACATTTTCCGCCACCAACAAGGTCATGCGCGTCGCCCTCATGACAGGCTGCGCGCAAAAAGCGCTGAACACCGATATCAACGATGCCACCATCCGCATGCTCACGCGGTTCGGGGCCGAGGTTGTCGTGGCCGAAGGCGCGGGCTGTTGCGGTGCGCTGACCCATCACATGGGCAAGGAAACCGAAAGCCATGCGACTGCCGCCAAAAACATCCGCGCATGGGTGCGCGAGATGGACGCGGGCGGGTTGGATGCAATCGTGATCAACACATCCGGCTGCGGCACGACCGTCAAAGACTACGGGCACATGTTTCGCAATGATCCCCTGGCCGCCAACGCCGCGCGGGTCAGCGCGATTGCAATGGACGTCAGCGAAATTTTGATGAAACTCGACCTGCCCGAAGGCGCGCAAAGAGGCACCAAAGTCGCCTATCACGCCGCCTGTTCATTGCAACACGGCCAGCAGATCAAGACGTTCCCCAAAGACCTGTTGAAACGCGCGGGATTCACCGTGCTAGAGCCCGCCGATAGCCATCTTTGTTGTGGATCCGCAGGCACTTACAACCTGATGCAGCCGGAAATCTCTAAGCAGTTGAAAGCACGAAAGGTAGATACCCTGGAGGCGCTGAGCCCCGACATCATCGCCGCAGGTAACATCGGCTGCATGATCCAGATCGGCGGCGGCACTGACGTGCCGATTGTGCACACCGTTGAATTACTGGATTGGGCAACAGGCGGGCCACAACCGCCTGCCCTCACCGCAACGGGCAAGCGAGAACCACAGGTGCCGATCCTGCGTTAGCGCCCCATTTGTGCCACAACTTTTTGCTACGCGGATTGGCAACAAGGGTGAACCAATGCGGCAAATCTTTCTAACGCTCTGGCTTTTGCTTGTGTCTGCGGTCTTGGCGCAGGCGCAGGACAGCGCACTTTCGTCCATGCAAACCGGCGACGCTGCGCGCGGTTGGGAGGCCGTTGGCCGGCTTGATATTGACGACAAAGGCTTTTGCACCGGCGCATTGATCGCACCCGAATTGGTGCTGACGGCTGCGCATTGCCTTTACGATAATGCTACCGCCACCCAAATCGACCCCGCTCGCATCCAATTTCTGGCGGGCATGCGCAATGGCCGCGCACTGGCCTATCGGGGCGTACGCCGTGCTGTCGTGCATCCGGCCTATGTGCATCACGGCGACGGCGACACAAGCGCCGTGCAATTTGACGTCGCACTGCTGGAGCTGGATCAACCGATCCGATCCACCCAGATCGTTCCGTTCGAAACCGCCCAGGGCGCGACCGCAGGCACCCAGGTCGGCGTGGTCTCTTATGCGCATGACCGCGCAGAGGCCCCGTCGCTACAGCAGGTCTGCGCGATAATTGGCGAACAGCAAGGCATGTTTGTGACGACCTGCAACATCGATTTTGGGTCATCGGGCGCGCCTATTTTTCGCATAGAAAACGGCGTGGCGCGGATTGTATCGGTGGTGTCCGGCAAGGCAGAGTTGAATAGCGCGACCATATCGTTCGGGTCGGTCTTGACTGAACCGCTAACGCTTTTGCGCGCACAACTCGCGGCTGGTGGCGGCACCTATCAAAACACCCCCCCAACCCAGGTCCGTGTCATCACATCGGGTGAACGCTCGCAGACAGGTGCCAAATTCGTGCGGCCCTAGCGGGTCTTGAAAGCGAAAAAAGTATCCCCAAATAGAATGTATCGGCACGCCATTTACGGGTGCCGCAACCACCGCCTGTCCCGTTCGGGAAGGCACTACATCTTTGGAATCGCTTGATAAAGGATACCACTATGCGAACTTTTGACCTTGCTCCACTGCACCGTGCCACTGTTGGCTTTGACCAGATCACCGACCTGATGGATCGGGTTTTGTCCAATGACGCAGGCACCCAAAGCTACCCCCCTTACAACATTGAAAAGACCGCTGATGACGGCTGGCGTATCTCGCTTGCCGTAGCTGGTTTTGCTGACGAAGACCTGTCAATCGAAGTGCGCGAGAACGCCCTTCTGGTCGCGGGCCGCAAAAATCCGACCGAGGATGACAAATCGCGCAGCTATCTGCATCGTGGCATCGCCACCCGTGCTTTTGAACGCCGGTTCCATCTGGCCGACCATGTCCGCGTGACAGGTGCCAGCCTTGAAAATGGCATGCTGCACATTGACCTGATCCGTGAAGTGCCCGAGGCGCTGAAACCACGCCAGATCGCTATCGCATCGTCTGCTGCGAAAAAGGCTGACGTGATCGAGGCTGATAAGGTTAACTAGGCCGGTCATACAACCAATGGAACGGGGCCCATCGTGGCCCCGTTTTGCATTAGTGCGCCTCTGCCCAATTCGCGCCCTGTCCTGCCTCGACGATCAACGGAACGTCGATTTTCACGGCGGGCATCGCAGCGTTTTCCATCACGTCTTTCGCCGTCGCAATCAGCTGATCCTGCGCCCCGTCCTCTACCTCGAACAGCAGTTCGTCGTGGACCTGTAGCAACATTTTCGCAGGCTGACCGGCAATCGCATCAGGCATGCGGATCATCGCGCGCCGGATCACATCGGCGGCCGTCCCCTGGATCGGCGCGTTAATCGCGGCGCGCTTGGCAAAGCCTGCCCCCGGCCCCTTGGCGTTGATCTCGGGCGTGTGGATTTTGCGGCCAAACATGGTTTGTACAAACCCATGCTCTTTGGCGAATTTGACCGTGTCATCCATATAGGTGCGGATACCGGGGAAGCGCTCGAAATAGCGGTCAATGAACCCCTGCGCTTCGGACCTTGGAATGCGCAAATTGCGCGCCAGACCAAAGCCGGAAATTCCGTAGATCACACCAAAGTTAATCGCCTTGGCCTTGCGGCGCACATCGGGCGTCATCTGATCCAGCGGCACATCAAACATTTCCGACGCCGTCATCGCGTGGATATCATGACCATCCTTGAACGCCTGTTTCAGCGCATCAATTCCCGCCACATGCGCCAAAATCCGCAGCTCGATCTGGCTGTAATCAAGCGACACCAGCACCTTGCCTTCATCAGCTACAAACGCCTCGCGAATACGCCGCCCCTCCTCGGTGCGCACGGGGATGTTTTGCAGATTAGGATCAGTCGAGGCCAAGCGACCCGTCGTCGCGCCGGTCTGCACATATGACGTATGTACGCGGCCTGTGTCGGGGTTGATATGGTCCTGCAAGGCATCCGTATAGGTCGACTTCAGTTTGGCCAGTTGGCGCCAGTCCAACACACGACCAGGCAGATCATGTTCGGTCGCCAAATCCTCAAGCACATCCGCACCCGTGGCGTATTTTCCGTTTTTGCCCTTTTTGCCGCCCTCTAGGCCCATTTCTTCGAACAGGATTTCGCCCACCTGCGCAGGCGATCCCACATTGAATGACCGGCCCGCAAGTTCGTGAATTTCCGCCTCAAGGCCCGCCATTTTCTGTGCGAATGCATTGGACATGCGGCTCAGTGTATCGCGGTCGACCTTGATCCCGTGCATCTCCATTGTTGCCAAGACAGGCGACAGCGGGCGCTCCAACGTTTCATAAACCGTCGTCACTTGTTTTTGGTGCAACTGCGGCTTGAAAACCTGCCAAAGACGCAAGGTAATATCCGCATCCTCGGCGGCATATTTTACCGCTTCGTCGACCGGCACCCGATCAAATGTGATCGCCGATTTCCCAACGCCCAGTAGCGGTTTTATCGGGATCGGCACATGCGCCAGATAGCGTTCGCTTAGCGCGGCCATTCCGTGATTATGCAGCCCCGCATTCAACGCATAAGACATCAGCATCGTGTCATCGAACGGCGCGACCATCACCCCGTAACGGCGCAAAATCTTGGCGTCATATTTCATGTTCTGGCCGATTTTCAGAATGCTGTCGTCCTCCAGCATCGGGCGCAGCATATCGAGGCATTCCTCAACGCCCATTTGCCCCTCCGACAGATCATCACTGCCAAACAGATCATCCGCGCCACCTGTCTTGTGGATCAGCGGAATGTAACACGCCTCGCCTGCATTCACGCACAGCGAAATCCCCACCAGATCGACGCGCATTTCATTGAGGCCCGTGGTTTCAGTATCGACCGCCACAACCCCGCGTTCGTAGGCGCGATCAATCCAGACCTGCAACGCCGCTGCGTCGCGCACCCACTCGTATTTCTCAGGGTCAAATGCCACCTGTTCCGCGTCTTCGCCAGACGGGTTCGCCCCTTCGGGCGTCGCATCAAGCAGCACAGGTGCTTCAACACCCAGCTTGTCGGAAATGCGTTTCATAATCGTGCGGAATTCCATTTCCGCGAGGAACCCCAACAGCACTTCGGGGTCAGGATCGCGCACCTCAAGATCATCCAGCGTGAAGGTAATCGGCGTCGCACAATCCAGTTGCACAAGCCGTTTGGACAACCTGATCTGCGCTTCATTCTCGATCAGGCTCTCGCGGCGTTTAGGCTGCTTTATCTCGCCTGCCCGCGCCAACAGTGTGTCCAGATCACCGTATTCGTTGATCAGCAATGCCGCCGTCTTGATGCCAATCCCCGGCGCGCCGGGCACGTTATCCACGCTATCGCCGGCCAGCGCCTGCACATCGACAACGCCTTCGGGGCCGACGCCAAACTTCTCGATCACCCCGTCACGATCAATCACGCGGTTTTTCATCGCATCAAACATGACGACGCCGTCACCGACCAGTTGCATCATGTCCTTATCGCTGGAAATGATCGTGCAGCGGCCACCTGCATCGCGCGCCTGACAGGCAAGCGTGGCGATAATATCGTCGGCTTCAAAGCCCTCCATCTCCTCACATGCGATGTTGAACGCTTGCGTAGCGCGACGTGTCAGCGGCATCTGCGGGCGCAAATCCTCGGGCATCGCCTCGCGGTTGGCCTTGTAAAGATCATACATATCGTTGCGAAACGTGTGGCTGCCCTTGTCGAAAATCACCGCCACATGGGTCACGTCGCTACCGGTGTTCCCGTCCACATAGCGCTGCAACATATTGCAGAAGCCCGACACCGCCCCGATTGGCAAGCCGTCAGACTTGCGCGTCAATGGCGGCAGCGCGTGATATGCGCGGAAAATAAACGCCGATCCGTCAATTAGATGCAGATGACAGCCTTTGCCAAATTTCCCAGCTTTCGCAGTCATAGCCGCCCCCTCGATTGCCATTACAGCTGTTTCGTCATCATTATCTTGCGATCGTCGCGGCTGACTTCAACCCAGCCTAACCGGCCATAGATCGCCACATTTTGCGGCATTTTAACATGCGTCGCCAGCCGCATTTGCGACAGCCCTGCCGCACGGCACGTACTTTCGGCAACCACCAACAATTGCGCCGTCCCAAAGTGCAGCAAAACACGTCTGTTGCGCCAGGTCTTAGGCCAACCCTGCCGTCACGTCTGGCAAATCAGGAAAATCTGCACTGGTCTGCGCTTAGGCAGCTGCAAAAACACCTGTCAGATCATCCGCGTCGGCGACCGTCGCCGGCCCGATCACACAACGGGTCACACCTTGCCTTCAAAGTCCTTGTGCACAAACTTGGCATCACAATAGGGGCACTCGACCCAGCCATGTTCGTTCGGTATTTGCAGCCAGACGCGCGGATGGCCCAGCGCACCCTCTCCCCCGTCACAGGCCACGCGCCAGTCATTCACGATTAGGGTCTCGGGGGCGGGTCGGGTCATGGGATTTACCTTTAGCTTGTCGCGGGGTAGGCCCGCGTTACATTAGCAAGCATTCTAACGCCCATGACGCCTTGGGCAAGACGGGAACGACCGGCCATGACCGACAATGCCATCGAAATCGCAGGCTTGCGCAAAACATACGCCGCCACGGGGCGCAGCGCGGCCAAAGATGCGTTGAATGGCATCGACCTGAATATTCCGCGCGGGTCCATCTTTGGGCTGCTTGGCCCAAACGGGGCAGGCAAATCGACGCTGATCAATATCCTTGCGGGTCTGGTCATAAAGACCGCTGGCAGCGTCAAAATCTGGGGCTTTGATCAAGACGAAAACCCGCGCCAATCGCGCGCGGCGATCGGGATCATGCCGCAAGAACCCAACCTCGACCCGTTTTTCACGCCCCGCGGCAGCCTTGAAGTACAGGCCGGGCTTTACGGTGTGCCCAAATCACAGCGCCGGACCGACGAACTGCTCGAACTGATCGGGCTGACGGACAAGGCCGAAGCCTACGCTCGCTCACTGTCGGGTGGCATGCGCCGCCGCCTTCTACTGGGCAAAGCGCTGGTTCATTCTCCGCAAATCCTCGTGCTGGACGAACCCACGGCTGGCGTGGACATCGAACTGCGCGCCATGCTTTGGGCCAATGTGCGCAAACTAAACGAGGGCGGGATGACGATCATCCTCACCACGCATTACCTAGAAGAAGCCGAGGCGATGTGCGACGAAATTGCCATCATCAACCACGGCGACATGATCGCGCGTGACACCACCGCTAACCTGCTAGGACGGCTCGATACGAAAACCATGGTGATCAAGCCGGACAGCCCTGCAACCCTACCTGATATGCCCCCTGAAATCAGCGCAAGCCAACGGGCAGACGGTGCGCTGGTCTTTACCTATGGCACAAGAACTACCCCCGCCGATGCAATCCTTGATCGGGTACGCGCAGCGGGGATCACAATTCGCGACGTAACAACCCAAGATCCACACCTCGAAGATGTCTTTCTGGCGCTGACGTCCGGGCGCTAACCCTCCGATTTTTCTTCCATAATAATTTCCGCCGGAGGCGGTGATCGCAACCCGCGCAGCGCCTATCTTGGCAGCATCACGCCCAATTGCTGCCCGCCAATGATATGCAGGTGAAAATGCGGGACGTCTTGAACACCATGGGCGCGCGTATTTGCGATTGCGCGAAACCCTGCATCCACCCCCTCGGACTCGCAAACCGCTGCAAGGGCTTTCATGAACCCAACCTGTTCTTGGGCGCTGGCATCACGGGCGAAATGGTCGAGGCTGACATATGGCCCCTTTGGGATCACCAGCACATGCACCTTTGCCTGCGGCTGAATATCACGAAACGCCAGCGCATGGTCGTTCTCAAAGACCGTATAGTTGGGGATTTCACCCCGCAGTATTTTGGCAAAGATGTTTTCGGGATCGTAGGAATAGTCCATGGCGCACCTTAGTCTGAGAATAAGTGGTCGGTTTTGGCAATCCCGCGCGCCACGTCATCGGGCACAGACAGGAATTCACGCAGGGCCTTGGCATTGTCATCGACCGATCCCAATTCGCGCAAACGCAGGTAATTCGGGAAATTCGCATCCCCGATCTTGTCGCTTTCGTAGACAACATCATAGCGGATTGTCGGCAACAATTGCGCAAGCGTTTCCCTTGGCGTTTGTTCTCCGGCAAAGCCAACGCGCATCGCATGGCCACGCAGATATGCGTCACTAAAGACACATTCTATTTCAAGCAGGCGGGTCGTCGAGCGATCCGACATAAAGTCCTGCATCAAATCAAGATTGGCCGTGTCTAGACAGATAATCATCCGGTCCGTTTTATAATAATCAAACAGCATCCGCGTCAGCGCGCGGCGGTGCCGTGTGCGCTTTTCCAGGGTTGACTGGATTCCGCCCAGATCAGGCAGGGGCGCGCTCTCCTCGTTGAACAAGTAATCAATCACTGGAATGTCGGTATAATGCTTGATCGATCCCATAAGCCGCTTGGCCACATGCCATTTTTTGCAGGCCACAATCAGCAACTCGCGATGGCGACCAAGCGTGGCCTCGGTTTCCCAAAAACGCGGCGCAAATCGGCGACCGATCCGGCCCCGTCCCGTCAGGAACTTAAACAAATCGTGGCCCTCGCCCGAGACTTTGAAATCGTCACGCTCGGAGGCATAAAGACGGCCCAGTCGTGTCTTGAGGTCTTTGGCTTCAGGGCTGATCTTGCGGGCAAACAAGAAATCCTGACTTAGCAAATGATCATATTGGTCGTTGTAGAACGTAATCGGCATCCCATATTCCGAAAACATCAGGAATGTCAGTGTGTGCGACTTTATCTCGTCTTCGGGCACCAGGTGGCGCACAAGGGTTTGGAAAAAAGTCTCGTCAGGAATCCATGTGGTGCGGAAAAAGCGCATCACGTCTTTGCGTTTGCGCGTCATTTCCAGAATCGACTCGATCGTGCGGCGGCGCAGGCACCACCACTGGCTGCCGATCATTACCTTAATATCATCTGGAATCGGGCGTTTCAGGCCCAGTCGGCGCTGGCTCCACCATGACCAATAAAACAGCCGCTTGTGTTTGCGTTCATTAAAAAAGTGGCGGTAGATCAACCGCTCTTCCTTCATGCCTGTCTTGATCCAGTCGCTTTCGAAATAATCAAAGCTTTCAATATAGTCGACCTCGTCGCCATCCAGAAAATTCTTGGCATAGCGCGCCGATTTGACCGCCATGCAATCGCCCGAAACCATGTAGAAATGCGTCGCCCGCGGGAAAGCATCAATCGCGGCTTGGACGGCGTTAAGCGTCGCCTGCACCAGCGACCATTCCCCCCAACCACATTTGATGCGCTTTCTGGCGAATGTGACGTTGGGATTATCTTTCAGGGCCGCCTTGATCTGGGCGTATGCTTCGCGTGGCGCACTGGCATCAAAGTGAATCGACATGTAGTCGCCGACAGCCGTCAACTGCTCCGCCTGCTGAATAATTGCAGCGGGGTCTTTGTGGCACAGCAGGATGAATGCGATTTTTGCCATTTTGGAAACAGTTTGCCCCTTGTTGTTCAGATTGTTTTTCATGTCTAAACGTGAAGAGACCTTGAATAAACATAGTTTCTTTGCTTTTTGGACGAAAACATCGCCTTAATGGCACTTAGGGCAGCGCGTTGGAGGCGTAATTGGCATGAGTTTTCCCGGAACTTGGATGACACAAAGCGAAAGCGTGGTTTACCGCGTCGTTCCGAAATGCGCCTGCTCGACCATTGGTCAGATAATGTATTATTCAGATCACGGCGAATTCTTTGATGGTGACATTCATGATGCCACCGACGGGATGCACAAATGGGCGATGGAAGACAGCCAGCCGTTGATCACAAACAACTTGAAAACGCACAAAAGCCCTACCTTTACCTGCGTGCGCAATCCCTACACCCGCATTCTGTCGTCGTTTTTTGACAAAATCTGCGGCATTCAGCGCAATGGTAAACGCTATCGCGGCAACCTCGTGCCACTGCTGATCCAGAAATACGGAATCGAGGTCGGCGCGCCTGACGACGGATTCGAATTCGATCAGGTCAAATCTTTTCGCCGCTTCCTGCTGTTTGCGCGTGACACCATCCGTTGGCGCCGGCCGATGGATCCTGACATTCACTGGTCCGCGCAATCGGGCCATATCAGCACCTTTATTATCAACGGCGGGCGCTTCGACAAAATTCTCTGGACCGAAAACTTCAACGACGGCATGCAAGACGTGCTGAACGGCATCGACTCGCCGCACAAAATTGACCTCGCCAACATACCCCGTTTTAACGAAAGCGAAGGGCACGGCCCCAAGCGTCTGCATCCAATCGAGGATTATTTCGACGATCTGTCGATGCATCTAGTCTATGAAATCTACAAACGCGATTTCAACATGTTCAAATACGACTTTGAAAATCCCGGGAACAAAATGCCGATCGGCGAAATTGATATGGACGAGGTTCACGCCAAACTTGGGGAATGACCGCAGGGTCATCAGGCCCCCGCACGTCCTTTGGTGTAAACTACTTTAGCCCGCAACCTAAGACTGCCACTCACTTATGATGCTCGGCGTCAAGCCTGGCGCTTTCTTCCGTGCTTGCGGTTTGGGCGCGTGGCACCGTATGTGCTCTGTTTTATTGGCCTTTGCTTTTGATCGCGATCAGACGATTTGGCCTGCACGCTACATCAATTTGGAAAGGTAGATTTCATGACTTTTCATTCCCTTTAACTCAGCGCTGCACTCACGGCCCCTTTGACCACTGCCAGCGATGGCCTACACGCTCATCGCTGTTCAAACTTCGGACAAGGTTGGCAGGGCTCGTACCAACTCAAACATCTATGTCAAACTTTACGGCAATGACGGCGAAACAACCCGCCTGCGGCTTCAGGACATGGCGCCCGATGGCAACAACGCGCTGATCAGTGTCGCCGAAGACATCACCGCCGAATCCGGAACGATCCAGTTTCGTATCCAGTCCGGTGTCAGCCTTGTGTTACAGCAGGCTTTCCAGTCGCTTTTGCAGGATCGCACCTTTACCGGATATTATGTGCGCGAAGCACCCACGCGTCCGCCAACCGGCGTGACATTTACCAATGGCGTCGTGGAAGATGGCAAATGGAACGGCACGGTCGCCGACCCCTTTGCAACCACCCGCACCCAAGGGGAATACGACCAGATGGTTGCACTGCTACGCAGCCGCTCGATTGTGTCGGCACCGTTAGGCTATACCGCCGCCGGCGTCCAATAAGTGTAGATCAGCCCTTCCCTCCTCACCCTTTCGTCCTAAAACATGTGTGGAGGGAGCGGTTTGGTATGCCTATCGTGTTAATTCTGGGCAGTGGCCCCAATGTCGTTGATTGCCGCGACTGGTCCCGTGCACCGTTTGACCGGATTGTTGCAATTAACAACGCTTGGGCCGTGCGCCCCGATTGGGACATCCATATCCACCCCGAGGATTTCCCGCCCGAGCGTCGCCCCGTCGATATCAGCTCAACGCAACAAATCATCACTGCTGTCGATTACGTGCCCGCGCAAAACGCGTTAGGAGGGTTTGTCTATGGCGGCGGAACCATGGCCTTTACGGCATCCTATTGGGCACTTTATGCGCTGCGCCCGCGCGTTATGGCCTTCTTGGGCTGCAATATGATCTATCCTGAAAACACGGCGACGCATTTCTATGGCACAGGCACCGCCGACCCGCTGCGCGCTGATATCACCCTGCGCTCGCTTGAGGCGAAATCTGCCCGCCTTGCTGCGCTTGCCACACAACAAGGTTGCGCACTGGTTAATCTGTCCAACAGCCCAAGCCGCCTGACATTCCCACGCACCACGCCAGACGAAGCTGTCAACGCCCGTGCTAGTCAACCAGACCACGCCGCCGTCGCAGGCGCCTTGGCCGCTGAAAACGCACTTGGCTACATGGTCCCGTCAGGGCGCTATTGGGAGGAAGAAGCCCGTTTCGATCCCGCCAAAATAGACGAAATCGACGCGCTTTGGCTGGCTACGCTGCGATGATATTATAGCGCCTGAATAGCGCCTTCAGGTCCGCCTCAGGGCGCGCACCGATATGGCTGATCACCTCGGAGGCGGCGACACAGCCCATATGACCACAGGCTTCGGGGTCGTACCCGTTGCTCAGCCCCCATAAGAACGCACCAGCAAACAAGTCACCCGCACCCGTCGCATCAACCAGATCAGTGGGCACAGCAGGCACATGCCAGCGATGACCGGCGGCCAAAATATACGCGCCGTTTTCGCTATCGGTGCAGGCCACCAGCGGGACTTCGGCTGAGGCCATGTCCAGCGCTGCATCGAAATCGTCGGTCTGATACATTGATAGCATTTCAGCACGGTTGCAGAACAACAGATCCACGTCCTCGCGGATCATCAGGCGGAACGCATCGCGGTGGCGTTCAACGCAGAACGGGTCGGACAGGGTCAGCGACACGCGCCCGCCGTTTCCCTTGCATGCGTTGATCGCCTTGGCAAAGGCGGCATGGCTGTCAGGCCCGTCAAAACGATATCCCTCAAGGTAAATCCAATCTGCATCGGCCATCATCGCCGGGTCAATATCGGAAGGCTCTAGAAATTCTGTCACACCCAGATAGGTATTCATCGACCGCTCGCCGTCCGGCGTGACAACGACAATACAGCGGCCCGTTTCCTGGGCTGCGTCCTTTGGGGCCAGTGTGGTTTCGTAAACTGCCCCTTGCGCGCGCATATCGTGGGCAAAGATTGTGCCCAGCTGGTCGTCCTTAACCTTGCCGACATAGGCCGTCTTGCCACCCAGATGGGCGATGCCGGCAATCGTATTTGCCGCAGACCCGCCGCTGATTTCCTTGGCAGGTCCGATACGGGAATACAGATCGACCGCGCGCTCCATGTCGATCAACTGCATGATGCCTTTGTCGATGCCAGCCTCGGCCAGAAACGCATCTTCGGCGCGGGCCAGCACATCAACCATCGCATTGCCGATCCCGACAACCTGAAACTTTTTCATAGGGTCTTATCCTCGAATGGGCACAGGTCGCGGATCAGGCAGGCTGCGCATTTGGGTTTGCGTGCAACGCAAGTGTAGCGCCCGTGCAGGATCAACCAGTGGTGGGCATGTTGCTGATAATCGGCTGGGATGTGATCTTCAATGGCGCGTTCCACGGCATCGACGTCTTTGCCGGGGCAAATGCCCGTGCGATTCCCAACGCGGAAAATATGGGTGTCCACTGCCTGCGCAGGAATGTGCCACCACATGTTCAGCACGACATTGGCGGTCTTGCGCCCGACACCGGGCAAAGATTGCAGCGCGGCGCGGCTGTTGGGCACGACGCTACTGTAATCATCGACCAAAATCTGGCTCATCTTGATGACGTTCTTTGCCTTCTGGCGGAACAATCCGATGGTCTTAATTTGCTCGGTCACGCCTTCAAGCCCCAGATCCAGCATCTTCTGCGGCGTGTCTGCGATCTCGAACAGGCGTGCTGTGGCCTTATTAACGCCCGCGTCCGTCGCCTGCGCCGACAGCGCAACCGCGACAACAAGGGTATAGGCATTCACGTGATGCAGCTCGCCCTTTGGTTCGGGTTCGGATGCGTGAAAGCGCATGAAAATTTCGTGGATCGCGTGGTAGCCAAGCTGTTTTACCATAGCAAAGGTATGCCCGCCCTACCCTGCGCGAGCAACACCGGATGCGCATAATTCGGGTCGCTTGGTCGTCACGGGCGCGCTAGTCATGACAGATGGATACAGATCAAAGATACCACTACAATGTCATGCGCCGCGCGATTGGTGAAATTGATAGCGCCGATGCGCCGCTAACGCTGGACGACCTCGCGGCGAGGATGGGGTTAAGTGTGGCGCATTTCCAGCGGGTCTTTAGCCAGTGGGTCGGCGTTTCGCCAAAGCGGTATCAACAATATCTCGCGCTGGGTCAGGCCAAAAGCCTGCTGCGCAATCATTTCACCACTCTTGCAACGGCTGACGCGGTTGGTCTGTCCGGTTCGGGACGTCTGCACGATCTTTTTCTGCGTTGGGAGTCGATGAGCCCCGGTGAATTCAAACGCGGTGCTGCAGGTCTCACGATCCGCTGGGGACACTTTGACAGCCCCTTCGGTCCCGCCGTGGTCATGGCCACGGATCGCGGCATTTGCGGCTTGGGGTTTACCTCTGAACTCGGCGATGACGCCACGCTGGCAGACCTGACCGCACGCTGGCCAAATGCCCAGCTCTTACAGGATGCAGATGCAATCCGTCACTGGGCCGTGCCCGCCCTTGCGATGCAGGGCGAAACCCGGCTGCATATGATCGGCGCGCCCTTTCAGCTAAAGGTATGGGAGGCCCTGCTGGCGATCCCATCGGGCCAAGTCACAACCTATTCGGAAATTGCCGGCGCGATTGGCACGCCAGCGGCTATGCGCGCCGTCGGCACAGCAGTCGGGCGCAACCCCGTCAGCTGGCTGATTCCCTGCCACCGTGCGCTGCGCAAGTCGGGCGGCTTGGGGGGGTATCATTGGGGGCTCCCTGTGAAACGCGCCATGTTGGCTTATGAATCGGCGCGGGCAGACGCCGCAACAGGCTGAATTGCACGCAACCACGTCGGTTTATCAGCCGCTATTGGATATCATCGCGACATCGGCGATATGATGACCCTGAGAGCGCGCTTCGCGCACCAACAAATGGAATACGATAATGACCCTGTCCAAATTTGCATTGGCCTTCGCGGCGACGTCCGTTCTTGCGCTTGGCGCTTGTGATGAAATGACCGACCCTAACAACCCAAACCGGAACACCCAGCAAGGTGCCGCCATCGGTGCCGGACTTGGCGCGCTAATCGGGATTGCCACTGCTGACTCCAACGCAGATCGCCGCCGTGGTGCGGTTGTCGGTGCTGTGCTCGGTGCCGGGCTTGGCGCTCTTGGCGGTGCCGCCCTTGATCGCCAAGAGGCAGAGTTGCGCGATACAATGGGTGGAAACGTCGGCATCAGCAACACCGGCGAGCAGCTGATCGTGACCCTGCCGCAAGACATTCTTTTCGCAACCGACAGCAGCACGCTGAAGGGAACAATGCGTGGCGATTTGTCAGCACTTGCCGCCAGCATGAACCGCTATCCCAACACGACAATTAGCGTCATGGGCCACACCGATAACGTCGGTGACGCGGGCTATAACCAAGGGCTGTCAGCACGCCGTGCGCAGGCCGTGACATCCGTTCTGATCAATGCAGGCGTCGCCCCTTCACGTATCCGGTCAATCGGACGTGGCGAGGATGCACCGATTGCAGAGAACTTCACTGCTGCAGGGCGTCAGCAGAACCGCCGCGTCGAGATTATCATCGTGCCTAACTGATAGCTCGGTTTGATATCTCAAAGGGGTCGCCATCAGGCGGCCCTTTTTTGTGCGCATCGATCGCGCCCCCCGACCTGACCCTTTGCTTATCGCCATGAATGGTCATATGATTTTACCAATACCTAGGGGGGTGCCTATGCCGTTCGAAAAAGTTCAACCCGAAAAACTCTCGCAAAGCGTTGTTCGTCAGATCGAGCAATTGATCCTGCGCGGCATTCTGCGGCCCGGTGAACGGCTGCCGTCCGAGCGCGAATTGAGCGAGCGGTTGGGCGTGTCCCGTCCGTCCCTGCGCGAGGCTTTGGCGGAACTGCAAGACGGAGGGCTGCTCGCCAGTCGTGCAGGCGCGGGGGTCTTTGTCGCCGATGTTCTGGGGTCCGCGTTTTCCGACGCTCTCGTGCGGTTGTTTTCCACCCATGACGAGGCCGTGTTCGACTACATCGCCTTTCGCCGTGACATGGAGGGGTTGGCAGCCGAACGCGCTGCAACCTATGGCAGCGATACAGACCTCAAGGTGATCGCCACCATATTCGCCAAGATGGAAGCCGCCCACAAAAAGCGAAACCCGACAGAGGAAGCCAGGCTGGATGCGGTTTTCCACCTAAGCATTATCGACGCCAGCCATAATGTGATCATGCTGCACATGATGCGTTCGATGTTTGAACTGCTGCGCGAAGGTGTGTTTTACAATCGCCAGATCATGTTCAAACAACGCACGACCCGCGACATGCTGCTGGACCAGCACCGCGCGATGAACACAGCGCTTCAGGCCCGTGATCCCGTCGCCTCTCGCGCCGCCGTCGAGGCGCATTTGAACTTTGTCGAAATCGCCTTGAGCTACCAGAAAAAGGCCGATCGACACGAAGCCATTGCCCGCAAGAAGTTCGACCACGAAAGCAGCCGCTAGAGGGCAAAGAAAAACCCGGCTCCTTGCGGGGGCCGGGTCATTCAATTCTGCGATGGCGCGGACCGTTAGTGCAGCTTGGCAGCCACATCAGCAATCGCGTCGTCAATCAGCTTGTTAGCGTCCGCAGCGGTCAGTTGTGCGGCGACAACATCGCGCGCAGCACCGATGGCGACGGTGATGGCACTGTCGCGAACTTCGTTCACGGCAGCTTGTTGCGCACTTGTAATCTGATCTTCGGCGGCTGCGACACGGCGGGCAATGGATGACTTGATGTCATCCTTGGCCTGCACGGCAGCGCGTTCAGCTTCTTCCTTGGCGTTCTCAACGATGCGCGCGGCCTGAACCTGCACATCCTTTTGCTTGCGCTCGTAGGATGCCAGCAGAGTTTGCGCTTCTTCGCGCAGGGCTTTGGCTTCGTTAAGTTCGGCGCGGATTCCAGTAGCGCGACCGTCAAGCATTTCGCTGATTTTGCCGGGCACCTTATAGTAAATCAGGATCGCGATGAACACCATAAAGCCCATCAGGACGATCAGGTTGGTGTTCGATAGGGTCCAGAAATACGCCGAGAACGGATTGGTGCTTGCCGCGAATGCGGGTGAAGCGGCCAGTGTCAGGCCCGGAACAAAGGCAGTTGCGAAGGCAATATTTTTCATGTCGCTACCCTTTCATCCGTGCGGTGACGGCAGCAGCGATGGTTTTGGCATCTGCCTTGCCACCCAATACCGCGATCAGTTCTTTGGCGGTGTCTTTTGCCACTGCCTTGACGCTGTCCATTGCCCCGGAGCGAATGTCGGCGATTGCCTTTTCGCTTTGGGCGGTCTGGGCAGCAATTTGTGCGTCGGCCTTTTGCAGCTCGACATCAAGGTCGGCCTGAATGTCGGCTTTGGCTTCACCGACGATGCGGCTTGCTTCGGCACGGGCATCAGCCAGTGCTTGGTCATAGGCAGCTTCGGCTTCGACGGCCTTTTGCTTCAGCTCTTCTGCTGCGGCAATGTCATTTGTAATTGTGCCTTGGCGTTCGGCAAGAACGGACCCGATACGCGGCAGCGCAATGCGGGACAACACAAAGTAGATCACGACAAGCGTGACCAAGAGCCAGAAAATCTGGTTCGGGAAAGTCGAGAAATCCAGCTGCGGCATTCCTGCCCCGCCGGCCTCGGCCCCGTGTTCTACGGCTGTATCTTCAGTCGCCATTGCGTCGTCCTCCGACAAATCCTGGTGTCCATGGGGCGGGAGTTATCCCACCGCCCCACGCGTAAGGAAGCGTCGTTTGTTTAGACGGCGAACATCAGCAGAAGCGCGACGAGGAACGAGAAGATCCCCAGTGCTTCGGCAAAAGCCAAACCGATGAACAGTGTTGCAGTCTGCGAAGCAGCTGCGGATGGGTTGCGCAGTGCGCCGGCCAAAAAGTTACCTGCGACGTGACCAACACCGATTGCGGCTGCGCCGGAACCAATGGCGGCCAGACCGGCGCCGATGAATTGACCCATGTTTGCGATATCGCCTTCCATGACATAGTCTCCTTACGTTTTACGATGTAATTGCATTAAATAGATAGACTGACCCTAGTGGCTTGGGTGCAGAGCATCCTTAAGATACACGCAGGTCAGAATGGTGAATACATAGGCCTGAATACCGGCCACAAGGACCTCAAGACCGTAGATTGCGGTGATGGCCAGAACAGACACCGGCGCAATTGCTGTGATCGCGGCAAAGCCTGCGAACACTTTGATAACCGCGTGGCCCGCCATGACGTTACCTGCCAGACGAATTGAATGGCTCACGGGGCGTACGAAGTAGGAAATAAGCTCGATTATGGCGATGACCGGACGCAGGACCAACGGGGCCTCCGCCATCCAGAACAGGCCCAGAAACTTCGGACCGTTCAGCACAAACCCAAGGATCGTGACGGCAAAGAATACACCGAAACCCAGAACCGCTGTCACAGCGATGTGGCTGGTTGTTGTGAACGACATCGGGATCAACCCAAGGAAGTTGGCAAACAAGATGAACAGGAAGATCGTAAAGATATAGGGGAAGTATTTCACCCCGTCCTTACCTGTCACGTCTTCGACCATCTTATAGACAAACCCGTACAGCAGTTCGGCGACGGACTGAATGCGGCTTGGCACAATCGCGCGGCCACGGGTGCCCAGAACCAGCAAACCGATGATGCACAGAACGACAATCGCCATCCACATCGTCACGTTTGTCGGGGTATACCAATGTATCGCATCGCCACCAAACAGCGGCTTAACAATGAACTGATCCAGCGGGTGAAAAACCAACCCGCCGTCTTCTGCGCCATGTGCTTCGTCTGCCACGTCAATCGTCCTCGTCTGCGCTGTCCATCTTGGCCAGCTGTCGTTCCTGCACCTCTTGGGCTGTGCGCATCATGGTTTTAACACCGGCTGCGAAGCCCAAGAATACGAATAGCACCAGAAAAATTGGCAGGGTTCCAAACAGGGAATCCAACCCGTATCCGATGCCAAAGCCGATCCCAAGACCGGCCACAAGCTCTATCACCATCCGCCAGGCGACTTGTGCCTGAGAGTAGTGTTCTTCTGAATGGTGTTTCTCGGTCTCACTTCCCTTAGCTGCTTTGATCCTGTCCTCCAGCGCCTTCAGGCGGCTGGCATGATCATCGGGCAAGGGTCCGTTAGACACGCGAATATCCCACTCAATCGTTGCGCCTTAGCTACGGTTTGAGGGGGAGTGAGTCAAGCAATGCCATGCACAACGTAAGTCATTGAAAATAAAAGTATCATGTTCAGCCGTGGGTGCCGATGACACCTTGCCGCCCCCCGCTAGATCACTAAATTGATATTCAACCAAATGGTTGACGTTTCCCCATCCGCGCGGCAAAGCAATCACATGGCACGCACCCTTGATACCGTCTTTTCGGCCCTTGCCGACCCGACCCGCCGCACGATCCTGTCGATGCTGCTTGAAGATGATATGGCCGTCACCGACGTGGCCGAGCCATTCGAGATGTCACTGGCCGCGATTTCCAAACACCTTGGGGTACTGACCACGGCGGGCCTGATCACCCAAGAAAAACACGGTCGCGTAAAGTGGTGCAAACTCGACCCCGACGCCATGCGCGATGCGAGCATCTGGATGCAAGGCTTCGGGCAATTCGAAGCGGTGAACCTTGATGCCTTCGAGGCCTTTCTGGAAACGCAGTTTTCAGACGACGTGTAACGCGCGGTGGCGCGACACAGATCGCAATCGGGCACGAAAAACGCTTGAGCCTGAGGCAGCGTTAGGAAATTATGCCCTCAAACGACAGGCAACTTGGGGAATGCCGGCCTAACATTTGGGGGGCCCTGCAGAGTTGGGTCTAATTCCTCTTAGTTACTGAGGCCATTATCTTCCATGCATTTCTTCTCTACCGAGCTTAATTGTTCTGCCGAGGCCGCGTAACATCGGTCCGTCCAAGTGGTGTTATCATTCGTATTAAGACTACCCCTGAAGGTGTTTATCGACGAGGTGGGATAGCCCATCATGCAATTATTGTCGTCCTCACCCTTTTGAAATCTTGCGTCCTCTGTACATTCCGCGAGGGTGGTCTGTGCGGCCGCGTGGTGGTTAATTAAAAATACCAGGCTTATTGACATGGCAATAGTCGAAATAGTTAAACGCATGTTGATCTCTTCCAATCCATAATTATCGGTTTCGTTATTCAGTCC